>Ga0257106_1001452_pt1 | contig 11727 bp, 7 predicted proteins | sample LP_taG_3_FD_190177 | JGI IMG/M metagenome (GOLD analysis project Ga0257106, IMG submission 190177) | Marine microbial communities from Northeast Subartic Pacific Ocean, Canada - LP_J_2011_P26_10m | ecosystem: Environmental > Aquatic > Marine > Oceanic | place: Canada: Northeast Subartic Pacific...
GATAAGTGCGTGGGACACGCGTCGAGTGACGAGCATGTCAGAGATGTTCAAAAGCGCCAAAGCGTTTAGTTTTGACATCTCGAGCTGGAACACCTCCCAAGTTACCGACATGACTAGAATCCCCCGCGACCTCATTAACTTCAAGAACATACCCCCTTCCCGAAGTTAACGAACTTACGTGACGAACGAACCCCCCTCCCGCAAACTATACTAAAGTCCGTAACTTCGGGAACTTCTCGCGACTTCGGGAAAAACGACGACGAAAAAAATCGGTTTCTATTTCTTTACTTACGAGTGGAGCCGAAGGCGACTTTCGTTGATTAAGATGATTAATGAAGTAGATGAAGTTTTGATACTTCTTTTTACCGCGTTTAGGTACGAGTACTTGTTTTGAAGTGATGTCGTACGCGTTTGAATAGTGAGGTTAGTTATTCGGTAAAAGATTCGTATCCAAAAGAGATTAGGATAAAAAGAAGAAGGAGGAGGCCAAACCAAAAATATCTGGCGAGAAAAATGTTTCAACAAAAGTATTTAGGGTTTAAAGGGGTTTGAGGTATGAGAGCACCCCTTTCGTACTAAGGCAGTACTAAGGTAGTACTACCCCGTTTAGAAGGTCAAAATATATTCCGGCACAGACAAGTTAAAGACAACTTTAAGACAACTTGAAAGATATGTATACTTATTCTGGAACTGTTTTAATTTTGTATCTACGCAACTAATAATAATAAAACTTTACGTTATTCTTCTACGCGGTGCTATCCTTTTTTCTTTCTACTTCTAATCGCCTTTCCCTTTCGGTGGCGGCCCGCGAATATCGTTCAAACTCTCCTGAAAATTTGGCGAAGCCGCTCTTTTCTCCTCCCTCAAATCCGCCGTCAAGTGAAGCGCTTTCGATTTCAACTTTGAAAACAACGTCTTCGACTTATATTTCATCGCGGCTCGTATTCCCGTACCTTCCATGGTAATCGCTTCCGCCGCCGCCGCAGGTTTCTCCTTGTGCGGCGTAAACAGAGGTTTATCTCTCGCAAACATACTACTCGGACCATACCCATTCGCTACGGTCGCGCGCTGACTTTTTTGAGACGCATCGTTACTGTTACTCTTAACATCATTCTCTTTCTCTCTCTCCTTCTTTCTCGTTTTCGTCTCGCTTTTCCCATACTCTCCTTTCTTCTCCGCCGGTTTGTATTCGTATCGTATCGTATCAATCACTTCAATTTCTTTTTTATGAGCTTCTTTCTCGTCGTCGGCGGCTTCTGTTTTCGTTTTCGTTTTCGTCGTCGTCCCTTTTTCCGGCGTTCCGGGAAGCTGGTAATGTCTCCTCAACTTATCGATAGCTTTTTCCGACGACGAAGACGATGGTTTCTTTTCGGAATCATTATTTATTTTCTTCCCGTCACGATCGAAATACGGAATCATCACCCACCCTTTCGCGTGCGCGGTGTTTTCGTTCACCAACGTTCCGTTGTTCGCTCGATGGATGTCCGTCATGGCGATGTTGTATTTAATGCACAACCCGGCTAAGGTTTCCGTAGGTTCGATGTTTCGACGGAACGCTGTTATTCCAACATTATTATTTTTACTCGAAGAAGAAGAAGAAGAAGAAGACATACTGTGTGCGTTTTTTGAGATGTATACCGCGTGTGTATTTATATCGTTTTGTCTTCTCTTCTTTTCTTCTTCTTATATGAGCAGCACAAGCAGCAACAACGAGGCGCAAAGCGTCGTTTTATGCGCGCATGTGTGTTGTGTGTTGTCGTCCCTCTTTTTCCCAACAACTACGAGTACTAAAAAAGTGAGGGACACAACAAAATTGCAAAAATCAACTCATGCAAGAAAAGAAGAAAATTTATTGAATTGGACTTTTCCACATTAAATCGCGGGAGAAGACGACAACAAAGAAGAAGACGACAAAGAAAATGGCCCCGGCTTCTGACGCTGGCGAGATAGCCAAGGAGGAAGTGGACGCGGTGTTTGCGGCCGCGTTAGCCGCCGCTCCTCTTCGAGAGGTACCTCCTCCTCCTTCATTTATTCGTCAAACTGATGAGACAAAAGAAGAAGAAGTGAAAGAAGAAATAGGAGTAAACGTCGTCAACGTTCCGCCTCCTCCGAACGCGACGATGGGTAATAATACGATTCAGCGTGAACAGCATGAGCAAAGAGCGATATCGACGTTTATCGTCAAAGCTGACGACGACGAGAAAATCATCACCCAAACGGAGAAAGAGGAGGAGAAGTTAGCGCTGACGGCGAGAGAGGCGTTTTTAGCCACGTTCGCGAATTACGACAAAAAGAAGACACTTGGGTTGAGGAACGGAGACGAGAAGGAAGACGAAGAGCGAGGGAAAATGCTACCGTCGTCGTCGCAAGCTATAGAATTGAAAAATCCACCACCGAATCCGATTCGATTGCAATCGCCGTACGGATTGATCGACCCGTTGAAGTGTACCGCCACGGGAACGTTGGTGAGCGGATGTAAGAAGAACGAAACGGCGAAAGTGTACGTGCAAATGCGCGACGAGATGGGAAACGCGCTGACAAAACCGACGAAAGAGGAAGTGGAGATGATGAAGAAATGCGGAAAGATGACGGTGGAAGGACGCGTTTTGTTAGCTTCGACGACGAAAGAGAACGCCGCGAAGGAAGAGTTTGATACTTTCGAGTTGAAGGTTATGGATGGGAAGTCCTTGGTGTATTACGGAGAGTATCGACCGTTGGAGAGAGGGACTTATAACGTATATGTGGATGTGGTGTTCAACGAGCAAAGAAATCCGAAGAATAACGGACGGTTCAAGATTGAAGGGTCGCCGTTTCCGGTCTATTCTGAAGATGCGGGAGGAGCGCATCTTCATAACGGAATCGGTGAAAATGAAAGGGAACGCAGCAACATAGGTGACTTTAAGACGAATGTGAATGCGAATACTTCGAATGCTGCTCAAAACGATGCGCACGCTCCTTCGACTGGTATCGATGGCCCGACGTCATTTGACATCGGCGGAGGTATCTCCGTGGAAAATGATAAAGACGACAAGAGAACTGTCCACGTGGCAAATTTATCCATAGCGATGAATCAAGATGCGTTAGTTCAGCTCATGTCGCACGTAGGAACTGTAGTTGCAACCAAAATGGGAGGTGAAGGTAAGACGTACGCGTTCGTTGAGTTCTTGTTGCACGAACAGGCAAGGACGGCGAAAGGATTAAACGGCATGGAAATAGGCGGCAGAAGTTTAAAAGTTGAATTTTCGAAGCAATCGAGGTTAATCGGGACGACCACGAATGTTGTCATTCATTACGGACCTCGGCAACAGTTGGCTTTGGAACAAGAGCAGAAAAAGAAGGAAAAAGAAAGAGAGGAGAAAGAACGCGCGAGAAATCAAATGAGAGAGGAAAGAGACAGAGTGCGAGAGGAAAGAGACAGAGCGCGAGAGGAAAGAGAAAGAGCGCGAGCGCAAGAGATATTAGCGGCAGAAAAGAGTAAACCGATTTATTCCAATCCGAACGTTCGACATCAAATCGAAATGCAGAAAGTCTTGGAGGGAAAAACTGAAGAGGAGATATTATTAGAGCGCGCTCGAGCGCAAAAAAGGATGAAACCAGACCAACCTGGAAAACTTATGACGGCGGCAGAACGCGCCGCAAAACGCGCGCAAGAAATCAGCGCCCGATTGAACGCGAAGAGATAGACGCAAATAGATTTTAGATTACATTAGATACTTTCAATAATAGCATATATATTCGCGCTTTTTTTCTTTCGCTCAAACTCACAATCACCTACTCTAATTCGTATATGTCTAATATCCACACGCACACGATGTTGTAGATGGCGTATAAAACATACAACCCGATGTATACCCATCCAATCTTTGGCGATAGCGTGAACCCACTCGCCGCCACCGATCCGAAATAAATAAACAAAACCCCGGCTAAAATAAGCGTGCTTGGGATCAACTCGTTCGTCGTTACGATCAAATAATTTGGCGTTTGCCACGATAAATAGCAAAGCCACGGCAATCCCAATCCGAGCCAAATATCAAACACGTTCGATCCGACGGCGTTTGCAACCGCCATGTTCGCCAAGCCATCTTTCGCGACCGCAATTGAACTCAAAGCATCTGGAATTGAAGTTCCCGCAGCTAAAACAGTCGTTCCCATGACGACTGGAGGAATCTTCAAAATGCAACCGATTCTAGTGCACCATTCAACCATAAAGTGCGTGATGAATCCGATAAAAACGATGGACATGAGAAACGACATCGGATACCATGTTTTCCACTTTTCTTTCTGGCAGTTTGGAATGCATAATGCAAACACGCAATACCAAGGCATGGATAACAAATACATCGGAATTTGTTTCTTGTTCTCCGGGAGCGCGAAGGACAGTTCCTCTTCTTCTCTGGCGTCTTCAATGGAGAGTACCGACGCGACGTTTGTCGAACGGTCGCCGGTGGAGGACAAACCGTTCTTTTCGCGCATCTTCAGAACATGTTCAACCAAAAGCGCGTCTGATCGCATCTTACGAATTGCACTCTTCGAAATATAGCTCGAGCTGATACTAACACCGACGCGATCGTCTGGATCTTTTCCAGTCTCTTCGCGAATTTTGTCGCGATACGTTTTCGTCTTTTTTCTCCAGACGTTTGCCGCCGCTTTCGCCGCGAGAATCGCCGATATGTTCGGCGTCGCTCCCTCTTCGCTCGGTCGCCCTTCGCCTCCGTCGCTCGGTGCTTCTCCGGTTTCTGCTTGGCTCGCTTCTATTTCTGCTTGTAGACTTTTGTTCAACTCCATGAGCGTCTTTGCTCGCTCCGGCCACAACAAATCCATTTTGCGCATGAAAAATTCGTTATACGTCATGAACAAAATGTAAAGGCCGTACAAACCGACGTAGATCCCACCTTCCCACCAATCAACCCGGCCTCCTGAAAACGTCGTCGCAATTCCAACCACCGCGGCACCGTAAAACGTACAATCTCTTACCAAAGGTTTCCAATCTAAAATCAAGGTGTCGCCGACAGAAATCGTCGTTATCCCGATGATTATCAAAATGTTAAATATCGCGCTCCCGACAATCGTACCGACGCCAATAGAGGACGACGCGTTCGCATTCACCAACGACATCAACGAACTCGCAAGTTCCGGTGCAGACGACCCCGCCGCCATGAATGTCGCCCCGGCGACGTCGTCGGACAAGCCCAACGCTTTCGATATCGCCTCCAACGACGCGACAAAATAGTCGTCACAGACTATCGCTATCCCCAAAAATAAATACAAAACGCCGACAAAATACCCGATTAATCCTCCAACTTTCTCCCAATCTTTCGTTGGTTTGCATTCGCCGCCACCTGCGGACAACAGTCGTCGTCCTCCTCCACCCATATCGGTTGTCGTCGTCGCCGATTTTGACACCAAGTCAAATGAAGACGATGATGAGGAGGACGATGATGAGAAGACCGCCGAGAGCGTCGCTAAAAGCGCGAACAAAGCGAAACCGCACAGGAAAGCACGCATTCTGTTGTTATCAGAGAGAGAGTGTGTGTTTGTGTTAATGAGTACGTGACACGAATACTATTTACCCCGACCCCTTCCTTGAAAGAAAAAGGGAGAAAAAGACCGTTTGACGACAAAGAAAAAATTCGAATCCATATACTAATAATAAACATACCTCAACCGCTCCTTCGTGCTCTGCGACAGTCTCGAACGCGCTCTTCTCGCGTTCGGTATTCTCATCATCGTCGTCGCTCTTCTTCCTGCCATTTTTTAGAACAACAACCACAACAGAAGAGAGAGAAAGGGGATTAAGGGGAAAAGTTTGTGATGGATGCTATTTTTAGGAAGGAATATTTTATTTTTCTCTCCTCTGCCTTTTTCTTCGAATTCCTCTCTCGCTCGTCGTCTACCAAAAAGAGAAATCCCCGAGCAGAGCAGTCTGAGCGACAGCGATAGAGTAGCTCTTTCTCTTTCTCTTTAATCTCTCCTATTATAAAACGGACGACGGTTATTATAACTTCCCGTCGTCAGAAAGAGAGAGGAAAGAAAGCGTGTTCGTCTCTTGTGTGTAAGTGTGTGTGTGTGTGTGACGAGATGTGTGATGACAGACAAAAAAGAGATACAAAAAAAGTACGAAGAGGGGGGGAAAAAAGGAACTCTCCTCTCTTTTTGGGTGTTTTGAAACACTCGCCTTACAAAAATAAACGGACACAAAGAAAAAGAAGAGATCCGAATTAGTAGTATGAATCCACCTAATCCTTCTTCTCAGTATCCGGGACCACCACCGCCGATGAACAACGGAGGGTATCAGCAACAACAATATAACGCTCCCGCTCCTGCTCCTCCACCGGGATCATCCGCAACAGCTGGGTATCCCTCTTCTGCGCCTCCGACGGGGATGAATTTGCAAAATAATAATTCTCCTTTACACGCGCATCCGCAGGCACCTCCGAGAGTCCATTTCGGTGGGACGCCTCCTCCACCAACATCGTCGTCGACGACGAATACTGGGTTTCGAGGAGGAGCGCAGCAGCAGCAACAACCGCCGGCTTCGTCTTTCTCGTCGTATTCTCAGCAGCCGCCCGGGCAGCCGCAATATCCTCCGTCGGGGATGGGTGGTCAACCACCTTTACAACAACAACAACAACAACAACAACAACAACAACAGAATTTTCAATCCGCTCCTCCAGCGGCGATGGGAGGAGGTATATCGCAAGGGAGCAGCAGATACCCAAACCCAACGCCGCAAACAACGACGCAACAAGGGTATCAACAAACACCGCATCAGCAAGATAATGTTGGTGGTGTTGGTGCGAGGACGTATCCGCAGTATCCCGGGACAACGAGCAGCGCTCCGCAACAACAACAACCGCAGTACGGAGGACAACCGCAACAACAGCAGCAACATTATCAGCAAGGGATGCCGAGTAGCGGGTATAATCCTCCGCAAGCACCGCACAGCTTAAATCAAGGGTTTCAGCGGTACGGTCCGCAGCCAACACCACAGTCTGCGGCTTCTAAAATCGATCCTTCGCAGATTCCGAGACCGCGGCACGACTCGCACGCGGATCGAACCATTTTTGATACTAGAAACCCACAAACGGGTGCTCCGATGCACCCACCAGGAGCGACTTCGAATTTTATGGCGAGAGATGTTGGGAACGCGAATCCAAGGTTCATTCGATCGACCACGAGCACGATTCCGAATCAATCTGATTTGTTACAAACGTCCGGGATGCCGTTGGCGGTGTTTGTCAATCCTTTGGCGACTTTAAAAAACGACGAGGTGCAAGTTCCGATCGTAGATAACGGAGGAATGGGTCCGGTGAGATGTTTGCGATGTAAAGCGTACGTGAACCCAGGAATGCGATGGGTGGATCATTTCCGATTTGCGTGCAATTTTTGCGCTCATGTGAGTGAGTGTCCTCGCGAATACGCGTGCGCTTTAGGATCTGACGGGAAAAGGCAAGATTGGATGCAACGTCCAGAGTTATGCCGTGGAAGCGTAGAATATATGGCTCCAGAAGAGTACATGGTTCGAGCGCCGATGCGACCAAGCTACTTCTTTGTTATCGATGCGAGTCCGTTGGCGGTCCAAAGCGGCGTGACGGTATCGGCGTGTGAAGTCATCTCTAGAACTTTGGATAACATTCAAGGCGGCGACACCGCGAGCGTGGGGATTGCGACGTTCGATGGCACCGTACACTTTTACGCCATTCGCGGAGACGATGAGAACAACAACGCAAGCAACGAAAATCAGGAGAATGAAAAACCGACGACGTCAAACGGCGCGACAAAAACGCCGAAAATGCTCATCGTTCCAGACGTGGACGATCCCTATGCGCCTCTGCCGAAAGATCTACTCGTGAATTTGAACAAGAACAAAGAAACACTTAAGACTTTATTGAAACAAATTCCAGAGATGTTTGCGAATTCACGTCCATCGGCGGTAGCGAGCGGCGCGGCTATCAAATCTGCCATCGACGCTTTGAAGTATAAGGGAGGGAAAGTTATGCTCTTTCTCGGATCGATGTGTTCGGGTGGATGGGGAAAACTCGAAGTGCGAACGCACTCTGGAAATGTAGAAAAAGAACCTTTGAAAATTATGAAACCGGCGGAGAAATGCTATCAAGATTGCGCAACGGAAGCTGCAGAATATCAAATCGGCATCGACATTTTCGTGTGCGGTTCGCAACCTGTAGATTTGGCAACTTTAGGCGTTTTGACGAGAACAACTGGCGGCACGTTGTATAGATACCCGAACTTTAACGTGCAGTTAGATTTTGCGCAGTTGCTAAACGATGTGCGATGGAACTTTTTGCGACCACAAGGCATGGAAGCGGTGATGCGGGTGAGAGCTTCTCAAGGTCTAGGCGTCGCCGAATACGGCGGATATTTCTGCAAACGCACGCCGACGGATGTTGATTTACCAGTTTTGGATGGGGAGAAATCAATCATGGTCAACTTAAGATACGAAGACAAGTTAGTAGACGGAGCTGAAGCGTACGTACAGTGCGCCTTGTTATATACGACGATGACTGGAGAGCGTAGAATTCGTGTCCATACGCTCGCGTTACCGGTGACATCTGTTCTCGGCACGTTATTTAGAAACGCAGATTTAGATGCGCAAACTTGCTTCATGGTTCGAAAAGCTGCGAATACACTTTTGGGTGGGAAACACACGATTGCAGCCGCAAAAGATGCCGCTTTGGCGCAATGCGTGTCTTCCCTTTACGCTTATCGTAAATACTGCGCCTCCAACAACGCCTCCGGGCAACTCATTTTACCTGAAGCGTTGAAGACTTTACCGTTGTACACAATTGGCATGTACAAATCGAACGGTTTGCGATCAGAAGCTTCGGCGGATGATCGCGCGAACTGGCTTTTTAGGATGCTAAAGAGCGATCCGTCTGAAACGACGCCTTCGGTATATCCGCGACTGTTTCCGTTGCACTTCATCTTAGAGGACGATGGATTCCAAGCGAACCAAAAGCAGAGGCACGACGATGGTGACCAGGCGGCGAGCATTACCGATTCCTTTCCGCCATTTCCACCGTGTCAATGGCTCTCCGCTGAAAAACTCGACGGCGATGGCTTATACCTTCTCGAAGACGGCGGCGAGATGCTCGTTTGGGTCGGACGAAACTACCCGCAAGACCGGTTAAAAGAAGTCTTTGGCGTAGACACCGTAGACCAACTCGACGCTCGACAATCCATGCTTCCGCCAAACTTACCAAACGAAAGAAATAAACGCATGAACGCCTTCATCAACTCCATGCGTAAAGCTCGATCTGGATATTTGCGCATGCGCATCTTGAAGCGAAACGACGCCATGGAGACGTTGTTTTATAACCGCTTAATCGAAGATAGAAGCGTTGCGGGAATGTCTTACGTAGAGTTTCTCTGTCACGTTCACAGATTGATTCAAAACAAGTTCACTTAGAAAGAGAGAGAGAGAGAGAGAGAGAGAGAAATTGTAACTCCTTATTGTTTAGAAGAAGAAGAAGAATGAATGAATATACGCCCGTCTCTTTTCGTTCTTTTACTAATTTACTCCATTACCAGAAGTTCGTTACATCTATAGAATACAAATAATAAGAGAGATCAATCACTTACTTGTTTAAATCAAATCGAAGAAACAGCGTTCACTCTCAAATTGTTGTGCAAGATATACTACGAAGTATATAACATGAAGATCGCGGTCGAGGGGTGTTGCCACGGCGAACTGGAAACCATTTACGCATCCATGGAGAAAATTGAGAAAAAAGAAGGCATCAAAATCGACTTGTTGATATGTTGCGGCGATTTTCAAGCCATACGGAACAAGCGCGACTTGGAGTGCATGTCGGTGCCGATTAAATATCGCGAGATGGGGACTTTTTACAAGTATTACAGCGGAGAGTTGAAAGCGCCGTACCCGACTCTGTTCATCGGAGGCAATCACGAGGCGTCTAATTACTTGTGGGAACTCTATTACGGCGGTTTCGGAGCGCCAAATATTTACTATTTAGGACACTCTGGATGCATCAAGTTTGGCGATTTACGCATAGCTGGTTTGTCTGGAATATATAAACAGTACGATTACAGGAAAGGACACTTCGAACGACCGCCTTATACGCAGGATAAGCAAGTAAAAACGGCGTATCACGTACGAGAGTTTGACGCGTTCAAGTTGAAACAGATTCGGGAACCGGTGGATGTGTTTTTGTCTCACGATTGGCCGAGAGGGATTGAAAAGTTTGGTGACATTCAAGATTTGTTAAGGAAGAAGAAGTTTTTGAAGGAAGATATACAGAAGAATCAGTTAGGATCGGTTCCTGCGATGGACATTTTGAAACAGTTGAAACCGACGTATTCGTTTTCGGCGCATTTGCACGTAAAATTTGAAGCGATGGTAAGTCACGAGAACGGAGCATCGACGCACTTTTTAGCCTTGGATAAATGCATACCACACGCACCAAATAGACAATTCTTACAGGTGATCGATTTACCGGAGAAGAGTTCGGATGGAGGGTTTCAATTAGATATGGAATGGTTGGCGATTACAAAAGCGAACCACGCTTTTCAATCCTTCACAAAGGCGCCGGCGAAACTTCCCGATTATGGAGTGCCGGAATCGGTTGATTTAACCAATTCGATTGAGTTTGTGAGGAACAAAATGGAAGGAATCAGGATGCCTGAATTTGTGGAGACGGTTTCACCGCACGATGCGAGCGTGAAGGCGAGACAACCACCTCCGGAAAAAGTCGAAAGGAACCCGCAAACGGTTCAGATGTTGGAGATGTTAGAGCTAGATTTTAAGTTAGACACGGGAGGAGATCATTTTGGAAACAAACCGTATTCTTCTTCTTCGGCGACGAGATATCGAGTTCCAGGCGCAGGGCCGTTTACTTTGCCGGGAACGCAAGGAATGCCTCCAATGGGCACTCAATACCCTCCACCGCCTCCTCCGCCTCCCCCTCTAGTCGTCAAAGATCCAGACGTTATAGACTTAGATGATATTTAGATTGTTGTAGGAATACATACACCCATACGCGTAGTATTAGTAGCAAAGATAAATAACGTTGGAGGCTAAGAAGCTATGTTTTATTTGTTCTTTCGATGACTCTCGTCGTTTTCGTCATCAAAAAAGTCGCCGAAATCATCCTCGCTCGGGTAGTTGTTGCTTTGATGTTGTTGCTCTTCGATGTAAGGATTTACTGCTCCTTGCCTTGGAGGATACGCGTCGTCTTCGCGCGCGAGGTCTTTATCGATCGTTCTTTTGTCTTCATTAGACAAAACCACAAAGTCCTCATCACTTTTCGCGGCGCTGCTGCTGCTACTTTTCGTCGACGGAGACGATGATTCTTCTTCGCCACCCATGGCACGCTTTGCTAGCTCATATCCGGCAAAATTCATCGCACCTAACGGAGCAATCCACGCAATTCTAAATAGCGCACCCTTAAACAAAGCTTTTGGACCTTCAGTTGCGAGAATGTTTTTGATGGTGACTAACATCGCCTCGCCTACGGGACTTCGCCCAGTCATCGCTCGAGTTTTCAACACGTCAAACGGCGTCGTGCACAAGGAACCAACTGCCCCGGCAGCGCCGCCAATGGCGATAAACTCGTGCGAAGAGAGCTCTTTTCCTTTGATCGAGCGAGCGAGAACTTTGAACTGCTCGTATGCGGTCATACCAATCATATAAAACGGAATTTCTCTCGTGAGCGTTGCCGCGGTACCGGCAAATAGTGGTCTCGGCCC
>Ga0257106_1001457_pt1 | contig 11707 bp, 7 predicted proteins | sample LP_taG_3_FD_190177 | JGI IMG/M metagenome (GOLD analysis project Ga0257106, IMG submission 190177) | Marine microbial communities from Northeast Subartic Pacific Ocean, Canada - LP_J_2011_P26_10m | ecosystem: Environmental > Aquatic > Marine > Oceanic | place: Canada: Northeast Subartic Pacific...
CGCCGGGACCGCCGCCGAATTGGGCCATACGAGCTGCTCCACACGCTCCACGTCGTCACCTACTTCGCCCAGCAGGCCGACGGGCGGCGGGGCAAGAAGGGGTCGAAGCTCCTGCGCGTGCGGCGGTTCCGCCAGTTCTCCGACATCCTGGGGCTCACGCCGCGCGCGGAGAAGTGCTACGCGCCGATGCTCGCGGAGTGCTACATCGTCTTCCTGCGGTCGATTCTAGGCCACCCCAAGGGCATCGCCGCGGTGCTGGCGGCGCCCCACGCGGACACGGTCGAGGGCCACCTCGTGCCGCTCCAGGACGTCGTCGTCGCGCTCGTGGGCTACGACAAGCGGGTCGTCGCCGAGGACCCGACGACGTGGACGTCGCCGCTCGCGGCGCTCGCGCGGCCCTGGCTCGACGAGGAGACCATGTACGACCTGTTCCTCAAGATCAAGAAGGTCGCCGAGCGGGGGAAGAAGAGCATCAAGGACGCGGGCGACCACCCCGTGCCCGCGCTCGACGTCGAGGACGCGCTCGAGCTGCTGCTCGACGCGGCCTTCAGGGCCGCGGCCCAGACGCAGGCCTTCCTCAGGACGGAGCTCGCCAACTGGCTCTCCGTCGACGGGCGCCTCACCTTCGACGACTTCAAGCGCTTCTTCCCGGACCTGCCGGGCGCGGCCGCGGTCTCGGAGCTCGCCGTCGCGACGCTCTTCGCGGCCGTCCAGGACCGCGCGGACAGCGACGAGTCGAACCGCGTGAAGATCGACCCGGAGCGCTTCGCCATGCACTGCTGGGCCCACCACGTCCTCCCGAGCCCCGCCTACGTCGAGCGGAAGCCGCCCAAGGTCGAGGCGACGGCGAAGAAGCACCACATGTTCGCCCAGCTCGACGGCCTCGAGTTCGCCGAGCTCGAGCACATCACCAAGGGCACCGTGGACTAGGTAAGGGCTGCGCTTAGGCCGTTCGCGGCGTGTGGGTGCGGCGGCCGCGGGACGCGGGCCCGTCACCAGCCGCCGTCGCCGTCCTCGCCGGCCTTGGGGACGACGAAGGACGCGGAGGACCAGTCGGTCTCGATCTTGTAGGGGTCGGAGACGAGCGTGCCGTCGGCCGTGGCCTTGGACAGGATGACCATGTCCAAAGCGCGGCAGTCGCGGTAGAAGAGGACGCGGAGGCAGTCCTCGAGGAGCGCGCGCGCCTCGCCCTCGTCGAGGTCCGCGTGCCACTTGGCGCGCATGATGGGCAGCGCGAGGTGCGCGCCGAAGCCCGTCGCGATGACGTCGTCCTCGTACGCCGTGCCCCGGAGGTCGACGGACCCGAGGAACGCCTTGCCGTCCTTGTAGCCGCCGACGACGAGCGAGTTCCAGAGCGGGTTGAACTTGTTCCGCGCCTGGTACATGACCGCGCGCAGGTAGCTGTAGATCTCCACGGGGCTGTGCTCGAAGCCGTCGTTCGCGTTCAGGTTGTCGCGCTCGAGGCCCTCGAGCTTCCGGAGGATGGCGTGGTAGTCGCTCATCTCCCCCGACGCGCCGACGAGCGTGTAGGAGCCCGTCTTCGAGATGCGCTGCACGTCCTTGAACATGGCCAGGGACCCGTAGGACGCGAGCGTGTCCGCCGCGAGCATGACGCCGTCCTTGTACTGCGGAGGGGCGCGCGCGCGCGTTCCTCGACGGTTCGCGCTCTTTCGCGGGACGCGGGGCGGGCGCGCCTTGATGCCGAGGACCGACGTGCCCGTCACGATGGGGCGCGACGTGTGCTGGCGCGGCGGCGCCGACGGCGACGACGAGACGACATTGTTGGCGCGCGCTGCGATGGGGGCGGCGGGTCCGCGGGGCCCGGGGCGGATTTTTTCGCGTCGCGACGCTGGCGGGTCACCGGGTTCGTGCCCGGCGAACAACATCGTCGCGAGGAGCGCTACGGCGGCGCGCGCGACCGTCTTTATTCTACGCCGCGAGCGTCCACCTTAAAACCCGGGCTGGTCTCGGGCTCGAAAAGGCCCGCCGCCGTCCGGCACCGGCGCCGTCCGACCGGTCCGACGAAGGCTGCGACGACGTCCGAATGCGCGTACTTATGCGCGAGGCTTTCGCGGCGAGGGATGCCCGAGGCATTAAGCGCCTACCCCCACACGTCGCGACCGCTGCGCCAGAACGTGAGGACGTGCGCGAAGACGTCGTCGTCCCGGCCGAACACGGCCGCGTCCCAGGCGTCCTCCCGGCGCAGCCGGCCCACCCCCCCGCCGCGGCGCGCGGGTAACAGACCCCCCGGGATACGTCGTTCAAAGACGCCTCAGCTTAGGCTTCAACGTCAAACGTTGCACTTTGACTCTGTTATTGCATCTGTTTCGCATTGACGAAGGTCATTCGGCCGCTGCAAGTGCTCGCGCTGCTTCCACACAGACGCGAGCGCTCTCGACCATGACGAAGGTCATTCGGCCGCTGCAAGTGCTCGCGCTGCTTCTCACACAGACTCGAGCGCTCTCGACCATTGCAAAGCCACTGACCACGACCTCTTCTTTAAGAGCGCCGGGCCTCCTGACGACGCCCGTGGAGTCGCTGCGGAGCCTCATCGGCGAGGCGCGGACGCGCTCCGTGTGGAAGGCGCTGCGCGAGGGCCGGGACCCGTGCGTCCAGGAGGAGACGCCCGAGCTGTCGCGGTGGACGCGCGAGACGCTGACGGCGGCCTACGGCTCGGGCGCGGACGCGCGCTGCGCGGACGCGCGGACCGCGGAGGACGGGACGACGAAGCTCCTCGTGGAATTCGGCGACCGCGACGCCGTCGAGGCCGTGCTCATCCCGCAGCTCACGCGCGGCAAGGCGACGTCGACGTTGTGCGTGTCGAGCCAGGTCGGCTGCGCCATGGGCTGCGCGTTCTGCGCGACGGGCAAGATGGGCCTGATTCGGTCGCTGACGGACGACGAGATCGCCGCGCAGCTCTGGCTCGCGCTGCGCGCGGCGCGGAGCGTGCCGGACCTGCCGCCGCTGCGGTCCATCGTCTTCATGGGCATGGGCGACGCGGGCACGAACCCGAAGCACGCCAAGGCCGCCGCGGAGTGCTTCACGGACCCGGACCGCTTCGGCTTCTCCCGGCACCGCCTGACGCTTTCGACCGTGGGGCCGTCGCCGTCGGCGTTCCTCGCGCTCGCGGCGGCGCCGGGCCAGCTCGCGTGGTCCGTGCCAGGGCAGCACAAGAGAGCGAAATTCCCAACTTCAAAGGCTCCGATCTCGGTCATTTTCCACTCGTTTCGGCCGATTTTTGGACGAGCGATCATCTCTCGGAACGGTCTCGAAGCGTGGATGTGTTTTCCGTAACGCGCGCGCGCGGAAAACTCACATTGAAGCGACGTTGAATCACTCTTGTGCTGCCCAGGTCCGTGCACGCCGTCGACCCGGACCTGCGCAAGCGGCTCGTGCCGACGGCCGCCTGGGAGCCCGAGGCGCTCCGCGACGGTCTGCTGGACGCGCTCCGCGCGACGCGGCCCATGCACTCCAAGGAGCGGAGCGTCATGCTGGCCGTGACGCTGTTGGCGGGCGTGAATGATAGCTTGGAGCACGCGCGCGCGCTCGCGGAGTTCGTGCAGCCGGTGAGAGCGGAGACGCCGCGGCTCATCGTCGACCTCATCCCCTACAACCCCATCGACGCCGCCGACGCCTTCCAGCGGCCGTCCTTCGAGGCCGTCAGCGCCTTCCAGCGCGAGCTCAAGGCCCACGCGCCGGGCCTCTTCATCGGCGTCCGCAACGCGCGCGGCGACGACGAGGCCGCGGCCTGCGGCCAGCTCGCGACGAACGCGCAGAAGCGGCGAAGGTGAGGTGCTGCTAATACACGCTTCTGTTTTGTTTGTCTACACGAGGATGCATGCGTGCGCAAGAACGATCGTGATTCGATGAATCGCCTCAAGAAACCGACGCTGCCGCAAGGGCAGCATCTGGGCAGCCCTGCGTCGCTGCGCAATGGTGGATTCGGACGGTAGCGGCATGTCATTTCGCGACGGCAACGACGCGTCGGCGTCGTCGTGCGAGGCTGAGCCGGTGTGCTCGCCGCAGCCGGAGAAGCAGGCGGCGAGCACGCCGTGGAGCGTCGTCGACGCCCTCCTGGGCGTCGCGCTCGCCGGCGCCATCGTCGGCCTCGTGCTCGCCGCCTACGCGCCGATGCTGGACGCGTACCTGGGCTGGGGCCTGGCCGGCGAGTGGGACGACCGGTCCAACTTCCTCGAGAACGAGCTCGTGCGCAAGCCGCTGAGCCGCGAGCTCCTGGGCAAGATGTTCACCGCGGAGCGCGTCAACGTCTTCGAGCCGCTGGGCTGGCTGCTCAAGGCGCTGGTCCAGCGCGCGACGGCGGACCTCGAGGAGGCGTCGGGCCTGCTCACGGTCAACGCCTGGTGCCACCGCATGGCGACGCTCGGGCTGCACGCGGCGTGCGGCGTCGCGCTCTTCGCGCTCTGCGCCGCGGTCCTGGAAGCCGCGGCCGTCGGCGACACGCCGCGCCGCCGGCGCGTGGCGGCGGCGGCGGCGGCGGCGTGCTGGGCGCTCCACCCGGTCCACGTCGAGGTCGTCGGCTGGACGTCCGCGCAGCCGTACCCGCTCGCGGCGTCGTTCATGCTCGCGGCGCTCTGGACCCACGTCGCGCTCCTGCGCGCGGAGCGACGCGGCGGGCGCACGGTGGTCTTGCGCGTCGTGGGCCCGGCGCTCTACCTCTGCGCGACGCTCTCGAAGAGCGTGACCATCCCCGCGCCCGCGGCGGTCTTCGCGCTCGACCTCGTGCTGATCCGATCGCGCGCGCTCCGAGCCCGCGCGGGCCACCTCCTGGGCTACGCCGCCGTCACGGCGGCCATGGTGCCCGTCACGCTCCGCGCGAACCGCCTCGGCCACGACCCGGACGCGGACGTCATCCGCCTCGACCGCGTCGAGCAGCGCGTCGCCAAGGGCCTCGTGACGATCTTCTTCTGCCTCTCCAAGGCCGTCTACCCGGCGAAGCTCAGCCCCCACTACACGCAGCGCGACCTCTACTTCGAGCCGGGCCACGACGACTCCGAGGTCTGGGTCGCCGCGGCCGCGTTCGTCTTCCTGAGCGGCGCGGCGGCCGCGCGGTGGGCCGCGGGCGTCGACCGCGGCGCGGCGCTCGCGGCCTGGGTCCACGTCGTCGCCATGTTCCTGCCGACCTGCGGTCTGATCCAGCACGGCATGATCCAGAAGGGCGGCGACCGCTACCTCTACCTGCCGTCGCTCGCGATGGCGCCGCTCGCGGCCGCGTCGCTCGCCGCGAGCTTCGACGCGGGCGCGGCGCGGCGCCGGCCGCGGGCGCTCGCCGCGGGGCTGCTCGCGCTCGTCGGCTTCGCCGCCGCGCTGGGCGCCGCGGCCAAGGCGGACCGCGAGCTCTGCCAGATCTGGCGCAACGACGTCGTGCTCCTGGAGCACTGCGTCCGCGCGGACCCCTACGACTGGCGGTGCCTCGACACGTACGCGGAGTACCTGCTGCACAACGGCGACAACCACCGCAGCAGCACGGACCTCCTCGCGCGGGGCCTGCGGGCCGTGGAGGACCTGCGCGTGCCGCGGAACCCCAAGGTCATGGTCTTCCGGGGCAAGTGCCTCCTGCTCCTCGGCCAGAGCGACGAGGGCTGCCGGCTCATGCACGAGGTCACGGAGCTCTACCCGCACGCGCCCTACGCCTGGAACAACGCGGCCATCTGCGACCTCATCGACCCGGCCCTCCGCGACTTCCAGGGCGACAAGTTCCAGCGCGCGCTCGACCTCGCGGTCCGCCACGAGCACAAGAGCGCCGCGGCGCGCAACCTCGAGGTCTACGTCGCCTGGCGCGACGGCGGCTACCACGGCCAGTTCGACGGCACGCTCGTGTATTAAGTGTTAGTTCCGGATCCGGGCCGTGAGTTCGACGGCACGCTCGTGTATTAGGTGTTAGTGCCGGATCCGGGCCGTGCCGCCCATCCCGATGCCGCCCATGGGCTTCCCGCCATAGAGCCCGCGCGCGCCCGTGTTCTTGGCGCCCGCGTTGGCCCACGTGTCCTGGCCGGCGTTGCGCTTCGAGAGCTTCGGGGGCTCGAGCTTGGGCGGCTCGACGTCGCGCGGCGCGGCCGTCGGCGGCGCGCCGATGTTCCGGGGGTCCGGCGCGCCGAGCTCGCACGTCGGGTCCGGCGGCGCCGCGCCTCCGCCGCCGCCGCCGGACTGCTCCCGCGGCAAGTCGTCCTCGGGCGTGAAGGTCTCCGTGTCGTCGGTCAGCGACCCGTCGGTTTTCGAGATGGCCGTCGCGAACGCGGCGGCCGCCGAGACGGCGACCTGCGCGTCGCGGAGGTCCGCCAGGGGCTCGTCGACGAGCGACCGGCCGCCGAGGGACTCGGGGCCGTAGATCTTGATCTGCGGCGTTTCGTCCGCGTCGCAGTTCTCGTCCGCCTCGCACTCGGCGACGAGGACGGCCGCGCCCGCGTGCCGCAGGCTCCGCGCCCGCGACGCGAGCGCCATCTCCACGGCCGAGGCGTGCGGGCTCGCGCCGTCGACGAAGAGGATCGCGCGCGTTTTGTTCAGGTTCGTCGTTTGGAACTCCGCGAAGGCCTCGGCGTCCTCGGCCCTTTCGAGCGTCGCCGCGGACGCGACCAGGCGCGCCGACTGGCGCGCGAAGGCCGCGAGTCTCGCCGGAATGTTGTTCAGCGTCGCCTCGATCGTCACGCGCCCGAACGACTGGCGCCACGCGTCCCAGGCGGGCGTGCCCCCGTTTTCGACGAGGGAGCCGATGCGCGGCGTCTCGGAGAAGCCCGGCTCGACGCTCTTGCAGACGGCGTCCTCGAAAACGGCCGCGTAGCCCTTGCGCTGGAAGCTGCCCTTCGCCTCGGCGTGGTGGCCGCACGCGAACGCGCCGAACTTGACGTCCACGTCCGCCGGGAGGTGCGGGCCGGCCTTGACCGCCCGCGCGCCGAGATCGACGAGAGGTGCGACGGTCCGCGACATCATGCATCCCGGATTGTACAGGAAAATCACCCAGAGCGTCGTGGTATCCGTCACGGCGAGGCGGACGGCGCCGTCGTCCTCGACGGTAATATCGCCGGGCGTCGTCAGTTCGAAGACATCGCGCGAGGACCCGAAGAGGCCGTCGTCGGTCTCCTCGTCGAGGCGGAACCGCTCCCGCGCCTGCTCGTCCGAGCTCTTCAGCCCGTCGTAGGCGTCCTGGGCCGCGCGGAAGAGGTCGTCCGCGCGCGCGAGGGCCTCCGGGTCGTCGATCTTGGACGCGAGCGCGCCGCGCTTGTCCGGGTGCAGGACGCGGCCCATCTCGCGGAAGGCGGCCTTGCAGTCCTTGGCGCTCGCCGCTCGCGCGACTCCGAGCACGGCCCACGGCGCCATCGCCGCGATCGCGCGCGCGGGCCGCGACAGGAGGTCGACGATGCGCGCGAGGGCCGCGTCGCCCTCGTAGCGCGCGTCGTCGTCCGCGCACGCGAGTCGCCACATCGTCGCCGGCAGCCCCTTGGACGCGTCGGCGGCGCCGGGCTCCTCGCCGCACTCCGTCCACTCGGGCTTGTCGTAGGAAGGCTTCCCGAACGCGGCGCTCGTCAAACAATGCGGCCGCGCGTTTCTCCTCGTGCTCGGTCTGCGCCCGATGTTCACGACGTCGGCCCAGGCGGACACGCCGGCGTCGAACGCGTTCCGGAGCCGGAGGACGTCGCCGCCGAAGGCGGGCGGCTCGTCGGGCGCGCGCGCCTCGCCGGGAAACTTGAGCGATTGCTTCTTCGCGAACTTTTCGTCGCCAAAGTCCGCGCTGATGCGCGCGCCCGAGACCGCGTGCTCGAGGATCGCCAGGGTCTCGCCTTCGGCCGACTCGAACCCCGACGGCCGCCAGAGCCGCTCCGCGCGCTCGGACGCGTCCGTCGCGTCGCACGGGAGGAGCAGGAGGCCGTCGCGCGACGGCGGCGGCGCCGCGGCGTGCGCCTCCTCCGCGAGGAAGACGAGCGGGAAGCGACGGTTGATGCGCGCCGAGTACGCGTAGTCGGGCGTGGGCCGCACGGCCACGACGACGCCGTCGACCAAGCGCCCGTGCCGGTACACGTCGCCCGCGCCGTCCCCGTCGACGTGCTCGCGGAACCGGATCGCGTCGCCGACGCCGAAGCGGTACGGCTTGAGTGTGCCGCCGCCGCACGCGCAGCAGTGCTCCGCCGCCGAGTCGGCGCCCGCGCCGCGCGCGCCGAATCTTTCGCACCATTTCTCGCCGTCGGCCTCGGCCCGCGCGTACGCCGCGCACCCGTTCGAGCCGTCGGTCCACGCCTTCGTGTCCTCGCAGATCGGCGTCGCCGCCGCGTCGTCGCCCGCCGCCACGGCGCCGCTGTCCACGCTCAAGCAGCTGAAACCCCGCGACTCGACGGACTCGATGGTCACGTTCTCGCAGGCCGAGAGCAGGGAGAAGAGGTCATTTGCGTACGTAGTTGCGAGCAGAGATGCGAGCAGAGAGTTAAAAACGAAGCGCATGATTTGCGGCGCACGAGATCTATACGTCCATCGTGGAGGGCGACGACGACGCAGACTTCGGCTCGAGACACGGGCCTCGAGATTTTTGCCGGTTTTTAGCGAGCAGCATCTGAGCAGCCATGCGACAAGCCCGCCGAGGCGATGTGGCACCTAGCAGCCTCCCAGCGAGGTCGAAGCCCGATTGAATCAAGGCGTGCGAGCGGTTGCACGACGCCAGACGTCCGCGCGCCCGCAGTAGTCCTAGGGAATTAGAGCGGTCCGAAGCGCGCGGGCGGCCAGAGGCGGAACGTCGGCCGGCCGACGAGGTAGCGCCGGTCCAGGTCGCCCCAGATGCGGCTGTCGACGCTGACGCTGTCGCAGTCGCCGCGGACCCAGACCGCGCCCGGCGCGACGGGCCCGTCCCGGCGCCGCGCGTTCGCCGCGACGGCGTCCGCGAGCGCGGTTTTTGGCGGCTCGCGGCAGGCGGTCGGCGCGTCCGCGCGCGCGTCGCGCGGCGCGAAGTCCGCCGCGTCGCCGGGCAGGCCCGCGACACGCTTCACAAATTGCGCGCTCGGCGCCACGGAGCCGCCGACGAGCTCGCGGAGCGCCGGCGGCTGGTCGAAGACGACGACGTCGTCGCGCTCGGGCAGCGCCATGCGCCGGAGCCCGACCTTGTCGACGAGCAGGACGTCGTTCTTCGCGAGCGCCGGCGCCATGCTCTCGCTGGGGATGACGTAGACGGACGCGTAGGTGCGCGCGAGGAGGACCAGCGGGATGGGCGCGACGGCGGACAGCAGCCACGCGACGACGAGGCTGACGGCCTTGGCGCCGTCGCCGCCGACGGCGGGGTTCGACGCGACGTCGCGGCCGACGCGCGCGGGGAACGCGAGCGGGTCGAAGCGGTTCCGCCACGTCACGGAGGGCACGCGCGCGTCGATGGCCACGGGCCAGGCGACGCCGTCGACGTTCGCCGTGTCCACGGCTGGCCGGACTGTAATCGTCGCCGCGTCACCGCCCCGGAAGCCGTCGGCGATCTCCATGACGCGATACTCGCCGCCGGACGCGAGCGGTTTCAGCGCGGCCTCGCCCGCCGGCGAGTCGGCGACGGGCACGAGGACCTCGCCGCTCCGGAAGCCGTCGCGGCCGGGCGCCGCCGCCCGGGCGACGGCGCCGACGGCGCCGCGGAGCGACGACGACGTCTCGCCGGACCGCGCCGCCCAGACCGCGATCTCGCCGCGGATCGTCACGGACGCGTCGAGCGGCGGCCAGGCGTGCGCGCCCCAGTCCGCCGCGCGGCCGCAGGATTCCACGGCCTCCGCGGGGCCGCAGAACGTCATCGCGCCGCGCCACGCCGGCGACCCGCCGGGCGCGGCGCCGCCGCAGCCCGCGGACGTCGCGACGACGTCGCCGCCGGCGACGACGGACAGCGAGAAGGACGCGTCGACCTCGTCGCCGGGCCGCCGCGGCACGTAGCGCAGGTAGACGGCCGCGCCGCGCGCGCCCGTGAGGCCCCGCGGGTAGTAGTCGACGCGGAACCGCGCGGCGCCGCAGTCCGTGGCGACGAGCTCCGACGACGCGAAGGGCACGTCGCCGCCGAGCGCGTCCTTGAGGCTCCGCGGGTTGTCCCAGAGCGACTGGTCGTTCCGCCGCGTCGTGAGCGCGGCCTCGAAGGTCGTGACGGATTGCGGCGTCGCGAGCGCCGCCGTGGGAGTGGTGCGTACGCGTTGGGTGCGTGCGATCGACCGAGGTGCGGCAAACGCTGCGACGCGAGGCGATGCGAACGCTGCGACGCTCGACAGTACTGCAAAAACTGCCGCAGCGGCACGCCTCGACGGCGCCATCCGCGCCACCGCAGGAGCTCGATCTCCGAAGGCATCGTGAACGTCAACTTGAAGGAAATATGGCTGCGAACGGGTGATGCGAGTGCCTGCTCGGAGCCGAGCTTCCGTAGCCTCGCGGGAGTTTGTTGTACTGCTGTTGGCGTTGTGGGCGTGATGCGCGGCAGGGAGGACATGGTGCGCCGGCCGCGCTGCGGCGGGGTCTAAGAGGCAGCCCGCTTGAAAAACCAAAGGTTTGCGCTTCCGATTATCGGCGCGCTTCGGGCGAAAGTGTCCGGTGCTCTGTCGCGCTCAAAAGCGCTCTCTCTTAGCGCCGTCCCCCCCGAGACGCGTAATAATTCGCTGACCTGGGGCGATGGACATGTTCAACCCGTCGCGCCCGCCGCCGATCCTCACGGACCAGCCCCCCCTGAAGCGGGCCCGCATCCCCCAGGTCGTCAACGCCGTGTCGCCGCTGCACGGGGCCCTGGGGGGCCAGCTCAACGCCTGCTACGACCCCGTGATGATCCTCAAGGCCGCGCAGTTCCCGCACCCCTTGTCGGCGCCCCTCGCCGGGTCCTCGGCCCGCGTGGTGACGCCGCAGCGGGGCGCGGCCCTCGGCGGCCTCGCGGCGGGCGTGCCGCTGCCGGCGACGTCCCCTTCGCGGGCGTCCGGGCGGCCCGCGGCGGCCAAGACGGGCCGCTGGACGAAGCGCGAGGACGAGAAGCTGCGCCAGACCATCGAGGCGTCGGGCCCCGACGAGGGGGCCCGGGACTGGGCGAAGATCGCCGCCGCGGCCTTCGAGGGCGGCCGGTCGCCGAGCCAGTGCGAGGACCGCTGGGAGAAGGTCCTCAAGCTCGGCCTCGTCAAGGGGCCCTGGACGCCCCACGAGGACGAGGTCGTGCGCCGCGCCGTCGGCGCGGGCGTCGACGCGGCCTTCAACTGGTCCGAGGTCGCCAAGCTCCTCCCGGGCCGGCTCACGAAGCAGGTCCGCGAGCGGTGGCAGAACCACCTCGACCCGCAGCTCGTCAAGACGCCCTGGACGCCCAACGAGGACTACCTCCTCGTCTCGCTCCAGGCCGTCCTCGGCAACCGCTGGAACGAGATCTCCCGCGCCTTCCAGGGCCGCTCCGAGAACGCGATCAAGAACCGGTGGAACTCGAAGCAGCGCCGCCGCTTCCTCGGCGCCGCGGCGCCGCCCGCGGCGCCGGGCTTCGCCGCCGCGCCCCGGGCCCCGGCCTGCCGCGCGCTGCCGGGCCTCGACGACCCCAAGATGACCGTCGTCAACTTCAAGGAGGCGCTCCTCGCGACCTTCGGCTCCAACGCCGAGCAGGAGGCCGCGACGATCCTCCACAAACTCCGCACGGACGAGGACCGCATCGACTCGCCGCGCGCCCTCGCCGCCGCGGCGTGAGCCCATCCACATACGCCCCACCGCCGCCCCGTCGACATCGCCCCCCGAG
>Ga0257106_1001459_pt1 | contig 11699 bp, 13 predicted proteins | sample LP_taG_3_FD_190177 | JGI IMG/M metagenome (GOLD analysis project Ga0257106, IMG submission 190177) | Marine microbial communities from Northeast Subartic Pacific Ocean, Canada - LP_J_2011_P26_10m | ecosystem: Environmental > Aquatic > Marine > Oceanic | place: Canada: Northeast Subartic Pacific...
GGCGCTTGGTCCAAATTCTTCCCAAAAGTTAATGCCTGAGAATGGCGCATACGCTTCAGTCAAAGTTGCATATTTATTAGTAGCACCCCAATCAAAATTACCACCATCTACGACAACCCCACCTATTGAGGTTCCATGACCTCCCATCCACTTTGTAAGTGAATGGACAATGATATTAGCCCCATAATCAAAGCAACGACACAAATAGGGAGTGTTGAACGTGCCATCAATCATCAATGGCACGTGATGTCTTTGAGATATTTGTGCGACTGACTCTATGTCCATGACAGAGAGCCCTGGATTGCCAATTAATTCACCAAAAACAATTTTTGTATTTTCTTGAATAGCCGCTTCAATCGCCTTTAAATTCGTTGGGTCAACAAAAGTAGTCGTAATTCCAAATCTTGGCAGTGTGTTCTTCAACAAACTAATATTGCCACCATACATATTTGCTGAGGCAACAATATGATCACCTTGACTGACTAATGCTGTGATTGCACAAAATACCGCACTCATGCCTGAAGCTACGCAAACTGCTGCTGAACCACCTTCAAGAGCTGCAACTCTTTGCTCTAAGACGCCCACAGTTGGGTTAGAAATACGATTATAAACATGCCCGCCACGCTCCATATTAAATAAAGAAGACGCCGTATCCGTATCTGAGAAAACATAGGAAGTAGTTTGATGAATAGGCTGAGCTCTTGAGCCATATTCTGGATCGAGCGTCTGTCCAGCATGAAGGCTTAAAGTATCAAATGAAAAAAAATCAGACATTATTTTAATTTTTGCTTTTATTAATTATTTGCTTGTTATACATAATAAGACAGTCAATCTTTGATCGCCACTATATCTTGACGCTGAGTGGATTTTTAGGATCAACTCCTTCCATATATTGTTTCAATCGATCATGACTAGTGAGTCCATATACCAAGCCTAGCCAATTGTTGAAAATCGCCTTTCCCGTGTCTCCCCATGTATTATCGATACATGAAGATAAAGCGCTTTCTGGAAAAGGAGGCAGGGCCTTTTTATGCTCTCTACATTCATTGCAACTACTAATAAAATTATCAATTATATTTTGTGCGTCATTATTGAAATAATGCTCAGGTAATGGAGGAAGCTCACTAACATCATTCTCTATATAACGAGTTATTTCTCTTTTGTATTCTTTTAATAAACTATTTATATCATATTCAGGATGTCCCTGGAGATAGACAACACGAAATTTATCTCGGCTCACTGCAATATGAGCCCCTGCTTCTTCGCTTGCTGCTAAAACAGAAAGACCTGCTTTTCGAAATTGCTGTGAACTAATCTCATTATATCTAGAATGAGGCGCATCAAATCGAGTATTAATATTACGCATCAATGGGTGGTCTTTTTCTATAGTTTGGTGGCTATATACTCCCCACTTTTTATTCTCAAGAGGGGCTCGATCTATGCCATATAATTGCTTTACAATGGCATGAGTTGCCAAACAAGAACATAAAGTTGATGCCACATTTTTTAATGACCACTCCATAACTTTTGTTAGTGGCCCCCAAAAAGGTTCGTCAGTCAATTGGGGCTGCTGAACATTCGCGCCTGAAATAATCAGGGCATCAAGACCTTTTTTTTGCAATTCCTCAAAAGTAAAATAATGCTGTTTAATATGTTCAGCAGCCTTATCACTTCTGGGCAGCCCCGGCAATGAGAAAGGGTATACATAAAACTGTGCTATTTGATTACAGTTACCCACAAGCCGAATAAATTGATTTTCTGTTGCTGCTAAAGCAGCATCAGGCATCATATTCAATAAACCAATATGTAATTCACGAATATCCTGTCTCACTGCTCTTTCTTTTGTGAGCACAGTATGCCCTTCACTTGCTAAGCGAGTAAATGTAGGTAACGTATTGTGAGCTACTAATGGCATATCAAATAATTATCATCGGCTTAATTAACTTATTGCCTTGTAAAAATACAATTAACATTCAATGTTACTCTCGTAACATTATAAAATACTAGAATATTTCTATTATTGAAACTCTATCATTGATTAATGATAGGTCTTTTACAAAAACAAATTATTATTTGATGCCTTTCAATTTTTGTGCGGCCCTATATCGTGCATTAGCTTCGGCTAATTCTGCTTGTGCACGCTTAATGTCAGTTTCTGCGGAAGCTCCTTTTAAGGCCTCTTCAGCCTGTCTTTGTGCTTCTTGTGCAGCGACCTCATCGAGCTCATCACCACGCAATGCAGTATCTGCCAATACCGTAACTAGATGTGGCTGAACCTCTAGCATGCCGCCTGTAATATAGAAAAAATGTTCTTTTCCGTCTACATCTTGAACCCTTACATCGCCTGACTTAAGAGCTGTTAAGAGGGGCGCATGCCTTGGTGCGATACCAACTTCTCCCATTTTTGCAGGAGCGTAAACCATACTAGCTTCGCCAGAATATATTTCACCCTCAGCTGAAACAATATCAATTTTAATGCTAGTCATAATTAGTATCTCATTTCAATAAAGCTACATTGATTTTGCTTTTTCAATGGCCTCATCAATTGAACCAACCATATAAAAAGCCTGTTCAGGCAAATCATCATATTCACCATTAACAATTCCATTAAAACCACGAATAGTTTCTGGAAGCTGAACATATTTTCCTGTAGCTCCAGTGAATGTTTCCGCAACAAAAAATGGCTGAGAAAAGAAACGAATGATTTTTCTAGCACGTGTAACACTGAGCTTATCTTCTTCGGATAATTCGTCCATTCCTAAAATTGCAATAATATCTTGAAGCTCCTTATATCTCTGAAGGACACCCTGAACCTTTCGTGCACAATCATAATGCTCTTGTCCAATTACATTTGGATCCAACAATCTACTGGTAGAATCAAGTGGATCAACCGCTGGATAAATACCTAATTCAGCAATTTGCCTCGAAAGCACCAAAGTTGCATCAAGATGCGCAAACGTTGTTGCAGGAGACGGATCTGTTAAATCGTCAGCAGGTACATATACGGCTTGGAAAGAAGTAATCGAACCTGTTTTTGTTGAAGTGATTCTTTCTTGTAGAACCCCCATTTCCTCTGCAAGTGTTGGTTGATAACCAACAGCTGAAGGCATTCGACCTAATAAAGCAGATACTTCTGTTCCGGCTAACGTGTAGCGATATATGTTGTCAATAAACATCAATACATCACGGCCCTCATCTCGGAACGATTCAGCCATTGTAAGTCCAGTTAACGCAACTCTTAAACGGTTTCCAGGAGGCTCATTCATTTGACCATAAACTAAAGAAACTTTATCAATAACATTAGAATCTGTCATTTCATGATAGAAGTCGTTGCCTTCACGTGTTCTCTCACCAACACCGGCAAACACAGAGTAGCCAGAATGCTCTGCAGCGATATTACGAATTAGTTCCATCAAGGTAACGGTTTTACCAACTCCAGCGCCACCAAAAAGACCAACCTTGCCACCTTTAGCAATTGGCATAATTAAGTCGATAACTTTTATGCCAGTTTCCAGCACTTCTGTACTAGTGGCTTGCTCTTCATAAGTTGGGGCTGCACGGTGAATTGGCATAACTTTTTTAGCACCAATGTCGCCCTTGTTGTCAATTGGATTACCAAGTACATCCATAATGCGTCCGAGAGTTTCTTCTCCTACTGGCACAGATATTGGTTGACCCGTATTGTTTACGGCCATGCCTCGCTTAAGTCCTTCGCTGGATCCCATCGCAATCGTTCTGACTACGCCATCACCCAACTGTTGCTGAACTTCTAGTGTTAGGTCAGCCTCCTCAATGGTCAAAGCGTCATATATATTTGGTATGGCAGTGCTTGGAAATTTTACATCCACAACCGCCCCAATGATTTGCACAGTAGTTCCGGTGCTCATATTTATTCCTCATTTTCCTTTGCGACGTCATTACCGCCGTCATTTTAATTAAATTTCTATCCCGAAACAGCAGCTGCACCGCCAACTATTTCTGAAATTTCCTGCGTGATAGCCGCTTGTCTCGCTTTATTATAGACAAGCTGTAATTTATCAATAATATCACCAGCATTATCGGTTGCTGATTTCATTGCTACCATTTTTGCTGCCATTTCACATGCTATGTTTTCAGTGGCACCTCGATAGACTTGAGATTCTATGTAACGCATTAATACACCATCAAGTAAATCAATGGCATCTGGCTCATAAATATAATCCCAATGCGTTTGAAGAGAATCTGCATCTTCATTAATTGTACTCACAGGTAGCAAAGTATTTACCTTAGGATTTTGACTCATTGTGCTAACAAATTCGTTATGAGCTAAAAAAAGTTTATCTATGTTTCCTTCATTATATGAGTCCAACATAATTTTTATTGCGCCGATAAGATCACTAGCTTGAGGGCGGTCCCCTAAATTTGTTGCCGTTCCAACTACTTTTCCACCTAACCTTTTGAAAAATTGAACAGACTTCGAGCCAACCAAGACCAAATCAACCTCTATATTCTTTTCTTGATACACAGACATTTCAGCAATTACACGTTTGAACAAATTTACGTTGAGTCCGCCACAAAGGCCTTTATCAGTTGAAATTACGATAATCCCTACTCGTTTTGTTTCTCTTTCTTCGAGAAAAGGATGTTTATAATCAGGGTTTGCAGCTCCGAGATGTCCTATTACCTTTCTAATGCGCTCTGCATAGGGTCGAGAAGCATTCATCTGTGCTTGTGCTTTGCGAATTTTACTGGCAGCAACCATTTCCATTGCACTAGTAATCTTTTGCATGTTTTTAACACTACGAATTTTATTTAAAATTTCTTTATCGCCAGCCACAATATTTCCCTAGGTCATAACTAATAATACTTGAATGTTAATAAGCGCCTTTACTGGCAAAATCATCACATAATTTTTTCATAGATGTTTCAATTTCATCACTGAAATCACCAGATGTATTAATTGTGTCCAGGAGCTCACTGGCATTTGATTTTGCATAATCATGCAAAGCAGCTTCATAGTCTCCAACTTTAACAACATCTACATCGTCCAAATAACCTTCATTAACCGCATATAAAGAAAATGCCATATCAGCTACCGAGAGAGGCGAATATTGTTTTTGCTTCATTAATTCAGTAGCGCGTTGGCCTCGCTCGAGTTGTTTTCTTGTTGCCTCGTCTAAGTCTGATGCAAATTGAGAGAATGCTGCAAGTTCACGATATTGAGCAAGCGCTAGACGCACACCGCCACCTAATTTTTTAATTATTTTTGTTTGTGCGGCGCCACCAACTCGAGATACAGATAACCCGGCATTAATTGCCGGTCTAATTCCAGCATTAAAAAGGTCTGTTTCTAAGAAAATTTGTCCGTCTGTAATCGAAATTACATTAGTTGGCACAAAAGCAGATACGTCTCCCGCCTGTGTTTCAATGATAGGTAATGCAGTCAAAGAACCAGTTTTTCCTTTAACTTTACCACCAGTAATAGATTCAACATGCTCTGCATTTACTCTTGAAGCACGCTCTAGCAAGCGCGAATGCAAATAAAACACATCACCCGGATATGCCTCTCTTCCTGGTGGGCGTCTGAGCAATAACGATACTTGACGATAAGCCCAAGCTTGTTTTGTCAAGTCATCAAAAATAATTAACGCGTCTTCCCCTTTATCTAAGAAGTACTCTCCCATGGTGGTGCCTGAATAAGGGGCAATATACTGCATTGCAGCTGAATCAGCAGCGGCAGCGGCAACAACGATGGTATGATCCATTGCCCCCTCTTCTTCAAGTTTTCTTACCACACCTGCAATAGATGATGATTTTTGACCAATTGCAACATAGATACATTTTATACCAGTGTTTTTTTGATTAATAATGGCATCAATGGCGACCGCTGTTTTCCCAGTTTGTCTGTCACCAATGATTAATTCACGCTGCCCTCGGCCAATCGGAACCATTGCATCGATCGCTTTTAATCCAGTCTGAACTGGTTGGTCTACTGATTTTCTTTCAATAACACCAGGAGCTACTTTTTCAATTGGTGCACTTTCATCAGTATTTATTGCGCCTTTTCCATCAATTGGATTCCCTAGTGCATCAACAACTCTGCCTAATAGCGCTTCTCCAATTGGTACTTCTAGAATTTTGCCAGTCGTTTTAACCGTATGGCCTTCAGAGATATGCTTATAATCGCCTAAAATAACAGCGCCTACAGAGTCTTGTTCTAAGTTCAGGGCCATACCAAAAGTATTCTCTGGAAATTCAAGCATTTCTCCATAACGCGCATCTGTAAGTCCATGAATACGAACAATACCATCAGTCACACCAATGACGGTTCCAATATCGCGTGCTACAGCAGAGGTTTCGAAATTTTCGATACGCTCTTTAATCAATTGGCTGATTTCAGAAGCTTTTAAAGACATTTTTTACTTTCCTTTTTTTAAGTAGTCAATACGTTAGCCAAGCCAGAAAGCCCAGAACGAAGAGACCCATCAATAACAACATCACCAGCACGAATAATCGCACCACCAATGAGTGTTTCGTCTATTTCAGTTTGCATATGTATTTCTCTAGAGAAGCGTTTTTTAAGCGCTTCACTAATTGCTATTTTTTGATCCTCATCAAGAGGAACAGCAGAAGTTACCATCACATCTACTGAATTTTCTACATTAGATTTAAGCGCATTAAAATGTTCTGCAACATCAGGCAAAATCGAGACTCTGTCATTTTCAATTAAGAGTTTTAAAAAATTTGTCGCCAATTTATCTTCACCCAAAAACAAAGAGGACTGTTGTTCGAATGCAGAGAATAAATCACAAATAAAATCTAATTTTTGTTTTTTTAATAATTCTGGTTTAGATAAAAACTCAATCACAGCACCATCTGCTAGAATTGACTTTGCAACATCAAGACCATCAGCCCATAAATCCAGAGCCTTATTCTCCTGAGCTAAGTCAAATATAGCCTGGGCATACGGTCTTGCTATTGTATTGTTATCTGCCATATATCAAATATTCCTAGATACTAAATCAAAGCTCTTTAGCCAATTTGTTCAGTATATCTTTATGTGCATTAGCATCGATCTCACGTTTAAGAATTTTCTCAGCTGTTGCGATAGCAATCTGAGCAACTTGGTCTCTTAATTCATCTTTGGCACGATTAGACTCCTGCTCGATGTCATTTTTTGCTAATGATAATTGGCGCTCTCTTTCTTGTTGTCCATCTTGTTTGCCATCTGAAACAATTTCATTCGCTCTGGCATTAGCTTGCCCTAAAATACCTGTAGCTTGTTTGCGGGCCTCATCGAGTATTTCTTTAGAATCAATATTCGCTTTATCGAGTTTTTGTTGTCCCTTTTCGCCAGCAGCTAATCCATCAGCAATTTGAGTTTGACGCTCTTCTATTGCTTGCATTAACGGCGGCCATATAAATTTCATACAGAACCACACAAACAATATCATTGAGATAGATTGACCAATAAGAGTCAAGTTAATATCCAAGAGATACTCCTATAATAATTTTATGAAAAGAATTCATATAACGATTAGCTTTCTTACATTGTTGCTTGTTGCAGTTGCGCGATGAACGGATTTGCAAAAGCAAAATACAATGCAATACCCACCCCAATCATTGCAACCGCATCTAGCAATGCAACTACGAGGAACATTTTCGTTTGTAACATTGGAGCTAGTTCGGGTTGTCTCGCAGCACCTTCTAAAAAGCGTCCGCCCAATAAACCCATGCCAATTCCTACACCAAGGGCGCCAAGCCCAATTAAAAGCGCGACAGCAATCGCGGTAAAGCCAATAACAGTTTCCATCAGTATCTCCAGTAAAGGATCAAAAGTTAATCAAATAAAACTAGTGCTCTTCAGAAGCTAACGTTAGATAAACTACCGTTAACATCATGAATATGAAAGCCTGCAGCGTTACTATCAAGATATGGAACACAGCCCATCCAAAATGGAGAGGCAATTGATACACACCTAGTAACGCGATCAGGATAAAAATTAATTCGCCAGCAAACATGTTACCAAAAAGTCGTAAGGACAATGATAACGGTTTTGCGAGCAATGAAACAGACTCAAGAATAAAATTAAAGGCGATAATTAACGGAGCAGTAATAATTCCAGGGCCTTTTAACGTTGGGGCTATTGGATGTAGGGTCAGTTCTGCTATAAAACCACCTACGCCTTTTGTTCGTATCGAATAAAAAATTATTAAGAAAAATACGGCAATAGACATGCCAAACGTAATGTTGACATCAGTTGTTGGGACAACCTTCATATATTCTATGCCTAAATATTTACTTGTCTCGGGCAGCCAATCAATAGGCACTAGATCCATTAAGTTCATCAAAAATACCCACACAAATATCGTGAGAGCTAAGGGAGCAATTAAGGTACTTTTGCCGTGGTAGGTATCTTTCACACTACTGTCAATAAAATCGACAATAATTTCGATGAATGCTTGAAATTTTGATGGTTTCTCGGGTGAAGCTTTTTTTGCTGCTATACCAAACATCACTATGAAGACTAAACCCAGCAATATTGACCAAAACATTGAATCAACATTTATAGCCATCGGGTTTCCAGCGCATTGATTCCAAACCCAATCACCACTGTCTGCTTTGCAGACTTGCAGGTTTTGCAAATGATGCTGGATATACTCTCCAGAGGTTATTGGTCCATGTCCGTTTTCAGTAGCCATCAATTCATTTCTTTTTATGTCAATAATTTTCTATTTGCCACGAAGCAATTCAATACTTATTACAAACTGCACAACTATAAAGCTTATAAAAAGAGCTTTAGCATCCAGCGGCTTGATAGCAATAAACACAAACCCAAATAACAAAAAAGTTAATATTACTTTTCCTGCTTCACCAATATATGCGGCTCTTAAAACTGCCGTCGCATTTCTTGGTGATGCAATTAGTCTTGCTGCTAAAAAAACATTTGGAACTATGCTTAACATTCCACCTAAAAATGAAGAATATGCAGCTATTTTATTATCAAAAAACCAAAAGGTTACTATCAATAAAATTGTTGTTGTTATCTGCGATAACAATATTCTAATTATTCCTAGATCATTATTATTTTTCTGCAAATTTACTTTATTTTCTTGCACAACACCTGCCTGTACTAAAAAATATTTTATCAGTATTTTTAACCAGCAAAAGCATTATAGTTATCTGGAATCAACAAGGCAACGATGATCACTTGATATTATCTTTTTTTTTCTACCCAACTAAAATTTCTCTATAGTAAATACTATTTAATATGCTCCAATATTCCTTCAAGTTCGTCTAGATCGTTATAATTTATTACTATTTTACCGCTTCCTCTGGCTTTATGTTCAATACTAAGCTTAGCGCCCAGTTTTTCAGAAACCTCTATTTCTAGCCTTTTTATGTCTGGATTAACATCCACTCTGGAATGAATGCTCACTTTTTTGGTATTATTAACATTGCGAATGTAATTTTCTGTCGCCCTCACTGAAAGTGATTTTTTAACTATTAATAATGCAATGCTTATTTGTTGTGACATATCCTTTAAAGCAAGCAGCGCGCGCGCATGGCCCATATCAATTTTCCGATTGATCAACAAATTAGCAACTGTTTCTGGTAAATCCATCAATCTAAGTAAATTACTTACGGCAGCCCTAGACCTCCCAACTGCATCTGCAGCTTCTTGATGTGTAAGTTCAAATTCTTTAATTAATCTATCTAAAGCTCGCGCCTCTTCGAGCGGATTTAAATCTTCGCGTTGTATGTTTTCAATCAATGCCATAGCAACAGCATCGGCATCTGAGATGTTTCTTATCACTGTAGGCACTTCACTCAGACCTGCTATTTGAGCAGCACGCCATCGCCTTTCGCCAGCAATGATTTCATATTTAGTATCAGTTTGATTTGGCAATAGACGAATGACAATGGGCTGAACAATACCTTGAGATTTTATTGAATTCGCTAGCTCTTCTAACGACTCTTTCCGCATATCAATTCTAGGTTGATATTGCCCTCTTTGTAGTTGGTCGATAGGAACTTTCTTCAGTGTAGTTTCGGTATCTTTTTTATAATCCACGGTAGCGTTTTTATTCGCCGCTCCAAGAAGAGCATCTAAACCCCTGCCAAGCCTTTTTTTTGTCGTCATGTGATCATTTTATTTTTACCATTAATTGAGATATATGTTTTGTTATAAATTATTTACGGTTTGGTTCTATTGCCTCATCCTCCCTTCTTAACATTTCTCCAGCTAGGGCCAAATAAGCCAGCGCACCTCTTGATTTAGGATCATGAAATAAAACAGGGCGGCCAAAACTGGGCGCTTCTGCCAATGTAACATTTCTTGGCACAACTGTTCGAAATACCTTATTGCCAAAATAATCGATCAATTGATCTGAAACTTCATTGGATAGATTAATGCGATGATCAACCATCGTTCTTAACAGGCCATAAATTTCTAATTCTGGATTAACTGTCTTATTCACTTGATCTATCGTTTTGATTAAAGAAGTAAGCCCTTCTAGTGCATAATATTCACATTGCATCGGTATTAGAACACCATCTGCCGCGGTAAGTGCATTAACTGTCAGCATATTTATTGATGGCGGACAATCAATTAAAATAAAGTCATATTTATTCCTAACAAGCTCTATTGCTTGTCTAAGTCGCATTTCACGACCAATCTCCTGCAAGAGCTTCACCTCAGCTAAAGTTAATTCTTCATTGCCAGGCAACAAATCAAAACCACCCTCAGGAACTGGGAGAATGGCATCTTTTACATTAGAATCTCCCAATAAAACATCACATGCAGTTAACTCTAGATCGCTCTTTTCTATGCCACAGCCCATCGTTGCATTGCCCTGTGGATCCAAATCAACAAGCAACACTCGGCGCTTCGTTGCAGCCAACGATGCAGCCAAATTGACGCATGTTGTTGTCTTGCCAACGCCACCTTTTTGATTCGCTATCGCAAGTATTTTAATCATTTGATTGTATTATTAAGTTTTGTAAAGAAATGATGTGTCTTTCATGTTGTTCTAATCCTGGCACGGTAATTTTGGTTACAGAATATTTCCAGCCCTCTGGAATTTTACTTAGCTCTTCAGTTGGATTTTTTCCTTTTAGTGAAACTATCACGCCCCGCTTTTGCAGCATATGTCCAGTTAAAGCAATCAAATTTGGAATATCTGTTAATGCCCTAGCAATTACAGTATCAAAACCATTAGCAGGAAAATAGTCTTCCGCACGAATTTTTATTACTTCAACATTTTTTAAATTTAATAAGCTAATAATATGCTTAATAAAACCTATTTTCTTCCTATTACTATCCAACAACATAAAATTAATTTTAGGGTCTGCGATTGCCAACGGGAGCCCTGGAAATCCCGCTCCCGAGCCAACATCAATAATTGTCTTACCGTGAAGAAAAGGTCTTACTGCAAGACTGTCAAGTAAGTGACCACTAATCATATTCTTAACTGGACGAATTGCAGTAAGATTTATTTTTTTATTCCACCGCTCTAGCTCTTCAATTAAAGCTATTAAATTTCCAACTTTAGCTTGAGATAGGGTCTCGCCCATCTTACAAAGACCAAAATTAAGTTGCTCTGCTATATTCTTTGAAATTTATTTCCCCGGCATATCGATTGAATAAAGTGAATGATTTTTAAAAGCACTCAATCATTATTATAATTATCCTTTACATAAACTGTTCAAAAAACCTT
>Ga0257106_1001460_pt1 | contig 11694 bp, 9 predicted proteins | sample LP_taG_3_FD_190177 | JGI IMG/M metagenome (GOLD analysis project Ga0257106, IMG submission 190177) | Marine microbial communities from Northeast Subartic Pacific Ocean, Canada - LP_J_2011_P26_10m | ecosystem: Environmental > Aquatic > Marine > Oceanic | place: Canada: Northeast Subartic Pacific...
GATCTAGAGGGTATCGTTAATCAAGCTCGCAGGTATATTTTCTCCGTACATTGTCTCCAATTTCGACATCGTTAACTCAGGAACGTCGATTCAGCGCTACATATAGTTGGTCCCTTCATAGGACGAAATAAACCGTTTTTCTTTGGTCACGTGTTGAAGTTTTATGCGTCTGTGTTTACTCGTACGTGAGGACATTTATATGTAATATAACTCAATTAATTCACATTTGATGATTTGACATACATGTAATATATCAGATCATACTATCCGACCAAGCAACCGATAAATAAACGTACGTATGTACGAAGGTAGTACGCACCCTCATCAGATTCATCATGTTTTCATTAACAAGTCCGTACATGCCAGGCGGCTATATATGCCGATACACCGGGAAGGGAATCACGTCTAAAGCTGTTTGCTCGGTCCCTGGGAGATTTTTAATAATAATATTATTATCATCATTATTACACACGCACATAAATAACAATAAATAACTTGTTACCTTCGTATTATTCAATAATGTTAATATTATTCATTTTAATTTGGAAACTAAAAATACCGATATAGGAATAACGGTCTGTTCGCTTCATTGGCTGGTCATAATTCAGATTAAAGAATCGGGAAGCTTACGAGTAGCTGAAACAGACAAGCACGATTATTGTACGAACGAAGCGTACAGTAGTATCGTAACGAGAAGGTAGTACTTATTTATTAGCCAGGGACCAACGCGATGCGAGATGTTGGAACCCAGAACGCCGTCGACAAAGTACTCGTCACAGGCTTGCGACAAGAGGAAGATGAGTACGAACGTCAACTCCAAAACACCGGCGATAGAACTAAGAGGCGTTATGAAAAACAAGTCTGCGCGCTCAGAGTTGCACAGAAAGTATCGACAAAAATGTGCCCTAGAAAGGAGGAACAGGCGGATCGCTAGACAACAGGAAGATGAGCGGGCCATAGCCGCCGGGCAATGTCTCGCCCCCAGATTAGTTCCAAAAACTATCGAGAATCAGCGCATCAAGGACGATGCTGATATGGAGGATCCCGATGACGAAATTGGCAACGAGGATGCCGATGACGAGTTTGCTTCCCATTTCAATCACGCAAAAGCACCAAGGGTCATGATTACCACTGGTCGGAAGCCCTCTGGTGAGATGTTCTACTTCCTTGAAAACCTTTTCACTGTTATTCCCAACATGTACTACTATGCGCGTCGCGCGTATCACGTGCAAGAGATTATAAGACTTGCAATATCTCGTGGGTTCACAGACCTTTTGGTCTTCAATGAGAATCGAAAATTCAGCAAAGGCGCGAAAGTAAATGGTATGCTGCACGTTCATCTGCCTGAGGGACCAACGTGCCTTTACCGTCTGAGCTCCCTGGTTCTATCAAAGAAGATTCGAAATCATGGCCGCGCCACGAGGCACTATCCCGAGCTCATACTGAACAACTTCTCGACGCGCCTTGGACATCGAATTGCTCGGATGTTTGCCTCAGTATTTCCGCAAAACCCAGATTTTAAGGGCAGGCGCGTGGTGACTATCCACAACCAGCGTGATTACATTTTCTTCCGGCACCATCGCTACATTTTTGAGGTGCGCAAGAGGCAAAAGACTCCCAGGGCTTTATTAACGGCTTCAGATCCAAACGGGGCCCGCAGAATGGGTTCTGCGAACTATAATTATAAGGACACTCAGGGCAGTGGAAAACCTGAGCGCGAGAGCATGGCTCAGAAAAATATTTCTGCAGAGAGGGAAATATCGACCGACGTGGGGAAGTGCGGTGGCGCATATGTCATGGACGGTCGGGGTACTCACCAGAACCTTTCAGAGATGCCAGTTCATGCACGGCTTCAAGAACTTGGTCCAAGATTCACATTGAAACTGATTAGCCTCCAGAAAGGTACATTTGACAGTAGGCGAGGGGAATACGAGTACCACAGTGGGTCAGATGGTAGCAAGTTTAGCAGGCGTAAATTTGTTCTCTGATGTCAACATTTCTTGGATAACATGTGGGAATCAAACTTACTAGTACAAGAAAGTTGAGCAACAAGGCTCCGATAAGGTAAAAAAAGCAAAGTCTTAAATCTGCTCACACTTCTGCGTAGTAGCTTTTGAAGATACGCATCATACTTTGCGCGCTTTTCCATCCCCGCAGTAGGTTCGAGCTAGCCAGACTTGAAAAGCAGCACAGCCACTTGACCGAGATAAAAGTAAATGAAATGTTTTGTTTCGTGAGTTACATAGGAGCCAAAATTGCGGCCGACGATGCAGTGCCAAGTTGGGTTGTACTTCTTGTCAAACTCCTTTTTAATGAAAGCGGCAATATCTTTCTCGATATTATATTTTTCCAGGGCCTGAGAGCAGGGTAGAGTCCAGACGGGAGTCGGTGAGAGTTCCTGATGCACGTAGAACATTCTTGACGTTGCGAAGTTACCGCCAGACACTCACAAAACAGCGAGGTCGAAGAGTGCGATACGGCTCCGATAGCAGGATAGCTTTTGTGCACGATTTCATAAAAGCGAAGCAATTTCAGTCCAGGAGAGGGGCGCCTTGCAGTTCTCTAGGCGCAGGACGGTACTCTAAACGACGCTCAAGAAAGGTTTCCCGGTACAAAAGCCGAGCCGGCTTACCTGAGTGGCGCAGTCCACGGCGTCCTGTTGCATGTCCTGGGAAATGAAAAGAATGGAGTGTCCTCGAGCCTTAGAAATGTCACCTCTTTGAAGAAGGGCTTTTAGCGATCTTTTGGTCGTGCAAGACGGAGGCCATCAGAAGCACAGGGAAAAAGCCGTGTAAACCCGCTTGATTCGAAGCACAAAACGCGCAGCTGGACTGTGTACCTCTGACATGTCGGCGTTTTTAATGACGGCTTTCCGCTCAGACATTATTGCTGGTTTAAAAGATCGAGATGAACGAGGCGATTTGACAGGCTTTACGAGCCCTCGCCATCCATATTTGGAAGCACAACAAATTTCGTTCTCCACTCTGCCCAGTAGATTCAACGGACTAATAATCGGTGCCAATGATTTGCGATATTTTGCGAAATGAATGTTGCTCTCGCTCGTATTAAACTGATTTAGGACATATCTATACCTTCGTATTATTATTTATAAAGATCATATTAAATAAGGACGCTTATGACAATGTGGAATAAAGATGATCAGTTTGGAAATTTTATATATATAGATCTTAAATATTATATAATAATAAATAAGATCTTATTAAATAATACATCGCATACATGTAATCTTATGTTAATATTAATAATAACAACGCCAAATAAATTCGCCCTCATTTCGCCAGATTATGGGAAATCGAACTTCCGACCGACGATATTTATTTTTCGTGTTGTATTCGTTCATAGTGCAAGATAACACTTATAAACGAAACGTTACGTAGCTGCTGGTTGCTTTGTCACAGTTTGTCCTTGCCTTCTTTTGGGCGGCACGAAAGCACGTTCGTGCAAGGCACAGATACATTAAATGACGACAATCGAGATGAAATTAGTTCAAGACAGACTCGCCGTCGAAGCCAATGAGCTACACGCGCTACAGAAAGGTGTCTTGTCCGATATCCCGTCACTCTCGTTTTGCTACTTGCCAACTTTACAGCCGAAAGCACTGTTCGTCTGCCTCAGATTTGAGTAGAACTCTAGGAACTCGTCAGCAGTTTGCGCAACAGCACAGTGAAAATAGCATGGTTTTCAAGGTCAGCCCTTGTCTGCCGATCCGAAAGTTTATATTATTTGTGACATTTTCAACCTGTAAATCTTCTTCTTGATGTTATCAGGAGCTTGAGAAGCTCGATGATGATGCGAACGTCTATAAGCTCGTCGGTTCTGTACTCATCAAGCAGGATCTTGTGGAGGCGAAGGGTAACGTCACAAAACGCCTTGAATTCATTCAAAATGAGACGTAAGTGGCCGGATGTTTTGTTCGTCTTCTTTCTTCACAGCCGTTCCCAAAAATTAACCTCCTTTTCGTATTGTTTGGAATAGAGACCGCTTAGATAAGAATGTCAGAGGTTTGGAGAGCAAACAGGATGCGAAGCACAAGGAGGTGCGCATATGCCACCACGCACTTCAGTTGAAATGCTGATTTGCAAGCTTGTTTTTTACCGCAGGTAAATAGACTGAGGCAGACTATGCACGGTCTTGTGGAGCAAAAGCTGTGATACGTGATCAGGTGTCTTTGTCTTTGCAACAAAGGTCACGAGGAATCTGAAGACATATTTATAACTAGTTGAAGATTCTAATTCCTCGGGTCCATGCGATAAGTTCAGCGCAACCTTCGCGTGGATATGCCGAGGAGCTTAACTCGATGAATCGAGTTACGAGCATCGACTATCCTCTTATCATAGCCTCGATTCTTCACCTGAAGTTTGCGTTGCTCTTCAAGCCTTGTGTCCTGCGAGCTTCGTTCTGCTCGAAGTCCGTTTGTAGCCCGTACCTTTTGACGTTCCTTCTCGAGCTTGAATATGGGAATCATAGCTTCCTATTGTAAAAGAATAGAACAGGGATGGTGCCAGTTTTAGTGTAGGATGCGAGAAAGTATTTGTGCACGTGGCACTGCTATCAGACAAAAATGTCAAAATCCTTACCTTGAACGAAATGTAGTCTTCAAGAGATCTGCTGGTGCGTGCTGCAAAAGCCTCGTCCTTTTCACTGAGAAATCTCATCGGGAATGGATCCGGGGAAATATGAAGCTGTTGCAGATATGTGTGCCTCGGTCTGATGCGCTTTTCCAATGAAAGGGAAAAATAAGCTGGAAACTTAACACAAGTCTGAACATCACCACCTAACTCTTCCGTGAGGTATGCAAATTTCGGTTTCAGTGAATCAGTGACACTGAGTGAAAATATCTGTGAAAGGCGAGTTATGGTGTGGACCATTTCCTGTTCAGTCATTCCAATGGAGGCAAGGAAGCTAATGCGCTCCTCCAATCCTTCAAAACTGTAGTGCAGAAGTTGAGGATGCCTGACAATCATTTTCACCAGTCCATCATCAGGAATGCCGAGTTTTTTGAAATAAGCTATCCGTGGCTTGATTTGCTTTTCAACAGAAAGTGTGAGTACAGCAGGGTTACGCTCAATGAGCTTCGGTATCTCGATCTCCGGGATACGTAGCTCTCTCTTGAGAAAATCAACACGAGGGCCAAGCCCTCTGGAGACGGAAAGCTGCAAGATTTGAGGCTGCTTACGAATAATTGTTGGCAGACTTTCGGCAGGTATACCGAGCTGTCTCAGGTAGCGGCATCGAGGCACAGAATGTCGGTTCCGTTGCAACAATATTTTGGGCTCCTTGTCAATCAGCTTGCATAGCTCAGTGCCATCAAAACCCAGCTCGCTTTGAAGGTAGTCCACCCTCGTCACGATCTTTGCGACTGGTCGCCTGAACAACTCTTCGCAATTTATTAGTACTTTTTCCAGCTCTTTAGTATGCAGGCCGATGCTCATCAGGTAGCTCACCGCTGGACGCCAGCGTTCCTCAATGTGTAACTTCTTTGACAACCTCTCAAACTGATCGTCGGGCATTGTTTCATAATCTTGGTGCTCCATAACTTTCCAATCAACGAAAGAGTCCCAGTCCGTAACGTCTCCGCCTGCATTGTGTACTTCACGTTTCGTCCCTGCGGATTTGTACGATTCTTGAATCTTTTCAAATGCTTCTTCACTTGGTTTAGTAAAGTTGTGCACCAGCTCAGTCTCTTGGTGAACATCTTGTATGGTTCGAACCGCCGCATTGTGACCCCGCAAGACGGCAGACGCTGCAGCAGCATCTACAGGCCCGGCCCGAAATGCGGACGAGCTATCGACCGGGAGTCGACGAAATTTTCTAGAGAGCTTCGCCTTAGCGAGGGCTTCGCGAGCGCGGACGTTTGCGTCTGCGTTTATCACCTTCGTCTCTCCGCACGAGGATGACGTAGTCGGCATATTCAGGCTATCGCTCTGCTCGCGTCGGGAAAATTCATGATTCTCCAACCCGGTAGACGAGTATTTAGCCGACATCGTGGTGCAGAAAGATGCACGCATCGTGTGTATTGGATGATCATGCGTCGCGAGCCATACCGTTGGCTTCGCCCGACAATTTCGTGGGTTGGGCTTGGACCTAGGTGCAGGGCTGCAACGACTGTACCTTCCATGATTCGATTCCAGAATACAGTTCTGCAACGTGACTATTAACACCGCACTGTGACAAGTCATGTGCACGTCCCTGAAGAGGTCTGTATGCTCGGTCAATTCCCTGGGATTCTCACGGAACAGCCTTCCACAGCTTTTACTGAAGATGCCGTACGAGTCCGAGTTTATTTTATTGAAGCAGATCTTAAGATCATCCTCCCCCTAATAGACGAATTTTATTACGATTTTTCAACCCGTGACAATATCTCGTATGGGAAATTGGTTAGATTTTTTATTCAAAAAGCTTCGTAAATATAGCCATGGGTCGCGTTTTGGCACACAAGGTCGGGGCACCTTCAACATGCTGAGAAGTAATGTGACCCGGTAAATCCCCGTTTCCGCCCGTGGACATCACGGCCAAGTATTCAAACAATTTTCGTTTCAAGGTCTTGAAGTGCTCATGAGGGCATTTGTCCGGATCAGCAAGATTCGGACGTTCGCGCGCCATGGACCCCGGGACCTTGAAACGAAAATTATTTGAATACTTGGCCGTGATGTCCACGGGCGGAAACGGGGATTTACCGGGTCACATTACTTCTCAGCATGTTGAAGGTGCCCCGACCTTGTGTGCCAAACGGCGACCCATGGCTATATTTACGAAGCTTTTTGAATAAAAAATCTAACCGATTTTCCATACGAGATATTGTCACGGGTTGAAAAATCGCAATAAAATTCGTCTATTAGGGGGAGGATGACCTTAATTTTAATAAACATATCTCATATGTATTTTTTTATCATAATATATAATAATAAAAACAACACTTTGATTATTGCGTGATTGGGTCCGTGTATGTAGCTTGTTTTATTGGATCGTGCGTGCGTGCGTGTTTATTTAACGAAGGTATAGATATATAGATATTAAAATACGAATCGAAGGATGGAACGAACGAACGAACGAACGAACTTATTTATATATGTACATTACGAAACTTATAAAAGGAGAGAGAATCAGTCGACAAGTCCAAGAACATCGACCAGTCCACGTGGATTTATTATTATTATATTATGGATATGTGATGATATGTGCTTTTAAAGAGAATTCTATTATATGGGGAATTCAACTCAAGGATTGAAGGTGTATGTTTTGAAAGACCTGCGCGCAGCATGTGTCAGCGCGCGGCAAGAGCGCGTGTCCGCGCGCTACGTGCGAGCGGCGCGCTCGGTCTTCAGGGGCACGCCGGCCACTGTTTGGGGTTTTGGGGTTAGCGTATATGGTTTTTGCGCCGGCGCCCTCGCCCCCTCTGGTTGAAAGCACCGCGCATTTTTTGAAAATGATACCTTCGTTAAAGGTACCTTCGTACCATGCATCCAACATCCAAGCAAGAAAAGCAAATATTTCACTTGAGAGTAGTGCTATCAGTGCGAAGCTTCCGTAACGTTACGAAGGTAATCATTGTTTCTTCTACTCGATAGAGATTGTTTGCGCCGCTAGGACTCGGCGTATTCACAGGATATGGATGCTCGGAGACGCAATTCGCGCGTTGTGCCGGGTATCGAAAAGGAGACGGGCATTAAAGGTTCTTCGGCCAACGGCAGTCAAGACCCTGACATTAATTCAAGCGAAGACGAAAAAGATGACGCCTCAGATAAATTGGTAGAACCCCCAACTCACACTGAAGTGCTCTTACCTCCCACCTGATCCAGCTTTTCCTGCAGGTGAATTCTGCGGACGAGCACGACTGCGAAACTTTTGGGCAGTTTCAAAACCGTGTCGACCTGTCGAGACTCGAGGTTAGTTCTGGACTGAAATAACACAATCGTATCTTTTCACGTTTTTACTTCCAAGGCTCCGTCCCTCCGCAAATATCGGAGACTCTACAAGCTCGGAGAAGTGCAAAATGGTGGCGCAAAGGAAGAGTTGATCCCTGCAGTACTGAGACACTGGAACCAAACAATTTTAGATGAAGATGAAACGCTCGTGTCGTTCGCTTTCGCCCTTCGAAAGCAAGCAACTTCTGGATCTGGAACTGCTCCTGGCATTAGTCGGCCCTTTGTGGTGAAGGGAAATGCTTCGCGATCCGGAACGAAAGCAAAGGGGCGATGACACTATCGGGCGAGAACGCTCATCAGATGTGCCCATGCAGGATAATACGAGGACGATACCTCGTAAGTTTTACTAGGATCATAAGAGCTATATACCAAGTACAATCCTTGCTTTCTTCTGCTTCCTGCCATGCTTGCTTTCCAAAAAATAGAGCCACTCTATGAGGACGTTCCTCCTTGAATCCAGATAGCTTCCTACAGACATCCATTGCTCAACCGTCTGCCAATCCATATCGCAAATATGGTCACGAGCCGCTTTTACCGTATTTTCTTTAGGCATATCCCCGAGGATCTTGCGCAAAACTTTCCTCAACATTTTCCTTGCCCGCATTAATAAAACATCATTTTCAGGCGAACTGAAAAGACGTGACCCAACCAAGGTCGCAGGTAACCTATGCAGCAGAGAGCAGCTTTTTGAGCGGGCAAAGCCGCGATCGAGTTCATGCCCATCTGCAATACAGACAGCAAGTGCCTCGCAAAGTCTTGCCGGCTCAGGGGGTGTACTGATATAATGGACGACACCTAAACCAGTACGAAGAAGTATATCTCTTTTCTGTTGCCGAAGTAATATGTCGTCATCTCTGGGTTCAAACTGAATCTCTACCACCGTGGTCGCAACTTGTAGCCCGCGGACACGCTCACATTTTCCACGGCATAAATCTTCTGTATTGTCCGACTCGTTATGCTTATCACCGCCAAAAACAATTGGAGTTGAACCAGTTTGCAGCAAAACCGTGCCTGTTTCTTGTTGCCATCCTGCATAACTAAATGCGACGTGTGCATCAAGTGTACACGATGCTTTTAAAACCAAGTGCCAATCTCGGATGTTATTGTGATTCAAGTCTGACTCAATTTCACAGTAGTTCAAGGAATATTCCCCGGCGACTCCAATCAACTCGCGTGGGAAAAGTCCAAGAAAAGGTATTAAAGCAAGGCAGCGGTTGCCGTGATCTCGTAGCGAGACTGCAGCACGTGGCAAACGAATGGCCTGTCTCGAAACAATAACGCGCGACCGAGCATAAAGTTCCTGTAGGTGAGCTTGATCGCCAGCTGAAAGCCGCATTCCAGCTGATTGCAGGGCTGCAAGCTCAGAATTGTACATCTCGCGAACCTGAATTGCCTCGACTCCAATCGACAACGTGGATATTCTATTAAGTACTTCAAACTCGAAACCAGAAGCAGTTGTGCGGGAGGAAAGAAGCCATCGTGCAAAAGGCCCATTTTTCTCCTTGTCATGCATGGCGGACACAAGTAATGTGGCTGCAAGGGATACCTCATCAGCTTCAAATTTGATCACGTCGGTGCAAACTTTGCACACACATTCTGAAGCAGTCAGAATGGCATGGAATGGCACTTTTCCAAGAACATCGCCAATGTGCGCCGCGCTGGTCATGCGCAGTCCATCGAGGCTAAAGCTGACCGGTGAACTCAACCTCGCATCCTGAACTGTGCGTTTTTGTATCCCATTACACGTCTCCCATTTGCGGTAATCTGCATCAACTTCTTGACACAATTTTCTATACATGGTTATGCCATGCGGTATGTATGGAAAGCTTTTGAAGCTTGCTGATGTCACGTGGTGACTGCGTTTCATTATATTGGAGATTTCGTCGCTGGAAAATCCCGTCAAAGCCTTGAGCGACGCATTCACGATTTCCAATTGGGATTTTCGATAATATTTCGATGTCTCCGCTACATCTGCCCGAATAGAGGCTTGGTCCTTCACCATGCAGCTTGCTAATGCACATTTGCTGCGTGCAAGACGATCTTTAGTTGTTCTCAGCAGTTCCGACAGAATCTGTAGTGCGTGTAGTTTTGTTAATATGCTTATCTGTCGCTCTGGGTTGTTATGATTGTGGGAGTCATTCGCTGCTCTGATATTGGTCATGAAATGGTACAGCTCTATTGAGGACATGCAATGCATCTGAACGTTAGTAATGAGAGGATTCGGTAATGGGTCATCGGCCGTCAGGAAACATGACATATCACGACCATACCAAGGAGGGAACTGGTAATTTTCTCTTAAGGCCCGATCGTGCTGACTTGAAGATGTCGAGCCAACTGCGAGCTGCAAGTGCAGCGCATTGAGGCTTCGTGATCTCAAGAAAAATCCATAGCCTAGAATGAGCTCTTCATTGCTTTTCGCACCATAGTTATTGTAGATCACTTCTCCTGCTGATATGTTGTCGTGTGATAAGAATGAAACTGTGCCACCATCATCCTCTGTAAGCCACTCCATATTTGTCATGGGGGAATGATCCAGAATGTCTCCGAGGGGAACCATGACAGTTGATTTGTCACCACTGAGAAAAAGTGAGAACGCCCGGCTCCATACGCAACTGCGCGACCATGTAAGGTTTCCTCTCGTCAGAGCTCGTTCTACCAACTCAAGAGCTTCCGATGCGCGTCCTGTTCTAGTCGATGAACTGGCTAAATGTAATTTGACGGTGGCCATGAAATGCGCAGAAAAGACCTCAACCTGCTGTTGCAGTGCCGTTCGTTGTAATCTCGAAGCACCCTCGAGTCTAGTGCCTGCCAGACCAAGCAACTCTGCTCGCGACCAACTCAGGGGACTTGGGAATACAACAGGTAGGGTGTTAATGTACGGATCCCAAAAAGATAATGAGCCTCTCATGCGTTCAATCGCGAGAAGAAACACAAGGGCCGTCCTGTCGTCTACCAAGTCTTGCTGCGAGAGAGATATAAAAGCAGCGCCAAAGTCTTCGTCACTGCCAGAAACTTTCACATGCAACAAGCATGCTATTGGGATAGCAAATATTTCCTCCCCACCTTCCGTAGACCCTTGTATACGTTTCGTTGCGACGACGCTGCGCACCAAACTGTCCGATAATCTTACTTTGGGGGCCCGCCCACCGTTACACATAATCCAGTCCCATAAATCATTCATTTCCCGGAGCCGATGTCCGACCGGTGTGATATCATCGACAATTCCACCGAACTCACCTCCTGGGAATCGAGGCATCGGTTGACGAATCTATATATGCGTCAACTGGCGCGAGCATAATTTGCGGATATGTGTCCTTGTGTGTGTTCGACCTAGTGGTGACGTCCTCACGGGAGCAGCAGCTCCCGAATCCACTAAGTCGATCACCTGGTCGATCCGGAATCCGGTATATCAAGCCGAAAACTGTCAAATTGTTCGCTTGGCGTCGAGTACCGCATAGAATAACAGCCCAATCCTATCCAAGGGGCAACCTGCTCGTCCACGCACCCTCGTCCACGCACCGTCCGCGAGCCTAAAAATAATTACCTCCGCTAGTATCCATACTAGAAATGAACGGAACGTTATTATTCGGCATAGCCGTAAATTACACGACTCAATGTCAACAACACATTGAAAAATGTCCAGTCACCTGGTATCGTTAATCAAACACCACGGTCTATTCGCTCATACATTGGCGACATTTTTACACCCAATCCAACGTTTCTTTTAACTCTTTTAACTCGTAAATAA
>Ga0257106_1001461_pt1 | contig 11691 bp, 7 predicted proteins | sample LP_taG_3_FD_190177 | JGI IMG/M metagenome (GOLD analysis project Ga0257106, IMG submission 190177) | Marine microbial communities from Northeast Subartic Pacific Ocean, Canada - LP_J_2011_P26_10m | ecosystem: Environmental > Aquatic > Marine > Oceanic | place: Canada: Northeast Subartic Pacific...
CTCACGCGTGTACCTCGGCCTTGTACACCGTGGTACCTCAGCATCCATCCCAAGGGCACATCACAGCTGTGACACCCGACGACCGATCGCCACCATGGCCTCCCACGGACCCGAACCGCCCCCCGCCAAGAAAGCCAAGGAAAACTCCTGGGATAAGAACGGCGATACCTTCAACAAGGTGGCGAGCAGCGCCGCCGCCGAGCGCAACCGCCAGCCCATCGCCGACGTCGTGGTCCCGATGCTGAAGGGTGAGAACGGCGGTCTGTTGGTGGAGCTCGCGTGCGGCACGGGGCAACACGCGGCGCACATCGCGCCGCTTTTGCCCGCACTGACGTGGCTACCCACCGACCTCACCGACGAGTCCTTCGACTCCATCAGGCACCACTGCAGCGACGTGGAGAACGTGCTGGAACCCGCGGTGTTGGACGCGAGTGACGCGTCATGGCCCGACGGGTTCGCCGGGTCGTGGGAGATTCCAGTCGGGGTTCTGGTGATCAACATGACCCACATATCTCCTTGGTCCGCCACCGTGGGTACTATCGTGGGTGCGTCCAAGTTACTCGAGGGTTCGTGTGGGGTGTTGATGATATACGGCCCGTTCAAGCGAAACGGCGAGCACACGTCGGAGGGTAACGCGACCTTCGACGAGACTCTCCGGGGCCGGAACGAAGAGTGGGGGTACCGCGACATAGGGGAGGTTGAGTCGTTGGGTGAGGTACACGGGTTCGTGATGGAGAAGGTGCTCGAGATGCCGGCGAACAACTTCATGCTGATCATGCGCAGACGGGCGAAGATCGAGCCTGTTGCGGAGTAGTATCATAGTCCACCTTCGGCGGTCCAGTCCGGTTAGCACTACTTTAAACAATCGAGAAATTAACGGCAGAGAAGATGCGCACGTGGCTCCTGGTGATCCTGCTGACGCTATCGGCCCGGGGCGGCGGCCGGTGCTGGGTCTCGGCGGCTCCTCCCGCCATCCCGCCGTGCATCCCCGGCGGACCCGCCGACGCACCAAACTGCTACCAGCTCCTGGACGTGCCAATCACCGCGTCGACCAAACAGATAAAAAAGGCGTACAGGCGACGGGCGCTTTCCGTCCACCCCGACAAGTGCGGCGCCAACTGCGGGACGGAGGCTAACAAACAGTTCGTCGACCTCGCCTTCGCCTACGAGACCCTCAGCGACGAATCCACGCGCGGCAGGTACGAACGCGGCGGCGGGGCGTGGGCGCCCAAGGCGGACGAGCGGAATGGGGACGGCGACGGATCTTCCGACGCGATCTACGCCACGCACTCCGACGCGTGGGCCCGATCGCAGTTTGACCTCGCCAGGGACCCATTACTGACGGTGCGGGGATGGGCCACCCTCGCGTGCCTGTGCGTCGTGGGCATCCTCGGCGACAGGTCGTTGCGCGCCGCGGACATCAGGGCCAAGCAACGTCTGCGATCGAACAACGTAGCCTTGACCGCGGAGCGCGGGGTGCGGTCCGCGGCGCACGCGCGGGAGAGGGACGAGCAGCGCAAGGCGCACGCGTCCATCACGAACGACCGGCAACGACGGGAACACCGCAGACGGGAGTTACGGGAGGCGATACACGCAGCCTGGAACACCCCGGAGGAGCTATCGACGTTGCTGTCGGAGACGAGCGTGGACGAGATCGGACCCAAGAGCGCACCGAGGGCGCTGCCCGAACGCGTCACCGCCCTGCTTCGTGAGACACGGGAGATCGCGGCGGCGTCGAATAAACTCGCCAACACCGCCGCCAAGGTGGCCATGCGCGCGAGCTTCGAGACGGACGGCGAGGGCGACGCGGCGGTTTTGGCTGGGGAGAAAGTCGCGGGCTCCGACGCCGACGCCTCAATGGCCGCGATGGTCCGCGCCGTTCGAGCGCGGGTCGCCGCGAACGCGTGGGAGTCGTCGGTGGTCGGGGAGGAGCACTTGCGGCAGGTGCTGATCGCGTGGGGGAAGGATGCGCATGCGGTGGACAAGGAATGGACGCGAGTTAAGATGGAAGGTGAAACGAGTCGCCGGTCCGACGACCCGAGCGAGGAACTTCGCGCCCTCGCCGAGTCGCTGAGGGAGTGGGGGCGGCTCTCGAGGGAGTTCGGTCGGTTGGTGCTCGAGCTGGTGGGACACGCGCGAAGGTGCGCGGTGGCGGTGGCGGCGGCTGACCGCATGCGCGCCGCCGCGGAGGCGAGCACGAGCGACGGGGGAACTGTCGTGGTGCCGTGGACCAAGGGAGAGAAAGCCACGTTGAAAGCCTCCATGGCCAAGTACCCAAAAGGACACACCCGGCGCTGGGAGATGGTGGCGAGGGAGTTTGAAGGGTCCAGGACCGTGGATGAGATTCGACGGTTCGTCGCCGAGATGATCGTGGCGGTGAGAAACAAGGACGCCGTCCTGGGCGCCATGTCAAAGGATAAATAACGCAGACTTGCTAACGACGAGCTAGCTTAGCACCCCGGCACCCAACATTTGTTGTTGTAAATTCCGGCGCCGATGACGTCGCCGTCGCGCTCGCCCTGCTCTGAGTCCACGCGCAACATGCACGTCCCACCCGTCTCCAACCGCGCCTGCGATGAATCGTCCCCATCGTTCTGACCCACCAGTTTGAACCTCTGGCACGAGTGGTTCCCGGCGCAGGCCGCGAGGCACTCCGTCCGTCCCACCGCGCCCCCCGGGTCCGTGATCCACCGAATGGATCCCCGCGATGGATCCAGTGCGGCGCCCTCACCGTCCCTGTCCGACGCCCTCACGGCCCTCGCGATGGCCTCAACGTCCCGACCCTCCAGCACCACGTCACCCTTGCGCGCAAAGTACCGGCAGTAGTACATCGACATGCACCCGCCCGTCGTGAACGTCCTCGATATCACACCAGGTAAAACGCCCCTCGGCGGCGACAAGGACATGCCGTGCACCAAATCCCACTCCAGCGCCGCACGTTTGTACCCGTGCTTGTAGTACCTGTGCGGGAACACCTCGTACATCAGGGACCCCGGCTTCAACAGGAGATAGAGCATGGACTGGAAACCGTGAGGCGTGACCAGCACGTCGGCGTTGCCCAGGCACCGCTTCAGCAGACACGGGGGAAGCGCCTCGTGGTGCGTCACCACGCTGTGCCTCCACGTCCCGGTGCCGCCGGGGAGTGCCTCGATCAGGCGCTGCGCCACCTCCTCCGCACCCTCCAAGCGACGGCCCGTGTCGCGCTGGTATATCACGACGTGACGGAACGTGGTCGAGCCGCCGCCGCCCATGCACGCCGCGCCCTCGAGCTCACCCGCCAAACGATCAGCCTTGTCTTTCACCTTGTCCTCCTTCGTGTTGGATACCAGGAGCCCACGAGTACCGGATTCATCGTGATTACGACCCGCAGCGCCCACACTGTCTCCTCCTTCGGGCCCGTTCGCGTCGCAGAGACGGTCGATGGTGTCGCGCAGCGAGGTGACGTCGCGGCTCGTGGGGAACCAATCACCTCGCTCCGATTTGACCGCTCCGAAGGTCACGGCGCCGCCCCCGTCCGTCGCCAGCGTCGCCGACGATGGTTCGCACCCCGCGCCGACACCACCCCAACCCGCGCACCGGACGAATCTATCCCTCAACGGCTGGTGCGGGGTGACGTGCCACGAGCTTTGGGTCCAGCCGCACGCCAGCCCGGTGGTTCCGTCCAGACCCGGTCCCCACCGGGTGCCGTCGCGGTTGTGGTGTGCGACGGAGGACGGCAGCGCGAAGCTCACCCGCGACGCGCGTCCGTCCGTGTACGTCGCCGCCAGCAGCAGCCGCGTCATCGGCCTCAACTGCGCCTTCCACGCGTCCGCCGCCAGCGCGATGACCACCCCGTTGCCCTCGTGGAGCGGCGGGAGCGCGTCCATCGATTTAAGCCTCGCGTGATTCCTGGCGTGAAACTCGGACACGTGGAACCAGTGGTTGGCGGAGTAGTACCGCGACTTGCCGCTCGTGGGGTCGGGATCAGGGAGCCTCAGCGCCACCGCGTCGGTCGTGGGACGCGCGGGCCGCGCATCGCACTGGACACCGCCGCGGACGCAGTTCGGGTCACCACCGAGATCCGAGATCCGCGCCGAGGAGGAGGGTGCCCGCTCGGCGCCCCAGCCGGCGAGGCCCAAGAGGGCGTTGGCGGCGTAGACCACCATGCCGAGGGAGACGATGCGTGTCAGCCTTCGTCTCCATATCCTCGGACGGGCCTTGCCCTTGCCGCTGGGGTCGTCCAGCAGGCCACCCGTGCGCCCCATCTTGTGTGGCACAAGGCACAAACGGTTGAAAAATCCTTGTCCAGGGCATCAAGTTGAAAAAGATGTCGGACAGGACCGGGGGTAGTGAGCGGCGTTGGTCCGAGGGGACGATGACGTCTGGTGTGATTCGCACTTTTGCATACTGTGGTATTAAAAGAACAGGAACAATCGAAGGCTCACGCGAAGCGCGCGTGTGGGCCTCGGTATCGCGGCAATAAACTAGGGAAAAGAATGGCTAAAGGATTCGCGGCAGTGGGTAGTGAGGCGTCGAGTAATAAAGGGTTCGCCCCCTTGTTTGCTCGACGATTTACTTGCCCATCTGCGCAGCCACCTCGGCGGCGAAGTCCTCGTTCCTCTTCTCAATCCCCTCGCCGAGGTTGTACTTGACGAAGCGGCGGATGGAGATCTTCTCTCCAATCTCCGCGGTGGCCTCCTTGATGAGTTCCTCAACAGTCTTGGAGGTGTCCTTGATGAAGTCCTGCTTGAGGAGAGCCTTCTCGTTGACCATCTTGTCGAGGCGGCCCTGGACAATCTTCTCGCGGATGTTCTCCGGCTTGGACTGAAGATCCTCCATCTTCATCTGGACCTCCTTCTCGGCGGCGATCATGGCGGGATCGGCATCATCGGGGGACACGTACTCGACATCCTGGCAGGCGGCAACCTGCATGGCGATGTCCTGGGCGAGCTCCTTGAACCTGTCACCGCGGGCGACAAAGTCAGTCTCGCAGTTGACCTCGACGAGCACGCCAAGACGAGCACCGGCGTGGATGTACTGAGCGATGCCACCCTCCGCGGCGATGCGGGATGCCTTCTTGTCGGCGGAGGCCATGCCCTTCTTGCGGAGCCAGACGACAGCCTCCTCCATGTCGCCGCCGCACTCGGTGAGAGCCTTCTTGCAGTCCATCATGCCGGCACCGGACTTGTCTCGGATAGCCTTGACGTCCTTGGCGGAGATGGCGATGGCGGGCTTGGCAGCCTCTTCCTTCTTCTCCTCCTTGGGAGCCTCCTCCTTCTTCTCCTCGGCCTTCGCCTTGAGAGCCTGGGTCTGGGCCTCAACCTCGGCAGCGAAGTCCTCCTCGCGCTTCTCCATGCCCTCGCCGAGGTTGTACTTGACGAAGCGGCGGATGGAGATCTTCTCTCCGATCTCCGCGGTGGCCTCCTTGATGATGTCTTCGACGGTCTTGGAGGTGTCCTTGATGAAGTCCTGCTTGAGGAGAGCCTTCTCGTTGACCATCTTGTCGAGGCGGCCCTGGACAATCTTCTCGCGGATGTTCTCGGGCTTGGAGAGCATGTCCTCCATCTTCATCTGGACATCCTTCTCGGCGGCGATCATGGCGGGGTCGGCATCCTCAGGGGACACGTACTCAATGTCCATGCAGGCGGCGGTCTGCATGGCGATGTCATTGACGAGCTCCTTGAACCTGTCACCGCGGGCGACAAAGTCAGTCTCGCAGTTGACCTCGACAATCACACCGAGGCGGGAGCCACCGTGGATGTAGGCGCCGATGGCACCCTCAGCGGCGATGCGGGAGGCCTTCTTATCGGCAGAGGCGATGCCCTTCTTGCGGAGCCAGACGACGGCCTCCTCGAAGTCGCCGCCGCACTCGGTGAGGGCCTTCTTGCAGTCCATCATGCCGGCGCCGGTGGCGTCGCGGATAGCCTTGACGTCCTTGGCGGAGATGGCGGCACCGTCAGCCTTGGGGGCCTCAGCCTTGGGGGCCTCAGCCTTGGGAGCTTCAGCCTTGGGGGCCTCAGCCTTGGGGGCTTCAGCCTTGGGGGCCTCAGCCTTGGGGGCTTCAGCCTTGGGAGCTTCAGCCTTGGGGGCCTCAGCCTTGGGGGCTTCAGCCTTGGGGGCTTCAGCCTTGGGGGCTTCAGCCTTGGGGGCCTCGGCGGCGGGCTCCTCCTTCTTTTCAGCCTTCTTCACGGCGGGCTTTTCCTTATCGTTTCCCGCCGGGAACTGGGCGGAGGTGATCCCCTTGGACTTGAATGCGTACTCCATGGTACCGGCACCAGCCTCAACCTCCTGGAGCGCCTCCTCGACGACGGCGGAGATGTCAACCTTGTCCTTCATGGTGAGCTTCACCTTGGCGCCGTCGACGCCCATCACCTTGACGGCGACGGTGTCGCCAACCTTGCAAAATTCGGACACCTCGACGTTGTAGTCGTCGGACATCTCGGAGACGTGCACGAGACCCTCGATACCCTCCATGATCTCGACGAAGGCGCCGAAGGGCTGGACGGACTTGACCTCGCCGTCGAAGGCGGTGCCGGGCTTGATCGCCTTGACCTTCTCGGCGTTGGCCTTGGCCGCGGCTTGCTGAGCCTTGCGCGCGGCAAACTTAGCCTCGCGCTCTTCCTCCTTGGCCTGGTACTCCACGAGCTCCTCCGCGGTGGGCGGGGGCTTCATGGTGAGGGAGATGCGACCCTTCTCGGGGTCGATGGACTTGATCCAGACGGTGACGTCCTGGTCCGCGGCGACGACGTCGGTGACGTTCTCGACGAAGCCATTCTTGAGCTCGGAGATGTGAACGAGGCCGTCGTTCTTGGCGCCGAAGTCGACGAAGCAGCCGTACTCCTGCACGCGCTTCTGTTGGGACGAAAAGATTGGGGATGGAGGCGCGGTCAGCGTGGGTGTCTAGCTAGGGCGTCTCGGCTCTCGAAAGCGAAATGCCAAATTGTTTCTTATCCGAAACGGGCGGCGGTTGACGTGGGGTCGATTTGTCACCATCCGGGGCTGACGCGCGGTGGGTGACCGGGTGGCGGGCCGTGTGGCGCCGCGCTCGGTCGAGTGGTTCGTCGGGCGTGTCCCGACGGTACCGACGCGACGTGGCGTCCATCCGGCACACCCCCCGCGCGCCCACGCGACGTCGTTTGGATAGGAAAAGCCTCACTGACGAAACAAACCTGAGGCCGCAGGGTTTGGGCGGGGGTGGACCACGAAACGAAACATGCGGTGCCGGCCCGGAGCCGACCCGCCGCGCGCCCCGCGATCGCATTTCCCCCGCTCGCACACGCTCGCGGCACGGTTTGGGTGGTAAAGAAGGCGCGTGAAGGAGGGATGACGCACCACTTTGCCCTCGTACTTGTTGCCGACGGCGATGTCGGCGTCCTGCACGGTGACGTTCTTCTTCGGTGAGAACTTGCGCTTGGGCTTCTCAGCCTTGGTCTCAGCCTCGGTCTCGGCGACGGCGCGCGCGACGACGGTGCGGCGGGCGACGACCTTCCGGGACTTGGCGGAGAAACGGGTCTGCGCGATTGTGAAGGATCGGGAGGCGCGGTCAGAACGGACGTTCGGTGATCGCGGCGCGGTCGACGCGCGGTGTCCGTCGACGGGGTGGGCACGTGATTGGCGTTGCGGAGAGAAAGCGCATTTTAGCCGTCGCGTGACGTGCCGCCGGAAACGCGTCTTCGGGAGGTCATCGGGCATCTCACCTGCGCGACGGGCGCGACAGAGGCCATAGCGGACATCATGGCGGACATTACGATGTGAGGGTGGGTGCGACGCTTCGGTGAGCGCGCGTGTACCTATGGATGCTGCCGGCGAACGTCACGGCCAAAAGTTGCTTTTCACAACAAACAGCCTCATCTACCCAATGAGATGGAGCGCCTGGGGCTCACGATGTTCGAGAGCGGATTCCTGAGGCTGCCACGTCTCGAGGTTCATCCGGATTTTTTCAAGCGAGCAAACAGTCAGTAATGTTCCACGCATTTCCGGTTTGCAAAAATGACAACAAGAGAATCTCTGACTGAAATGCCCATAGGGGATCAGACGAAATAGGCGTCTCGTCACCGTGACTGTTGTTTAGACGGTCGATGTGTCAACGACCCGCGTTTATCCCGATGACAGCGAGGCACCGAGGGAGAACACAACTCGTCGCGACACCCATCGTACGTAGTCCGCAATCATGCACCTCAACGGAGCAGTGGACATCAAGTCGCGCATGTCGGAGATGCGCGGCGCCGCCCGCCGCGTCATCGACGGAGCGCGCGCCCGCGTCGTGGAGGCTGCGGATCGCCAGGCGATGATGCCCGCGAACCAGCCCGGCGCCATCACCCTGTCGCGCGCGCACAACCCCCTCCGCCACGGGAAGTTCGCCGCGATGATCCCCGGCGACAGCGCGGTGGAGCTGGTCATCACCTCCGGCCTCTTCTCCACCCTCAACATCTACAACACCCTGCTCATCGGGCGGCTCATCCTGACCTGGTTCCCGAACCCGCCCCAGGCGATCGTGTACCCGCTCTCGACCCTGTGCGATCCGTACCTCAACCTCTTCAGGGGGATCATTCCCCCCATCGGCGGTACCATCGACCTGAGCCCCATCCTGGCGTTCACCGTGCTCAACGTGTTCACCAACACCGCCGCGGCGCTCCCGTGCGAGATCGACCCGGAGACTGGCGAGATGAAGCAAACAAAACCGACGGGCGTCGGCGCAAAGTTCAGGGAACGCGTCGAGTTGGCGAGGGCGAGGCGAGCGGCCAAGGCGGCCAAGTGAGGGTTCAATATCAATATTAGACACACGTGTACTCGTACGGCGATGAAATAGAACATCCTTACCACTATTACGACAGTCCCGGCTACGTAAACGTGTCTCGTCGGTCCATCGCGGCGTGAAAAGCCGCCGCCATCTTGGACCCGGCGCTCGCGCTGGGTTCCACGCGTTGCTCGTAATCCCTCGGGTCCTGGCTGTCCAGCACCTCGAACAGCGGCACCGGCACGACGTTCACGCCCGGCACGCGTATCCGCGCCGTGGCGTGTTCGAACACTTTACGAATGAGAAGCTGCAACTTGCCCGGGTTGAAGTCGTAGCACATCGCTTTCAGCGCCGTATCCGCCCACCCGCCCCGCGTGGTCTCCTCCGGGTAGTATATGGCGCACACGAGCACAGTGCGCGGTTTGGTTTTGGCGCACAGCCGTCTGACGTAGCTCTCCACCCGGTTTTTGAACAGGTCCACGACGTACCCGAACCCCAGCGGCCATCCAGAACACGTCCCAACCACGCAGCCGGGTAAACCGCATCCGACGCACCCGCAGTCCACTCCGAGGTTTGGCGGGTGGGCGCACGCGCACCGTTCCAGACACCACGCCGGGGTGCAGCACACCAGCGCGGCTAGGTTCAGAGCCGTGCACAGCAACGGTTGGAGCGCCACGTCGTTCCCCCCGACGCTCACCACGAGCACGTCCTCTTCCGCCATGTTGTCGCGGAGGAACGCATCTTGAGGGAGTAACCGGCCGAACGCCCTGTCGTTGAGGCACGTCGCCTCCACCGCGGTGTTGATGCAGCCCATGGACTTATTCTCCGCCACGCACCTCTCGTTGATCCAGTAGCACACGTCTTTTTTCATAACCTGCGGAGTGAGGAAGTCCTCGTACCCGTTCAGCGCACTCGCGACGTCCTCGAACCAGTACTTGTTGTCGAGGGACGAGTCACCCGCAATCCAAACCACGCGGTCGTGCCGCCGTCGCATCGCCGCGAGCGCCACGGAGAGGTCCTGGACGTCGTGACCGTAGAACGGCGTGTAGAAGTCGCGAACCTTGGCATCCTCGACCCGGTACATGGACGCCGCCATCGTCGACATGGGATGCTCGCGCCGGTAAGATCTGACTAACAACGAGGATTTTGTTACGATACAGTGTGTCTTCTTGAAAGTGGTAAGTGTCAGTGCTACAGTCGAACCTACGCCTTCTCGTTCGCATCCCTCGCGTCGTTCTCGTCCCTGGAATCCCCCGACTTGGGACTCTCCCCATCCCCCCCCTCGCTCCCGTCCCTGCCGCCGTCACCCTCACCTCCCTGCCTGGAGTCCGGGGACCCGCGTTTCTTGGAAGGACCCGACCGACCGAACCGATCGCTCGGCTTGGGCCGCTCCGTCGCCGGCTCGTAATCGTCGAAGAACCTGTGGTTGCACGCGTCCCTCGCGCTGATCCGCTCGTGCGGCGCGTACTGCAGCATCTGCTTCAGCAAATCCAGACCCGCGTCGTCCAGCGACGGGCATATGTCCTTCCACTCCTTGGCGCGCCACTGCGGAAACTGAGTTTTGTAATCTGGCAGCGCCTCCACGCCGCGCCATAAACCGTCGTCGGGGGTTCCAAGCACCCGGAAGATGCGGAAGAGCTCGTCAATCTCGGAATCCCCGGGGAAGAGCGGCGCGTGGTTGATCATCTCCGCGAAGATGCACCCGATGGACCACACGTCCACCGGGGTGGAGTAGTGCCTGGCGCCCAGTAAGATCTCGGGCGACCGGTACCACAGCGTGACAACCTCGTGCGTGTACGCTCGGACGGGTATGCCAAAGGCGCGGGCGAGGCCAAAGTCCGCGAGCTTCAGCACGTTCGTGGTCTGGTCCACCAGCAGGTTCTGCGGCTTTAAATCGCGGTGAAGGACGCGGTGCGAGTGGCAGTACGCGATGCCCGCGCACATCTGGTAGAGGTACCCTTTGATGACCCGCCTGTCGTTGCTGACGTGGGGGTGGGTGTCGAGGTGCTTCTTGAGGTCGACGTCGAGGAACTCGAACACGAGGTAGAGCTTCTTATCCTGGTGGATGACATCCATGAGGCTGTGGGTGTGGATATTGAGATCGCGGTCAGTCGGGAGGAGTTCGAGATCGGACTTTCGGGTTGACGACGCAGGCCGAAAAAAAAGCCCGCAACATGCTGAGACGAAGGGGCGCCGCGTAGTTCGCGCGCCAGATCCGCGTCGAGGTGCGGGAGGGTCCGGTTCGGGTTCGAGGATCGATGACGCACCTGACGATATTGTCGTGCTTGAGTTCCTTGAGGAGGGAAATCTCGCGGATCGCCGTCGACGGGACCCCTTCCTCCTCCTGGTCCAGCCGGATACGCTTGAGCGCACACACGGAGTCGTCCCTGCGATCTCTGGCCTTGTACACCACACCGTACGTTCCCTCCCCGATCTTCTCAACCTTTTCGAAGTTGTCCATCGTGGCCGGGGTTTTCCTCGGCGGGTTCACGGGGGTGACCCCGGGCGCTGGCTTGGGCGCGGACATCGTGCGAAGATGCCCCCAGCGTCGACCTAAGTGCGGGATAGGGGCGCGTTCATCAGAAGGTGTTCTTTTTGATGAGTTCCCGCTTTTTCAAAAATACCCGGGTGTGCTGAGAGTAGATGGGGTGCCAAGTTTTGACGGGTACGAGTAAACAGTCAGCGACACGGCTATTTCCGGGCAATTAGAAAAAGTGGAGTCCAAAAACGTGCACTTTTTACGTCACAATTCGTCGTTACTCTCCTCACTCGTCGTCGTCGGATCCACCATCGATCATGACCTGGTCGCCGCCGCCGTCCCTCTCGGACGCCGACGCGCGCGATGCACCACCGTACCGACCGAACCGTCCCGTGCCACCGCCCCTGCTCATACCCCCGCGCGACACGTGCCCTGAACCCTCACCTCCGTGCATAAGTCCCTCGCCCCCGAAGCCGCCGCCCCTGCCGAACCCACG
>Ga0257106_1001462_pt1 | contig 11676 bp, 6 predicted proteins | sample LP_taG_3_FD_190177 | JGI IMG/M metagenome (GOLD analysis project Ga0257106, IMG submission 190177) | Marine microbial communities from Northeast Subartic Pacific Ocean, Canada - LP_J_2011_P26_10m | ecosystem: Environmental > Aquatic > Marine > Oceanic | place: Canada: Northeast Subartic Pacific...
ACCTAGGTTTGTATTTATCTATGAATAATTCTTTCATACGTTAATATTTTTATTAATAAGTATTTTTATTAATAAGTATTTAAATATTAATAGGTAAAAATATAATAAATATAACTCTTTCATAATATATACAAATGAACGACTCCAAATCGTTTTACAATAAATTAGGTATTGACCCTTCTTCCAGTAAAGCCGAAATTAAAAAAGCATATAGAACTTTGTCTATGAAACATCATCCTGATAAAAATAATAATACTGAAGAATCAAAAAATAAATTTCAAGAAATAAATGAAGCATATGAAATTTTAAGTGACGATGAAAAACGAAAACAATATGATAATCCTATGTCTGGACATAATATATTTAATGCTAATCATAGTCCTAATCCCAATGATATTTTTAGTCATTTATTTGGTATGAGTGGTATGGGTGGTATGAGTGGTATGGGTTCGGGTATGGGAAATATTCGTGTCAATATAAACGGTCAGGAAATGAATTTAGGTTCAATGGGTGGTCCAAACATTAAAATATTTAGACAAAATTCGCTTGCAAAACCATCTCCAATTATCAAAACTGTTGAAGTTGAAATGAGTAAAATATTAGAGACACAGTCAATTCCAATTGAAATTGAAAGAGTTATTTCTGAAAATGGAACAAAAATGCATGAAATTGAAACCATTTATATTGAAATTCCAAAAGGTGCTGACGACAATGAAATCATTGTATTAAATAATAAAGGTAATACAATTACCCACGATGATAAAGTAATTAAAGGGGATATTAAGGTTATAATTAAAATCAAAAATGATACAGATTATAAAAGACAAGGTTTAAATCTTATTTTGGACCAAGAAATTTCATTAAAAGAATCTCTTTGTGGTTTCACATTTGAACTTAAATATTTAAATGGCAAATCATATACTCTAAATAATATAAAAGGCACTATTATTCAAAATGGACATAATAAAGTAATTCATAATTTGGGTCTTACTCGTGAAATCAATGGCAAATCAGCTACGGGAAATCTTATTATACAATTTAAAATTAAATATCCAGATTCATTATCAAACGAACAAATCGATAAATTAAGTGAAATTTTATAAATTTATTTTAATTCTTCCATTTCATCTATTTTAGTTTCTTTCCCAATTTCTATAGGGTCTTTTTTATAATCTTCATCATCTTCGTCATCTTCGTCATCTTCGTCATCTTCATCATCTTCAACATTATTATCATTTTCGTTAATATTAATATTAATAACATTTTCATTATCTTCGTTTTCAAATTCAATATCATCAATTTCAATTTCGTTTTCAATTTCGTTTTTTCTTTGTAAATTAGCATTTACATTTGCGTTTTTAACATCAATTGTAAAATCATTAATTTTTGTTTCTTCGGCTTCATTTATTTCTGAATTATTTGCAAAATTATTCATAAAAGTTATACTATTTAATGTAATATCTTTTTTAAAATTGAACTTTCCATATTTATATTTTATGATTCGGTTAAATAATTCTTTCACATTTAACAATGCTTTTTTCTTTTTATAATTAATCGGACTTAATTCCTCTGATAATTCATAATAATTTTCCATTTGTTTCATTTTATTGATTTCACTATTAATACTTTTTACAAAATAAGTACAAACAAAGTAATTAGTAAAAGTTATTGAATTTTCTATAAATAAGTTATTACTTTGGATATTATGCAATATTTTAAGCACATCATTGCTCATCATTGCGTCATCAAATGTATTTATAATGCGAATCAATTCTTTTTCAGACAACCTAACATTTTCTTCACTCATTGTATTATCATTAAACATTGTATTATATTCAAAATATTCAGTGTATTCGGAGTTTAATTGTTCTAAAACACTAACTAAATTCTCAAATATATAAGAACCTTTATCAAAAATGCCAAATAATATGTCATTTTTATGAACTATAATTTTTTTTTTAATTTGGTCTAATTCATCACTTATAGTACTAATTGTATTTCCAATTATATTATAAGACCCTAAATTTAAATTAATTTTCAAATTGCATTTATTAGAACATTTACAATATGCCTCTAGTATTCGCGACCCATTTTCATTTTTATATGATCTAAATTTTGTGCCTCCTTCGCAACCACACGCAATACATTTAGGAGCAAATTTGTTGTATAATTGTTTGCGCTCTTTTCTGGATAAATTTTTATTATTAATGAATGATTGCTTTTTTTTAAGTATTCCTGATTCATATTCATTTTTCAATTTATAAAATTTGTTTATATTGTTTATCAATAAACTATCAAATTCATCACCTTTACTAATTTCTGTTAATGAATTTATCTCGTCTTCGTTTTTCTCTTGTGATTCCATATTATAATATATAATATAATAATATAGATTATAATTTATAACTAAATATTTTCAAAATCATTATTCCAATTCGGCAATCCTGTTATTAATTGTTGGCTCATTTTCAGTTTATCTTCTTTTGTTTTGCGCACCTTATCTAAAATATATTTATACTTTTCATAATTTCGTTGTTTTTGTTCTTCAGGTGTTAATTTACCCTTGTATTTATACAAAAGCATTAATCCAAAAATTAGTAAAAAAACAACCAATAATCCAATATTAAATAGATTATTATAATGTGTAATTCTCACTTTATGACATTGTTTTAAACTTTGATTCAAAAAATATTTTATACCAGGTTCAGTTAATTTAGGTGCAACACTCATAATATATAATACTATATAATTTTAGTTAATATTCTACAAGTGTGTTAAATTATTATAACTTATTATATTAATACTATAAAATAATGGAAAATAATTCAACTTTACAAGAATTAAATAAAACAAAAAGTTTATATACAAAGTATGTATTGAATTCAAAAATTGTTCCTATATTATTTAGTGCGGCAAATGTCAATATATTTGTATATGTTTTTTGGACTATCATATATTACACTCTTTACTATGGTTACACAGTGAATAAAATAAATAAAAATATGGATACTTTTCAAAATAATCTTGAAGAAAATGAGCGTGTTGGTATAACTGTAAATAAAAACAAAACATTGGTGGAATCTTACCAAAAATTTATCCCCAGATTTATTCCTTTTTTTATATTTATAATTGTTGTTATTTTACTTCAATATGTATTGAATGTGTTCTATATGAGAAACAAATGTGATTCAGATTCATTTATTAGTTTCAGAACTGTAAATATTTATACAGTTGGTGTTTGGTTATTTATTTTGCTTTTTACATTTGGATTTTTATATAAATTACCCAAATTGAAAAGTGTATACTCAAATTCAGTAGTTCATAAATTATTTAATAAATTTGTTGAACCTTCAAGAGAAACTATTTTTACATCATTATTTAAAAAATCAAAAGATATATCAAATCCAAAATTAAAAGAGCTTGTAAAGGATATAAATTGCAATTTTATGAAAACAATAACAAAGGAAGAAATGGGTGAAGAGACATTCAATGAATATTGTAATAATAATAAATCTGTATTATTTTTGAATAATATCAATATTTCCAATTATACTGAATATTTCAACTTAATGGAACCAATTATGAATAACAACGGCAAAGAAAATGAATTCTTAAAATATATAATCAAAAAGGATATATTGAGTGAAATGTTATGGGTAATAAAAATTGGCATTATGATGGTCATTTTTATTTACACCAAAATGAAAAGTACAAAATGTTTAAATCATAAAAAAACACATGAAGAAAATGTGAAAGACTACGTGGACTCAAAAATAAAGCAATGTGCAAACAATGATTCGAAAAAATAATAAGAAAAAATAAGTTTTTAAATAATAAATAATAAATAATAAATATAATATATTCATTTTTGTATATTATATTTCATTTGATATAAGTGGGTTATTTTATTTTATATATTTTTATGTTTTGCTTTTTAATTTTTTTTACATTTTACATTTTACACACTAGCTTCAATATTTTGTTCGTCAATTACCTTCTTTCTATGATGATAATTCAATGAATACATAAGATGGTCGGGTTTCATCTTATTCACATATTCAATAACCACACTAACATCAACATATTTATTTTCTTCCTTCAATTCAGTCAAATATATTTGATGAATAATATACATATGTGTTCTAAATTGGTTTCCATATTCCTTCAAAGGTTTTTCCTTCTTGACATAACAATTGCGATAATTAGTATAAAGAGTAGAAGTAAACATGTGAACATCATCTCTATACTTTGAAAAATCACGTTTGCTTTCAGGATAATACTTCAAATAGTCCTTCACTTTGCCTTGAGAACGAAGAGACAAATACTGAAACTGGAGTTTTGTTTGATTTCCTCTCAATGCCTTTACTTTTTCATACATCGGATTTCTCATCTTCATACGCTCACCAGTAGTAGTATTATATACAACATAACCTAGAATATCATATGAAGTATTCATTGAAGCAAATTTTTCATCCAATTTTTCATATGATTGTGTTTCATATGTATCATTAGTCTGAACCAAAGAAGAGTTCAAATTATTTAACCAATAATTGTATTTATCAACTGCATTTACTGTAGTATCACCCTCTTCATTTGTTTCAATATTATAAACAGCAACTAGTTTCAAACTTGGTTCAGTAAAAGGAACGACAATACGATTAAGTGGATGTTGTAAAACAAAACTAAAACAAAAGTCCGTATCAAACATTTCATAATTTAGACCAGAGTTGAAAAACGTATCAAAAAACATCTTTCTAAAATTGGTCTTTTCAGACGTCTTAAAAAAACGAGTATTCGCGCCAATAACACCCTTTGTTGAAATCTCCCAATGACCTTTGTTACAAAACATATTAATCATTGTTCCTTCCACCAACTCTTCAACAATAAAATTACTATCCAATTCAGGATATTTATTTACAAATACATTTCTGTCAATAGATTTAGGTGGTGAATAACACACAATTTCATTGTATTCATTTGCAATGATAGAACGACACAATCCATATGAAGATTCATAATCATGAGAAAGAATATCCTTGTCGTATTTAATAAGTTTATATTGATTTCCGTTATTTGAAATATTTTTTACAGACAAATGTTTAGAATTAAAGTCATCATTAAAAATGTTATTGAAATCAGGGACACTTTTAGACAAATTAATTGAAGGCATATTTGATATGTTATAATTATAAATAGCAAATAATCTTTAAGTTCTATTTTTTGATGAATTTGGTTTAAATGAAATTTTGTTTAAATCAATTTTGCTTTTTTTTATATAAAAATATTTTATAGTATTATATAAGTATTATGGATAAAAGTAAAATTCATATACAACTTGGAGATGTGATACATATATCAAACACTACAAATGAGATATTACACGATCAACAATTTTATATAGATTATATTGATAAAGAGAAAACTTATTTGATTAATGTAAATACATTAGACAGAATTAAACAAAAAATAGACGAAAATGGAATAATTGGAAATGGGACAATAGAAAAAATTAAGATTATATATAGAAACCCAAATAGTGGTTACGCAAGGCAACATGATTTGGTGGAAGGTAAATGGATAAATATTCATTTTGGTGGCGATATTCCTTCTATAATTGTAGCCAAAATAACAAATTTAGAAGAAGATATGATTGAAATTACAACTATCGATAATGACTTGCTTTTTATTAATTTTGATTATAAAGGAATACCAGAAGAATTACCAATAAAAACAATAGAATTAAGAAATAAACCAGATAATTATGTTGAGTCATCTAAACCTAAATCTACCCCTATGGTAGAAGAAGAACAAGAACAAGAACAAGAACAAGACCCAGTTCAAGACCCAGTTCAAGACCCAGTTCAAGACCCAAATATAGAACAAAATGAAGACATGATTCCAGATGATATGATGGATATAGAAGAAAATGTAGAAAATCCTTATAAAGACTCAATTAAAGAAGCTGATGACATTATTATTTTCAATAGAAGAAATAGAATATACGCAAATGAATTAGAAGAGCGAGATGTTGAATCTGAAATTTTCCCAATTGAAGAGCAAGTATTGAGTCTACAAGATGACATATTGGCATCTATTCCTACAGAATCAAGAACAAATACAGTTCAAAATAATATTAATATCACTCTTAATCGTTATAAACAATTGCGCGAAACATTTTCATCATTTGACGAATATAATATAGTCACTGGTAAAATAAAGAGAACCGCAAAGTATAAGCCATTAAGTGATTATTTTAATAAATTTGATAGACAACTATATTGGATTGTTCCAATTGTTACAAATGTGAAAAAAATATACAAAAATAACATATCGGAAGATAGATTTATAAAACCGATTAATTTATATGATGATTTAACAGATTTTATAGAAAAAAAACAAAACTCCAACGAAGGAATTTTAATGGATGAAACATTGTATAATAACTACAATAATATGGTTCATGAGCACTATAAACCCTTTAATAACCCTAATTACATTGAAAATACGGATAATATTATAATAAGTAAGTCTGTTAATTTTGATATGCACGCAATGGTAGATAACAATAATAAATTTGAATCAAATGTAGTAAACAATAACAATTTATCTAATAAACAATTTATTTTTGACAGATATACTACTGGATTAACGCAACATGATACCGAACCGAAATCAACTGATACAAATAGTTGTAAGCATATAATATCAAAAGTAGTCAATATGACACCCAATGATGTAATGGATATAAAGTCTTTTATTTCATTGCCAGAACAATTTATACAGTTTTCCAAAGTAAATTTGCCTTCAACAAATATTTTAAATAAATCATTATTGAATGAAATATTCGTCCAATATTGGAAAATATTTAACGAAAAGGTGTTATTGAAAAAATACAATATAAATTTGCTTCAAAATGAAGAAGACATAATGCAACAGGACGACAAAAATGTATTTGTATTTCCACCTACTATATTTAAAAATGCATTAACACACTATCAGTTAAATATGACACCACAAGAAATTGATTCAATGAATATGTCCGACAATGAAATTTATAAGCAGTTTGTGGATAGATTAATACCAAAAACCAAATTTATATTCAACATGATGAAAGAACATATGAACGACAAACTAACATTTCAATCTATAATGCAATATTTGGAACCATTTTTAATTTACTCAGATGACATAACGTATAATCAATATAAAAGTATAAAATATTTTATATCAAAAAAAATACAAAAATATAATGAAGAGTTTATTGAAAAAAGAAAACAATATGGATTTTTCAAAAGAAGAGTAAGGAATAAGGTAGATAAGACCAAAGCATTTTCATTATTTAATTTAATAACATTAGATTTAAAATTTAGCGAAGATATTGAGATAGATTTTATAGATGAGCCACTTGAACAAAGATACGGAATAGAAAATTATGAATCTATTACCAATTCTGAATTTTATAAGAAAATTATGTTGAAGGATAATTTAAGACTTTACACATCCATTTTATCGGGTCAAAATATTCACTTAACATATCCAAATGATTTTACACCATTTTTTCAATCTGAAAAGGAAAAATTAAAAGAAAAAGAAAAAGGAACGAAGACAAAAGAAAGTGATATTTGCAAAGATATTATAATTTCAAAACGTTATTCAAATATTGAAAAATTAGAAAACGACAATAAAAAAGATGTTATCTTTGATAGAAAATATGATACAACCAATTATAGTTTATTGGATGATTATGAAAAAGAAGTAAATAAAATGTCAGAAGAAGCGCTTAAAGAACATATCAAAAATGATTTAATGGAAAAGCAAAAATTAGACATCAATCGTGCGACAGAATTATTGACAGATTTATTAAATGGATATAAAACAGTAAAACCAGGTCATTATGCTGTATTGGAAAAAGAAGAAATAGGAGGACTAGGAAACAATCGTTATATATATTATAAACGAAGTAAAGAAGATGTTTGGACTGAAGATGATATTTTAAATAAAAGGCAATCTGATTTAGTTGATCCAACAAGTTTGTGTAACGTCCAAGAATTATGTATAACATCTGAAAATAAGACAAAGGACGCATTAAATAGTGAAATAAATAAGCCTTGTAATGAAGTTACAAAAAGCAAATCAGAATTAAAACAGAAATTGTTAGAAAATATGATAAACGAATTTGATGTAAAATACAATAAAAGTAAAAGAGAGCACGAAGAGGAATTAATAGAAAAAATTCAAAAAAACTGGGATAATATTCCCAAATTATCAAAAATGCGAACAATGGTTAAATTTAAATACAACGATTTTAAACATAAATTAATTCGAAATGAAGATATAAAAATAAATGAGAATATGTCACCATATCATAAAATTTTAGATATTATATTATCCATACCAGATATAGTTAAGAAATACCAATACATATTAAAATTCAAAAACAAGTTTTTACGAACATATAAGATTTATAATTACGAAGATGAAGATAATAGTATAATAAAAGAATCAGAATTTTGGTTATATTGTAAAGAAACTGACACACCATTATTACCCTTTTTTAGAGCAGAAATGGCAAAATTTTATTTAGATGACTATGATGATTATATTGGTTACATAAATTTTTTAAAACAAGAATCAGGTCGCATTAGTGATGATGGCGATTGGTGGATAGAAAAGCACACTAATTGGCAAATAATTGAAATAGATTTAGACTCTGAAGAGGGATTTGAAAATGATCGAAAGGTTGAAACAAGAGGAGTCATTGAAGAAGATGAAGGAAATATGATAAGACTTAAAAAGGAAAATAAATCAATGTCATTACAAAACTTGATGGTATTAAACATTATAAACGCATTATCAATTTCAATGGGAATTAATATTGAAGCAGAAAAAAATACGATTATAAAATTAGTTGATGAATATATACAAAAAAATGTAAAACCAAAGGCTCTTTATGATGAAGAAAACAAAAAAATAAATAAAAAGAAGAAATCGTATGAAGAATATTTCAATATAAAATTAATGTTTTTCACATTGTCCGCATATTTGGTGGTCGTTCAAACGATGATTCCTGCGCCTAAAACCAGAAAAACACATCCAGGGTGTATTAGGTCTTTTAGTGGGTATCCTTTATTTGAAGATGATGATATTAGCATGATAGAATATGTATCTTGTATTGCGTATGACATTAAAACATCTACTGCTCCATGGAACACATTAAATCGTCTTAAAAAGGAAGCCATTTCTAAAAATATAAAAGAAAAGATTGACACATTTTTAGTGTCAAATAAATTGATAAAGAGACGAATTTTCCAGAAGAAGCAATATTTTATAAATAAAGCGTTATTCAAAAAAAACATAGACATATTAGATGAATTACCAGAGTATCATAAAATAGAAAATTGGGAAAACTTTTTGCCGCCATTACGTTTATTTGCTATTAAGGAGATAGACAATGTGAGTGAAATATTCAAATCTGAATTAACCAAAAATTTAAAATCTGGGTCAAAAGAGCAGAGGAAACAAATGATGGTTATTCAAAGTAAGATAATCTATTTTTCATTATTAATGCAAAAGAAAATCAATAATGTAGTAATGGGAGAAGAAGCATTAATGTATTCATCAAAAGGAGAAAAGTATTTAGAAAATGCTTGTTGTTATGATAATTTAAATAGCACATATAGGTATTTCAAAAACAAAGACAAGAATATTCATAAATATAACAAAATCGTGAAAGAATTGGGTCAAATAATGGATGATATAGTTTTATATAGCAAACCATCTTTATTATTGAGTAAAATAGATACAAAAAATAAATATCCGTTAGTAAGTAATAAGCAAAATCAATCTACAATTTATTCTGCTTTTATACATTTTTGTAGATTTAATTATGATATTGCTATACCACTTGACTTACAACCAATATGTAATAGAAAGCCCAATAATAATATTTATTCCAGGTCCGACAATTTGTTTTCCAAAATTCAAAGATTAAAAGAAGATGGGTTTGATTTCAATTTGGAAAATTTTTTGAGGTTAATGAAAAACGTCCATAAAAACAATAGTATATTTATTGATGTAGAAGAAGAAAGAATATCACCTTTATTTCAGTTAATCCGTTCAATTGAAAATTATGTAAATTTTTCTGAAAATGAAACTACGAATATATTTTATAATATTGAATTTATTGATAAAATGAGAGGGGTATTAAATGATGTTTTGCTCGATGACTATTTTGTAAATTATATGGATACAGACCAATTTGAATCATCCAATAGTTTAAATTCGTTTTTATATAAAAATATTGAAAATATGAAAAAAGAAACATTCGCTTTTTTAAAGAATAATTCTCAAAGAAGCAGTTTGAGAGCAATCAAAAAAAATCTTGATAATTATAATCAATGGTCTTTAGAAACGAGTTCATACGAAAAGATGAATTTTTACAAGAGTTATATTCATTATTTTATAAGATTATTCCCACTTATGATTAAAAACGAACAAACATACAAACTTCCAAATCATCATTATAAAACATTTTCACAACATCATCGTTTGACTGTAGATAAAAAAGTCCAAAACTATTATGAAGATTTGAAACAATTTTATAATATGACTGAAATACAAAATGTATTAAATAAAGTGTCTTATGATTCACAACCTATTTTGGACATTGTGGATAGTTTATGTTGTTATGCAAATATAGATAATTTAACTTCTGCGTTTAATTTTGAAACGTGCAACTTAATATTAGAATATGTGTTTATGAATATTTTATATAAATATCAACAATTATGCGAACAAGAAAATATGATTCAAAATATGCAAATGCAATCACAAGAACAATCTAATTTTGACATTGATATAGGTATTGATAACATAACTCGTGGAATGGACGATATTTTTTTAACCAATGACGATGATGATTTTGAGTTGAATAGTGACATATTGGAAGGAAATAAGAAGATTATGAAAGAAAAAGTTGCCACATTGCTTTTAACATATATGACAATATATAATGGTCATAAAAATATAATAAATAAATCATATGATAACATACAAGATTATATATTTAATTTAAAAGAAAAAGAGAAAAATCTTATTACGGATAGACAAGAAAGATTAGAAGACGAAGAAAAGGATGTGGATGCTTTAATGAAGAAGCATAAATTAGGCGTTTGGGGCAAAGGTTTGAATAAAGGTTTAACACAATATGTAAAAGAGAATTATGACGATGAACGCGAATTCAGAGACCAAATGAACGAAATTGAAAACAAATTAAATAATAAAAATGGTGTCAATAATGATACAAGTGGGTTATATGATTCGGATATATTTGATGAATATGAAAATAATATGCGAAGTAAAGAAATAGAAGATGAGGAATATAATATGAGTCACATTGGAGACGATGGAGACATATTATACGACAATGTGAATGAAGACAATTATGATGATTATGATTAATAATGATTATTTACCAATTTATAGCAAATATATTGTTCCGTTTCAAAGTGTTTTACCTTATTCATATCAAGGTTCAGAACGTAGAAAATATTAAGCAGTTTTGTAGTTCCCGTATATGGAAACAATTAAAATAAAATACTTTTTTCTTTATATTGTATTGTATTTTATTTCTATTCCAATGTGATCCAACTAATAGGGTTATTTATATTTTCTTTA
>Ga0257106_1001463_pt1 | contig 11670 bp, 13 predicted proteins | sample LP_taG_3_FD_190177 | JGI IMG/M metagenome (GOLD analysis project Ga0257106, IMG submission 190177) | Marine microbial communities from Northeast Subartic Pacific Ocean, Canada - LP_J_2011_P26_10m | ecosystem: Environmental > Aquatic > Marine > Oceanic | place: Canada: Northeast Subartic Pacific...
ACCCACCCATCGGAGGAACGCGAATATCGGCGCGCCGCGGCCGGGGTACACTCGTGTCACGTCGACGCACGCGTCACCCGTCGCGCGCCCCGCGCGGGGGGTGTCCTCGCGCGCCCGCGCGGGGGGCCCGGCGTCGCGCGCGGCAACCGGCGAATACGGCGTTCTGATTGGCCGAGAGAAGCTGAGAAGCGCTGGGAGCGCAGGAATCGCTGGGAGTGATCCGCGAGTTTTGTGAATTTTATGTGTAATGCGAGTTTGGATTTTTTTCTTGAACAACAAGGGAGTGCCTGTGGCCACGCATTTCTACACTATCATAATAATCATAATTCGTTTTTAATCCGAGGTTATTTGCATGTGCTTCGCCGAACACGTTTTTTTGCTCGACTTGGCGCGCGTTCAGTTGCTCCCCAGCGCCGCAACTTCACGCGAAGAGCCGCGCAACGCCGTGTTCAATGAACATGGTACGTACATAACGTAGGCAATTTGATCGTGTAGTGCAATGAAAAATAGTGTTCCAAACGCAAATCCCACCCACGTGCTTCAATTCAATAAAGGGCATTAAATAGATACAGAACCAATCTTGATCAGTTTGAAAATATCATGGTCTATAAATACCACTATCTTTGTGACCACTACCACACACATGCACATCCAAAATCCAAATGCAAAATGTAAAGAAGAAGATGCTTAACTCAACGATATCTTATTATATTTCTTTCGTAATAAATAAATAATGGAATAATTTAAACTAAACAAGGTGGTCACGGATGAATTGTTTGACCATGACTGTTAATTTACAACATCGCCCTCGTCCACGCCACTCTTATCAACACCATCATGCGAAGGGTCCTGGGACACACAGTCACTTCCACGCGCTGGAATGGAGCTAGACATGCCACGCAGGCGGCCGAGTTCTACCGCAACCCCACAGCCGTGACCAGCGACGAGTTCTAATACTGACGAGGATAAGTTCCAATCGATGACCACAATGGCTTTCAGGTTTCAGGTACGAAAATGTCGATATTTACTGCGTAATCTAATTAGACGAAACTACATCCCATGTAATAAACACAATTTATGATGGTTTATTTATAAATATCTCATCCCCAGCAAATCCTAGCTAGCTACAAGCAAGTAATTACATTCCATCGTATCAATTTTTTTAAATACATTATTGTAGTCTATCTCATATCTTCGTGTCTCAAGAAACCTTGACTTCGAAAGCACTTTTTTTAACGTCGAAAGGGAAACATAAAATCGAGATGTCATCTAGAGAACTCTTGAGAAAACTTTAGTATGATGCCGAAGACATCTTTCCATGATCGGTTTCAGCAATGGTACCAAGATTCTTTGCATATTACAACGATGCCCCTAGCACAAAGCGTGCGTTCGGTGCGCGCAAATTTGAAAAAATGGTTCTCCGAAACTGACCAAACTCTTTCCTCGACAGAAACTACAGAAGGCCGGTTTTATATCTGTGAGAGACGTGAAAGCAGCGAGAGGACCGATCGCTCTTGCCAGGGGTGAGCCACAAAACTTTCTTTTTTGTCGGCGTGCTCCTCTGACTTGACCACATTTTCCCCGACGTTGCAGAAGCTGATCTGACAAATGAACAGGCAAACGAGGTCATGAAACTCCTCCGCTTCGGCACTGACGGAACTGCTCTGGCCGGTGCCAGGTCTGCCTCCGAGATACTCTATGAGGAAAAAGCCAAGCTGGCCGTAGTGACCTTTTGTAAAGATCTAGATGATATGCTCGGTGGAGGCATCGCGATCGGCGAAGTCACTGAGCTGTGTGGTTGCCCTGGTATAGGAAAAACTCAGATATGCATTCAGCTTTGCGCTTCCGTGCAAATTCCTAGGGTATTTGGAGGTGTTGATGGATCAGCATTGTACATCGATACCGAAGGAAGTTTTATGGCTGAGCGTGTGCATGAGGTGGCCGAGGCAACGGTTAGGCATCTTAACTTGGTTTCCCGTACCTGCCTGGAGCGCGATGAAGTCGAGTCCACACCTTGCTTCGCGGTGGAAACAGTGTTGGACCAAATTCATCTGTTTCGATGTCACGAAACCACAGAACTCCTCGCCGTACTAGAGATGCTTCCATCCTATGTAGAAACACATCGGATAAAGGTAGTCGTGATAGACAGCATCGCCTTTCACTTCCGACAAGACTTCAAAGATATGGCTTTGCGAACCACGATCTTGGCAAAAGTTACGAACCGGTTGATGAATTTGGCAACTTCGAAGCAAGTTGCGGTAGTGAGCGTGAACCAAGTAACCATGAAGCCTGATCAATCTTCCGGTGGCGCTAGATTAGTGCCTGCACTTGGGGAGAGCTATGCTCATGCTTGTACAACTCGCGTGATCTTGAGCTGGGAAGACGACATGAGAACAGCATACCTATATAAATCTCCCAGGCTACCACCGGGCAGGGCGAAGTATGCGGTGACAAATGGCGGCCTGCGAGACGTACGCAACCTGAAGAGACGAGTAAGAGGCGACTCGGACAAATGATGTCAATTTTCTCCTTCACTGAAAGCTGAAAACAGTGCTGGTTGTCTAACATAATATATCCAATATAATCTTTCGGCATTAGTATCTGTACTTTGTCGAGTAGTCTTTAGGAGATACCACCAGACCGCGGCCCTTGCGCGCTCCAGAGTATACTACCTCTACAATATCAATGAACTCCTGCTTATCGTCCATTGCCCAGTTGATCTTGTTGTTATTGCCCGTTCCCAAGTCGATCATGATGTGCTTGTTCCTAAAGAAAAACATTACCGTGCAAGGATCATAAAGTTCATACATGGCGTTGAAATCGGGTACGTCATCGATGTCCACGCAGTAGAGTACGGCAAAACTTTTGACTCGATCAGCCACGCTTGCAAGGGTCTACGATTGAGAGGGATGATGAGAAACGTAGAAGGTGAACTGCACTGTCTAAAGTGTGTTGTTTCGAAGCTCGGTTCAGAAGACGAGTGAGCTATATCTTACTTCATCCATACGCATGCATGTATCGTCTGCGTCTCTGCCAAAACGAAGCACGACCACTCGCTCCTCTTCCGTTAGGATTGCCTGATCCACGGCCCAACCGCTTCGGAGATGTGGAAGAAGGAACGACATCGAATTATGCAGTAAGCTCGGTGTTGGAAATTATCGGCGCGCAGTTCCCTTGGCTTTCGAGGCTTGTGATCGGAGTTGTGCCAAACCTTATGCTGGAAAACGCTCGGTGCGCGCCCGGGCACGTAATCCTGGCTGCTCCTGGTTGAAATCTACCTATCAAGCAAGAGATTGTCGGATTTGGGCAGGAACTTCTCTGCTGGTGCCATTTTCATTTCACTTCTCTGCTTGTGCTTGGATGCCGAAATCTCGTGAGATTTATTTTCCACCTTCGTTCGTATGCGTAATTTTCTACCTTCATATGATGATATATTAAATACGTAGATAATCGTACGAAGGTAATAATAAATAAGCTTCGTATACGTATATCATATATAAGAACAAAAACATTTCAGCGTGTTTTATCGTGATTATGGAGGCTCCGTTCGCATGTGTCGGCATAGCTTACCTCGTTAATGATGATTACATTCATAAACCAACAGGCTGGATCAAAAGATGATTGATGCGATACTCAAATGTGATCAAAGCTAGCTAGCTAGCTAGCTAGTATTTAGTCTAATATATTATAGACGACGACGAGAAAACAGATACATCATGAGACATCTATCATAATTATTTATATCAAATGAGAGAAGACATCGTGGTCAAATTTTGATTGGTCAAGCGAGGGTACCAGGGGCGCAAATTATATTTATGATTTGCGAAAAGCTTAAAGTTTTCGGTTACGGCTGGCGAACTAGTCCAAATAAACAGCGTGACCCTGTGAAAACCAAAACCCTAGACGCACTCAGCACAACGACGCTGAAAAACACACGATGGGGGTGCGTGACCCGTATGATCATTCTCAATCAGCTTCGACCTGAACGACACACCGCACCATCGTCTTTTTTGTCCACTTGTGTCGCTTGCTACTGCCGGGACTCTCCCGCTCATCTTCGCTTCCCGCCGAGGCCGGAAAACAACCCGGCAAATCGGAAGGGGACGATGAAGCCAGCAGCTCACTGGTGATCCGACCAAATATGAACTAGTTACGCTCACCACCTTTCTCGGTGTCTTGCATCCGAACACGCGTGATTTTCTCGCCGCGGATGTGTGGTAAGACATGTGCAGAAGCTAAACCAAAACCCGAACCCACCCGCAGGCGTACAAATACGTCGAAGAACTCTGGAAGAAGAAGCAAAGCGACGTGCTTCGTTTCCTGCAGCGCGTCCGCGTCTGGGAATACCGACAACTTCCGTCGGTATGCCGCGTGTCACGTCCAACTCGTCCAGACAAGGCTCGACGCCTCGGCTATAAGGCAAAGCAAGGTTTCTGCATTTACAGGGCGAGGGTCCGCCGTGGCGGCAGGAAGCGGCCAGTTTCTAAGGTGAACTCCTGTTCTATGCAGAAGTGCAGATTCTTGATTCACTCGATGCGCGCTGATGCGTCTTTTTCTTTCAAACCATTTCTTTTCGAGATTCGTGCCTTTGCTCAGTATTGTTCCTATCTTGCTTTGAACCTCTCAGGGCATTCGCTATGGTAAACCTGTCCATCAAGGGGTCAAGAAACTGAAATTTGCTCGCAATCTCCGCTCTGTGGCTGAGGAGCGTGCTGCCCGACGCTGCGGTGCTCTCCGAGTGCTAAACTCGTACTGGTTGAACGAGGTGCGAATGCCAACGAATAAATACTTTTCTTTTCACTAAACAGATGCTTTTGCCATCCACAGGACTCTGTCTACAAGTACTATGAGGTTATCATGGTTGATCCCATGCACAAAGTCATTCGAAACGACCCTCGCATCAACTGGATTTGCAACCCTGTTCACGTGAGGCGACAACCACTCCTATGCCCGATTCCACCCCTTTGCTTTGCCTCTCCAAAGATCTTTTGCATCACTTCATAAATAAAATGACGACCCTTAAAATAGAAACACCGCGAAATGCGAGGCCTCACATCAGCTGGTCGCAAATATCGTGGTCTCCGCGGAAAGGTAAGAAAGCATGACCTCAGTTCCGGTCGATCACAAACTCATACTTTACGCACATAAACAGGGCCACAACTACAACAAAGCTCGGCCTTCAAAACGCGGAACTTGGAAGCGTAATCAACAGCTTTCTCTCAAGCGCTACCGCTAAGCTTGTCATTTCTTGGCCTGTGCTTCGCCATATCTTCGCAGTCGTCACGTTGTAGGAGAGAATGGTTTCAAAATTCAAGATCCTCAAGCTATATCAATGAAGACGACGTATGATTTGAGTGTTTTGCGTTGCTAGGATATCATTTGAATGTTAACTTGAACAACAATAAAGTTTACACAAAGCCGCGACCAGGCTCGCCACTGCTGGCCAAATCCCCAAGAACTCCTACTCCTCAAGAGCCGAGGCGCCGGAAATGATCTCGATGAGTTCCGTCGTGATCGATGCCTGGCGCGTGCGATTGTACAGCAAAGTGAGCTTGCCGAGCATGTCCTTTGCATTCTTTGTAGAGTTCTCCATAGACTGCATCCTCGAACCGAGCTCAGAAGTGCTGTTCTCAAGCAACGCGTTGTACATGACTGCACCAAATTTGAATTCTGCAAGGTCCAGGAGAAGTTCGGATCGGTCAGAACCCTCCAGTTCGTACTCGTCAAAACTATTTTCCCCACTTTCCGCTACTTTCTCGTATCCCTCTGCAGAAAGCACAGTTGCAACTGTTGGCTTGAACGAAATAACTGATTGAAATCTGTTGTAGATGATTTGATACTTATGAGCCCCGTCTGACAAGATTTTGTCTGTGACCAAAGAAGCTGTTGAAAAGCTCAACGGCATCTTCGTGACATCAAGAATGACATTCTTCAAGTTGTCCGAAAATGCTTTTGAAAGTTGACCTCGCGCCTTTTCCCCTATGATAGTGAGTGAAGCATCTCCCCCTGTTGAACTGGAAACAGCTTTAGAGACTTTCACCACGGTTGAGTTGATTCCTCCGCACAGCCCTTTGTCAGAAGATATCGGAATAAGCATTGTTGTGTCCGAAGTGAAACCTGCAGCACCGTAGTTTGAGGTGTTGAGCTCTCAAGTAAAAAAAGAATCTACAGCTCTCACCTGGGACATCGCCTAACAGCCGAGAAAGAGGCTGGACGAGTCCTCGGGACTTTTCCATCTTCATTTGCGCTCCTTTCAGACGAGAGGCAGCAACCATCTTCATCGCAGCGGTGATTTTCTGTATGTTGCCCACGGATTTCATGCGCTGAGCTACAACCTGCAAGGAAACAGAGCGTGACCCCGCTGGCCTAAATCTGGGTAGTCCGATTAATATTCGTTAGTAGAGCTCAACGGTCATCGACCTGACGATCGAATCGTGCAACCGTCGTGTTTCAAACAGGTTCACTCATTGGTCACGCAAAGTAACTCGTGTGGGTGTACAGTTGTAGTGGACGGAAAAGTCGGAACAAACGCCGAGAAGATTCGAAGACGCGAAACCCTAGAATGGACAAAACCGAGTTTTTTGGTTTTTGTGAGCACAGGAAGGGATGGAAAATCATCGGTGTAAAGATTTCTCCTTTGCAACGCGAAATTACACCCTATCACCCCTTCATTCATTATAGGAAAGCAAGATCGAAGCGCCGCGAGGATACCCACCCGTTTGCTTTCGGAGACACAAGGTCGAAAATGTACTTGGATTGAGCCGATAGAAAAGCACGTTGGGCGCCTTCGAAGCAACGACTTTTCCCGAGAAAAGTCGAAAGGCTCCATAAATTACGAGTCGACATTACTGCGCAGTTTTCTTCTTCCCGCGTGATAGCTGTTGAAGTGATAACAACACGCGCGACACTGTACGTAATGGCCTGATGATTCGGGCAGCAACAGATTGTTCGGTCAAAAAAAATATCCGACTGTGAACAAAAGGGAATTCCAGATACACGGAGTACTTGAATAATAATCTATAAATAAGCAAGTATACATGTTACCTTCATTTATTTGGTATTAGTTTCGTACTCGTGTGCGTGTGTAGTAACCCTATCTCTTACCTTCATTATTAGTAAGTGCTCCATAGATAGGCCATAATATGAGAAATAATAAGTAGCCTTCCTTCGTAACTCCTAGTGCACGGTGATAGTAGCACGGTAGCGATGGGAGGACTGAAGCTCACTTTTCGCTTGGGCTCGAAAAAGCCACCGGGAGAACGCAGAGATCCGAGTGACTTTTCTCCAAAGTTAGTCGGGATATTTCCTGCAAACGATGGTCAAACGATGCCTCCCATCGTGCAAGGAGCTTCCCGCACGCAGTCTTTCTCAACAGAGCTGCACATGACCGCCGCGGCCCTATCCGAGGTCCCGCCACCGCCACTCAGGGAATCAGGTGAGACGACCGAATCCTTGATGACAGGTGTGCCCAGGGCTCTCGGTGGATCAGGTGGAATATTGAGGAGTTCGCGAGAGGGAGTTGAGGCGCGCAAAAGCAATGCCAAACGAAAAGCAGGTTCAGGTCAATTGAATCGGTTCTCAACACCAAGCACATGGGAGCCACAGTCTACTGGCGGCGAAACAGTTCAGCGCGAGTTACTCCGCGGAACTAACTCAACGAGTGTTATCCTGAAACCTTCCAGCGGTACGGGAGAAAAAGCCGAAAACGAAGGGACGATGCCACTTTATCTTAATAATGGCGAACGGCAAGGGATGGTGAAGAAGAGGAAACGAAATACACACAGGCGCGAAACATTTACTGAGCGCGCCATGACCAGGCGCATGCCGGCTTTAATGTCTATCCTCTCGTCAGCGCACGCTTCTCCAGATCGTCATGTACCCGTGTTGTTGCCTACCAATTTGTATTTCCAGTCACAGCAACTGCCGGAAATGTATGCGAAGGGCTTGAACACTTTGACATCGACGTTAAGCAGTCTTGCAACTGAAACTGCATCGACATTATCAGGGGTGGCGACGGTTTGGGCTCAGAATGTGTGTTTGCCGTCACCGTATCCACCGATAGCTCCGATACCAAAGAGCTCTGACATGCTCACAAAGTTACTGCGAGCATCCAACACAGCGAACCATGAATCAGAGAGCGCGGCGAGAAGTAAACAGCAGGGCGATAGATTATCGTTTGGACATGGTGGCGTGTCATCTATCGCACGAACAGACAGATGTACAAGTACAATGATGTTGAGTCAAGCTGCTGCTGCTGCGGGCGCGCGCGCAAAGGCAGAAGCGAAGGCCACAGAGATAATTCTTCGTGGTGAGGCGTCATCATCTTTTGAGGCAATCGAAGCTTGTGAAGACTCGCTCTTGTCTATACTTACACGTATGCAGGCAAAAGCAAGTTACCGATATGTGGATGCTGTGAGATCGATACACGCGCATCTGATGGATGCTATGAAAGGATCAAAAGGCAGTTACAAAAGATCTTGCGACATAGCCACAAATAGCTTTTGTGCTGCCAGCTGGTAACATAAAAGCCGCTACACATACAGACATCAGACATCGCATCTCGAGGTTATTGCATCAGGTTAGCAAACGTTGATACAGTTCACAGGTAATCACCACCCTCGATATTGCGCTGAACGGTATTGAACATGAAAATTTAATAGCGAGTAACAGTAAGGGATGTCGTTGTTGAGTATCCATTTGCTAAATATTTAAGCCATCCGTGCCGATGTCGATTTGGCAGTGTAAGGAGGCATGGAGGAAGGTGGACTGGCCACTGTTCTGTCGACCGAGATATCTGGCAGAGTTATTTGAGGTTGACGTATTGTTTTCGTCGCCAGAATCGAACAGAATCCACAGGCGGTTTGCAAAGATTCACACCGTTTGTTGCAGCCTGCATTCGACCCTGCCGCCTGAGGTTGTGTACGAGCTCGTCTTGGGTGATTTTTTTGAGTGCTGCGAAGTCACCTTCGTATTCAATCCAGGCAAAATTGAGCGGAACAGTAGAGATATTGGGCTTGTGTCCTGCAGGTTTTTGCGCCAACCGTACGTCCTGACAGTGAAGCTCACACCAAACCATCATGCGATCATATGCACGCGCTGCTTCCTCTTCGTGATCAAAACAACCCAGAGATGTAGGCTTACCGTTTCGCCTGAACTGCGCTTCCCAGCGTCGAGTGGGAAATGTTTGATGGACACCTCGATAGCGTGACGTGTAGGTCCTACCTGTAGAGACACCCTTTTGCCGCGCGACTTTGTGCACAGATTGTCTTGCGCCCGTCTCTCCTACTTGGCGTGACACAAAGTCGTCTTTTCCATCTGCTGCGCTAACATGTGTTCTCGTGTAGGTCTGGTCACCTGACCAGCCCGTGACGCTACATGTAAGAGCTGCGAAGATTTTTGCATCGATGAGAACGCCATCTGGTATGCTCTCAGTGTCGGTGCGCTGAGCCACAGAGAAATTGAGTTAGAAATGGAGACCAAAATAAACCTCCGAGAATCAGAGGGTGCACGCGTACCTTCAGAATCGCAGGTTTGCCAGCGAAGTCAGCGAGTTGACGTCTCATAGCAGAAAACGATTGCGTACTACTATGGGCCGTAAGCATCGACCGCCCATGACGATCACGGCTGTCGATAACTTGGCCTTGAGCTGTAGAAGTCTGAGTAAGTCGATTCACTTTGGGAATAGCACTGCAGTGCCTACATGTCTTCGCGACATCCTCTGAAATTTGCAACCTCTCGGGGTCCATTGCTGTGATGAAGATAAATCACTGTTCAAAACGTGAACCGACGCGCATTCAACTTTTGATTTGTACGCTTCGCGCCCTCAGCAGATAACTACTGATGACTCGGTTCGTTGCTTTGCTCACTGCTGCTATTTATTTGTAGACATAAGTGTTTATTAATAAGAGTTATTATACGAACGAAAGCTTATTATGTTTCGTTCATTCGTACGAGTTTCGAAGCAAGGTAGTAAGTGCTTCGAAGGTAGTATTTTTTCGACAAAGACAACGGACGGAAATGAATGTAACGCGTACCGTTTTATGTATATATGTGGTACTTTATTTCCCAAGTATATTAAGATTATATATTATTAATTAATACGAAGTAATTATATAGTAATTATATATATGATAATAAGATAATAAGGTATGATATATTTTGAGTGTTTTTAAAGTGTTTTTCAGCAGACGAGCGTTTCCGATTGCGACGGCATGGCGGACGAAGCCGAGTTCCAGGGGATGTGGGGCTAGGACGCCAGTCATGCCGACGTACCTGGAGATAGTGGTCGGCGAATCATTCCTGGACAAGTGTTTATCGTCATCCATGTTATTAAGAAGATCTTAATAACAACTTCTGTTAATAATAACTTCTACACAATTATGTATATATGAGATAATGTATAACTATTCTATCACTGTAAGAATTAAATCGGGGAAACACCGGGGAAACTATGGGGAAACTATTGGGAATCTATGGGGAATCGCCGATACAGTCGTTATTCCCCGGTTAAAATATGGTACGATGGTATAATTTCGGCTAATTTTCAGGAATGGAGTGGGGAAACTTGTTTAAATCTTATGAACTTTTTTCTAAGTCACGTCGAAACGTATGAGCGGTAGTTAGAATTGTGAAATATATTTGGTAAACGAGATTCGTAACCGGGATGTATTCGTTTATTTGAACCCTAGCTCGGCTCGTGATGGCCACGCCATTTTGGGAAGCCGGAGCCTTCGGGGCACGAGCGGCGCGAATAAAGACTCGTATTTCGTATGTACATCGCATAAGTAGCTATCGGCGCTGCGCGCGCCCGTGGGCGTTCACAAACATGTCAGGTGAAACACCTTACTTTGACTTCTTCTTCGTTTCAATTCGTTCCTCTCGTCGTGGGAGCACAAGATCCCGGTATTTGTTCAACTCTTCGGCGGGGGTGGCCTTGACAATCGCCTCCACTGCGGGGAGAATCACATGTTTCTTTTTGGCATTGTCTAGGTTCTTCAATTCCTCCTTGCAGCTGTCGAATGCCGATTTGACAGCCGCGATCGCCATGGGCATCAGCTCTTCAATTTCCGGCCAGGGGGTGCCGCCTTCTTCGTCTGCCAGGTCGGCAAAGTTGTACTTTAACCCTGGTCGGACTTCATTTCTTTCCGCGTACGACAGCATGCACTTAAGCGCGTGGCGCTCGGCGTGCTCCTTCAGTTGGAGACAAAGATCGCAGCCAGTCGAAGATCCCGGACACCTCCCGCATGGGTTCTTCGACTTCTTATTTCTCTTCCCTGAAGGGGGCATGGGGATGCGTTCCCACGTCGTGAAATACTTGTCCCATTCACCTGCACCTCTTTCGGGGCTGCCACCCCGGGAGGAATTAGGTGAACGGGCATCGCGTCCAGCGCCATCACCGCAGGTTGGTTCTGCGTGTTGGTTGCTGGCGTGACTTCCTCCTGCGAGACGAGAGGAAAATAGGTAGCACTATAAAATTAAATACCTTATTATCATTACGATCCACACAAGCACTAGTGGGCGAACATTTTAAAGATTCCGCTTATTTATTAGTTCACGTAATAAGCGACATATTTAATATATATATCATACTTTATCACATATATATATATATATGTAATAATAACATGTATATCGACTCCAAAAAATGTCACCTGTCCACATTTTTGATTT
>Ga0257106_1001467_pt1 | contig 11650 bp, 5 predicted proteins | sample LP_taG_3_FD_190177 | JGI IMG/M metagenome (GOLD analysis project Ga0257106, IMG submission 190177) | Marine microbial communities from Northeast Subartic Pacific Ocean, Canada - LP_J_2011_P26_10m | ecosystem: Environmental > Aquatic > Marine > Oceanic | place: Canada: Northeast Subartic Pacific...
AGCGCCAACGCGCTGCGCAAGCACAGCGAGCATGCTCCGCGGCGCCGCGCACAGCGCGCCGCAGCCCTTCTACACGATCCACGTGGGCAACCTGTCGCCGGCGATCCACGGCGACATGCTTCGCTCCATCTTCGGGCATTTCGGCACCATCGTCGACATCCGGCTCATCGCGCAGAACGGTCCCGCGAGCTACGGCTTCGTGGACTACGCGACGGAGGCCGCGGCGCAGGCCGCGCTGTCCATGACGGGCACGGAGTTCGACGGCCGGCGGCTCCGGGTCGAGCTCGCGAAGCCGCCGGCCGCGCCCGCCGCGCCCGCCGCGCCCGCCGCGGCCGCGGCCGCGAGCGGCGGCTCGCACGAGATCTTCGTCGGCGGCCTGTCTCTGGGCATGCTGTCGGCGGAGCCCCTCGTCGCGTACTTCTCGCGCTTCGGGGCCGTCGTCGACGCGAACGTCGTCACGAATCGGGCGACGGGCGCGTCCAAGGGCTTCGCGTTCGTGCGCTTCGCCGCGGCGCGCGACGCCGCGGCGGCGCTGGGCGGCGCGCCCCACGTCGTCGACGGCCGCACGCTCAACGTCGAGTGCAGCAACCTCGCGCGGACCGCGGGCGCGGCGCCGCCCGCGCCCGCCGCGGCGCCCCCGGCGCCGGGCGCCGCCAAGGTCAAGGCGGAGGCGCGCGACCGGCGGCGGCGGCGGCGGAGCGCGAGCTCGTCGAGCAGCCGGAGCCGGAGCCCCGCGCGGCGGCGCAAGCGGTCCCGGAGCCGCGACGGCTCGCGGTCCGAGTCCCGGCGGTCGCGCGACGACGGCAAGCCCGACGTCGGCGACGGCCGGGGCATCGCCGTCGACGCGCTCTTCGACGCGGCGCCCAAGCTCGAGGAGTACGCGCGCAAGGTCGAGCAGGACACGCGCGCGACCTGCGGCGGCTTCGGGACCATCCGGTCCGTCGTCGTGCCGCGGCCTCGCGTCGCGAGCCAGCGCGTCTGGGTCGAGTTCGACGACGCCCGCGAGGCCGCCGCCGCCGCGGCCTCCCTCGCGAGCCGCACCTACGACGGCCGCACGCTCGCCGTCGAGATCGTCGACTCGCGGCGCGCGCGGTCCGCGAAGCCCGCGGAGCCGCCCGCGGCGAAAGCGCCGCGCCTCGCGGCGGACGCGGCCTACCACGGCGCCCAGCACAAGCTCCTCCAGGCCCGCGTCGACGAGCTCGAGGCCGAGCTCGAGGCCGCGCGCGCCTCCGCGAAGAAGGACCGCGACTTCCACTCGTCCCGCGTCGCCGCGCTGACGAAGCGGTGCGAGGACCTCGAGAAGGACCGCGACGGCGCGCTGCTCTAACGCTACCACAGTATAAACTCGCTCCGGCGCGCGATGGGCGCGCTGCACGCGGGGCACGACTCGACCTTCGCGGCGCAGGCGGGGCAGAGGCACGCGTGCTTGCACGGGTGGAGGACGACGGACCGCGGCTCGCCGAAGCAGACCACGCAACTCGTCGCGTCTTCGAGGGTCGCCTTGAGCTCCGCGGCCTCGTCGCGGAGGTCGGAGAGCACGGCACCGGCCTCGGCGCGCGCCAGGACGCCGTGGGCGTTGGGGCGGTTCAGCACGCGCGAGAACTCGCCGATCCGCGCCTGGAGCTCGTCCCGGCTGAGCCGAAGGCGGTCGTCCCGCGCGGTCCGCTCCTCGAGCGAGCGCTCGAGGTCGACGATGCGCTGCTCGAGCGCGAGGGTCTTCGCCTTGTGGGCGGCGATCTCCGCCGCGGCCCGCGCCGCCGCGACGGCGGCTTCGTTGTCGACGTTATTCGCCGTGAGGTTTGTCAGCGCGCATGCAGCCATCGCCTTGGCCGCGGCGCTGCCGTCCCGTTCGAGCGCGAGAAGCGGAACGATGCCTCCGGCCTTGGCGATGGCGACTTGCCGTTCTTCACAATTTTCCGAAAGATTCGAAAGCGCGGCTGCGGCGTTTTCCTTGGCGACGTCGCTGGGACCGTCGCTCAGACAGGCGACCAGCGGCGGAATGGCGCCGGCTTGGGCCAAACAGAGCTCATGACTTTTTGCGGAGATGTTCCGTAGCGTAGCAACGGCATCCTCCTTGGCACGAACGCTACCGGTGCTAAGAACGGCGAGCAGCGGCGGGATACAGCCCGCTTTGACGACCTCGACGATGCGCTGCTCGAGCGCGAGGGTCTTGTGGGCGGCGATCTCCGCCACGGCCCGCGCCGGGCCCGCGACCGCGGACAAGTTTCGTAAGGCCCCCACTGCCTGCTCGTCGGCAGCGCTACCGTCACCGATGAGGGCCAGCAAGAGTGGGATGGCACCGAGCGCCGCGACGGAGTCTTTGACGTCGTCGCTGTGCAAGAGAAAGTTCCGCAGCGCCCCGCAGGCGTTCTTCCTGCAGCCGGCGTTACCGTCGCGTAGAAGGGCGACGAGAGGTGGATGGGCGCCGGCCTCGACGCAAGCGGCTCTGACATCTGCGTCACGAGTAAGTCTACTCAATTCCCACAGTGCTCCTGCCGCATTTTGCCGCGCGAAGTCGTTGCCCTCGCGTAGCAGGGCAACGAGTGGCGGAATCGCGCCGGCCTCGAGCATTGCGATTCGGTACGCGTCGATGTCCGCGATGTTCATCAGCGCGGCCGAGGCCCTCTCCTTGGCTACGCGGCTGCTGTCCGGGCTCATGGCAGCCACCAGGGCAGGAATGCCGCCGGCCTCGACGATAGCGACCGCGACTTTGGAGTTCCGCGTGAGGTTCGCCAGCGCCCCGGCCGCCTTCTCCCCGCTGAGGCCGCTGACGCGCAGGAGGGCAACAAGTGGAGGGATACCACCGGCCTGGTCGATAACAAGCACGCACTCGTCATTCGTGGATAGATTCCAGAGGGCTGCCGCGGCGCGAATCTTGGCGTTGTCGCTTCCGTCGCGCACGAGGGCGACGAGTGGAGGAATTCCGCCCGCCTGGTGTATGGCAACCTTGTTCTCGACGTTTGCTGCTAAGTCCCATAAAGCTCCCGCAGCTTTATCCTTCGTCCCATCGTGCTCGTCGCTCAAGAGATCGCAAAGGAGCGGAATGCCGCCGGCCGTCGCAATGTCGATCTTGCAGTCGTCTTTCACCGCGAGGTTCCAGAGTATCCCGGCGGCACTCACCTTGTTGATACCGTCGCGTAAGGCAGCGATGAGTGGCAAGATCGCGCCGGTCGCCGCGAGGGTGACCTTGCATTCCTCGTTCCTGGAGAGATTACACAGCGCCCCGAGCGCCTCGTGCTTCGCGTTTTTGCTCCCGTCGCGCAAAAGGGCCAGGAGCACCGCGAGTCCGCCTTCCTCGTGAATGGTCACTTTGAGAGCATTTGACGTTGATGAGAGATTCCACAGTGTCGCAGCGGCTTGCGACTTGCCTTCATCGCTGCCGTTCTTGACGAGCGCAACGAGCGGCGGAATCGCGCCGGCCGATGCGACAGCCAGCTTATTGTCCTCGTTAAAGGTTAGGGAACGCAGCGCGCCCGCGGCTCGCGCCTGCACGATGGCGCTGCTCCCCGCGCGCACGAGAGAAACCAGAGGCGGGATCGCCCCGGCCTCGGCGATCACGACTTTGTAGCCGTCGGTCGTCGCGATGTTCCAGAGCGTCGAGGCGGCCCCCGTCTTGGCGCTGTCGCAACCATCGCGCAGCAGCGCGATCAGCTGCGGGATGGCTCCGGCCTCAGCGAAGGCGTCGCGGTTGACCACCTCATTCGACAGGGCGCGCAGCGCTTCCGCGGCCCGCTGCGCTGTCTGCGGTCTTGCGAGGGCGCGAACGAGCGCAGTGATGCTCGCCGGGTCCGCCATGATCACCGACTCGTTGGCGAAGCGCGCGCGGCACCGCAGGACCCCGATCGACCGTCGCTCGACGCTCAGCAGGCCCCTATATACGAGCGCCCATGCGGCCGACCTCGACTCGAGGCCGCTTGCCCTGCAAGTCCCCTGATCTTCCCCTGCACGACGGTTGAGGCGCTGCCCACAAACGCGATGGCGGGCGTCGCCCCCAAGCCCTGGAATGGGCGGCCGCGCAACGCCGGCGACCGGCACGTCTTCGGCGACAAGCTCGGCGGCGCCATGGTCGGCAGCGAGGCCTTTTGGAACGCGCGGGCCAAGGACGACGCGCCCTGCGACAGGCCGGCGCACCCGCCGAAGAGCGACGACGAGCTCTTCCTCGAGGCCGTCGACGCCGTGGTCGGCGGCACGGACGCCGAGGCCGCCGCGGCGTGCCGCGCGCTGCCCGCGCCGGCGCCCGGCGAAACGGCCGTCGCGTCGCGGCAGATCTGGACGCCCCGGGCCGACGACTACCCGCCGACGACCCGCGCGAACGAGACCGCGGCGACGCGGCTCGGCCTGAGCCACCAGCGCTTCGCGCCGGCCCTCGTCGTGCCGCTCGCGCGCGAGCCCAAGCCCGAGTTCCACCTGCTCCACGCGGGCGTCCCCGAGCTGAGCGGGCTCATGACCGTCCCGGGCAACACGCTGCTGCACGTCGCGGCCGCGCGGGGCCTCGAGGACGCCGTCGCGGCTTTGTGCGAGCGCGGCGCGGACACGCGCGCGCGCAACATGGCCGGCGACGCGCCGGTGCACGTCGCGCGGCAGCGCGTGTCGACGCACGACAGGCCCTGGGTCGCGGACGCGCTCCGCGCGCTGCCGCACGACCACGGCGCGCGGACGCGGCCGACGTGGACCGACGCCTGGGCCGCCGTCCGGGACGCCTCGGACGAGAACGCCGTCGCGCTCCTCCGCGAGGTGCTCCACCTCGACCACCGGCCCGCGGCCGTCGAGGACCGCCGCGGCGCCGCGTACTCCGAGGAGGACGAGAAGAACATGCGCGAGATGGCGAGCCTCACGAGCCGCCGGGCCACGCTCAAGGCCGCGGCGGAGCGCGAGCGGGCCGCGGAGGAGGAGGAGCTGGCGGAGGAGCGGGCGGCCGCGGAGCGGGCCGCGGAGGCCGCGGCGGCGGAGGCCGCGGGGGAGCAGTCCGCGGCGTCGCGGCGCGCGTCCGAGCGGTGGCAGGACGCGATCACGATCGCGCGCGTCGCCGCGGGCGGCGCGGGCGCGCGCGACGCGCGCGACAAGCGGGCCGCGCTCATCGCGCGGAAGCGGCTCGAGACGCGCGAGTGGTTCGACTACTGCGGCGCGACCGTCGGCTTCACGCTCGCGCACCTCGCGGCCTACAAGGACAAGCCCCAGTGCCTCGCGCTCCTGCTCCACGCGGGCGCGGACGCCTTCGCGGCCGCGGTGCCCGCGCACCAGAAGCGCGACGAGATCACGCCGCTGTCCCTCGCGAAAGACCTCGGCCACGCGCGCTGCGTCGCCATCGTCGACCGCGCCGCGGACGGCGCGCCGCCGGCACAACAAGGAGCGCCGCCGCCGCGGCACCCGGGCCTCGCGGACGGGCCCTACGCGCCGCCGCCGCCGCCGACGACGCGCGCCGCGCGGCTCTACGGCGGCGGCGACGTGAAGGCCCTCCTGACGGACGCCGCGGCGGAGTCGCCGCCGCCGCCGCCGCCGCCGCGGCCCGGCCGCGAGGCCATCTACGGGTCCGCGGCGATGCGCGGCCGCCTCGGCGCGGAGCTCCCGCCGAGGCGCGACCCGACGTGGCCCGAGGTCTGGGACGAGGTGCGCGACGCGCCGGACGTGCTCGGCGCCGAGGCCGTCCGGCGCTACGCCGCGGGGCTCGCGGAGCGCCCGTCGCCCGACGGGCTCCACGTCGACTCCCGGCGGCTCGACGGCTACGGCCGCGACGCGGGCCGCACGCTCGCGCACCTGGCCGCGTCCCGGGGCAAGCTGCGCTGCCTCGCGGCGCTGCGCGACGCCGGCGCGGACCTGGCGCTCGGCGACCTCGACGGGAAGACGCCGCCGCAGCTCCTCGCGGCGCTGCCCAAGGCCGCGGAGTGGCCCGCGCTCGCCGCGGAGCTGGGCCTCGATCTCGACGCGGACCAGCGCGTGCCGCCGCGGCCGGACCCGGCGCGCGGGCAGAAAGTCTGGTCCGACTGCTTCTCCGCGCTCCGCGACGCGAGCACCGGCGAGGACGCGTGCCTCGAGAAGGCGCTGGACCTCGCCGACGCGGGCGGCTTCGACGCCCGCGGCCGCGGCGCGTGGCACCGGGCCGCGGGCCAGGACCGGAACCTGCTGGTCATGGCCGCGGACCGCGGCTTCCGGCGGGTGGTCCAGGTGCTCCGCGCCGTCGAGAACGATCCCGACGGCAACCCGGACGAACCCGCGGACCAGCTCCAGAAACGGAACACGCGGCGGCCCCTCTACCGCCACGGCGCGGCGACGCCGTCCATGATCACGACCGTCGACCGCCACGCGGGCTTCAACCGCGGCGCGGCCGCGGGGTTTCGGTAAGGATGGTCTGCTGGGGCTTCAATCCGACTTCAAGCACGGTTCGAGCACTTTATTTGAAGCTCTAGACCCCTCGCGCGCCATCTGGGGAGAGCCCAAGCAGGATCGAGCACTGATGAACGCGCCGCGGGGCCCGTCGGCGGCGCTCGTGCAGTGCGACAGCAACGACCTCGTGAAGAACCAGAAGAGCCAGCGCAAGAACCGCGTGCTCGTGCAGCTGCCGGGCCTCGTGGCGCCGCTCGGCGCGGGGCCCATCGGGTCCCTCGAGGGCATGAACACGGGCGCGCCCAAGCTCTACCTCGACGTCGCCGGCGGCCGCCGCGTCGTGATGACGGGCGCCTTCGTCTCGTCGAAGAAGGACTTCATGACGCTCAAGATCACCGGCGAATCGCTCGCTGTCCGCGACGTCTTCGACAAGCTCGTCGTCTTCGAGGGCGCGGCCTGGGTCGACGCGCCCGCCGGCGCCAAGAGCGAGGACGCCGTCGACGTCGCCCTCCCCGAGGAGCCCGACTTCGAGTTCGGCGTCTCCGCGGTCGCGCGGTCGCGCGGCGCCGGCGCCGCCAAGGCCCGGAAGAAGGCGGCGCCGAAGCCGCGCGAGAAGCGCAAGCGCGCGGCCGCCGACGACGACGACGACGACGACGACGACGACGACGACGAGGCGCCCGCGCCCGCGGCGCCGCGCCGGTCGTCGGGCCGCGCGCGCAAGGAGATAAGCTACGCGGACGGCGACGACGACGACGACGACGGCGGCGGCGGCGACGACGACGAGCCGGCGGAGGACTTCGAGGTGCCCGACGAGCCGGCGCCGGCGCCGGCCGCCGCCGCGGCGGACGACAGCGACGACTCGATCGTCGACCTCATCTCGTCCGACGACGAGGCCAAGAAGAAGCCGCCGCCGAAGAAGCCCGCGGCCGCCAAGTCGCCGGCGAAGAAGCCCGCCGCGGCCAAGAAGTCGCCGGCGAAGAAGCCCGCCGCCAAGCGGCCGAAGAAGTCGAGCGACGACGACGACGACGACGAGTTCGCCTTCGACGACGACGACGACGCCGCGCCGGCCAAGGAGCGCCGAGCGTCGGGCCGCGCGCGCAAGGAGGTCACCTACGGCGAGGACGACGAGGACGAGGACGAGGACGACGAGGACGACGGCGGCGGCGACGACGACGACTCCGACTTCTGAGCAAGCACCTGTGTTGTCGTGAGAGGCCTCTGTGGTAATGGCATTCTACCGGCCTTTGGGGGAACAGGGGGATCCGCGCCTACTGCTTCATGCGCTCGGAGGCGGCGTGGCGGCGCCTTTTTTCGTTGCGGTCCTCGTAGAGGCGGCGCTCGTCCTGGAGCGCCTGGGCGCGCTCGCCGTCCTCGTCGCAGACGATGTCCTGGAGGGCGGAGACGATCATCTTGGAGAGCTTGAAGTCGACGAGGACGCCGATCTGGACCTCGCCGGACTTCTTGCCGTTCTCGTCGCGCTCCTCGGCCTTGGCGATGCGGACCTCGTTCTTGTTGTAGGCGTCCGTGGCGCGCTGGGCCTGGATGATCTGGGGGTAGATGTGGAGGACGGGGCCCGTGAGGAGGCGCTCCTTGTACTGGCGCTGGCGGGCGTCGAAGGCCGCGTTCCAGAGGCGCTTCGCCTGCGCGTCGCCCTTGGGCTCGCTGGCCTTGAGCTGGCCGATCCAGTTGCCCATGACCTGGGAGCGGTCGGGCCGGTAGACGATAAACGTGTCGGTCTTGACGGAGAGGCCGCGCATGGAGGCCTCGCCGACCTCGATGACGAGGCAGATGCCGCCGGGTTTCATGCCGTTTTGCTTCAAGAGGCGGAAGCCGTCGCGGTCGCCGAAGCGCTCTTTGGCGGCCGCGGTCGGCGCCCGGAAGCCCGTCGTGCCGCCGGAGACGTTCGTGACGCGCAGGTTGCTGCCGCGCGTCGAGATCCAGCCGTGGGAGCCGGACGCGCGCCGCGCCGCGTCGTCGTCGTCGTCGTCGTCGATCTCGACGGCCTCGTCCTTCGCGGAGGACCGGGACTCGTCGAGCTTCGCGAGCGCGGCCTCAAAGTCCATGCCGACGTCGACGGCGACGTCGTGCATCACGAGGTCGTGCACGCTGGGCGTGGGGACGCCGGCGACGACCTTGTGGCTGGAGAAGGCGACGGATCGGCCCGCGAGGGTCATGATGCCCTTCTGGTACTGGCCGTCGCGGATCGCCGCCTTGATCGTCTTCTCGAGGTAGCGCGCGAAGTAGTCGAAGAGGTACTGCTGGCGGCTCACCTCGAGGCCGAGGATCCGGTTGAGGAACTTGGCGACGGCGCCGTCGTACGTCCCGTTGCCGTAGTCGTCGACGTTGATGCCGACGAGGGACAGCCAGAGCTTCGCGGCGTGGAGCAGGTGGATCTTGTCGACGAGCTTGCCGTTGTGCGCGTGCTCCCAGCCGCGCGGCGCGCCGACGGCCTCCGGGTGGGCCACGGTGACCTGCGCGAGCGCCTCGCGCTCGCCGAGCGGCAGCTTCGGCGGCGGCAGGAGCGGCTTCTGCGGGTCGAGGCTGCCGAAGCCGAGCACGTGGTTGCACTGGTCGCTGCTGTGGTGGAAGATGTCGAGGACGGCGCTCAGGCCCTCCTTCGTGTCGACGTTGAAGCAGCCCCAGCCCTTGGTGACGGACGACGCGCGGCGGTCGCCCTGCGTGAGCGCGCCGAGGCTCTCGAGGCGCTTGACGACGGCCGCGCAGAAGCGGCGCTCGCCGCCGAGGGGCGACACGAGGAGCTTGTACTCGGGCGCCGAGACCTGGTTCGACCGGTGCGACCGGCCCATCTGCTGGATCGTCTTGTCCGCGGACCAGGGCAGCTCGAGCGTGATGTGGACGCGGCGGCGCTGGTTCTTGACGCGCGCCGCGTTCTCCGCGTGGAGCGAGATGCCCGACGACGCCGCGTCGGAGATGATGGCCACGAGCTTCCGGCCGGCCTGGAACTCCTCGCGCTCGAAGACGTTCTGCTCGTCCATGGACACGCCGTTCTCCGTGCGCTTCTGGTAGATGTACTCGCCCTTCCAGTTCTTGACGACGCGCGCGGAGCGGCCCGACATCTCCGCGACGCCGTCGAAGTTGCCGAGCTCCTCGAGGATGACGTCGAGCGCGTTGCCCGGCAGGTCCAGCGCGTCGACGCGCTCGAGGAAGCCCTCGATCCAGCCGACGCCGTCCGCCAGGAGCTTGGCGGCCGCGTCGTCGCCCGTCCGGCCGCCGCCGTCGTCGTCGTCGCAGAGGTCCATCTCCTCCTCGGACTCCTGGGAGTCGTCGAAGCCCCAGACGTCGTCGTCCGCGGCCTTCTCCGAGGACTCGGTCTTGCGCTTCTTCTTGTCCGGTGGCGACTCGCGGTTCTTCACCTTGAGCGGCTGCTTCTTCGACGAGCTTTTGGAGGACTTGAGCCAGTCGTCGTCGTCGTCGGAGTCGCTCAGGCCGTCGTCGTGGGCCTTCGCCGGCGCCTTCGCCGCCTCGGCGGCGGCGGCCTTCTTGCGCGCCATCGACTCCTTGGCGCGGCCGAGCTCGTCGCCCCAGATCTTCTGGACGACGTAGCGGAGCGTCTCCTGCGGCGCCGACAGCATGTCGCTGCCCGCGGCGGGCAGGTCGTCGTCCTGCTCGTCGCCGTTCGCCGCCGCGCGCTTCCGGTCCTCGTTGCGCTTCGCGTGCGCCTCGCCCGTCGACTGGAGGCCGATGACGACGCACTTGCCCTCGTCGAGCGCGGTCCTGGCCAACGTCACGAGCGTCGGCACCTTGAAGCCCGTGATGAGGCTCCGGAAGAAGCGCTGGTGGCCGCCCCAGATCGTCGAGTGGTAGGACTGGCGCGCCTCCTTGTAGTCGCGCGCGAGCGTCGGGTCGTGCTCGACCATGGTGGCCATCTTCGCGAGCTTGGACTCGCAGCGCGTGTGGAGGATCTGCCAGAGCTGGGCCGCCTTGTCGTACTGGGCGATCTGCTCCGGCGACAGCGTTGCCTCGACGACGTCGAAGGCCGCGCCCGTGTAGCTCAGCGTGCGGCAGAGCAGCGCGCCCTCGCGCTTGAGGTGGAGCGCGCACATCTCCATGGCGCCGACGCCCCGGAGCTCCGCGAGCTTGATGAAGTTCTTGACGGCGATCATCGAGTTCTCGTCGCCGTCCGCCTCGCAGGTCGGGAACGGCGACCGCGGGCCCCACAAGCCGAGCCGCGTCATGTAGCCGTAGTTCCGCGGCTCCGAGACGGCCGTCGCGGAGCAGTAGACGACGCGCGCGCGCGGGAGCAGTTTCTGGATCTCGAAGACGGCCTTGCCCGCCGCCGTCTCCGTGCCCGGCACCTCGGAGATGAGATTCTTCGCGCGGTGCGCCTCGTCGAACAAAAGGCAGCCGTCGAAGTCCTCGCCGCACCACGCGATGATCTGGTCCAGGCGCATGGGCGTGCCGCGCTCGATGGACTTGGGGGAGCAGCCCTTGCTCAGGCCGCTGTAGGTGCAGAAGAGCACGCCCGCGTCCTGCTTGATGACCGTCTTCTGCTGCGCGGGCAGCTGGAAGACGGAGACCTCGTCGACGCCGACGTCGCCGAGGTCGCGCGCGGCGTCCTCGTGGAGGTCGATGTTCGTCGAGACCCAGATGTGCTTCTTGCGGCCCTGGAGCACGTTCTCGAGGATGAGCCCCGCGAGCTGGCGGCCCTTGCCCATGCCCGCGCCGTCGCCGAGGAAGAAGCCCGCGCGCGCGCCCGACGCGAGGTCCTCGTCGTGGCGCTGGCAGGCGTAGGTGACGAACTCGAGCTGGAGATCGCTGAGGCGGCCCTCCTTGACGACCTTGGGCCGCTCCTCGGCGAGCCTGAGCGCGTAGGTGACGGCCGGAGGCGCGACCGTCGCGAGCGTGCCGTTCTCCACCGCGTCGCTCGGGTGGCGCTTCATGCCCTTGATCTTGACGACGCGGGGCGTGTAGGCCTCGTAGCGCACGTCCTCCTCGACGGTCTGCGCCTCGTCGCCCTGGCCGCCCGCCTCGTCGTCGTCGTCGTCGTCGTCGTCGTCGACGGCCGTCGGGTTCGAGAAGTCGACGTCCTCCATGCGCACGTTGACGTAGTTGCGCTGCACCTCCATGAGCTGCGCCTGCGCGTCGCCGTCGACCTTGCCCTGCGTCTGGCCCATTTTTGTTGCGCGCGTGTGTGTTTGCGCGGCGGCGCGGTGGGATGCACTGAGAGTGGCTGGCTTATTCGGCGGCGCGGCGCGCGGCGGCGCGGGGCTCAGCTGTGGCGCGGAGAGCTATGCGGCAGAAGCCCTGCGCGAGTCTGACCGGCGCGACCCCGGGATCAGGGTCGGGGCTCAGTGACAGTTCGTGCCAC
>Ga0257106_1001469_pt1 | contig 11628 bp, 9 predicted proteins | sample LP_taG_3_FD_190177 | JGI IMG/M metagenome (GOLD analysis project Ga0257106, IMG submission 190177) | Marine microbial communities from Northeast Subartic Pacific Ocean, Canada - LP_J_2011_P26_10m | ecosystem: Environmental > Aquatic > Marine > Oceanic | place: Canada: Northeast Subartic Pacific...
ACCTGTCACGTCGCCTTTATGTTTCACGATTTCTGCGATCACTTTGCCCCTTTTTGTCCACTCGATTGCGCTATTGCTGCCGCTTTCGTCGCTTTTATCGCTCTTCGCCTCTGCTAAATCTCTCAACATACCCGCTTGCGCGAGCGTTTTTGCGCAAACCAGCCGCGTCACCGCGTCCATCATAGCTTCGTGCGCGCCAAGTATCCCTCTCGCTGGATGTTGTTCCCTCCCGTCGCCTTTTGCGCGCATGGTGGCGTTGAACGTCAAACTTTGAATTTCCTCCTTCGTCGCTTGATAGCTGATGCGTTTCCTCCTTCCATCGTCGTCACTCTCCATCATCGATTCCTCACCGCACAAAATTTCCAATCCAGTGCACGTCCACAGAACTTCTTTCTCCGTCGGCGCGTCGTCTAAAACTAGCGTCATCTCGTACATGTTCTCTACCCCGCACCGCACCTCTCCCGAGACGACGTCGAAAATGGTAAACTTCATCTTGCCGTCCTCGTCTCCTTCCATGGAAGGAAACCTCTTCAACGCGTGTTTCTCCACAATCAACGCGTGCTTCGCATCCAACGTTTTCCTCCTCGCTAAATCTATTTCCTCTTCGTCTTCTTCTTCCTTCTTCTTCTCTTCTTCTTTCTCCTCCGCGCCGCCGTCCCCGCTCGTACCGCCTTTCTTCTTCTTCATCATCATCTCCTTTTCGCGTTCATCCTTCCACTTCTGCATCGTCGCGACTTTCCGTATCCCTTCCACGCGATCTAAACAATCAAACCCGCCTCTGCACAAAACGTCAAAACTCGCCGAAACGTCAAACATCGGCGCTTTCGCCCAGAGCAACCTCTGGTGCATTCCGTGCAACGCATCCGCTGCAGTTCGAAACTGTTCCACGTGCTCGTCTAACGCGTTGCACGCGTTCTCCGCCACCAACGTCGCTTTCGCGTTCTTCGGTGCCCAGGCTATTAAGGCGTGCGCGCGAATTAAGCGTTGTTTCAACGCGTTCAAGTGATGCACGAGCGCTCGTTTCTTTTCGATCGGTGCGATCGATTTCCCGTCGTTCCTCGATAAAGCGTTGAGTAACAGTTCGAATTCGCGATGGGAGGTTTGGCAGACGCGTTCGATGAGTTCTCGCACGGTGATCGCTGGTGCCGTTTGGGGTAAGGATTCCATTTTATGTGGTTGTTTTGGACTGTTTAAGACTTCGAGACGCTCTCTCTGTCTGTCTGTCGCTTCCCTTTGAGCGCTTCGAGAGGTTTATTTCTGGGGAGTTTTACCCAACTTTTGCGGCATAAATTCGCATCACATTAGTAGTACATCTCCTCCACCTTTTGTCTCTCTTACGGTTTCCTCTTCGTGGTTTAGAAAAGTTTTGCGCTTTTGGTGAAAGAGAAAGATATTAAAGAGAGAGAGAGGAAAGAGAAGACGAGATATACACAGAAGAACACACGTACTACAAGTGTATATAGATGCAGAATTCGAGAATTTCAGCGAAAGAAATACTCGAGCAAGACTCGGTGGAACTTCTGGAGATTGAACTCAATCGCTTAACCAACGCGGTGGAAAAGTTAGAGGAAAGCAATCGATATTTAGAGAGAGAAAGTTTACTAAACAACGAAGGGGAAGGTGTTTCGGAGGAAGATTTGGAAATATACAGAAGCGCGATAAAAGAAAACAAAAAGTTGGTACCGGAGTACCAATCGAAGATTTTGGAGATTAGCGCGAGACTAAAAGAGTTGCAACCTGAGCATCAACAGCATCACAACAAAGAGCAAAATTCAGAGGCGAACGACGAGAAAGAGGAGGAAAACGACGGGAGCAAGTGGTTGTGATCGTCAGTCGGCGAGATGGAAGGGCGGTCGTTCGAGTTGAGCGAGGACGAAAGCAGCGTCGACGGCGAGGAAAACGAGGATGGTCACGGCGACCAACTTTCCGCGCTGAGAAGAGAACCGAGCGTGACGTTTCCCAGAGGCTTCAGCTCTAAAGAGGATTTGGAGATTGGGACGCCAAAGTTAGGGGGGATGATGTCGAGCGGCGGCGTTTTCGCCAACGTAGACGACGCGACAAACGACGTCGGCGAGGAGGATTTGGAGGACGAATCCGCGAGGCGACGGTCGATGGATGAGTTTCGCAGACCAGCGTCGATATCGTCACCGCGACGTGGTGGATTATCGTCGGCATTTAGCGCGATTGATTTGGCATCGAGCACAGAAAAACCGCCGCGAGCGCCAAACGCACATCGCGAGTCGCAAGAATTCGAAGAGGAGATTGATAGACTGCGAGATAAATTCGACGTGAACGATACGAGCGCATTTTCACCCGCTTTCCAGTTTAAAACCGGGGAAGTGATTAACACAGGAGCGGATTCTCCACCGGTGGCGTTCTATGCGTACGCGCAATCTCCCGCGTCCACGAGTAGTAAACACGCGGCGTCTGTTTCGCCTCGAGTGCGAGAAGGCATTTTTTTAGGCAGCTCACCGAGAAGTTTAGGTACTTCTCCCGGAAGCTTCACTCGAGGTGGCATCATGGGAAGAAGTGGTCCGAAACCGTTACCAACCTCTTCTTCTCCAAACTTTCACGAACCGCTCCGAAGAGAAATCGGGTTCGATGGAGCCGGATTCAAAAACGCTCGCGAGCGCTATTTCGAACAAGTCACGAAATTCCTCTCCGAACGGTTCCAACACGAAGACGATTACGAGAACACCTGGATTAGTTTACGCTCGAAATCCGAACCAAGTTTATTCAAGTTGTGCAAAAAACCTTTGACGATGGGTGAATCCTACCAAGAATTCTTTGTAGACCACGCGGACGTGTTCGAACTCTCCGAGGACGAACGGCACGTTCGCTTGATTAGATAGTTTTAGAAATAGATATTTTTTATTCATTTAAAACCGATATTCCTGTCTGTTTTACGTAAGTGCTCTTACGCGCGTGGTGATGGCGGTGGTGGTGGTGGCTGTAGTAGTCGTAGTTGCTATATTCGCTATGTGTGAGTTTCCCCTCAAATGATGCCCACCCTCTCCTCTCGTCAATCCTCGCGAAATCACTCCGCGCAAAACTCGTTCATTTTCTCCACAAACGTCTCCAGCGTTTCCGCAAACATCTTCTCTAACACCGGCCTCGTGAACCACGTCTTCACGATCGCCTTCGCCTCTTCCTCGCCACCAGTCGTCTTCGTCGTCCACTCGTACTCCTCCGCTTCGTTCAAGCTGGAAAACTCCTTCAACGAAATCTCGCCCTTCACCGCGCACGCTTTCGTTTCCTCTTCTTCTTTTTCCTCTTCCTCCTCTTCTCCGTCTAATCCGTCCACGTTTTCCTCTTCTTTTTTCTTCTTCTTCTTCGTCTTCACCGCGCACTCTACCTCCACCTCGTACTGCATCGTCACTTTCAAATCGAACACACCAAACTTTTTCCCTTTTTTCCTCGTCGAGACTGAACACTCGCCCTCGACGGATGCGTTCGAGATCGAGAACTTTCGGACGACATTAGATTTGTTCCCGAATGTTTCCGAAACCAATCGGAACCATTTCTCCCCGAACGACACGTTCTGTTCAGTATTCAACTGCGATTCGAAATAGTCTTTGCAAAAAGTCATCTTATTCGTCTCTTCCCAGTGCCAACCGTTGATGTTGGTGCCATCAGGGCGGTCGGACACGATCCATCGCGGGTCCTCTTCGCCCAGCTTTGCCATGGATGATGTTTTTTTTCTCTTTTTCTTTGAGGAAACGAAGCGTCGTCGTCTGAATCGTTTGATACTTATAAAGGAGTATTTAGTATATGCGTTACAACAAAAGTATCGAATGTGCATCTCTCTCTCTCTCTCTCTCTCTCTAAAAACTAATACGCTAAAGCGTCTCGACTGCCCCACATCATGGACCCTCGTCTTTTCTCGCGAGCGTTGCGGTGTCGTCTTCCCGTGGCGAGGCCCATTAAATTGTTGTAGCTGCCTTTTTCGCGCTTCTCTTTCTCGCGCTGGCGACGATGGTCGTCGTCTTCTCGCTCCGCGCGACGGTGGACTTCGCTCATGATCATTTCTTTTTGGTCCGGGGAGATGATGGCGTTTGAATTTGCCCACTCTAAGGCGTCGTGCATTTGGAGGATGGACGCGCCTCGACTGTCGACCGTTCGGCGGAGCATGGTGGATTTGTTTTTTAAGCGAATGTCCATTTGGCAAGCGGGTTGTTCCCACGGTTCGCCGTCGATGTGCATGGGGAGTTTTCGCAGACACTCGATGCGAACTTCTCTCGCTTGACAAATGCGGACGGGTTTGTCCACGCCCCAGTTGAGTTGACCCAAGTGTAACGCGCCGTGGACGGTGACGATGTCGATCAAGCCGTCTTGCATGGAGGAGGCGCCAAAATCGCCATCTTTTTCCCACATGCGTACGCCGCCGGCGAAGGAGTTAATGTTCAGGAGGACAATACCTTCGGCTTCTTGCGGGATATCTTGACGAACACCGTCGGCATAGATTAAGCAATCGCGGTGCAAACCAGCCATGGAATGTTCCAGGAAATCTTTCGCTCCAAAGACGCCGTAGAGGATTTTGTTCGTCGCTTGACTGAAGAAAAGGTTGGGTTTGGATTTTCGAGTTTGGTGGAACCGTAAGGCGGCTTGCGCGTCCACGCCGATACCGAGGTAATTTTGGAAGACAATCTCGGATTGGCCGTTTGGGCCCATGACGAGAGAACCGGTGGATTTGCCATCCGACGCGTGTTCGTCGATGGATTTCGGGACTTGCGGGGAGTTTGGCGGGAGAGTTGTTTTGGTTTTGCCGTCCTTATTGTCTCCATTCGATAATCCTCCCATGGACCCAAACCTCGGCGTCGTCGGTGATCCGGGAGCTTTGTCGCCGCCGCTCTTTTCTCCGTCGCTCTTTCCGCCTCCTCCCGGAGTCGTCGTTCCGCTCACGTTTTTCGGCGTTTGCGGATTGGAAAGCTCCTTCTTCGGTAAGGGCGTCAAAGTCGCCGTCCATCGGTCCAACAACGTCGGGTGCGCTTCCATCACTTGCAACAAAATCTCCGAGATGATTTCCTGAAAACCAAACCCACCGCCCCAACCTAACACTCTCGCCAAATCGTTCCCGGTGCCCAACGGCAAAATCGCAACCGGCGGTTTTCTAAACGCGGTCGATAATCCTCCTCCTCCACCGCCTAAACTATTATTGTTGTTGTTATTGTTGTTATTAGTATTTGAAGCGGACGCGTCGGTGTTTCCATTCATGCTACTGTGGTTACTGCCTCCCGAGGCGTTCATCACGGCATCGCTCGCGTGCGCCATTTTCGCGTCTAAATCCTCTTGCGCCAAATCATCCAAAGCTTGCAAAATCCACCCGACCGTCCCGTCTCCGCCGCACACTAAAATCCGCACGTTCGGTACGCTCGCGAATAATTTCAACGCTGGCGTGGGACCAGTCTTGTGCAAATCTACCACTTGCAGCGGGTTCAAGTTCTGTCGCATCGCTTCTAACAGATGCCTCCCCGTCTGCCCTCCAGACCGCGAGTTTACAAACACCAACAGCGGCATCGCGTCTTCCGGCAACAAGTCCACGTCTACGCTTAAAATCGGCGAATACGCGTCCTGGTCGTCCATAAAATACTGCTGAATACCTCCGTTACTCATCCCGCCGTTCTTCCCGCTTTTCTTTCCTTTCTTCTTTATGTACTTTTTAATCTTCCTCGTCACCCGTTTCAGCGGGCTCCGCATCGGCGCTTCCGTCACGCACTCGGGAGGTAATATCAACCGCACGTGCCTCGATTTCTTCAGGAAATGCCACCACCCTTCTCTCTCTCTTCTGTGCTGCGCGAACTGCGCGAGAAACCACCTCCCGCTAATCACCAAGACGAGAATCGACACGAGAATTTGCCACACCTGCTCTTTCGTTTTCGGCGCGTATTCACTAAACGGAACTCGTTCTACGAGAGACGTGACGTTTAACACCCAGCCTGATAACAACGGGTCACCTCCGGGTGGTATGTTTTTCTTTAAATCGATCAAAATCGGTCCAGAACTCGCGCTCGATTTCGCGAACACTTTTCGACGCAATTGGTCCATTTTTCTCCGTTCTTTTCGAATTCAAATGGAGAACAAGAACAAATCCCCTACCACTCTTTCTCTCGTCGCTTGCGCTACCACCACCCGATTGAACGACTCTATTTAAGATCTTTTGTTACGCTCCTCTCTTGCGCGTTCTTATTAGTGCGATGATGTTCGCTTTTAGTCGTCGTCTCGAGAGCGTTTGGTGTTTGTGTGGAGTACTCGCTTTTTACGCTCTTGTCTTTTCTGAGGAGAATTGGAAAGCTAGAGAGAAAAAACGACACAAAAAGAGAAAAAGAAAGTTGACAACAACAACCCCGAACGGTTTAAGAGTGGGAAAAAACGTAAAGAAGAGCTCGCCGAGGAAATGGAGAGGTTGAAGAAGCTTGGACCGACCGAGACGTGGAGGACGGGATTGGTGTAGAGAAAAGACGATGAAAGAGGCCGTTGTTGATGCGAAAAGGAAGAGGTTGAAGCTTGGACCGACCAAGATATGGACGGGGTTGGTGTTGCATCACAAGGATATTTTCGTATCGCACGTGCTTCCGAACTTGAATGCGATAGATCGGTATTTCTTTTCAGATGTGAATACAGAGAGTTTTGATGTGCTTAAGTATGCCGGGGTAAGCGTATCGAAATTAGAGTGGGGTGTTTCCCAATGTTCATCCATTTCGACGTTGGAAGAGCTGTGGAATCTTTCGAGATAGAGAAAATGGGGAAAGAAAACTAAACGTGGAAAGAAACGTGGAAGAGTGATAGATCAAGCCTGGTTTTGCGAGCAAGTTGCTCTAACGAACAAACTCGAGTTCCTCAAGTGGGCGAGAGAAGTGAAACAGTGCGAGTGGGATGAATGGACGATTAATGCGGCAGCAGATAAAGGTAATCTCGAGATGCTAAAGTACTGCTTCTCTAACGAGTGCCCGTGTGATGAAGAAATGTCGCACATTCAAGCTGCTATTAATGGACACCTCGACTGTCTTCGACTTCTTTTCGACAAAGTGGAACCTTCGCGAAAGACGGAAAAAGATGCGGCAGCACAAGCAACATGCGGTGGTCACGTGGAGATCTTGAAATATTTCGTCGATGAAAGAAAGATATCGGATAATTTGAAGCTCAACTGCGTGGGATACGCTGCATTACATGGCCGACTCGATTGTCTCAAATACTTAGTCGAAGAGGCGAAAGCGCCTCTTAACGACTGGGAAGACATCGCTTTCGCTCGTCACTACGAGCACCCCGAGTGCGAAAACTACTTGCGAGAGAAAGGTTCTCCTGAGCCGACGGATGAACAATACGCTGAATTTGTCGAGCTCGTACGACAACACGAAGCAGATCGGCAGCAGAACAGCGACTGAGAGGATAGATAGATTATTTTAAAATATTAAGACATAACATCGACAAAGCATTGGAATCATTTAATGATTCAAGATATTTATCACTTACATCTTATGACTGTCCATTTGCTCGAGAGAGAGAGAGAGAGAGAGAGAGACACGAATATTTTTAACACAAAGCACAACACTTGGATTTCCTCAGAAAAAAAAGCACCCGACGAATTCTTTTTTTTTCTCGCACACACACAACCATTATAACTCTTCAGAGACTACGAAGAACCGTAGCACTCATGACGACGACGACGAGGATAGCAGCGATGCCATTCCAACGATGCGCTTCTTCTTCGGCGACGAGCTGTTCGTTTACGTCGTCGTCCTGGTCTGCTTTTTCGGGAAACACAAGAGCGCAATTACAACAGAAATTGCACCGGCGGCTGCCACAAAAGCGGTATTATTCTGCGAGCGTATCCTCCGAACAGCAGCAGCAACAACAACAACAAAAGCAAACAACGTCGTTTGCAGATTTGGGCGTCCCGAAGCAAATCGTAGATTTACTGCGCAACGCGGGCATCGAGAAGCCGTCGGTGGCGCAATTAGCGGCTTTGCCAGAATTGATTGATTTGAGGAAGCTCGGGGGAGAAAACGAAGAGGACGCTAAAGCGTGGAGTGTATCTATGCCATCGATTGCGATGCAATCGCACACAGGGTCCGGTAAAACGCTGGCGTATTTGATACCGATATTCTGCGACATCTTAAGAGAGGAAGAGGCGATGGAGAAGATGGATCGAAATCAAAAGAGGCACGTGAACGATGTTCGAGCGATGATTGTGGCGCCGTCGCAAGAGTTGGCGATGCAAATCGTGAGAACAATAGAAACCGTGCTAGGGCCGTACGGGAAAGATATTACGCAGCAGTTGATTGGAGGCGCAAATGCGAGGCGGCAAGAGGAAGGTTTGAGGAAGAAAAGACCGTTTATTGTCGTTGGAACGCCCGGAAGAATTGCAGAAATGTCTCGCATGGGAGTGTTGAAAACGCACGGCGTGAGCACGCTCGTCATCGACGAGGCGGACGATTTGTTGGCGAGTAACTTTCGACGAGATATGGCAAGGATTAACGAACACTGCGGCAAAGGCGCGAAAGGCGGGAGGAGGACCATCATATGTTCAGCTACTCTGAAGAAAGAGACGATGGATGCGTACGCGTACGTGGCACCTGATTTGAAACTCGTCTTGGCAGATTACGAGATGAATAAACCGGCTAAATCAGCCGACGATGGTGATATAAATAAAACAAAAGACGACGGAAAAGAAGGAACAAAAGAAGAAAACATTGACGATGGAAAAGAAGAAGGAGAAGAAGAAGATATCGTCGAAAAGGCTCGAAGAGAAGCGCAAATGAAGAAACAAGTCATGATCAACGCCGAAGAGCAACAAGTGATGAATCGCGGTGCGGTCGCGTTACCACCACACCTTCAACATTTGTTCATCCAGGCCGATCTAAATCGTAAAGTAGACGTGTTGAGAAGAGCCGTTCACGCGATGGACGTGCAGAGATGTCTCATTTTCGTCAACTTTGGACGACGTTCGAAAGATGTCGAAGGCAAATTGTCCGCGCGAGGCATGCCCGTAGCTTCCTTACACGGCGACATGGACAAAATACAACGCGAAAGAGTGCTGAAAAAGTTCAAGTCCGGTGAGGTTCGCGCGTTATTAGTTTCCGATTTAGCGGCGAGAGGTTTAGATATACCAAACTGCGATTGCGTCTTCAACCTGGAGTTACCCACCGACGAAGTCCATTACGTCCATCGTGCCGGACGCACCGGGCGCATGGGCGCTCCAGGCGTGGTCGTTTCCATCAGCGAGCAAAAAGAAAACTTCGTCTTGGATAAATTTGCGCAAAAGCTAGGCATTGAAATCGTGAAAGCGTCCCCTGAGCGAGGTCGAATGAACGTCAAAGGTGACAAGGCGACGTTTTGATTGTTTGAAGAAAAGGTAATTGTATATGTGTACCTAGGTAGTTTTAAACTTAATATTATATAATGAGTATAGTAATAATCTGCCGCGTGTCATGTTCTTCGAATGTGTGTGTGTGTGTGTGCGTGTTTTATATCTTCCCCACTTCACGATTAATAGTAAACTTGAAACGAATCATTCGCCGCGTTGAGTCTCTCCTTCATCTTATCCCACCTTCTCTCCGAACTCCCCGTTGTCAACGTGAAAAACTTCCCCTGCGTAATCGTCACCGTCGTCAACGCGTGCCTCTCGTAACTCTTCGTCTTCGAAACAAACTCAAACGAATAATACAAATGACCGTCCTTATCTGTTCTTTCCTTCGCGCTCAACAACTTCCCCAACGCCCCCGGCGCCGACAACGCTTGCTTCACCAGCGTCTCCGCGACTTCTTGCGCGGTGCCAATATCCTTCAACGATTCTCTCTCAGTCGGGTAAATATTTAACGAAATAGACTCTAACGGTTCAATAATATCTTTATACACCTTCGCCTGCCCATCGACGGAGATTTCTTGCCATCCGACCGGGTAGATGAACTGATATCCGTCTCTCGTTTCTTTGACGACGTTGAAACCGGACAAGGCGTAGGACGGGTTGACGTTTTGGGTCAACGCAAACGCGCCGGCGGCGGTGGATAAAACCGTTTGACGTCGCGAAAAATCAGTGCCCTCTTCGGATGTCGTCGTCGATGATGATGAAGCGCTACTACATTTGATGGAGGATTTTCTCGTTCGTTTGATGGATTGGACCTGATTGGAAAAGACACATTTTGGTGAGTCAGTTTTTGGCGATGATGATGATGTTAAAAAGAACGAGTTGAAGACGCGCGGCGGGTGTTCTTTCTCGAGCAATAAAGCCGGCGACCGAAAAGAGTGTTGCATTGTTGCATCATCGAACGCGCGACGACGACAGACGGATAGAATCTCGAAAACTAAAAAGGATATAATTTCTCTCGATCCCGCAAGCAGACGACGACGACGGAAGATGATGATAAACAATCGCGAAACGGAACAACAAACAGAAAAGAAGAAAAATCCCATCATCCACCGGACACCCACAACGACGACGACCAAAACCGAGACGACGATGAAAGCGCGTACCTTCTTGGGTGGCGAAACGACCACTTGCGCGCAAGAAGAAGCAAACATTTTTGATGATGTGTGTGTGTCTGTGATGTGTCGTTTTTATCTCTCTGGTTGTGTTCTGCTTTGCTTTGAAAGAGCTTAGGGTTTAACACCCTAAGCTTGACCGATCAGAGAATAATTCTAATCTCTGCACCTGCTATTTCCCGCTTCACAAAAGAACACACTCCGCACGCGGGAATAACTCATCACCTCAAGAAGAAAAATGACGATCACGAAAGACGAAGGCGAAAAATGGGCGAAAGATTTCTTCGCCGCGTTCCAACTCGGTTTCGCAGGAAACAATCACGGGGAAACGTTGAAACCGTTTCTGGCGGATTCCATGAGCTGGGATTGGAGCGACGGATTCTCGGGAACCGACGAGCCGAGCTCGACGTTGACGGATAAATTCGCACAAACGTGGGGGTTTATGGTTGAGAAAGTTATCGCCGATCCGATCGTTTTGGTGTCCACGACGGACGACCGAATCGAAATGTTCTCACCGACGTTTGTCATCCAAATTAATGGTGGACTCCCGACCAGTTACCCGGTCGGCCAACCGGTCTCGTTCACGATGACGGTCAAGGACGGCAAAGCCACAAATTGGGTCGGACTCTGGGATCAAGGAGACGCGGAGATGAACGACGCGATCGGGAAAGTCACCGCGGCTTTGGAAGCCGCAAAGTCATCCGATGCTTAGATCAACGACCTTTCGGCACTTTTTAAAGTCATCCGATGCTTAGATCAACGACCTTTCGGCACCTTTTATTCTTTTATTTTATTCTTCTTCTCTTGTATACAAAAAAACACCTGTGCACCCTGACCCCAAGGGGCACAAAACTCTGTTGTAATATATATATATGTAAGAAAGTATGCAGAAAGTCTGCAGAGCATAGTGCTTAAACCCTTTCAAAATAGTGCTTAAACCCTATCAAAAGTGAGGGTTTAAGCAGGGAGTTTGCTAAGTGTGTCGGCAAACGATGCCGTATATAATGAAGAAAGTATGCAGTGCAAAAAAAAAAACTCGTATATTTTCACATAAGCTAGTAAAATTGACGCTTGAGATACCCAGATATATCTTTGGCAGCATGGACACGATGGAAAGCATCGACATAGACTGCATCTACCTCATTCAGA
>Ga0257106_1001470_pt1 | contig 11619 bp, 13 predicted proteins | sample LP_taG_3_FD_190177 | JGI IMG/M metagenome (GOLD analysis project Ga0257106, IMG submission 190177) | Marine microbial communities from Northeast Subartic Pacific Ocean, Canada - LP_J_2011_P26_10m | ecosystem: Environmental > Aquatic > Marine > Oceanic | place: Canada: Northeast Subartic Pacific...
GGACCTAACACCGATGAGCATGATTATGAATTTAAGAAAAAACATGGAATTAAATTCTTAAAAGAAGGCGCAAAACTAAAAGCGTTTGTTTTTTTTAAGGGTAGATCTATCATTTTTAAAGAGAAAGGTCAAATATTATTATTGAAATTAGCTCAAGAATTAGAAGAATACGGAAAAGTTGAGTCTCTTCCTACCATGGAAGGAAAAAAAATGATTATGTTTGTTGCCCCAAAGAAATAAAAATAATTTATAAGTTAGAATTATGCCTAAAATGAAAACAAAATCTAGTGCTAAAAAAAGATTTAAAGTAACTGGAACAGGTAAAATTAAAAGAAAGCATGCTTTCAAGAGCCACATATTGACAAAAAAATCTAAAAAAAGGAAGTTAGCACTAACTCATTCTACACTAGTTCACGAAAGTGATAGTGACAATATTAAAAAGCAATTACGTTTGAAATAACGGTTTATTATAAAAGTTTAACCAAGAAAAAGGCCTTAAAGTTCATTAATTGACGCCCAATCTAAAAAATTAAATTATGCCAAAATCAGTAAATTCAGTAGCCTCTAGAAAGAGAAGAAAAAAAATATTAAAACAAGCAAAAGGTTATTTTGGAAGAAGAAAAAACGTTTGGACTGTAGCTAAAAATGCAGTTGAAAAAGGTTTAACTTATGCTTACAGGGATAGAAAAAACAAAAAAAGGACTTTCAGAGCTCTGTGGATAACAAGAATAAATGCTGGAGCTAGACTTCATGGCTTATCTTATTCTGAATTAATGTTTAAGTTAAAAGAAAATAATATTAATTTTAACAGAAAAGTTCTTGCCGATTTAGCTATGAATAATCCTGATGCTTTTACTGAAATAGTAAATAAAGTAAAGTAAGAATTAAAAAGGAACATCTTCATCTTCTTCACGATAGCTACCACTTTCAAAAGCCTGATCTGGATTGACTTTTAAATTATCTTGATTAATCTTAGATTGGTATTCAAAAGGTGAATCAAAATTATCTAAATTTTCAAACTTACCTAAAGTAGAAATAAATTTAAGTCTTATATTACTTAAACCTCCATTTCTATGTTTCGCAACAATAAATTCAGCTTGACCAGTTGATGGGGTTCTTTCTTCATCATCCCATTCATCAATTTTATAATATTCAGGCCTATAAATAAATGATACTATATCGGCATCTTGTTCAATTGCACCAGATTCTCTTAAGTCAGAAAGGATAGGTCTTTTACTACCTCCTCTTGTTTCAACTGCTCTTGAAAGCTGAGATAATGCTATAACAGGAACATTTAATTCTTTTGCCAATGCCTTCAAATTTCTTGAAATAGTAGAAATTTCCTGTTCTCTATTCCCATTTTTGTTACTTCCACCAGCGGTCATTAGTTGTAAATAATCAATAACAATTAGTTTAATTCCGTATTGAGATGACAATCTTCTTGCTTTTGCTCTTAAATCAAAAATTGATAAAGAGGGTGTATCGTCTATGTAAAGAGGAGCATTTTCAAGGGAAGATACCTTTACATTTAATTGTTCCCATTCAAATTTTTCCAAATTTCCTGTTCTTAATTTTTCAGAAGATAAGCCCGTTTCAGATGAAATTAATCTTGTAATTAGTTGTATTGAAGACATTTCTAAAGAAAAGAAAGCTACTGGAATATTTTTAGCCACTGCCATATTTCTAGCCATAGATAAAGTTAAAGCTGTTTTTCCCATGCCTGGTCTAGCTGCGATTATAACCAAATCACTAGGTTGCCATCCAGATGTTAATTTATCTAAATCAGTAAATCCAGAGGGAACTCCACTTAAACCATCTTTATTTGAAATTTCTTCTATTTTCTTTTTTGCTTGTATAACTAAACTTTGGGCAGTTTCAGTAGATTTTTTAATATTTCCTTGTGTTACATCATATAATTTAGATTCAGCTTTATCTAAAAGATTAAAAACATCTTGAGTTTCATCATAAGAATCTTCAATAATTTCAGTTGATATCTTTATTAAACTTCTTTGAATATACTTTTGTAAAATTATCCTCGCATGATATTCAATATGAGCAGACGAGGAAACTTTTTGAGTTAATTGTACTAGATAATAATCACCACCAGCCTTATCGAGTTTGCCTTCAGTTCTTAATTTAGCAGAAACTGTTAGTAAATCAATAGGCTCTGTATTTTCAAATAATTTAACTATTGATTCAAAAATAAATTGATGAGATTCTTTATAAAACGCACTAGGATGTAAAATATCAATTACTGCATCAACTCCTTTTTTATCTATCATCATTGCACCTAGAACAACTTCTTCTAAATCTAATGCTTGAGGAGGTATTTTTCCTCTTTCAAATGAAACTACAGGTGTTATTTTATTTGATCTCTCGAAAAGAGGCTTTGCCTTATCCATACTGCTAACTTAATAAAACATAATACTAGACTACTAAAATTAACTTATTTATAGCAAACAATATATTGTTAACAAAGAAATAAAAATGTTAATATCTTAAAGTTTTAGGAATTATAAACTCCCATAGAAATAAACTTTTCTGTTCTTTCTTCTAATAAGTTCTCCAATTTCTTTTCTTTTAAAGAACTAAAAGAATTTAAGATAGCGTTTTTTACATTGTTGAATGTTTTTTCTCTATCTCTGTGTGCACCACCTAAGGGTTCTGGTATTATTTTATCAATTAAATTATTTTTTTTCATGTCATTGGGAGTTAATTTCAAAGCTTCCGCTGCCTTTTCTTTATAATCCCAACTTCTCCATAAAATTGATGAACATGATTCAGGTGAAATAACAGAGTACCATGTGTTTTCCAACATCATAACATGGTCTCCAATTCCAATACCTAGTGCACCTCCAGAAGCACCTTCTCCGATAACTATAGAAATTATCTGAGTTTTTAATTTAAACATTTCAAATAAATTTTTAGCTATAGCTTCTCCTTGCCCCCTTTCTTCAGCCTCTAAACCAGGATATGCGCCAGGTGTATCTATTAAAGTTAAAACTGGGATATTGAATTTTTCAGCTGACTTCATTAAACGTAAAGCTTTTCTATAACCTTCAGGATTTGACATTCCAAAATTTCTAAATTGTCTTGTTTTCGTGTTATATCCTTTTTGTTGTCCTATAAACATAAATGTTTGATCATCAATTTTTCCAAGACCTCCGATCATGGCTTTATCATCTTTAATATTTCTGTCTCCATGAAGCTCAAGAAAAGTGTCATTTGTTAAAAATTTTATATAATCTAAAGTATATGGTCTCGATGGATGTCTTGATAACTGAACTCTTTGCCATGGAGAGATATTTTTATATATCTCTTTTTTAGTTGTTTTAATTTTTTTCAACAACTTTTTACAAGTTTCTGAAACATCAATCTCACTTTTATCTCCTATTAACTTACATTCGTTAAGTTGATCTTCTAAAATTTTTAAAGGTATTTCAAAATCTAAATATTCCATAACACAACAAAAATTAAATATCAAATATAAAATAATAAATTACTTATTAAGTAACTTCATTATTCCATTTAAAATTACTGAAATAAAAATCAATAAAAAACCAATATAAAATTCATATGACATATTTTCAGATTCACTTAAAAAAATAATAGCCAATACTATTCCATATATTGGTTCCATATTAATCGAAAGCATTACTGAAAATGGGGATAAATGTTTCATTACTTCAACTGAAATAACAAATGCATACGCAGTACAAATAGTTCCTAAAATAAAAAGCCATATTAAGTCATCTCTTTTTAATACAAAAAGATCACTATCAAAATCATTGGATATAATTAATAATACAGAAACCGTTAGAAAACCTCCCAAAAGCTCATAAAATGAAATAGTAAAAGAAGACATCTTTTCGATTAATTTACCATTAAATAAAGTAAAAAATACACTTAAAATAACAGAGCCTAAAGCATAAAGAATTCCCTCAAAATAATGAAATTGAGTTTTAAATATAATTGCTGTACCTAAAACTACTAAAAGTCCTAAAATAACCTCATATAAAATTATTTTTCTTTTATAAATAATAGGTTCTAAAAAAGAAGTCATAAAAGCTCCCAATGATAAAATAGAAAGTGTAATAGAGACATTTGATACTTTTATAGCTTTAAAAAAAAAAAACCAATGTAATGAGATAATTAGACCACAAAAAAACAACTTGAATAAAATATGTAAAGAAATATTTAGTTTTTTTTTAAAAAGAGGTGCTAAAAAAAGTAATGATAAAGTAGCAATTAACATTCTATACCAAACAAGCTTTAATGAATCAACGGAAATTAAAGAACCTAAAATAGCAGTAAATCCAAAGACGAAAACTATAAAGTGAAAATGAATTAGACTTTTTAATTTATTTTTTTGCATATTGTAAAAAATAAATTGCTAGAAATAGAAAAATAAAGTTCGGAATCCAAGCACCCCAAAATGGAGAAAGACCTGAATTAACAACCATCACAGAAAAAAATTTATCAAAAAAAACAAACGTAAATGCAGTAATAATTCCAAATGCTAAATTCACTCCCATACCTTCTCTTTTTTTAAAAGAAGAAGCAGAAACAGCCAATAAAGTAAGAATGAAAGTTGATAAGGGAAGACTCCACCGTTTATGTCTTGCTAACAAATGATTGTTTATTAGGGGGGAACCACTTTCTTTCTCTTGTTTAATAAATTTATTTAGTTCAAAAAAATTCTGAGTTTCAGCCATATAGTTAACAGATGAAAGTTCATTGATTTTAAACGGAAAAATAGTGTCTAAAATTCTTTTAGATTCAATAAATTGATTTTCTGCTATAAAACTTCTTTTAAAATAGTCAGTTAATCTAAAAATACTATCCTCTTCAATCCACCTTATATTTCTTGCACTTATTTTATATATTAAATTGTTTTTATCAAAATGTTCATAAGAAAAATCATAAGCTAATTCTCTTGTTGGATTATAACTGCTCACATATACAAAATCATTATCATTAATTTGTTTGTATACTTTCGAAGTTTCTCTTATTTTTTTGCCTTTTAAGAAGTATTTATAATAAAACTCATTATAATTTTTATTTTTTTCTGGTACAATAAACATTCCTGAATATAACGCAGCAAAAAATATTAAAGTTGCTGAAATCATATAAGGTCTTAAATATCTATTAAAAGATATTCCAGAACTTAGTATAGCAATTACTTCAGAATTATTAGCAATTTTAGAAGTAAACCATATAACAGAAAGAAAAACAAAAAGAGGATAAAGAGTATTTCCAAAATACCAAATAAAATCTAAATAATAATTGATAATTTCAGACAAGGGAACATCAAATTCTTTTAATTTATCAATTTTTTCAGAAAGATCAACTAAAATTCCGATTGGGATAAAAAGCAAAAGCATTGTAACAAACGTGCTTATATACTTTACTATAATATATTTATCTAATATTTTCAACTTTATAATCTATTATTCATTTTTTTAACCATCATTGACTTCCATACAGAAAAAGTTCCATCAATTATTTTTTTTCTGGCCTCTTTAACTAACCAAATATAAAAAGCTAAATTATGAATTGTTGCGATTTGACGACCCAATGCTTCTTTTGTTGAAAAAAGGTGCCTTAAATAAGCTTTAGAATAATTTAAATCAACAAAAGAATAATTACCAGAGTCAATTACATTAAAATCTTCTTTCCATTTTTTATTTTTAATATTAATTGTACCATCTGCAGTAAATAACATACCATTTCTTGCATTTCTAGATGGCATTACACAATCAAACATATCAACTCCTAATGCTATATTTTCTAATAAATTTATTGGTGTCCCCACTCCCATTAGATATCTTGGTTTGTCATGAGGAAGTATATTACATACGACTTCTGTCATTCCATACATTTCATCTGCAGGTTCCCCTACTGAAAGTCCACCAATAGCGTTACCCTCCGCTTCAATATTAGTTATAAATTCTGCTGATTCTGCTCTTAAATCTTTGAAGGTACTACCTTGTACAATTGGAAATAAAGTTTGAGAATAATCATAAACAGGTTTAGATTTATTGAATTCTTTAACACACCTTTTCAACCATCTATGTGTCATATTCATAGAGTTTTTTGCATAATTATAATCACAAGGATATGGAGTACACTCATCAAAAGCCATGATTATATCAGCTCCTATAGATTTTTGAATTTTAATTGCTCTTTCAGGTGAAAAAAAATGATAAGAACCATCAATATGAGATTTGAATTCCACACCTTCTTCATTTATTTTTCTACTATTTGACAAAGAATACACTTGATAACCCCCACTATCAGTTAAAATATTTCTGTCCCAATTCATAAACTTATGAATACCTCCAGCTTTTTCAATAATATTTTCACCAGGTCTTAAATATAAATGATATGTATTTCCTAGAATTATATCTGGATTAATTTCATCTTTGAGATCTCTTTGGTGGACACCTTTAACAGTGGCAGAAGTACCAACGGGCATAAAGATCGGAGTATTAATAACCCCATGATCTGTTTTGATTGTTCCTGCTCTTGCTTTAGTATTTGGGTCTTTAAAATTAAGATTAAAAATCATATAGTAAGTTGATCAAATATAATCATCTAACCCTTTTAAAAAAAACCTTAACAATTGTTAATTAATTATGTATTTAAATGTATTAAACTGTTTGTATTGAAAATAGTATATAAGTATTTTTATAAGATAAAATATAAATATGGATATTAATTTAAATCATCTTTCAACACAAATAAGAAGAGATATTTTAAGGATGGTTCATCAAGTAAATTCAGGTCACCCTGGCGGTTCTTTAGGATGTGTAGAGTTTTTTACTGTTCTTTATTTTAAAATAATGAATATTGATTTAGATTTCAATATGAACGGTTCAAATGAAGATTTATTTTTTCTTTCAAATGGCCACATATCTCCTGTATTCTATAGTACTTTGTCCAGAAGAGGCTATTTTCCTGTTTCAGAACTAAATACTTTTAGAAAAATAAATTCAAGACTTCAAGGTCATCCAACTACTCACGAAGGCCTTCCAGGTGTAAGAATAGCTAGTGGATCGCTTGGACAAGGATTGTCTGTTTCTATTGGAGCAGCTTTAAGTAAAAAACTAAATAATGATAAAAGCACAGTTTTTACGTTGTTAGGAGATGGTGAACTTCAGGAAGGACAAAATTGGGAAGCAATTATGTTTGCTGCTGCAAAAAAAGTTGATAATTTAATAGTTACCATTGATTTAAATGGAAAACAAATTGATGGCTCAACTGATGATGTCCTTCCGATGGGAAGTATCGATGAAAAATTTAAATCCTTTGGGTGGGAAGTATTAAAAGTTAATGAGGGTAATAATCTTGATAAAATTTTAAAAATATTATCGCATGCAAAATCTATCACTGGAAAATCTAAACCTATTGTAATTTTGATGCATACTGAAATGGGTAATGGAGTTGATTTTATGATGAATACACATGCCTGGCATGGTGTTGCTCCAAATGATGAGCAACTAGAAAATGCCCTTAACCAAAACCCAGAAACACTTGGAGATTATTAAAATTAAAAATTAAATGGTAAAATATATAGATACAGGAAAAAAAGATACTAGATCTGGTTTTGGTGACGGATTAACTGAGCTTGGAAGAAAAAACAAGAATATTATAGCTCTATGTGCTGATTTAACAGGATCATTAAAAATGAATGAATTTAAAAAAGAGAATCCTGAAAGATTTATTCAAGTCGGAATCGCAGAAGCTAATATGATGGGTATAGCTGCCGGTTTGACTATTGGAGGCAAAATACCCTTTACAGGGACGTTTGCAAATTTTTCAACTGGAAGAGTTTATGATCAAATTCGACAATCAATTGCATATTCTGATAAAAATGTAAAAATATGCGCTTCTCATGCTGGTGTAACTCTTGGTGAAGACGGTGCCACACATCAAATTTTAGAGGATATTGGTTTAATGAAAATGCTACCTGGAATGACTGTGATAAATACATGTGATTATAATCAAACCAAAGCAGCAACTATTGAAATTGCTAAATACAATGGCCCTGTTTATCTTAGGTTTGGAAGACCAAAGGTTGCAAATTTTACTAGTATTGATCAAAAATTTGAAATTGGTAAAGGAATTATGCTTAACCAAGGAAACGATGTAACTATTGTGGCTACAGGTCACTTGGTTTGGGAAGCTATAAAAGCTGGCGAGGAGCTAGAAAAAAAAGGGATAAGCGCTGAAATAATAAATATACATACAATTAAGCCTCTAGATTCTAAGATTATTTTAGATTCTGTTAGTAAAACAAGATGTTTAGTTTCTGCTGAAGAACATAATTATCATGGTGGACTTGGAGAAAGTATTTCTAGGATATTAACTCAAAACTGTCCAACTGCACAAAACTTTGTAGCGACTAATGATACATTTGGTGAATCTGGAACTCCTGAGCAATTAATGGAAAAGTATAATCTTAATGCTAAATCAATTGTAGAATCTGCTGTTAATATAATTAAAAAAAAATAAGCGAAAAATAAGTAATACTAATCAATATCTAGATAATCTGGAATTCCATCCCCGTCAGTATCATCAATAACTCCGTCACCATTTACATCATATTCATCAATTGTTAGAATTCCATCGCCATCATCATCAGTATCTAAATAGTCAGGAATTCCATCAGAGTCAGAATCATCATTACTAAAGATATGATCGTTATTAATATCTTCATTAATCGTGTTAACCCTGTCTCCGTCATGATCAGTTGTATTTAAAGTTTTTAAGTTTATATGAAAAATTAGAGGAGAGTATTTTGGAATATTAAAAGCATCGTTTTGGTAATATCCTAGCGCAGAGGGGAAAAAAGCCATTCCAATACCAAAATTATCAAAAGAATATGTGCCATCACTGTTAACAATAAGATCTCCTCTTTTTAATTTTGGTAAAAACTCTTGAAACCCTCTTACAAGGTTTGTTTGATCAAGCCAAAGAGGATTTTTTCTTGTGTCAAAATTGTAATTTCCAATAGTTAAACCTTTATAGGAGACATATACTGAATCAGCAACTGTAGGGCTAGACCCACTTCCTTCTCTGTTAATTATATAATATAAATTATGTGAAACCATCTCATCATTTTCATCAATAATTTCAACAGACATTGTAGAAACTTGATCAAACAAAGGAGTCTTTTCAGAGTTGTCTCCTGAAATAGTATCTATAATCAGTTCCAATGATTCGTTAGAATTTAATTTACCAAAATCATCGTAGTTATAAAAATGGGTTTGCAAAAAATTTATAATGGAATCATTTTCTAATGCATATTGAGCCTTAATTGGGTTTGGAGGAATAACCTCTTGAACATTTATACCATCATTTGAACAAGATTGAATTATAACTATTATTAAAAAATTATAAAAAAGTATGTTAAAAAAATTTTTCATTAAAAATAAATATCGCGCAAGATACAATTTTCTTATATTTTTGATATATAATTATATATATATAAAATGAGAATTGACCAATTTTTATGGTTTTCTAGAATTTATAAGACTAGAACAAATGCTGGAAATGCATGTAAAAAAGGACATGTTAAAATAGATTCAAAAACTTTAAAATCCTCTTTTGAAGTATATCCGAAGATGACCATTAGTGTAAAAAAAAACCAAATATTTAATAAGTATGAAATTAAGGATCTACCAAAGTCTAGAGTTGGAGCTAAAATAGTAGAATTATATGTAAAAAACATAACTCCAAAATCAGAGTTAGAAAAAAGAGAAATTATAAACTCACAAAAGAAAAATTTTAAATTTGATGGAAAACTGAGTAAAAAAGATAGAAGAGATATAAATAAATATTTAAATGAATAACTATATTTATATAATATTTTAACAAAATTGAAAAAAATAAATAAAATACTAAATCAAGATCAAATTAATAATATTGTTAAAAGAATAGCTTATCAAATTCACGAAAATAATAATAATGAGTCTCATATTTTTTTAATAGGAATTCACAAAAACGGATTTACACTAGCTGGGCTAATAAATAAAGAACTTAAATTAATCTCCAGTTCAATTATTGAGTTGGGTGCAATAAAAATTAACAAAAAAAATCCTCATAATAATCCAGATTGTGAAATCGATATAATTAAAATGAAAAACAAATCAGTAATACTAATTGATGATGTTTTAAATTCTGGAAAGACTCTTATTTATGCTGTTAAGTACATATTAGATGTTCCTTTATCTAAATTTAACACCTCTGTTTTAATTGATCGGAATCATAAGAAGTTTCCCATTAAAATTGATTTTAAAGGAATTTCACTTTCAACCTCAATTGAAGAAAATGTTAATGTAGTTTTTGAGAATAATAAATCTTATGCTTTTATTGATTAATAATTTCAATAATATCTTTCCCTATTTGCTCCACATCTTTTTCTTCAGCCTTAATAGTATGATTTGCCATATTGTAGAAGTATAATCTTTCAAATAGATGTTTGGCAACAAACTCATTTATTTTATTTAATGAATCAAATTGAGAAATAATTGGCCTATGTTTTTTTTCATTGTAAAGCCTTTTAGAAAGTATTTTTATTGAAATATTTATATAAAACACATTTTCAGAATTTTCAATTATCAAATTCATATTATTAAAATAGCATGGTGTTCCTCCTCCCAAAGAAATTACAGATTTGTCCGAGCTGCTTAAGACATGAATTAAGGTTTTATTTTCAATTTTTCTAAATTCTAACTCACCTTTTGATTCAAAAATTGTAGAAATTTTCATATTCTCATTACTTTCAATAATTTGATCTAAATCAATCCAATTTAAATCAAGTGTATTAGCTAGATATTGAGCAACAGAAGTTTTTCCACAACCCATATAACCAAGTATAATAATATGAGAGTTTATTTGTGGTTTTGATTTTTTCAAATTAGTGATTAGTTGTTATACAAATTTATAAGAAATTCTCTTTGAATAATAAATTTATTGAACCTATATTTGCAGCCATTAAATTTTAGTTAAGATTTGGTAGCTCAGCTGGTAGAGCATCTCCCTTTTAAGGAGAGGGTCCTGGGTTCGAACCCCAGCCAAATCACAAGACCTGGTAGCTCAGTTGGTAGAGCATCTCCCTTTTAAGGAGAGGGTCCTGGGTTCGAGCCCCAGCCAGGTCACTTCTTAATTTTGCGCGCGTGGCGGAATTGGTAGACGCGCTAGGTTGAGGGCCTAGTGAGATTAATTTCTCGTGGAGGTTCAAATCCTCTCGTGCGCACTACAAATTTTAATAATGAATAAAAATGTTTTCATAATTGGATCTGGGTTTTCCTCACTATCTGCTTCATGTTATTTAGCTAAGAAAGGGTATAATGTAACATTAGTTGAAAAAAATAGTACTCTTGGGGGAAGAGCAAGACAATTTAAAAAAGATGGTTTCACATTTGATATGGGGCCAAGCTGGTATTGGATGCCAGATGTTTTTGAGAATTTTTTTAAAGATTTTAATAAAAAAAGATCTGATTTTTATAATTTATCTAAATTAAACCCAGCTTATAAAGTATTTTTTGGTAAGAACGATGCTATTTGCATTGCTGATTCTATACACAAAATAAAAGAAACATTTGAAAATGA
>Ga0257106_1001471_pt1 | contig 11613 bp, 12 predicted proteins | sample LP_taG_3_FD_190177 | JGI IMG/M metagenome (GOLD analysis project Ga0257106, IMG submission 190177) | Marine microbial communities from Northeast Subartic Pacific Ocean, Canada - LP_J_2011_P26_10m | ecosystem: Environmental > Aquatic > Marine > Oceanic | place: Canada: Northeast Subartic Pacific...
GTTTTGGATGCGGATCAGCAGTTTTTGCTGCGACAACTACTTTAGCTCCATCTTGGGCTGCCCTTTTTGCCATAGCCAGACCAATGCCTCTGCTTCCGCCAGACATAAAAATTACTTTATCTTTTAAACTCATAATATTTCCTTATTTTAAATTTTTAGAACGTTTCCATATAAGGTCTTAGATCTAACTCATGCGTCCAAGCACTTCTGTGTTGAGAATGAACAAACCAATATGAATCTGCTATTTTTTCAGGTGATAGGATACCGTCTTTTTCTTTAAGAGCATATCTCTCTGGGAAATTCTCTTTTATAAATGCAGTGTCTATAGCTCCATCAATTATAATATGAGCAACGTGTATTCCTTGGGGTCCTAGTTCCCTAGCCATGCTTTGGCTAAGAGCCCTTAATGCAAACTTTGCGCTAGCAAAAGCAGAAAATCCTGAACTTCCCCTCAATGAAGCTGTAGCACCTGTAAAAAATATACTGCCTGATTGTCTTTTTTTCATATATTTTGCTGCTTCGCGACCGGTGAGAAATCCACCAAATGCAGCCATTTCCCACACTTTTCTAAAAACTCTTGAAGTAGTTTCTTCAATTGGAAAAAATACATTAGCCCCTGGATTAAAAATAACAACATCTATTGGAGCTACATTCTCTTCAACTTCTTTAAAAAGATTAACTACCGCGTCTTCATCACGAGCATCAACACCAAAGCCTTTTGCCCATCCACCAGATTTATTTATTTCATCTGCTAATGCATTTATTTTTTCTTGGCTTCCAGGTCTTCTTACTGGACATACTTTATAACCATGACTAGCAAATTTTCTAGTAAGGGCAGCTCCGGTTGCATCACCGGCTCCAATAATTATTGCCGAATATTTTGAAAAATCTTTCATATAAGTGTTTAATTGTTTTCATAACTTTACAAAATTGTAGGTACAAATGAAAGTAGACTTTATTTTTGATATAGCTAGTCCAAATGCATATTTTTGCCATCAACTAATTCCTGGGTTCGAAGAAAGGACTGGAGTTCAATTTAATTACGTTCCATGTTTGCTTGGAGGGATAATGAAATTATCAGGAAACCAGCCTCCTTTCGTTGCTTATGCTGACATTAAAAATAAAAATAACTATCAATTTATTGAAATTGAAAGATTTATAAAAGAACACAATCTTGTTAAATATAAATTTAATTCGAACTTCCCCGTCAATACTGTTCAAGTTCAAAGAGGTGCTCTAGCTGCGCAAGAGTTAGGAATATTTGGGGAATACCTAGAAGCTATGCTTTGTGCAATGTGGGAAGAAGACAAGAATCTTGGTGATTTAGAAGTTCTTCAGAACGTTTTGGTGGATAACAATCTTGATGTTGAAGCTATTATTAAAATAGTTACTTCTCAAGAATGCAAAGATAAGTTGATCGCAAATACTAGCGATGCAGTTAATAGAGGGGCTTTTGGAGTTCCAACATTCTTTATAGATGATCAAATTTTCTTTGGTAAAGATCATTTATATCAATTAGAAGAATACATTAATTCTAATAAAAAATAGAACTTTTCAGAAAATACGCTTTCAAAGCTAAGAGGTATAAAATATATCTATGAAAGTTTTTTTTCATACAGCATGCCTATGCATGTCTCTTGGAGTTGCCAATCTAGCTCATGGAAATATGCTTGTGGGCAATGTATTAACTAAAGCACCAGCAGCAAATATAAATTCTTGCTTAATATACACACCCAATCTTGGAACAACTAAGCCGGGTGAGAATCTTAAAGTTAATTCTGATAAATTTGAATTTACCGATGATGAGAAGCTTATATTAAAAGGAAATGTTGAATTGGATTTTCCTGAAGGCCTTCTTAGAACTAAGGCGGCAAGATTAGATAGAGAGAGTGGGCAAATAAGATTTTCTGGCGGTGGAGATATTTTTCTTGATCAATTTTATTTCAATGCAAAGGATGGATATTTTAACAAGGAGGATAAGTCTATATCTCTATCTGAAGGACAAACCTATTTAAATGAAAGAAATCTTATCTTAAATTTTGCCTTTCTTGACGGGAGTTTAGATAACTTAATAAGACTAAAAGACACTTCTATAACTTCCTGCGCAGACCCTGATGAAGGATGGATTATTGAAGCCAAAGAAATAGAACTGGATTCAGAAAAGAATAGAGGCTTAGCAAAAAATGTAAAAATTAAGATTATGGGGACAACACTTTTAGCATTGCCTTATATTCCTTTCTCAACATCTGAAGAGAGAATGACTGGTTTTCTTGAGCCGTCTATATCTTATTCTTCTGATGGTACAGACTTTTCTATTCCTTACTTTGCGGTACTGTCCAATCATTCAGATATTACTCTTGGAGCAAGAAATATTGCTGAACGAGGTTCTGGTATTGAACTTAATTATCGCTACGTTAAAAAACATACTAAGAATAATTTAGATGCTTTCTATTTTAATAATGATAAGGAGATGCAGAAAAATTTTCCTGGATTTAAAGATTCAAGATGGGCTTTTAAAATCCAAGACTCCTTGATGCTTAATAAAACTTCAATATTCATTGATTGGGCTAAGGCTTCTGATGGTCTTGTTCTAAGAGATATTCCTGGAGATATCACTTCAATTGGCAATCAAAGAGCTCAAAATCTCAGCCAAAATTTTTTAATTGAAACTAAGTTGAAAAATACTATTCTGACTCTTGAGCATCAAGCCTATCAGTCACTAAATCCAATCCTAACCAACGGATATAAAAAATCGCCCTCAATAAACATTAATTTTTCCAAGAAATTTGGAAACTTTATTGTTTCTCAACATCTAAATGCATCAAAGTTTAAAGCACAAACTATTCATGGATATTTTGGATATCAAAATATGAATAATAATTATATGAGAATTATTAACAACCCAACTGAAGGCTCAAGAATCTATTCTGATCTATCTCTATCTAAATATAATCATATTGAAGGCTTTAATATAAAAACAAATTTTGGATTAAGGAGTATAAATTACAACTTATTAGGAAATAAAAAAGCATCAAATATTAACGTTCCAAATGCCCTTATAGACATAAATTCTATTTTTATAAAAGCCAGCGGCATGGAAAAATCTACAATTAAACCTAGAGTAGTCCTTGGTTATTCTGCATATAAAGAACAAAAAAATAATCCTGTATTTGATAGCGATCAATTATCAATGAATAACGTTTTATTTAATAATGATAGATTTTCTGGCATGGATCGAATTGGAGATCAGAAGTTCTACACTTTAAACCTTGAGTATAAAAAATATCATATGGAAATAGAAAAGTTTCAAATTAATATCTCAAAAAAATACTATCTTGAAGATAGGAAGGTTTGGATGAATGAGATGAATCAAAAATATGGTGGTATGAGAGGCATGTCAATGGATGAGGAGCCCCTTATGGTTATGTCTAAGTGGATGCCTAATATGAATACTATGATAATGACATATGGTGGGTATTCTGATGCCACTAATGATATCCGAAAGGCCGGAGTGACATACAAGCAAAAAATTAAAATAGGTGATCTTGGATATGCTAAAAGATTTAGCAGGATCTCAGGTGATTTCAATATTCCAATGGACTATTCAGAAATATTTGCAAATATAAATTTAACATCTCAATTTAAATTTATTGCTAGATTAAAAAGAGATAATGAGACCAATAAAAATCTTGAAAGTGTTGTTGGCTTTGAGTATGAAAATTGTTGCTTCTCCTTGAGATTAACTGGTTCAGATAAAAATCTTTCGAAATATGAGAATAATAAAAAGATTTATTATCCGTATTTAACTGATGCATGGGATAATATTATCCAGATTGAAAACAAAAGCAGAATAAATTTTGAGTTTGAACTCAAGGGATTTAATTCTTCTTTTAAAAAAGTGAATAGATTATTAGAAAATTCACTTCTTAATTACTAACCTAAATATGAAAAAAATATCTATAGCCTTAATATTCACAATATCTATCAATCTTTTCTCAGAAGTAGAGATTCTAAACAGAGTTGCTGTAATAGTTGATGACGGTGTGATTATGGAATCTCAAATTAAGAACAGTCTTCAGGAAATGATAACAAGATATGATGATCAAAATATCGCTAAACCCCCTTTGGATGTTATGAAAGTGGCAATAATTGAAAATCTCATTATTGAGGAACTTCAATTACAGATGGCTGATAGAGCTGGGATAAAAATTAGTGATACCGAATTAAATGGTACTGTTTCAAGAATTGCTGGAAATAATAAAATGGAACTTCAAGAATTTATTTCTTTCATGCAGGAAGACGGTGCTTCATATGAAGATTTTAGAGAACAAGTTAGAAAAGAAATGACAATACAAAGAATTCAGAGAGGAAGAGTTGGCTCTGAAGTGGGTATTACAGAAAAAGAATTTGATGCATATTTAGCAACTGACGAATCTTTGATTAATCTTGAACCTGAGTTACTAGTTAGGCAAATTCAAGTTGAAACCGCAAAGCAGGCTGATTCTATTATTAAAAAGCTCGATGATGGAGAAGATTTTGAAAAAATAGTGAAAGAAAGCTCTATAAGTAGTAATGCTCAGAATGGAGGGCTTATGCCATGGAGAAAGGCAGAGTCTATGCCTAAATTATTTTCTGATGCTATAAATTTTAAACCTGTGGGCTTTGTAACCTCTCCTCTAAAAAGTGGTGCTGGTTTTTATATCTTAAAGTTAGAAAATAAAAGAGGAGATTTCGTTCAATATGAGGATCAGTGGTCATCTAGGCATATATTATTGATGCCTTCTGCAATAAGAACAGAAGAGAATACAGAAAAAGAGCTTAATGAAATAAGACTAAGAGTTATTGATGGTGAAGATTTTGGAGAATTGGCATCTGAATTTTCTGAAGATCCAGGATCGGCAAAAAAAGGCGGCGAACTTGGCTGGCTTGGCAAGGGTGTTCTTGCAGACGAATTTGAGAAAACAATGATTGAATCTGAAATAGGCAAGGTTTCCGATGTTTTTCAAACTCAATTTGGTTTCCATTTTCTTGAAGTGCTTGAAACAAGAAATAAGGACATGACCCGAGATCTTATTGAAGATAGAGCATATCAAATTTTATATTCAAGAAAATATGATGAGCAGCTTGAAAACTCATTGAGATCAATGAGGGCTGAAGCATTTGTTGAAATAAAAGAATTAGATTGAAGAGAATAGTCTACTCACCAGGCGAACCTTCAGGCATTGGTCCTGATTTAATTATTCAATTATGTAACTCTCCTTTTTGGAAAGAGATAAGTATTCCTATAATTTGTCTAACAGATCCAAAGCTAATTGAGGATAGATCAAAAACGCTTAATAAAAAAATAAAGATAAAAATTATTGATGCTGTTGAGAATTCCAATCCTAATAAAAAAGGTATATTGCAGATTATTAGTATTTCTAAGTGTTCGAATACTGGATATGGGAAATTATATAAATCAAATGCTTCCTATGTTTTAGATAACCTTAATTATGGGATTAATGAAGCTATCAATAAAAAGAATGTGGCATTGGTAACTGGCCCAATCAGTAAAGAAAATGTAATTTCATTTAAAAGTAATTTTTCTGGCCATACAGAGCACATTCAAAAACTTACAAAAAGTGAAGATGTTTTGATGGTATTAGGATCTTCTGCACTCAAAGTTGCCATAGCAACAACACACGTTCCGTTAAAGAAAGTTCCAAAGTTAATTACAAAAGAGTTAATCATTAATAAAGTAACTATTTTAAATAATGAGTTAAAGAAAAAGTTCAAGGTTAAAAATCCTAGAATAAAGTTATTAGGGCTAAATCCTCATGCCGGTGAAGGAGGAAAAATAGGTGATGAAGAAAAAAATATACTTATTCCTGCTGTAAAAGAATTGAGAAAGAAAAAAATTAATGTTTCTATGCCTATGTCGGCAGATACAGCTTTTACAAAAAAACTACTTAAAGAAACAGACGCTTATCTTGGAATGTATCATGACCAAGTCTTGCCTGTATTGAAGGCACTTAGCTTTGGTAATTCAGTTAATATAACTCTTGGAGTACCTATTATAAGAACATCAGTTGATCATGGGGTTGCTCTAGATATTGCCGGTTCAGGCAGGGCTGATACCTCATCTTTAAAAGAAGCTATAAGAACTGCTAAGAAGATTATCTAATGAACGATAGAGATATTAGAAGAAAACTTGGCCAAAATTATCTATCAGATCCAGCTATTATTTTTGAGATGGGTCAGGCTATATCTCCGCAAAAAGGTAATCATATTTTAGAAATAGGTCCAGGAATGGGAGCGCTAACAAATACTGTAAATAAAGAGGGAGTTAATATTAAGGCTATTGATGTAGATAAGAAAAATATTGATTTCTTATCTTCTGAATTTAGAGGTCCAGGTAATTTTGATTTTATACACGGTAATATTTTAAAAACACCTTTAGATTTTCTTAACGAAACTCATCATCGAATAATAGGTAACCTCCCCTACAACATTTCAACGCAAATAATTCTTATGTTTACAGATTGGGTTAATGAAATTCAGGACATGCACTTTTTAGTTCAAAAAGAAGTTGCACAAAAGATATGTGGTGAAGTGGCAACTAAAAATTGGGGCAAGTTAGGAATTAAGTTATCTGCATTCTTCAACACTCAGATTCTATTTGATGTTCCTCCAGAAGCATTTGATATCAAGCCAAAGGTAACATCGAGCTTCATAAGATTGACTCCAAACAACGAATTAAATATTGATGCGGCAACAAAGAGCAATCTCTATAAGGTAGTAGATCTATCTTTTGGTTCTAGAAGAAAAAATATTAGAAATAATTTAAAAAAACAATCTTTTGATTGGGATTCGTTAGGAATTGATAATAATTTAAGGCCTGAAGAAATTCCGCTGGTAGATTATCTAAAACTAGCCAAGGCTTATAAAGAATAATGGCTCATTATGTGATTGGGGACCTTCAAGGATGCTTCGAAGAGCTCATGATTTTAATAAAGAAAATTAAATTTGATCCTAATAAGGATAAATTAATTTTTGCAGGTGATCTTGTTAACAGAGGGGACCAGTCTTTGGAGGTTATGGAATTCTGTATTCAAAATAAGAAATCTATAAAAGCTGTTTTAGGTAATCATGATTTTTATTTGCTATACCTAATAGAGCATCAAGGTAAAAATAAATCACTAAAGAAGGTTTTAGAGTCTAAGAATATTAAAAAGTATCATTCTTGGTTAAAGAAACTGCCTTTGTTACTAGAGATTAAAATCAAAGAAACTAAAGAAACCTTCTGGATCTCTCATGCTGGCATACCTTATCTTTGGGATACAAGATTAGCTAAGAAGTTATCAAAAGAAGTTCAGGTGGGACTAAAAGAGGATTCATTTAATGTTTTGGAAAACATATGGGGTGATACGCCTAAAGTATGGAATTCAAAATTAACAGGTTATAAAAGATTAAGAACTATCATCAATTACTTCACACGAATGAGATTCCTTGGCAAAGACGGCTCTTTAAAATTAAAAGCAAAAAAGAACAAAGCAGAAAAAGGACATATTCCATGGTTTGATCAAACAGTAAAAAACCTTAAAAAAGATGAATATATTATTTTTGGTCACTGGGCAGCACTTGAAGGAAAAACTAAACTAGATAATATAATTGGTGTTGATACCGGCTGTGTTTGGGGAAATAATCTCACAGCTATAAGATTAGAAGATAAGAAGTTATTTCAAGTTAAGAAATCATGAAAATTTACGAAGTAGGAGGAGCTGTTCGAGATGCCCTCTTAGAAAAAGAAGCTAAAGACAAAGATTGGGTTGTTGTAGGCTCATCGCCAGAGGAAATGGCCAGTAAGGGTTTTAAACCTATTGGAAAAGACTTTCCAGTTTTTCTTCATCCAGAAACCAAGGAAGAATACGCATTAGCAAGAACCGAAAGAAAGACCGGACAGGGCTATCACGGTTTTAATTTTTATTTTGGTAAAGAGGTTACTCTGGAAGAAGATCTTTCAAGAAGAGATTTTACTATTAATGCTATTGCTAAAGATGCCTCAGGAAATCTTATTGATCCTTTTAACGGTGTTGATGATATTAAAAATAAAATCTTTAGGCATGTTTCAGATGCTTTCTCTGAGGACCCCCTCAGAGCTATCAGATTGGCTAGATTCAGAACCTATGAACATTTGCAGGATTTCACGATTACAGATGAAACCAAAGAACTTTTAAGGCAAATTGTTGATTCTGGTGAAATTGGTAAGCTTTCAGAAAATAGAATATGGACAGAAACTGAAAGAGCTCTAGGTTCAAATAATCCAAATATTTATTTTGAGACTCTTGTCGAATTTAAAATACATAAATTTTATTTTAAAGAACTTGTAAAAACTAAATGTGATTCATCCAATGACATCTATGTTAGATGGGCAGAACTTCAAATAAATAATGATTTTCTTTTGGGCGGTAACCTGCCCATGTCTAATACTTTTATTAAAGCATCGCAGACGCTTAGAACGTTGTCGTTAGTTACCAATGACTCTAATGAAGATGTTCTCATAAAAGTCCTACAAGAAGTCAGATTTGAACGAAGTGAAGATTTAATTAAGCGTCTTGCCTCTCTCCCTCAACTTAAAGATTCAAAAAAAATGATTCTCAAATTATTGTGCGGAATGAAGAAGACAGATTTTTCTGTACTAGCAAATATTTCAAAGGAGCAAATTGAAGAAGAAAAGATTAAACTACTCAAACAAGTTATAAAAGAAAGCCGATGAATAAAACAATTTTGATTACAGGTGCTGCAAAAAGGATTGGTAAGGAAATAGCTCTTACATATTGTGAGATGGGCTGGAATATTATCATTCACTATAATTCATCAAAAGATGATGCTCAGAAACTTGCAGACCATATCAATTCTAAGAATCCTGAGACTGCAAAAATCGTTCAAGCTAACCTAGACATAGATAGCGAAGTAACAAGGCTCGTAGAAGAAAGTAAAAACCTTTTTGATACTATTGATATTCTTGTGAATAATGCATCTACTTTTTATCCTACTCCTATCGATGAAATATCAGATGAGCATTGGATGAAGTTAGTGGGATCAAATCTAAAAGGTCCTCTATTTTTAATTAGCGGTCTTAAAGATAAATTAAAAGAGTCTAACGGATCTATTGTAAATATTACTGATACCAATCTAAGTAAGGGAGTAGCCAATTACTCTATATATTCAGCAGCTAAGGCCGGACTTGAGTCTATTACTAAAGGTTTGGCAAGGGAATTAGCTCCTAATATTACTGTTAATGCTATTGCTCCCGGAGCAATGCTTGAACCACCAGGTGTTGAATGGACTGATGAACAAAAAGAGAAAGTTGTCTCCAATATTCCCCTTAAAAGAATGGGGTCTGAAAAAGATATTGCTCAGGCAGTGAAATTTGTTGCTGGTGCAAAATATATGACAGGCCAAACAATAAAAGTTGATGGAGGAAGATCTCTGTCATGAGTCTCAGTGAAAATTTACGTGATGAGATGTTTTCTGGTACAAAAGAGGTTGCTGAGAATCTTAAAATAGATGCTTTTAAATTACAGCCATGGATTGATGCACATGTCCCAGGTGCTGGAGCAATTAAGAAAATAGAACAGTTTAAAGGCGGACAATCAAACCCAACCTATAAAATTACTACTGAAGGCAAAGATCTTGTTTTAAGAAGAAAGCCTCCAGGAAAGTTACTTCAATCAGCTCATGCGGTTGATAGAGAATACAAAGTGATAACAGCTCTTTATGAAACTGATGTTCCTGTTCCAAAAACATACGGTCTTTGCGAAGATGATGATGTTGCTGGAACTGCTTTTTTTGTTATGGATTGCTTAGATGGAAATATATTTTGGGATCCGATGATACCTAGTATTTCAAAGGAAGATAGAATCAAGGTTTATCAGAATAAAAATAAGACACTTGCAGCACTTCATAGCGTTGATTATAAAAAAGTAGGTTTAGAAGATTACGGCAAACCAGATAACTATGTTGGGAGACAAATTGAAAGATGGTCTAGACAATACAGAGCATCTGAAACAGATAATATTGAAGCTATGAATAACTTAATAGAGTGGCTTCCAAAAAATATTCCAAATGATAATGCGACATCAATTGTCCATGGAGATTTTCGTTTAGATAATATGATCTATAAAAATAATAAGGTTATAGGTGTTCTTGATTGGGAACTTTCTACTTTAGGACATCCTGTTGCTGACTTTAGTTATCATTGCTTAACTTGGCGAACAGAGCCTATCTTTTATGACTATCCAAAACTTAAAGAACTTGGTGTTCCAAATGAAATTGAGTATAGAGATATGTACTCTGAAGCTACTGGTCAGGACCTTTCTGAAAACTGGGAATACTATATGGCATTTAACATATTTAAGGTAGCTGCTATTTGTCAGGGGATTCTTGGAAGAGTAAGAGATGGAACAGCAGCAAATAAACATGCGGAGGAAAGAGGTATGAAGGTATACCCTCTCTCCGAAGGTGCTTGGTCAATAGTAGAAAATAACTTTAAATAAGTTCTTTTAAAGGCTCTGAGACAAATGAGTATTTAGCCACTTCATCACTCTCAAATATAATTTCTTCATCATCTATTTGAAGAACTATATCTATATCAAGAGTTCTGGCACTAAATTTTGGAGCATCTCTATTTCTGCCTGACTCATCCTCAATACCTTTTAGTTTTTTATTAAGCTCATCAAAAGATAGGCTGCTATCTCCAGACACAACAAGATTTAAAAAATCGTCACCTTCGAATCCTTCTGCTTTGGTCTGATGTACAGACGAATATTCGCTGTTATCTAATATTTTTTGAAGTTTTTCTATAGCAAGAATAATATTTGCTTCTGCATTAATATTACTGCCTAGGGAGAGATAGAATTTCATTATCTATGAATAACCAAGCCAACGTCTTTTGCGCCTCTTAGAGCTCCTGGCTTAGACACTCTAAGCTTTATTGACTCAACTCCATAATCGTCCTTCACAAGAGCTGCAATGCCTTCAGCAAGTGATTCTTGGAGCTGGAATGATGAATCTTCAACAAATTTAATCACACCTTTGCAAATAGCCTTATAGTCGATGGTATCTTCAATGGAATCAGTTGCAGCTGCCCTTTTGCAGTCAAAAGGAAATTCCATATCAATGGATACTTCTTGTTTTACTTTTCTTTCCCAGTCAAAGATTCCTATGATGGTTTCGACGCGTAAATCTTTTATATAAATAATATCTTTCATTTTGATAGTTCGTTTAATGGCCATCTAGCTCTAACCGATGATCCAATGTTTACAATTTTATCAGAAGATCTTAAAGATCCAACGAATGCAATCATAGCTGCATTATCACCGCAGTACTTAAGGTCCGGATAATAAACTTTAATTCCCAAAGAGTTTTCTAATTCTTTTATAGCAGATCGAAGAGCATTGTTAGCTGCCACTCCTCCAGCAATAATCACATCGCCTCTGCCTGTTAGCTCAATAGCTTTTTTTATCTTCTTTGTAAGTACGTCAATAACAGCTTGCTGAAATGAAGCTGCAATATCTGCTTTAACCTGATCGTTTAAATCTTCTATGTCTTTTACTTTATATAAAACAGATG
>Ga0257106_1001473_pt1 | contig 11589 bp, 10 predicted proteins | sample LP_taG_3_FD_190177 | JGI IMG/M metagenome (GOLD analysis project Ga0257106, IMG submission 190177) | Marine microbial communities from Northeast Subartic Pacific Ocean, Canada - LP_J_2011_P26_10m | ecosystem: Environmental > Aquatic > Marine > Oceanic | place: Canada: Northeast Subartic Pacific...
AAAAATAGTCAAATTTGTATTTAAATAACTAAAACTAATAACTATATGAAAAAAATATCTTTAATGTTAACAGTTCTGCTTGTTTCTGGGTTCTGTTACGCACAAAATATTGTAACTGGTACAATAATCGATTCCGAAATGGGTAAGGGATTGCCTGGAGCCACTATTATTGTTAAAGGAACAAATATTGGAGTCAATACAGATTTTGATGGGAAATTTGAAATTATTTCTGATAATTCTGGAACATTAATAGTTTCTTTTGTTGGATACGCTAGTCAAGAAATTGAATTTGACAAGTCAATGGACATTACCGTTTCTTTAAAAGTTTTAGGCTTATCTGGAGTTACTGTTTTTGGAACTGCAGATTTTGCTATTGATAGAGATCAGGCTGTAACTCAGTCTACTTTGACTGCAGCAGATATTCAAGAAAGAATAGGAAACCTAGAGCTTCCTGAAATGCTTAATTCAACACCTGGTGTATACGCTACAAAAGGCGGGGGTGCTTTTGGAGACTCAAGAATTAACTTAAGAGGTTTCGATTCTCAAAATATAGCTGTTTTAATTAATGGTATTCCAGTAAATGACATGGAAAATGGAAGGGTTTATTGGTCTAACTGGGCTGGGCTCTCTGATGTAGTGTCAGCTATGCAAGTACAAAGAGGACTTGGGGCTTCAAAGCTGGCTATATCTTCAGTTGGTGGTACAATTAACATTTTAACAAAATCTACTGATCTGAATGAAGGTGGAAAAATTTCAACTATGGTTGGGAATGATGGCTTCACCAAAAGTGTAATGGCTTATAACACTGGAGAATTGGATGGAGGACATGCTCTTTCGGTATTATTTTCAAGAACAGCGGGGGATGGCTATGTAGATGGAACAATGTTTGAAGGATATAACTATTTTCTTGGATATGGATGGAAAGACAGTGCAAATAAACATAATTTACAACTAATAATTACTGGAGCTCCTCAAACACATAATCAAAGAACTAGCAGCTTTTATAACATGGCTAAAGTTGAGGATTATCAAAAATATGGTATAAGGTATAACTACAACCACGGATATTTAAATGGGCAAGAGTTTAATCAAAGAAAAAACTTCTATCACAAACCGCTTGCTTCTTTGAACTGGGAATATAAAATAAACGAATCTACTAATCTGTCCGCTTCCGCTTATTACTCCATTGGAAGAGGAGGTGGAACTGGAGACATTGGCCGTTTAGATGGTAAATACGCAAGTGATTCGCGTTTTAGAAATCCGGCTAATGGTCAAGTTAATTGGGATAAAATTTACGCATCTAATTCAGGTCAGCAAACAAATTTTTATGGTTTCTCATATAATAATGTGGCTGATCCTGCTACGGGTCTATTTATTGTAAATGATCAAGATGAAACAGTGAATGGAGTGAAAAGAAATGGAATAGTTAGAAGAGCATCTATTAATTCTCACAACTTTTTGGGCAGTATTATAAATATTCAAAAAGAGTTTAATGATAATTTAACTTTGAACTTTGGTTTTGATTTAAGATCTTACAAAGGGATTCATTACAGAAGATTAGATCACTTAATTGGAGCGGATGGTTATAGAGATTTTGACAATAAAAATTATGCTGGCGGAAGTGCAGTAAGAACAAAAACTTATAGTTCTATGCTAGGGAAACAATGGAATGTGTTTAAAGACACTGATGACGAAGAAAAAATTGACTACCATAATGATGGTTTAGTAAGATGGACTGGAGTGTTTACTCAACTAGAATATAAAGTTGAAAAACTTTCTGCGTTTGTTCAAGGAGCTATTTCGAATCAAGGATTTCAAAGAGTAGAATACTTTAATCAAGTTGGAACTGCCACGACTGATTGGGAGAATATTACAGGAGGGAATGTAAAGCTTGGTGCAAATTACAATATTAACGCAAAAAGCAATGTTTATGTAAACTCGGGTATGTACTCCAAACAACCTAATTTCGATGCGGTTTACATTAATTATGGGAATAATTTAAACCCTGATTTAAAAAATGAGACTGTTACCGGGCTAGAAGCAGGTTATGGATACAGGTCTAATAATTTAACATTAAACGTTAATATATACAGAACTACTTGGGATGACAGGTTTTTATCAAATGATGAAGTAGAGTACATTGACAGCAGCGGCAATGAAGAGGAAGGAATCGCCAACTACTACGGAATTCAACAGCTTCACAAGGGAATTGAAATTGATGGGACGTATAAATTAAGTCCTTTTGTAAAGGTGGAAGGGATGATATCCTTGGGAAACTGGAAATATACCAGTGATGTAACAGTTGATGTCTTTGATTCAGCTAGAAATAAAGTTTCCTCCTCTACTATCTTTTTGGATGGAGTTAAAGTTGGTGATGCCGCTCAAACAACTTCAAGAATAAATCTGGTTGTTAACCCAACTGACCTTTTCAAATTTAATGTTAGTATGTTTTCAGCATCTCAACTTTATGCGAATTTTAACCCTGAAGAGTTTGATACTGATGGAGATATGGCAATGAAGATCCCTTCATATGAGTTATTTGATTTTGGCTCTTCTTATAATCTGTCAATCGCAGGAGAGAAAGTATATGTAAGACTGAACGTTAATAATATATTTGACAATCATTACATCGCTGAATCTAGTGACAATATAGTGGCTAACCCTGGAGATCCAACTTATTTAGGTGTTCACACTGGAAACAGAGCCTTCCCTGGATGGGGAAGAACTTGGAATTTAGGTTTTTCGTATAGATTCTAATATTTAATCACAATAAAAAAGCCTCGTTATTATAAAGAGGCTTTTTTATTTTATATCCTTAATCTTTAATTGAGTAGTGGTTTTTCCATTCCAAGTATTTTGATCAATATTATAGACCATTGAAAATGGGGAATCAGCTTTAATTATATTAGATTTTTCTGATAACCAAAAGCCTATTGCTGAAATTGAATTTTGTTGGTTTTGTTGTACTGAAAGCTTGATATGTTCTTTATTTTTTCCAACTTTTTTTACAGCACCATCTAAAACAAGTTCGTCCGATAGAAATGAGGGGGTTCTGTTTCCGGGACCAAAAGGTTCAAATTGATTTAAAATTCTATAAAATTTAGGAGTTATTGATTCTAATTGAATCTTAGATTCAATTCTGATTTCTGGCTCTGGTAGTTTTTTAACATCATTGGACACAGCTTTTTCAAAACACTCTTTGAAGTGATTGTAGTTTTTTTCTTTTATTGTTAATCCAGCAGCATATTTGTGCCCCCCAAATTGTAAAATATATTTTTTGCATTGTTCTAAAATTTTATATAAATCTATGTTTTTGATTGATCTTGCAGAAGCAGTTAAATTTCCATCTTCAGATTTACAAAAAACAACGGTAGGCTTGTAATGTTTTTCAATTAGCCTAGAAGCTACTATTCCTATCACTCCCCTGTTCCATGACTTGTCAAAAACTACTGTTGAAAAAACGTCTTGATTACTTGATTTGTTAATTTGTTCTAAAGCTTGTTCTGTTATTTTTTTTTCTATTTCTCTTCTTTCAGTGTTTAGTTTTTCTATTTTTTTACATAGTTTTTCTGCTTTCCCAAAATCCTCTTCTAATAAAAGTTCTAGTGATAAAGAGGCGTGAGCGATTCTCCCTGAAGCATTAATTCTTGGTGCAACATAAAACATTAAATCGCCAATATTAAATTCCTTTTTCATATTGTTCTTTAATATACAGTGCATACCCATTCTTGGATTAGAGTTTATAATCTGCATCCCCAAATGGGCTAATGTTCTGTTTTCATCTACAATAGGAACAATATCTGCTGCAATAGCTAAGGCTACAAGGTCTAAATAATGAATTATCTTTTCGATTTCTAATCCTCTTCGAGAATTAATTGCTTGAACCAATTTAAATCCTACTCCACAACCACATAATTCTTTAAAGGGATAGTCACAATCTCTTCTTTTGGGGTTTAAAACTGCTAAAGCATTTGGCATGATTTCGCTAGGATTATGATGGTCACAAATAATAAAATCAATTCCTTTTTTTAAAGCATATTCAACTTGAGAGTTTGCTTTTATTCCACAATCAAGAGCAATAATGAGTTCTTGTTTGTTCTTGCTTGCCAAATCAATAGCTTTTAAAGAAACACCATATCCCTCGCTGTTTCTATCTGGGATATAAGTAGAAATATCTGCTCCTATTTCTTTTAAATAGGAGCTTAAAAGAGCTACAGAGGAAGTCCCGTCTACATCGTAATCTCCAAAAATCATAATAGACTGCTTCTGTTCAATTGCTTTTAAAATTCTATTTACAGCAACATCCATATCCATCATTAAAAAAGGGTCATATAATTGGCCTAGGTTAGGTCTAAAAAAATCTTTAGCTTGATTAAAAGTTTTGATTCCTCTGTTGACTAGCATGGAAGAAATCACTGGGTCTACATTAAGTTCTTTTGAAAGGGCCTTAATAGTTGATTTATCTACGTTTTCTTCAATTATCCAATTCATTTTATTTTCCTTTTCCTTCAACAACAATAACATATTCCCCCTTGGGTTTCTTGGTGGTGTAAAGTTGTATTATTTCTTTTAGAGATCCTCTTGATGTCTCTTCATAAAGTTTTGTTAGTTCTCTAGAAACAGAAATTTTTCTATCTGAACCAAAAGAAATTTCAAAATCTAAAAGAGTCTTTACTAATTTGTGTGGGGATTCGTAAAATATCATGGTTCTTGATTCAGAACTAAGAATAGAAAGTCTTGTCTTCCTGCCTTTTTTAATAGGTAAAAATCCTTCAAAAATAAATTTATCAGCAGAAATTCCGCTTACCATTAAAGCAGGGATTAGAGCCGTGGCTCCTGGCAAACACTCTACCTCAATACTATTTTCTAAAGATGTTCTAAGTATTAAAAATCCTGGATCTGAAATTCCTGGTGTACCAGCATCAGAAATAACGGCTACATTATTACCTTCTTTAATTTTTTTTACTATAATTTCAACTTCTTTGTGTTCGTTAAATTTATGATGTGATCGTAACTGAGATTTAATCCCTAAATGATTTAATAGTTTTTTACTTCTTCTTGTGTCTTCGCATAAAATTAAATCTACATCAGTTAAAACCTGTATCGCCCTTATAGTAATGTCATCTAAATTTCCTATTGGGGTAGGTACAATATATAGTTTTGCCATGTTGAATTAATTTTTAGACCTTTGTATAATCAATAAAGTTAACTACTTTGAAAACAATATCAATAAGTTTAAAATGAAAGTGAATAAGAAAGTTTCAAAAGGAAAAATTGAGGTTATTTGCGGATCTATGTTTTCTGGGAAAACAGAAGAATTAATTAAACGGATTAAAAAAGTGGAATTTTCAAATGAAAATTTTATTGTTTTCAAACCCATAACTGATTCTAGAAACCCTATTGATAAGATTATTTCTCATGCAAAAAACGAGATTTCATCGAAATTAGTTAAAAACTCTAATGATATTCTTGATTTATCAAAGAATTATAAAGTTATAGGAATTGATGAAGCACAATTTTTTGATCAAGACTTGGTTTTAGTTTGTAATAAATTAGCAAATAGTGGCTGTAGAGTTATTGTTGCAGGATTAGATATGGACTATAAAGGGATTCCATTTGGACCCATGCCAAATTTAATGGCTTGTGCTGAAGAGGTCACAAAAGTTCACGCTACATGTGTTGAAACAGGGGAACTTGCAAGCTTTAGTTTTAGAAAAATTGAAAATGAAGATTTAGTAATGGTCGGAGAAAAAAAAGAATATGAGCCCCTCTCAAGAAATGCTTTTTTTAAAAAAATGAAGGGAAAGAAAAAAATAAATAATGATTAATCAAGAAACTGTTGTTGAAATTAATTTATCTAATCTTAAAAAAAATCTTGATTTTTTAAAATCTAAAATTAGAAAAGAAACTCTTGTTATGGCCGTTGTAAAGGCTTTTGCATATGGATCTGATTCTACAATAATTTCTAAAAAATTAGAAAAAGAAAAAATAGATTATTTAGCTGTTGCCTACACTGTTGAGGGAATGGAGCTTCGTGATAAAGGAATCACAACTCCAATTCTTGTTCTACATCCGCAAATTAACGATTTTGATAAAATTATAGATTTTGAACTGGAGCCAAGTATTTATTCTTTTCGAGTTTTAAAAGCTTTTATGAACACCAAAAAATTAACTAAAAACTATCCTTTTCAAATAAAATTTAATACCGGATTAAACCGCTTGGGCTTCAATGAAAACCAAATAGATAAACTGATACTATCACTAAAAAACCTTAAACCTAATTTTATATTTTCTCACTTAGGAGCTTCTGAAGATGTATTAGAAAAATCTTTTACTAATGAACAAATAAAAAAATTTATATTCATTTCGTCTGATTTTGAAAATAAGATTGGTAGAAAAATCAAGAAACATATTTTAAATACTTCTGGAATTCTAAATTTTTCAGAAGCGCAGTTTGAAATGGTACGAACAGGTATTGGTTTATACGGGTTTGGCAATGATTCTAAGTTCAATGATAATCTAAAACCAGTTATCAGTCTAAAAACTATTATTTCTCAAATTAATCATATTAAAAAGGGGGAATCGGTTGGCTACAACAGAGGTTTTCTATCAAAAAAATCAATAACTACGGCCACACTACCTATCGGTCATGCTGATGGAATAAATAGGCAATATGGTAACGGCAAAGCAAGTGTTATGGTGAATGGAAAATCAGCTTTAATTATAGGTAATATCTGTATGGATATGATGATGATTGATATTTCTAATATTATTTGTAATGAGGGTGACGAGGTTATAATTTTTGATGATAAAAATGTTTCAGCTGAAGAGTTCACAGAATCTGCAGGAACAATTTCTTATGAAATTTTAACAGCTTTATCAAAAAGAATCAAAAGAATCGTTATTAATTAATTGTTTTGTTTTTAACAAAAATTTCTAATAATGATTTAAAACAGTTTATAATTTTTGTTTCTGCTGTAATAATTAATTTTGCTAATTAAATATTTTTATGAAAATTGCTATAGTAGGTGCGACTGGAATGGTAGGAAATGTTATACTTGAAATTATAAAAGAGCGTAATTTTCATTTCGATGAATTATTTCTTGTAGCGTCTAAAAGTTCGATTGGTAGAAAAATTGATTTCTTAAACAAAACATATGATGTAATCGGAATTGAAGAGGCTCTTTTACACGTTCCTGATATCGCTATTTTCTCAGCTGGTGGAGAAACTTCATTAAAATGGGCTCCAAAATTCTCAGAAATTGGAACTACAGTAATTGATAACTCCTCTGCCTGGAGAATGGATAATTCAAAAAAATTAATTATTCCTGAAATAAACGGGTCTAGTCTAGGTGCTGGTGATAAAATAATCTCTAATCCTAACTGCTCTACTATTCAAATGCTAATGGTTTTAGCCCCAATACATGAAAAATTTAAAATAAAAAGAGTGGTAGTTTCAACTTATCAATCGGTTACTGGGTCAGGGGTGAAAGCTTTAAATCAATTGAATAATGAATACAATGGTAAAAAGGGTGAAATGGCGTATAATTATCCTATACATCAAAATGTAATCCCTCATTGTGACGATTTCCTTCCAAATGGTTATACAAAAGAAGAAATGAAGTTATCAAACGAAACTCACAAAATACTTGATTCTAATATAAAAGTTAGTGCAACAGCAGTAAGGGTCCCTGTAATTGGAGGGCATAGTGAATCCATTAACCTTACACTATCTAATTCATTTGAAATTTCAAATATTATTCAACTATTAAGCAATATTCCAGGTTTAGTTTTAAAAAATGATTCCGCTAGTTTAGAGTATCCCATGCCTCTGTTTTCTAAGGGAAAAGATGATGTGTTTGTCGGTAGAATAAGAAAAGACTTTTCTGAAAAAAACAGTTTAAACCTATGGGTAGTTGCTGACAACCTTAGAAAGGGTGCCGCAACAAATACAATTCAAATTGCTGAATATCTTATAGAAAAAAAAATTCTTAATTAAGGCTGTTTTATTTCAAAGTCGTCCATAAACTTAGTTGTATAGTTCCCTTTAATATAATTAGGATCATCCATTAATTGTCTATGAAAAGGAATGGTTGTTTTAATGCCTTCTATTACAAATTCGTCAAGAGCTCTTTTCATTTTTTGAATGGCTTCCCCTCTATTTTGTGCTGTAACTATTAATTTCGCAATCATAGAATCATAATTTGGAGGAATCGTATATCCACTATATACATGAGTATCTAGTCTAACTCCGTGTCCTCCTGGAAGATGAAGATTTGTAATTTTTCCTGGCGAAGGTCTAAAGTCTGTAAATGGATCTTCAGCATTTATTCTGCACTCAATAGAATGAAGTTTAGGAAAATAGTGATTGCCTGAAATCTTTACTCCAGCGGCTACTTTGATTTGTTCTTTAATAAGGTCATAATCAATAACCTGTTCTGTTATGGGGTGCTCAACCTGAATTCTTGTGTTCATTTCCATGAAATAAAAATTCCTATTCTTATCTACTAAAAACTCAATCGTTCCAGCTCCCTCATATTTTATAAATTCAGACGCTTTGACGGCCGCTTCTCCCATTTTATCTCTCAATTTATCTGTCATAAAAGGAGACGGAGTTTCTTCGGTAAGCTTTTGATGTCTTCTTTGAATCGAACAGTCTCTTTCTGACAAATGACAGGCTTTGCCAAATTTATCTGCCACAATTTGTATTTCTATGTGTCTAGGATTTTCTACTAATTTTTCCATATACATTGAGTCATTCCCGAAAGAAGCCTTGGCTTCTTGCTTAGCGCTTTCCCATAACTCTAAAAAATCCTTTTCATTCCAAACCGCTCTCATTCCTTTTCCTCCTCCTCCTGCTGTAGCTTTAATCATCACAGGATACCCAATCTTTTTGGCAATTTTTTTGGCATCTTCAAATGAATCTATAATCCCCTCAGAACCTGGAATTGTAGGAACTCCCGCTGCCTTCATTGTTGATATTGCTGAAGCCTTATCCCCCATTCTGTCTATCATATCAGCAGAAGCCCCAATAAATTTAATTTTATGCTCTTCGCAAATTTTAGAAAAACGTGAATTTTCAGACAAAAACCCATAACCTGGGTGAATTGCATCTGCATTTGTTATTTCGGCAGCGGCAATTATATTAGGGATTTTCAGATATGATTCTGAACTATTAGCTGGGCCAATGCACACTGCTTCATCTGCAAATTTTACATGTAAACTTTCCTGATCAGCAACTGAATATACGGCAACAGTCTGAATCTCCATTTCTTTACAGGTCCTTATTATTCTTAACGCTATTTCCCCCCGGTTGGCAATTAATATTTTTTTAAACATTTTGTTTTTTTATGTACTAATTAACTTAAGAAGGGTCTAATAAAAATAAAGGCTGGTCAAATTCCACAGGAGAGGAATCGTCTACTAAAATTTTGACGATTTTTCCAGAAAATTCTGATTCGATTTCATTGAAAAGTTTCATTGCTTCAATTACACATAAAACATCTCCTTCAGAAATTAAATCTCCATTTTCAATGAAATTAGCTTTGTCTGGCGATGGTTTTCTGTAGAAGGTCCCAATAATTGGAGATTTGATTGTTATCAAATGACTATCTTCAGAAATGTTATCTTGCTCTAATCCAGATTCAAGATTTGCTTCCGTGGAAGGTGTTGAAACAGATTGTGAGACAATCCCTTGTGGTTCTGCATAAACAATTGGCTTAGAACTTAAACCGGTTTTTATTCCAATTTTTAAGTCTTTAGATTCAATTTTGACTTCACTTACGCCTGATTTAGCTACGAATTTAATTAATTGTTGTATGTCTTTTATATTCATAATATTTGATTTATTAACTGTTATATGCCCACTTTAAGAATGATGCTCCCCACGTAAATCCGCCACCAAAAGCAGCAAAGATTATGTTATCTCCCTTTTTAAACTGGTTTTCATAATCAGATAATATCAGAGGGATTGTAGCTGCGGTAGTATTGCCGTATTTCTCAATATTCATTAGTACCTTAGAATTTTTTATTCCCATTCTATTGGCTGTTGCATCGATAATTCTTTTATTAGCTTGATGAGGGACTAAATAATTTATGTCTTCATTTGAAAGATTATTTCTTTGCATAATTTGATAAGAGGCCTCCGACATATTTGAAACTGCATATTTAAAAACACTTTTACCGTCTTGGAAAAGAAAATGTTTTTTGCTTTGGACTGTTTCAATTGAAGGTGGCATTACAGAACCTCCTGCTTCAATCTTAAGGAATTGCCTTCCTATTCCGTCGGAACGTAAAAATTCATCTTGCATTCCAAGCCCTTCTTCATTGGGTTCGAATAAAACCGCAGCTGCTCCATCTCCAAAAATAATACAAGTATTTCTGTCTGAATAGTCAACAATTGAAGACATTTTATCAGCACCAATTAAAATAATTTTTTTATATCTACCAGATTCGATATAAGAAGATGCAACAGACATCCCATATAAAAAACCAGAGCAGGCAGCCTGTAAATCATATCCAAAAGCATTAATTGCACCAATTTGTGTTGCCACATGAGCAGCCGTAGCACTTACGTGCATATCTGGAGTTACTGTAGCTACAATAACCATATCTACGTCAAGTGGATTTATATTGTTTTTATTTATAATTTGATTTGCGGCATTAATTGCCATGAAAGAAGTTCCTATTCCTTTATCTAAAATTCTCCTTTCTTTTATGCCGGTTCTTGCTAAAATCCATTGGTCATTTGTGTCTACCATCTTTTCTAAATCATAATTATTTAGAACATTTTTAGGCAAATAAGAACCAACTGCAGTAATTGAAGCGAAAGTTTTTTTCAAACTAAAAAGTATGATTTATAATCAAAAATGGGAAAAAAATGACAAAAAATAGCAAAAAGTAGCAAAAAATGGCAAAAAACTAGATTTTAAGACTAAGCTTCTACTTCTACCGAATTGTCAATCAAGACTTTGCCTCTATAATATAATTTGTCTTCATGCCAATGAGCCCTATGATATAAATGGGATTCGCCGGTAGTTTTACATGTTGCAATTTGAGATTCTGCTACCTTATAATGTGTTCTCCTTTTGTCTCTTCTAGTTTTAGAAATTTTTCTTTTAGGATGTGCCATAATCTATTATTTATATTAAGTCCTTTAATTTATCCCACCTTGGGTCAATTTTAGGACTATTTTTTTGTAAGTCTAATTCGTATTTTTTGAGCCTGTTTAAGGTTTCTGATTCTAAAGAACCGTCTTCTACACCAGGATGAATTATTTTTATTGGCAAAGATAACACTATCATTTCATATAATTGTTGTGAAATCTCTAATTGATAAGATCCTTTGGGTAAAATCAACAATTCGTCGTTATCGTTGTTAAGTTTTGAGCCAAATTTAACAACTAAATTGATTGATGAAGTTTGTGAATAGTCAAATGGTTCATTAGAAACAAAACAATTAATATTTATTATACCTTTTGAAGAAAAATTCAGCTCTAATAAATTTGATTTTTTAATCAACTCAACATCTACTGATATATTACAACTATTAAAATCGTCATAGCCAAAATGCTCAAAGATTCTGTTGTCT
>Ga0257106_1001477_pt1 | contig 11563 bp, 8 predicted proteins | sample LP_taG_3_FD_190177 | JGI IMG/M metagenome (GOLD analysis project Ga0257106, IMG submission 190177) | Marine microbial communities from Northeast Subartic Pacific Ocean, Canada - LP_J_2011_P26_10m | ecosystem: Environmental > Aquatic > Marine > Oceanic | place: Canada: Northeast Subartic Pacific...
GCGGCGGCCGCCGCGGCGGAGCTCGAGGACGCGGTCGCGCAGACGCTCGACATGTTCGTGGGCGACGAGACCTGCGAGGGATCTGACGCTGTGTACGATGCTCACACGCGACGGCGGCGAGGGGCGCGCGGGGCGAGTGGGTCGGGACGATCGTACAGCGCCGCCTCGAGACACGTTATCCTCCGCTCGGCAACCACATCGCGCTTCGGGGTTTACGCGATTTCTGACTGGATTGGCATGTGACGCAGCGAGGGCTTTGGTAATTAAAACACTTACCCAGGAACGACTACACGTAATGTGAGTCAGACATTGAGTGGATTCATTGTTAAGAAATCAGTCGAAAACACGGTCGAAAACACGGTCGAAAACACGGCTGTCAACGAGGCGCCGCCCAGAACGGAGGACACCATGCCGGCCTGCACGGGCACAGCGGCGGTCAAGGTGGACCACACCGTGGACTCCATCAGGTTCGAGCACCCTTCCATCGGCGAGGTCACGGTGCGGCAGGACCTAGAGTTCAGGGGCGAGGGCAGGGACGCCACCGCGCGGCTGTGCTGGGACGCCGCGTTCCCGATGGCACAGTTTCTGTGCGAACACGCCGAGGACACTGTGCGAGGCCGAGACGTGGTGGAGCTGGGAGCCGGGCCGGGGCTCCCCGGGCTGGTCGCCGCGAAGCTCGGCGCGTCGCGCGTGACGCTCACGGACCTCCCGTCCGAGCTCGAGCTCCTCAGGACCAACGCATCCTTCAACGGCTTCGGTGAAGAAGACGAAGCCGACGAAGGTTCATCATCCGGACGCGTCGACGTCGCGGCGTGTACGTGGGGCGACGAGGCGCAGATGTCGGCGGTGGGTAAACGGGACGTGGTGGTGTGCTCGGATGTTTTATACGGCCACCACGCGGACGTGGCCAGGGCGCTGGCACGGACCATGCGAGGGTTGGTCAGGGACGACGGAATCTGCCTCGTCGCGTACTTCAGCCGCGAGAAGCTGATGCACGACCTGGCGTTCTTCGAGGAGTGCGATTTGCTGTTCGAGGATCCAGTCCAGCGGACCGTGGCGGGGGTGGACGAGGAGGACAAAGAAGACCTGTGGTTCTTCGAGTACCGGCCCAAGTAGTAGCACGGTAGGCGTAGACGACTAGCACCAAATTCGAAATAAAAATAGCAATCTTAACCGCAAATAGCGGCATCAACAGCGCTTTTTTGTGTGGAGAAACAGTGGAATGAATATTGTCCGACGAATCAGATTCCAAATCGACTTTTCGTGGCTGAGCGGCGGCGCAACAAATGAACGCGGGAAAGTGAGAGGGACAGGGACAGGGACAGGTGGCCCACACCGTCGCGCGCACGGCCGCAACCGCCTGAAGACAGGACATTCGCAGCGAGTGGCGAGTAGTCCCTGGGGTCTGGGCAGTGCGGGTGGAGCGCAGCGGCGGAGAGGAGGAGGTGCGAGAGGAGGTCGGGGCCAGATAACGTTCCGACGCTCGGATGAAGATGCAGAACGTCAGGACCAAGTACGATGTGGTGGAGCCGGAGGAGTCCAACGACGGCGGCGAGGACATGAACTTCGACGAGCTCTTTCACAACGGCGACACCCCGACGAAGGCTGGGGAGGAGGCGGCCGGACTGAAGGAGGCGCGAACGCCGGAAGGGTCGCAGGCGAGGCGCTCGCTGCTGGGCCCGAGCAAGGACGTCAACGCGACGGGAGCGCAGACGACCGCGACGAAGCTCCACGCGGCGGCGGGGAAGCCGCCGAGGACGCCGACGCGCGACACCGACGTGGTACGCACCACGAGCGGCTTCGACGCTCCCACGTCCTCGGAGAAGCCCGGCGGGGCGCAGAGCGCGTCGGACGTGTGGGCGAAGATCGCGGGCGGCGGCGACGCGCCGGGAGATTCCCCGTCGCGGGCACCGAACACCAGCCCGGCGCCTCCCGCCGGGTCCCAGGCGCCGGCGTCCGCGCTGACCAAGTCGCTGCTCACGTCCAGCCTCACATCCGACCAAGCCGGGGGCTCGCTTCGCAGAATCGACTCCGGGCTGCTGCTCAACACCGCGCGCACCGACCCGAACAGGCCCACCGCGCCGAGGAAAAGGCTCACGCCGGATGATTTCGAGATGCTCTGCCTCGTGGGACAAGGTGCGTTCGGCAAGGTGTTCCAGGTGCGCAAGAAGGACACCGGGTCCGTGTACGCCATGAAAGTGATGAAGAAGGAGGTCATCATCGAGCGCGAGCAGACGGACTACATGAAAGCGGAGCGAGACATCCTCACCGTCATCCACCACCCCTTCATCGTCACGCTGCGATACTCGTTCCAGACCACGCAGAAGCTGTACCTCATCATGGACTTCGTCAACGGCGGGCACCTGTTCTTCTGGCTGTACCGCCAGGGTCTCTTCGACACCGCGCTCACGAGGTTTTACATCGCGGAGATTGTCTGCGCCATCGGGCACCTGCACTCGCTCAACATCATGCACCGCGACCTCAAGCCCGAGAACATCCTGCTCGACAACGACGGCCACGTGAAGCTGACGGACTTTGGCCTCGCGAAGATCCAGGACCCGAACTCGGAGAAGCGAACGAACTCGCTCGTGGGGTCCATCGACTACATGGCGCCGGAGATTGTGGAGGCGAAAGGGCACGGGAAGACGGCGGACTGGTGGAGCGTGGGCGTCTTGATGTACGAGATGTTGACCGGCCAGCTGCCGTTCAGGGGCAAGAACAAGCCCGCGGTGCAAAAGGCGATCTGCTCGGCGAAGCTCAAGATCCCAACCTTCCTACCGGGCGAGGCGAGTGTGTTGATCAAGACGCTGCTGGACAGGCGGCAGGACGTACGCATGGGCAGCGGACCCAACGGCACGGAGAACGTCAAGAACCACAAGTTTTTCAAAGGGGTGAACTGGTCCAAGGTTGAAATCAGGGACGTTACCCCGCCGTTCCGGCCCACAGTCGAAGGCGAGATGTGCACCGCGTGCTTCGACGACATGTGGACACAGAAACCCGCCGTGGACAGCGCCAGCGGCACCCCCGGGTCGAACGAGAACGACGCATTTCTCGGATTTTCGTTCACGTCCCCGTCGCTGATGGTGGACGCGGAAGCCGCGCTCGCGGCGGCGGCGGATGTCGCCAAGAAACGCGAGGAGATGGATAAACTCATCGCCGAGGACGAGGACAGCGAGGACGACTTATCGGACGGCGACGGGGAAGCGCTGGGTAGGATCGACGAGAACGGGGCTATGAACGGGAGTTTCAGCGAGGAGGAACTCGGGTCGCCGGTGAAGCGGCTCGTAAACGGCGTGACGGAGAAGGCGTCGACTCTGTCGCTGAAGAGTGGGCTCAACGCGAGCGCTCCCGCGTTTGTGCCGCCGTCCGCAAAGGGGTGAAGTAATGTTAAGCAGAGAGAGAGAGGAGGGATATTATTACATCGAACGGGGAGCCGCGGTCGTCGATGCGACGATTGGAACCCCTAGCAGCTTAGAAGCAAGCAATAACACCAATAACAAAAGGCAGCAGCCTCGTTACTCTACTCTTACGACGCTCGTCAACCCTGCATGGTGTCCCCACCGCCCATGCCGTTATCCCGGTCCGACGCCGCCGCCTCAGCCTCCCACCTCTCCAGCGAACCGTCGTGCGCGATGGACTCAAACAGCTCCATCGCCTTATCCAACGAGCCGTCCGAGTCCCAGAGCGCCTCGCTCAGCCGGAGGTGAGCCTCCTCGCTCTCGCACCGCAGCAGCCTCTCGATCTTCGGCAGGTCCGCGCCCGATTTCTCCTCCGCCGCGGCCACGATCCCGAGCCTGGTCTGCAGCAGCGGATGCTCCGACGCCATCGCTCCGTAGGTATCCTCAGGCAGCGGTCGGTACCGGCAGAAGAACCCAAAGTGCCACGGTAAAAACTCCATCGTTCGCTTGCGCCCCAAGTCATCCGCGAAGAAATGGTCTTTAAAGTACCCGCACAGCCGCAGGTAAACCTCCACGCGCTCCTCGGGAGTGGGCGCCCATTCCGCGCCGTCGGCGACCTCCTTGAAGATCCACGGCTTGATGAGCGCGCCTCGGCCGGTCATCGCGGCGTACGCCCCCGACCTCTGCAGACGATCGCGATGTTCGTAATGGGTCAGGATGTCACCGTTGCCGACCACGGGTATGCCCCTCTCGCGCTGTATCTCCCCGATGAGGTCCCAGTTCGCGGCGCGCGTGTACCTCTGCTCCTTGGTCCTGCCGTGGATGACCACCGCGGCGGCGCCCGCGCGCTCCACCGCCTCCGCGAGTTGGTGCACGGGCGCCTCCGAGCTCCCCGCGCCGAGCCGAATCTTCACCGTCAACGGGAGCGGCACGCCTTCCGCGATGCCCCGCACGAGCCGCTCCAGTTTCTTGGGCTTCTTCAGCAGCGCCGCGCCGAGGCCGCGCTTCCACGTCTCGTGGATGGGGCAGCCGCAGTTGAGGTCGATGAAGTCAGCGCCGGCTTCCGCGGCGAGCCGGCCGGCGTTGACTCCTTCTACGATTTGGTTCGTCGCGAGTTGAACTCCGAAGAGCTTCTCCGACGGGTGCCTGCGTAGCCTGGCCTTCTCCACCGGGTTGCGTCGGAGCAAGAACCTGGCGAAGACCATCTCGGACACGGTGACGTTGCATCCAAAGTCCACGCAGAGGCGGCGGAAAGGCAGGTTACCGCCCTTGGTGAGCGGAGCGAGGAAAAGCTCATTGTTGATGCTCGCGCGGAAGGACGCGAGCTGTTCCTCGGTGACGAGTCGCTGCGCTGGGGAGTCCTCGAGGCCGTTTGGGACGTCGGCGTAGGAGCGCCTGCCGTCGACGTGCGGCGCCTTCGGCTTGGGAGGCGCGGCGTCGTCGGCGGTCGCGGTGGCATCGTCGCCGGGGACCACCGCCGAGCCGTCGGCGGTGGCGAATCCTCGGTGGCGAGTCCGCTGCGCGGCGGACCACGGCTGGCGCGCGCAACGAGCGCTCGCGCCGCCGCGGTAGGACACACCCGCGCGCAGGGCGCGCGCGGGCAGCCGCAGGGGTGCCACGAGCGCCATGTGAGAGTGACGGGGCGCCGAAACGTTAACCTACGAAGACAAAAAGCGCGACAGTGCCACGTCCTCACTGTGATATCCACATCCATCTCCGAGGATAAAGCGACACTCCTCCGACGCGCGACGCGCACCGAAGCGATCCTCACGTGCGTCCGTTCGATCCACGCGTCGTTCAAGTACCCACCGCCAACCGCACCATCCCCTTCACGAGCATGTCCGCCTCCCTCGCCTCCTCCGCCGCCCTACGCAACACAGCTGTGGGCACCGCGGGAAAGATTGCCCGATCACGTCGCGCGCCCGTGACGCGCGTCTTCGCCTCCTCCCGGGACGCCGCCCCAGTTGAGGCCGTCGAGCTGCCGCGTCGCTCCGCGCTCGCGCTCGGGCTCGCCGCGCTCGCATCTCCCGCATCTCCGTTGAACATCGCGACGACGTCCCCCGCCTTCGCCGAGGATGCCGAGACGATCGGCACGCGCGAGTGGGACTTCAAGACGTACAAACTCGCAGCGCCGGCGGTGTACGACGAGGTCAACGTCCCGCTGGCCAACCCCGCGAACGGCGTCGCGTCCCCCACGGTGCTCCTCCTCAAGGACACCAGGCCCGCGCAGGCGGGTAACACCATCCAGCTGTCCAAGCAGACGATCCCCGAGGGCGGCATCAAGAGCGTCCGCGACATCGGCACCGCTCGGGAAACGGCGGAGAAACTCGTAGCCGCCGAGGAGACGCGGAAGGCGAGCAACCCGTTCAACAAGGTGAGCCCGGAGAAGGCGCTGGAGAACGTGCGGGAGAAGGTGAGGGACGCGTACGAACGTACGGGCCCCGGCGGCTTGGTCTACTACACCGCCGAGTACACCAAAACGGTAGCCACGGTGGAGAGGGTCATCGTGAGCACCTTGGTCGTGGCGGACGGGACGCTGTACACGCTCACCGCGGAGGAGGACAAGGGAAGGTTCGAGTCCGAGATGGGCGACGCGCTCAAGGCGTGCGCCAGGTCGTTCGAGGTCGGTACCCAGGGCGCGGCCGCGCCGGAGCCGGCGAAGAAGGCTGCCCCCGCCAAGAAGGGCCGCAAGTGAAAGAATATCGTGTTTGAAATCTAACCTAAAGCGCAGTGCCGTCTGTTGATTACATTCTATTTGTCCAATTACGCCACGCCCTGTGACTACTTTGTCATACATATCATTTTAAAAATACCGTCACTTCGTTTGTCAACATTTGCCCAAACCAAACGACGACCGGTTACGCGCCGCCAGAGTCGACGGAGGGTCACGTCGTCCGGGTGAAGAGACAGCCCGGCGAGACCTCCAGGATCTGGTGCACCTCGCGGTCAAGGCAGACCTATCCCTCGCCGCCTCGAGGACCCTCATCTCGGGCCCAAAGAGCTAACCGGGCCGATCCCCCGTCCCCCCGTGGCAACGGCCGGATATGTCCCAGGCGCTGCACGTCAACGTCAAGGGCGACGCGAGGATGCCTCTCATGGACGTCTCCGGTGCGTTCACACCACCATCATCCTCCCATCACGTCGGCGAAGCCCGCTCGAGACCCGAGATACCCGCCCGCGCCGACCCTCGCATCGCCCGCCCTCGGACCGACGCCACAGCTGTCGACCTCCGATTTTGCGTTTCGTTTTCTCGACAACGACCCGACGGCGTGCGCTGACCGCGGCCCATCCCGTTCTTCGTGCGCAGGCAACGAGATGAACAACAATAACAGGTTTCCCTCATCCAAGCTCAAGCTCGATGAGTTCTTCCTCAACTGGCTCTCATCGCCCGAGTCGCAGAAGCTGGTGCGCCCCGACCCCGCGCTTCAAACGAGATCCGACGGAAACGACGACCAAAAATAACATTTCTCCTAAACCCCTCTCCCAGGTGCTCAACCTGCTCGACGATGCCAAGGCTGGCCGACCCCTGCAGGCGCCCACGCTCCCACAGACACCCACCGGCCAGTCACCGCTCTCGCCCTCCTCCACCAACGCGCTCTTCTCCGCGACGCCGTCGCTGGCCACGCCGCCGCTGTCGCCGCAGAAGGGCGCGCACTCGCCCGTGCCGGGTTCCCCAGTCTCCCCCGCCAGGCGCCTCTCCCAGGCGGCCAGGGAGAGCCAGACCGCGCAGACCGGGGCGGCGGGGGCCAAGCGAAGGGCCGCGGACGTCATCCCGCGGTTCTACTTTGGCGGCGAGCAGCTCGCGTGGAGCGATGAGCAGAGCGCGGTGAAGCTGGCGGAGGCGGCGCTGCTCTTCAACGGCGGCGAGCTCGACGCGGATGGCATGACGCAGGTGGCGCGCGAGGTGTGCGAGCTCCCGGGGTACTTCGCGCCCTTGCTGATGCACCGCATCAACGGCACGGATCCCATCGCGGAGGATCCCACGGGAGCGGACGCATCCGCGGCGCCCGGCGCGCTCACCGCCCCGGCCGCCGCGCCAAAGCCCGTGACGTGGACCAAATTCACAGAGTACTGGAACTCCACCTTGCGCAAGTTTCAGGAACCCAACGCGCGGGTGTTCGAGGTGCTCCGGGGTGCCAAGAGCGCGGACGGCGCGAACGGCGTTGGGCTGAACATCCCGCACCTGACGCACACGGACTTTCGAAGCGTCCTGCGGTGCGTGTTGGACACGCACCCGGGGCTGGAGTTTCTCAAGGATTCTCCCGAGTTTCAGGACCGGTACTTGGAGACTGTGACGTACAGGATATTCTACCAGGTGAACGTGGCGTGGAACGGTCGGATGACGCTGCGGGAGCTGCGCAGGTCCAACCTCGTGGAGGCGATGAGCCTGGTGGACGAGGAGGAGGACATCAACAAGGTGTTAAAGTACTTCTCCTACGAGCACTTTTACGTCGTCTACTGCAAGTTTTGGGAGCTCGACACCGATCACGACTTTCTCATCGACAAGGAAGACTTACTGCGGTACGGTAACCACGCGCTGACGTACAGGGCCGTGGACAGGGTATTCTCGCAGGCGCCTCGTAAGTTTGTCAGCGGCGTCGACGGCAAGATGGGGTACGAGGACTTTTGCTGGTTCATCCTCTCCGAGGAGGACAAAGGTAACCCGCTGGCGCTCGAGTACTGGATGCGGTGCGTCGATCTAGACGGCGACGGCGTGCTCGATCCGAGCGAGTGCTCCTTCTTCTACGAGGAGCAGCTGCAGCGGATGGAGTGCCTGAGCCAGGAGCCGGTGCTGTTCGAGGACATCTTGTGCCAGATGTCGGACATGCTCCACCCGGAGACGCCGGGACGGATCACGCTGCGGGACTTGCGCCGGTGCAAGCTCGCGGGGAACTTTTTCAACGTGCTCTTCAACCTGAACAAGTTCATCGCGTTCGAGACCAGGGACCCGTTCCTGATCCGGCAGGAGCGCGAGGAGCCGCACTTAACGGAGTGGGACAGGTTCGCCAGGCAGGAGTACATCCGGCTCAGCATGGAGGAGGAGGAAGGGATGCAGGATGGCAACTGGGACGGCGACGGCATGGACCCTTCGCCGTTTTGACCAAGGTTGTCGATTGGCGAGAGAGTCGCCGAGTCGGGGGTTTGTACGAGCAGTAGCAATGAAACGCTTAGCTAATTGGCTATATGGATTTGTGTAACACGAGTCGCGAGCACGTGTCGTTTTTCACTTTGGCCGGAGCGCGTACATTCGAACGCCGAAGAGCTCCTTCGGGAAATTCTGCTGCAGCCGGTGCTTCACCACCTCCCACCCGAGCTGATCTTCGAAGAGATGCATGAAGTACTTGTGCGACCTGGTCAAGCTGCTATCGTCGGTGTCCAGCACGAACCCATCCTTGGCGTTGTTCTCCTTCATGAAGACCACGCCGCCGGGTTTGAGCCCATCGGCGCATCGCCTGAAGAACGATACGAAATCCTCATCCGTGAGGTGCCCCACGCACCACTGGATCCACACCGCGTCGTACCTCCCGGGCTCCGGCGTGAAGCTCTCCAGGGGCTCGGCGAAGAAGTTGACGCACCTGTGGCCGTCGGGCCGCTTGGATTCGCCGCCCAAGGTCTCCTCAGCCTTGCCGATGAAGTGCGCCACGGGCTCCACGAGGTCGCACTCGTCGAAGTGGTCGATGAGGAAGCTGCCGGTGACCCGCCCGATGCCCGCGCCGCAGTCCAGCGACACCAGCTTCTCCCCCTCGCTCTCCGCGTCCTCCAGGTGCTCGCCCATGACGTCATTCAGGAACTCCGCGTTCTCCTGCGCGTCCAGCGAGCTGACGTGCCCGTACCCTCCCAGCACGCCGTCGTCGGTGGCGTCCACGCCGTCCCAGTACTGGATGCCCTTCTTGTACCACAGGGGCTTGCCGTCCGGAGCCTTGGCGCCAGCCTTGACCGCCTTCCAGAACGTCACGTTCGTCCCGATGGGGTTTCCCTTGTCATCGATGCCCTTGAACACCGGCGGCATCGTCGATGCGTTGTGCGATTTTGAACTGTGTCGCCGCAACTGAACCGCTGAAAATTGTTATTCCTTTTCCGCCCCCAAGGGATGCACGCCATTCGCGGGGGCGCGGGTCGGGATGAGCGGGATCTGGCGCGGGAATCCCCGCGGGCGACGAAGATCGCGGGGGGCTCAGCCGCAATGGCGCCGACATCTCCCGCAGCTCATCGTCGCGTCGCTCGTGACCGCGCTAATCGGCGCGACGCTGCAGCTGCAGAAGCTAGCGGTGCTGGACAGCGCGGGGCGTCAGTACGCGCGCGAGTCCTACGCCGACAAGAGCGCGTTCCTCGTGCCCTTCGCCCTGGCCAAGGCGGTATGTAACCTTCTCGTGGGCGGCTTGGCGGACAGGTTCGGGCGGAAACGCGTCGCCATCGCGGGCTGGAGCGTGGGCATCCTCGCCCCAATCACCGTGCTCGGCGCGCCGACGCGAGGCGAGAACGGGTGGTCCGCGGTGGTTTTCTCCTCGCTCTTCCTCGGCGCGAACCAAGGACTCGTGTGGACCGCGATGATCCTCACGATGATGGACCTCTGCGGCGCGAGCGCCAGGGGATTCGCCTCGGGGCTCTCCGAGACGGTGGGGTACACCGCCATCGCCATCTTCGCCTCGGTGTACGGTTCCATCGAGCGCGACGCCGTGACGTGCCAATGGTCCAACGGAAGCGGACCGGCGCCGGGATCCGAGTGCCTCGCGAAGAGCCTCGGGAAGTGCGCGGTCGCCGACGACTGGAAAACGCAGTGCCTCGGCGAGTGCGTGTGCCAAGGGTACACCCGCGAGCCGTTCCATCTGCAAATCTCGTTGATGCTCGTCGGCCTCGCGGTCTGTATCGCGTTGTTGAAGGAGAGCCTGTTCGCCGAGCGGGTCGCCGACGGTGGGGGTGGGGGAGGTGATAAGGGTCTGATCAGCGGGATCGCGATGTCGGACCTGAGCGGCGCGCGCAGGGGCGTGCCCTTGTTCGACGACGACGACGCGGCGGCGCGGCGCGGAAACGGCGCGGCTCTGGAAGGGGACCCGGAAGGGGACCCGGATGGATACGCGGCGGATACGAACGCGGCGGAGGACGGAGGCGCCGACGACGACGTCGACGCACCGGCGGATCCGACGACGTTGACGGGTGAGGAGACCATGTGGGCGGCGTTCGTGCGCACGAGCTTCGCGGACAGGAGTCTGTCGGTGGTGTGCCTCGCGGGTTTTTGCGCGAATTTTGAAACCGGCCTCGCGTGGGGACTCATGGCGACGTGGGCGCGGGACGTGATGGGGCTCGGCGGGCGCGAGCGGGACTTCTTCACCGCGTGCTACTCCTTCGTCAAGGGCCTGTCGCAGCTCCTGGCGGGGATGGTCTCGGACAGGGTCGGGAGGAAGACGCCGATGTGCCTCGGTTTGCTGGGCGGCTCGGCGGCGCTGCTCGTCGCCGCCGTCGGCGCCGGTTGGCACGGCCGCGCTTCCATCGGCGTCGGCGTCTCACCCGACGAGCTCCGCCAGCTCCAGTTCGGGTACCTCGTGCTCTCCGGCGTGCTCCTCGGGTTCTTCACCGGCCTCATGTATCCGGTGTTGGCGGCGGCCGCGGCGGATCATTCGCCGAAGAGCGGGATGGCGGGGTCGATCGGCACCGTTCGGTTCTGGCGCGACTTTGGTTACGCGATGGGTATGCCCATGGCGGCCATAGCTGACGCCGCGTCCACCGAGACGTCGCTGATACTCGTCGCGTGCCTGATGCTGGCGGCGGCCGTGGCCGTGCTGTTCAGGTACGTGGAGGCGGCGCCCGTCAGGAGCGGCCGGGGGTACGCTCGGGTCGAGACGAACGAAACAAACGGCAAGGCGAGGCAAGGCCGAGAGAGAGAGACTCGGCTGAGCGGCGGAGGGTTCGAATCGGGGGACGGTCAGGTGGCGAGGCGGCAGAGCGCGAACTACTCATAGACACACGCGAAGATGATGGATTAATTGAAAGCAAGCGGCGTTTAGACGTTGTTCGGAGAGGGCTTGGGCTCGCCGGCCATCTCCACCGCCATCTCCGTCCGTCCCCCGCCCGCGTTCTGTATGAGCTTGACCATACCCTGCTTCTCCTGGCGCACCCTCCAGCAGGCCCAGAAGCCAAACCCGCACGCGAAGAACATACCGATGAAG
>Ga0257106_1001478_pt1 | contig 11562 bp, 9 predicted proteins | sample LP_taG_3_FD_190177 | JGI IMG/M metagenome (GOLD analysis project Ga0257106, IMG submission 190177) | Marine microbial communities from Northeast Subartic Pacific Ocean, Canada - LP_J_2011_P26_10m | ecosystem: Environmental > Aquatic > Marine > Oceanic | place: Canada: Northeast Subartic Pacific...
CAATACCAGCAACAGCAGCTTTTAAAGGAATACCTGCATCCATTAGAGCCAAACTTGATCCACACACACTAGCCATAGAACTAGATCCGTTCGATTCTGTAATTTCAGAAACTACGCGGATTGTGTAAGGAAAATCATCCGGAGATGGCAATACAGCCTCAAGTGCTCTTCTAGCTAGCTTGCCATGACCAATTTCTCTTCTTTTAGGACCAGACATAAATCCGGCTTCTCCAACAGAATAAGGAGGGAAATTATAATGGAGCATAAATTGATCCTTAAACTCACCTTCAATAGCATCTATAAGTTGTGCCTGTCTCGGAGAACCTAAAGTCGAAGTAACAATTGCTTGAGTTTCTCCACGAGTAAATAATGCAGAGCCATGAGTATTCTTAAGAACTCCAGTTTCTATGAAAAGAGGTCTTACTGTATCTAGGTCTCTGCCGTCTATTCTAGGCTCACCTTTAATAAGTTTTGTTCTAACTACTTTTTTCTCTATCTTTTTGACTGCATCGAGTAAGTCTGCCTTAGTGGGAGCTCCTTCTTCTCCAGTATCATGAGACTCAAGGAGAGACTCTTTGATAGCTGATAAACTTTGAACTCTATCTTGTTTAACCTGAATCTCATAGGCTCCTGCAATTGCTTCAGAACAATTCTTTTCTACAAGTTCAATCACTTCTGAGCTGATCACTTTCGGTTTATATTCAAAGTCTGGTTTTCCTATATCTGATGCCATTTCTTTAATGGCCTCTATAGCAACTTGCATTTCTTGATGAGCAAATAATATTCCACCAAGCATTTGATCTTCCGATAACTCTTTAGCCTCAGACTCCACCATAATTACAGCGGCATCACTTCCAGCTATGACCATATCTAAATGAGAATCTTCGAGCTCGCTTCTTGTAGGATTTACACAGTAATTCCCATCTATGAAGCCTACCCTGACTGCTCCTAGAGGACCATTAAACGGTAATCCAGAAATTGCTACAGCCGCAGAAGCAGCGATGAAAGACAAAACATCAGGATCTACATTCTTATCAGATGAAATGACTGTGCATATAACTTGTACTTCATAAAGAAAGTCATCATTAAATAATGGCCTTAAAGGTCTATCAATCAACCTTGAAGTAAGAGTTTCTTTTTCTGTGGGTCGACCTTCTCTTTTAAAAAAACCACCTGGTATTTTACCAGTGGCATATGTTTTTTCTTGATAGTTTACAGTGAGAGGGAAAAAGTCTTGATGTTCTCCAGGTGCTTTTCCTACTACTACAGTTGCCAGGACTTGAGTATCTTCACAAGTTGCAATTACTGCTCCAGTTGCTTGTCTAGCAACTTTCCCTGATTCTAAAGTGACTTCTTTATCGCCTAATTTAAACGATTTTTTATAACTTTCCATTTTGATTTCCTATTTTTAACCAAGCCGAATTGCTTAGTAATTAAAAGATTAGATGTTGTGGGATTCTTTTATCTTCTTAAACCTAGATCGGAGATTAACTTTGTGTAAACCTCTGGTTTAGATGATTTGATGTAATCGAGTAGCTTTCTACGTTGATTAACCATGCGAATTAAGCCTGTTCTAGAATGATGATCTTTAGCGTTAGCTTTGAAATGTGATTGTAGTGCATCTATATTTGCAGACAATAAAGCAACCTGAACCTCAGGAGAGCCTGTGTCTTTTTCAGTTCTTGCGAACTTTGTAACTATTTCTTTCTTAACTGTATTACTTAGTGCCAATTTTTTTTCCTCTAATTCTAACTAATTTGTAGATAAAAGCCTTTTGGGGAGCAGTTTATATTTCTCGCTAACCTCACCAATACCTATAAATATTTTACTTTCAGTGTATATTCTTACTAATCTATTATTTTTCAGAGGCGCATTATAGTCTATTGCCAAGCCATTTCTAATTTTTTTTGCATCTTCTGAATTTAATTCAATTCTATCCATTTCTTGACACATTACATCACAGGGTAAAATCTTCTTGACCAAAGATTCAAGAGCATCATCAATAGTTACTGATTCTTGATTTAATTGCATATCACCAACTTCTAATCTTCTCAATGAGATCATAGTAGCAAGGGATCCTAGATTTCTGCCAAGAGTCTCAACTAAAGTCCTTATATAGGTTCCCTTAGTGCAAGAGACTTTCATGGTGACTATATTTCCAGACACCTTAATAAGTTCAATATTTTTTATTAAAATACTTCTTGGTTCTCGGTGTAAATAAACTCCTTTTCTAGCCCAGTAGTAAAGCGGATTGCCATTTATCTTAATAGCTGAATACATTGGAGGGATTTGATTTTGAGGGCCTTTTAGATTGTCTATAGCTTGCTTTATACCTTGATCAGATGGAATAAATTTAGACTTGGATACTATTTTGCCTGTTATATCGCCAGTATCAGTTTCTGTTCCAAACTCTAAGCCGACTTCATAAACTTTATCCAGATTAGTTGCATAGTTACTAAATTTTGTAGCTTCTCCGATACAAATAGGGAGCAGACCTGTTGCAAGAGGATCAAGAGTTCCGCAATGACCGATCCTTTTAGTGCTAAGTTTTGAGCGTAATTTATAAACACAGTTAGCAGAAGAAACACCTTCTGGCTTATCTAGAAGTAAAAAGCCATGCATGGTACTAAAAAATATCTTCTATCTTAAAGAAAATCTCAGGTGTTCTCCTTAAATTAAGATTTCGACTTAGCTTTCTTCTTATGAAACCTTTAGCTTTTTCAAGTCCTATCTTAACTTCTTCGGGATCAATTTCGTTAAAGCTATTACTATTAGAAATAAAGATATCGGCCTTTTTCATATCGGGTGTAAGTAAAACATTCAGCACTGTAATGCCCTGTACGCGCGGATCCTTAACTTCATGGGAAAGAACTTTAGAGATCTCAACTTTAATTAGGTCAGCGATTCTGTCAGAGCGCTTAAAATCTTGGGAAGGCATTTAATCTAAGGTTCTTTTTACTTCTATACGATCAAAGACTTCTATTTTATCTCCTACTTTCACATCTCTATAATTTGCCACACCTATTCCACATTCAGTACCCATTGGAACTTCGCTAGCGTCGTCTTTGAATCTTTTTAAAGAGTCAAGTTCACCTTCAAAGATAACTATGTCATCTCTTAGCACTCTAATAGGTTTATTTCTTTTGATAGTTCCTTCGATCACCATAGAACCAGCAATTTGACCAAATTTTGGAGATTTGAAGATATCTTTTACTTCTGCAGTACCAAGAATTTGTTCTTTTACTTCAGGAGCTAAATGGCCTTCAACTGAAGTTTTTATTCCATCTATTAAATCGTAGATAATACTATAGTAGAGTATTTCAATAGATTCTTTTTCAGACAATGCTTTGGCAGCTTTATCAGCTCGAACATTAAACCCCATTACAAAAGAACCAGTAGTAAGCGCCAAGTTCACATCATTTGCATTAATTGATCCAACTGATTCATGAACAATATTTATTTTGACTTCCTCATTCTCTATATTCTTTATAGATCCTATTATTGCCTCTAGAGAGCCATGAGTATCTGCTTTTAGCACTATATTTAAAATTGTATGATTGCCTAATTCCGATTCAAAGAGCATCTCAAGATTTGAGATCTGGTTACGGGCTAATCTTTCTGCCCTAGACTTTTCAGCTCTAGCACCAGATATTTCTTTAGCCATCTTTTCACTAGAAACGACAACAAATTCTTCTCCAGCTTTAGGCGGCATATCTAAACCAGTAATCGAAGCAGGCACAGATGGTCCAGCTTCCGATAGAATTATTCCATTCTCATCAACAAGACTCCTAACTCTTTTGGTTTGCTCTCCGACTAAAATCATATCGCCTTTCTTGAGGGTACCCTTTTGAACAAGAATTGTAGCAACAGCCCCTTTACCAACTTCTGTAGTTGAATCTAAAACAACACCAAAAGCTGGCCCCTTATGATGCGCTTTGAGTTCTAACACCTCAGCCTCTAAATTAACAGCCTCTAGAAGTTCCTTAATTCCATCTCCTTTGAGTGCAGAAATTGGAAGGAATTGTGTCTGTCCTCCCCAGTCTTCTGGGATAAGATCTTTATTAGATAATTCTGTTTTTACCCTTTCAATATCAGCCTCTTCTCGATCCATTTTATTTACTGCAACAACAATTGGGACTCCTGCAGCTTTGGCATGACTTATTGCCTCCTCTGTTTGAGGTTGTAAACCGTCATCTGCAGCAACGACTAAAATAACTATATCTGTAGAATTTGCTCCTCTAGCCCTTACTTCGGAGAAAGCGGCATGACCTGGTGTGTCAATGAAAGCAATTATTCCATGCTCTGTATTAGCCTGATAGGCACCAATCTTTTGAGTAATCCCACCATCTTCTCCGGCCGCAACATTTGCCTCCCTGATAGAATCTAGAAGCGTAGTTTTTCCGTGATCAACATGGCCAAGAACTGAAACAACAGGATTTCTTGGCTCTTCTTCACCTTCGTAGGTTACTAGCTCCATGAGTTGATCTTCCACCTCCACTTTTACAGCTGGTTCTGCTTCATGACCGAGTTCTGCAGTAACCAGAATAGCTGTATCCTGATCTAAAGGTTGATTTAAAGTTGCCATGACACCCATCGACATTAACAGTTTTACAACTTCGCCTCCCTTCACAGAAAGACTTTGGGCTAGCTCGCTAACAGTTATTGATTCGGGTATCTGTATTTTTTTTGTTACAAATTCAGCGGGTCTTTCAAATTCTTGTTTTTCTACATTAGATAAAAAACTTTCTCCCTCTAATTCTCTTTGTTCTTTCTTTGAAAGTTCAGCCCTCGTAGGTTTAACTATTCTTTTGCCTGCGATTACAGTTTTTTTAATCTCAGGCTTAGTTACAGCCTCACCACCCGTTTTTGCTTTACGTCTAGTGACTAAAGTTTTTTGTTCTTGTTCTTTCTTCCTCTTTTCTTCTTCAGCTTTTTTATTTGCCTCTCCTGCTTGCCTCTTCTTTTCAATCTCATCAAAATTGATTGTTGCAGAGGTTCGTTGAGTGTCACCTGATGCTATTCCTGTGCTGTCTTTAGAAATAGTTTTACGAGTGATAGAAACTGTTCCTTGTTTTTCTGGCGCAACCCTTGAAGCAGTTTTGTTTAAAGAAATAGTTTTGGAAGATTTTGTTTGTTGTTCTTTAAGAAACTCCAACAAGGTCTTTTTATCTTGGTCCGTTACCTCATCACTAATATCAGTGTGATTAAGACCTGCCTCTTTCATCTGAGAAAGAAGAGCCTGACCTTCTGAACCAATAATTTTTGCTAAATTTTCTACTGTTACTGCCGACATATATTTTAATCCTCAAACCAATGAGCTCTTGCTCTCATTATTAAATCACCGGCATCATCATCTGATATATCTATAATACTTGTAAGTTCTTCAATAGATTGTTCAGCTAATTCCTCTCTATCATTGATACCTTTTTGAGAAAGTTCCAACGCTAAGGTCATTTCCATTCCCTCTACGGACATTAGATCACCAGATTCACCATCATCAGTAGAAACCTCCATTGCCATAGTAATCAAAACCTCTTTAGCTCTATTTATAAGAAGGTTGCTTATATCATCATCAAATCCTTCTATGGCGGATAAAGACTCCAAAGGAGCAGATGATATTGACTCCAAAGAACTATAACCATTTGAAATTAAAGTTTGAGCTAAATCATCATCTACATCTAAATTTTTAACTAAAATACTAGAGATACTTTCAGTCTGTTCTTGACTCTTTTCTTCTGCAGCTGCTTGATCAATAACATTCAATTTCCAACCTGTAATCTGACTACTTAATCTTACGTTTTGACCGCTCTTGCCTATAGCTTGAGCTAAAGTATCTTGTGTAACTGCTACATCCATAGAACCTCGAACTTCATCTAGAACAATAGATGTTATTTCAACTGGACCCATTGAGTTAATAAGCAACTGAGCTGGATCATCATCCCAAATTACGATATCTAATCTTTCATTGCCTAGTTCATTTGAAACGGCTTGAACTCTAGAACCGCGCATACCTACACAAGCTCCGACCGGGTCTATCCTATTATCATTTGTTTTAACTGCAATTTTTGTTCTTGAGCCAGGATCTCTTGCTACAGCTTTAATTTCTATGACTTGTTCAGATATCTCAGGAACTTCTAGCTTGAATAGCTCAGCAACCATCTCGGGACATTTTCTGCTCAAAGCTAATTGAGGTCCTCGATTTTCTCTTTCTTCTTCTTGTAATACAGCCCTTAACCTATCACCTATTCTAAACACCTCGCCAGGAATTAATTCTGTTCTTGAAAGTATGGCTTCTGCTCCTTCTCCGAGATCTATAATCAAAAATTCTCTAGTAACCTTCTTAACAGTTCCATTGACGAGCTCCCCTAGAACAGTACGGTATTTTTCTACCACCTGAGCTCTTTCAGCTTCTCTAACTTTCTGGACTATGACTTGCTTTGCAGCTTGAGCTGCGATCCTACCAAATTCAACATTATCAACCTTTTCTCTGATTGAAGACCCTATTTCATTATTCGTTTCATTTTGAATGACTTGGAATCCTTCATCCTCAAAGTCCTCATCCGAAACAATTTCCCATAGACGGAAGGTTTCATATTCTCCAGTCTGCGGGTCAATGACAACTTCTATGTTTGAACTTTCCTGATATCTTTTTTTTGTGGCTGTAGCCAAAGCTTGCTCTATAGCTTCGAAAATTGCCTCTTTTGGTAAGCCTTTCTCGCTAGAAACCGCTTCCGCAACTAATAAAATCTCATTTTGCATAATTTTACCCCTTAGATTAAAAGATTTGCCTTAATAATAGAAGAAAAAGGAATTTCTTGAATTTCATCTTTTATTTCAAGTTTTATACTAATTTCATCCACCTCTTCTAATTGACCCTTTATTGTTTTTTTATTCAGATCGTCAAAAAATGTCACTTTAAGGTTTTCCTTTAAGAATTCTTTATATTGTTCTTTATAAAAAAATTTACGATCTAAACCTGGTGAAGAAACTTCTAATAAATAGTTTTCGGAGAAATCGTTCTCTGTATCAAGAACTTTACTGACATGTTTGCTGACCAATTCGCAATCTTCAACAGATATGCCTTCTTTGTTATCTATATAAATCCTTAATGTTTGATTAGAGTGCCTACCAAACAGCTCAAGACCCCAAACCTTACAGCCTAGTCTCTCTATGTCCTTTTCAATAACCTCTTTTATATATTCTGTATCCATTTTTTACCTACAAAAAAAGCCCATATAGGGCTTACTTGGTAGCGGGGGCAGGATTTGAACCTACGACCTTCGGGTTATGAGCCCGACGAGCTACCAGACTGCTCCACCCCGCATCAAAGGGAAAGCAGTATAGTTAGATGAAGCAAAAGAATCAAGATAAATGGTGCCGAAGAGAGGATTCGAACCTCCACGAGCTATGCTCACTACCCCCTCAAGGTAGCGTGTCTACCAATTCCACCACTTCGGCATAAAAGTATTAATCTTCGGGTAAGATTCCAGACTCTTCAATTATGATCTCTTCTATTGAAGTTTCTTTATCTAAACTACTCCTAGATATGTAGGTAATGGATAAGCTTAAAATGAGGAAAATAGCAGAAAGAACTGCCGTCACTTTAGTCAAAGGATTTGAATTACTACTTGAACCAAACATTGCATTACTAGAACCGCCACCAAAAGCGCTTCCAATATCAGATCCTTTTCCTTGTTGAAGTAGTATTATTAAAATTAATGAGACAGAAATGAGTATGTAAAAGAATATAAGTAGATTTTCCATTAGCTTAAATTATAAATTTTTGAAAAGGTTTCTGAATCCAGAGAAGCTCCTCCAATTAAGAGACCATCGACACTACCTGAAGACAAAATTTCTTCAGCATTATCTAATTTTACACTACCTCCGTAAACAACTGAAACTTTCTTATTGTTCAGTAATTTTTTAAGATGGTTTTTGATGAATCCATGAATATCTTCTATGTAACTTGTTTTTGCACTTAATCCAGTTCCGATTGCCCATATTGGCTCATAAGCAATTGTAATGTTTGCTAAATCTTCAGGATTTAAAATATCGAGTTGATTTGTAAGGAAATTTTTAGTGTCACCATTACTATATACCTCAGATGGTTCTCCGATGCAGAAAATGACAGAAATACCGCTATTAATAGCGCTGTTAAGCTTAGCTCTTAAAGAAACGCTATCTTCATTCAAGTAATGTCTTTGTTCAGAATGGCCTATCAAAACGAATTCAGTGGAGAAGTCATTTAGCATCTGTCCATTAATTCCTCCTGTCAAAGCACCTTGATGAGTTGAATCTATTTCTTGTGATCCTAACTGGACTGGACTGTTGATTTTAGTAATGAAGTTTCTAGTTGAATCTAGATAACATGAAGGGGGACATATTACACAGTTAACTTTTGTTTTATATTCTATTTTGTTAGAAACTTCATTGATCCATAACTCGATATCTGCTTTAGTACCATTCATTTTCCAATTGGAAACAATCATAGCGTTAAAGCTAATTCTGCTAGTGAATTACATAGGTTTTCTGAAGTACTAGAATCCTTAGACTCTACCATAATTCTTATTAATGGCTCTGTTCCAGATGGTCTTATAAGAACTCTGCCATCAATACCTAATATACTTTCTATTTTGGTAACTTCAGACCAAAATTTATCACTCAGAATAATGTTATTGGGATTATCTACCTTAAGATTTATTAATGTTTGTGGAAATTTTTTGAAATTATTGAGTGTTTTATCTATAGAAAAATTATCTTTCTTGACGGCATCTAAGAATTTAAGTGCGGCGATGATAGCATCACCAGTTGGAGCAGAATCTAAACATATAATATGGCCTGATGGTTCTCCCCCTAGCAACCAATTTTTTTCTACAAGTTTTTGTAAAACATATTTATCTCCAACATCTGATCTATAGAAATCAATGTTCTTTTCTCCAAAATGAATTTCAAGTGCTTTATTTGTCATCAGAGTCCCAATAACTCCTGACCCTTCTATAAGATTTTGAGAAAGAATATAAAGAATATCATCTCCATCAAGAATATCTCCATTTGAAGTTACTATTAGAATTCTATCTCCGTCTCCATCAAAAGCTATACCAAGGTCATATTCCCCTTTTATGATCTCTTCTTTTAAAAATTCTGGGCTAGTAGAGCCACAATTTTGATTGATATTGATACCATCTGGTGACGATCCAATTGCGTGTACTTTTGCGCCAAGTTCTTCAAAAACTTTTGGTGCTACTGAATAAGTAGCTCCATTAGCACAATCTAAAAGGATTGATAATCCAGTTAAATCTAAACCTAAGAAAGTAGATTTACAAAATTCAATATACCTTCCTTGGGCATCATTCATTCTCGCTGCCTTACCTAGATTAATTGAGTCTACAGCGACCATATCTTGAGTAAGTTTACTTTCAATTCTTTTTTCTAATTCAGCAGAAAATTTTTGACCATCTTTATTGAAAAACTTAATTCCATTATCTTCAAAAAGGTTATGTGATGCACTTATCACTAAGCCTACTTGATTATTTGAATTTGCTAAGAAGGAAACCCCTGGAGTAGGAAGCGGCCCCAATAAGGTGACATCCATACCAGAAGAGATAAAACCTGCCTGCAAAGCTGATTCAAACATATACCCTGATATCCTTGTATCTTTACCAATGAATACTTTGGATATACCCTCTTCCTTTAAAACGCAACCTGCTGCCCATCCAAGTTTAGTGACAAAGAGCGGATTCATGGTTGAGGTAACAGGACCTCTTATTCCATCAGTTCCAAATTTCCTATCACTACTTAGTGTAGAAAGGCTTGAAATTTCTTTTTTTCTTATGGGTAATATTTTACTCATTAAGAAAGAATTCTAATCCATATAGGAAGATTCAACAAAAAAACTTAGTTCTGCTCTGCTGTGTCACCAACTTTATTTTCATCTTCAGGTTTTTTTGACTTTGAATCATGACTAGATTTAGGAGCCCTAGGCTCTCCTCCAGCCATAATATCTTCAATCTGATGAGAATCCAGAGTCTCATAGTCCATCAACGCTTTTGACATGCCATGAAGAGCTTCTAGATTTTCAGCCAATATATTTTTTGCTAGTTGGTAACAGCCAGAAAGGATTTCCTTAACTTCATTATCAATTTCATGAGCTGTGTCATTTGAAATTCCTTGTTTAGAGGATCCCGCTGAACGACCTAAAAAAGGCTCATCCGTTTCATCTCCATACTTGATAGGTCCAAGTTTTTCAGAAAGACCCCACTTGGTGACCATATTATAAGCAAGCTCTGTAGCTCTTTCTATGTCATTTGAAGCACCTGTAGTCACTCCCTTTACACCATAAATCAATTCTTCAGCTATTCTGCCTCCGTATAGCCCGCAAATTCTGTCTAAAATACTTTGATGACTGTAACTGTATTTATCTTCTTCAGGGAGGAACATAGTCACTCCTAACGCTCTACCTCTAGGAATTATTGTGACTTTATACACAGGATCATGCCCATCAAGACTTCTTCCGACAATCGCATGGCCTGATTCGTGATATGCCGTTTTGAGTTTTTCTTCTTCAGACATAACCATTGATCTTCTTTCGCTTCCCATCATGACTTTGTCTTTAGCAAACTCGAGTTGCTCCATTCCAACAAGTTTCTTTGAAGTTCGGGCAGCTACTAAGGCGGCTTCATTTACTAAATTTGCAAGGTCAGCTCCTGAAAAACCTGGAGTTCCTCTTGCTATAAGTGATGCATCAACATCTTGAGCAATAGGTACTTTTTTCATATGAACTTTTATAATTTGCTCTCTGCCTCTTATATCAGGTAAAGGCACTACAACTTGTCTATCAAATCTTCCAGGTCTAAGTAAGGCCGGATCTAAAACATCGGGTCTATTTGTTGCAGCTATAATTATGATGGCCTGATGATCTTCAAAACCATCCATTTCAACTAAGAGTTGATTTAGTGTTTGCTCTCTTTCGTCATTGCCTCCGCCCATTCCAGCACCACGATGCCTTCCAACAGCGTCTATTTCGTCAATGAAAACAATACAGGGAGATTGCTTTTTTGCTTGATCAAACATATCTCTAACTCTTGAAGCACCTACACCGACAAACATTTCAACAAAATCAGAACCTGAAATTGAAAAGAATGGAACACCTGCCTCACCAGCAATTGCTCTCGCCAATAATGTTTTACCGGTACCAGGAGAGCCCGTCATTAGAATGCCTGTGGGTATCTTACCGCCAAGCTTCTGAAATTTTGTAGGATCTTGTAAGAAATCTACAACTTCTTGCACTTCTTCTTTCGCCTCTTCAATGCCTGCAACGTCTGCAAAAGAAGTTTTAACTTTGCCCCCTTCAAGCATCTTAGCTTTACTTTTTCCAAAACTCATTGGACCAGACTTACCGCCCATTCCACCTTGCATCTGCCTCATGAAGAAGATGAAAACAGCCAATATGATTAAAATTGGAAAGCTAGCTATAAGGAGTTGTTTCAGGACTGATTGCTCTTCTGGTTTTTCACCAGTGACTGCAACCCTATGATCACTAAGAATTTCACTTAAGTCATCTTG
>Ga0257106_1001480_pt1 | contig 11556 bp, 9 predicted proteins | sample LP_taG_3_FD_190177 | JGI IMG/M metagenome (GOLD analysis project Ga0257106, IMG submission 190177) | Marine microbial communities from Northeast Subartic Pacific Ocean, Canada - LP_J_2011_P26_10m | ecosystem: Environmental > Aquatic > Marine > Oceanic | place: Canada: Northeast Subartic Pacific...
ATAACATTTACTATTTCCTTGAAACGCATTGAACCCGGGCTTCCGGGTTCCCAATCGTTCCATTCTTTATCAATAATAGCATGGTTTGGTGGTGGTATGACCATCCCATCAACTTCGTCGTCTGGGACAATAAAGTCCTCAAGATCAATTACGTCATTTTCAGATTCGTCCACGATTTCACTGTCTTCATCCGAATCTATATCATCTATCATTGTTGTGCGGTCGTCATCATCTTCTTCTTTTTCTTCTTCTTTTTCTTCTTCTTTTACTCTCGGTTCTGGTAACTTTTCTTCCAAAGGAGTTTTCTTCTCACCATTTCTCGAGAACAACCGTTTCACCGGCCCTATGATGGATGAAAACCATTTACTAGGGCTCGCGATCGTTGCTGTCACCTCTTTTTCTTCGTTCCCGTGCCCGATGGCTCCGTCAGCTGACTGCGTAGGAACAATATCGTCGTCGGCGTCCTCCTCCTCCTCCTCCTCCTCCTCCTCCTCCTCCTCCTTCTCCTCCTCATCCTCCTCATCCTCCTCCTTCTCTTCCACTTCTTCCTCTTCTTCGTCGTCTTCATCCTCAATATCTGCGTCGGCGCTGACGTCGCCGAGCTCTTGTTGTCTCTCTCTTTCGAGGCGCTCTTCTTCTTTTTGTCTCATTCTCTGTTCGAGATATGCGTTCAGCACGTCGAATCCGTCGCTTTTTTGATTGTTCACGAGCGGTATGCGGTTGACTGGCTGTTCCTTCGATGGGCCTCGCACGGACGGCTGCGATTTGAGGTTTGACTTGATGTACAAATCTTCGTCCGAGGAATGAAGAATGACATCCCGAGTCGTCGATAAGCTCTTCGGTAACGGTAGCCTTCTTCTATTCGATGGTAGAGGTAGCACAGAAATCTCCTCCGGGGTTTCTTCTTCCGGAGTTTCTTCTTCTTCTTCTTCTTCTTCTTCTTCTTCTTCTTCTTCTTCTTCTTCTTCTTCTTCTTCTTCTTCTTCTTCTTCTTCTTCTCCTTCTTCTTCTTCTTCTTCTTCTTCTTCTTCTTCTTCTTCTTCTTCTTCTTCTTCTTCTTCTTCTTCTTCTTCTTCTTCTCTTTCTTGCGGCTTTGTGGCGTCGTTTTCTCGTTCCTTTTGTTGAAACCGTTGTAAACGTAGCGGTAACTTTTTATTCGCGAGCGCGTACTTCGTCGCTGGCTTGCTCGGCGAAACGATCCTCATTTTGTGAAGCGTTTCTTTCACGTCGCCTTTAACGCCTCGTGGCGACGACGCCAAAAGCAGTCGCACGTCTGAAATGTCGTCTCTAGGCGAATCGACCGACAGTTTCGTCGTGTTCATTTTTGTCGTCGTCGCTGTCGCTTGCTCGCGTCTTCTTTCTGTTTCAAAAACTGCTTTTAATACTACGTTCTCTTCCGATTGCGACGATGGCCGCAAAAACGTTTCCAGACTCCTCACGTGTACCGAGCGAACTTCTGATAACCCTTTCCTCTCCGCCTCTTTCACGGTGTCGTCCCTCGTGTTGCCGATAATCTTCCTCGGTTGGATTCTTTTCACGAACGTTTCCAGTTCGCTGTAACTGCTGTGTAAAGAATACGGAACCGATCGGCGAACCCAGTCTGTTTTCTCCTCGTTCGTCATCTTTTCCCGTCGTTCCGTATCGATCTCTTGTTTCTCGTCCTCCTCTCGCATCTGTTCGGTGACGCGCGCCCAGCCCGTCGGACTGATGACCAACGGTCCCCACTCCTTAAAGTTCTTCAACCCGGCCACCAACGGTCCGCACACGTTCTCTTTGTGTCTCCCCATGGCCTTGGAGAGTACACGCACTCTCGTGCTTTCGTTTTCTCCGAGACTGTTACACGCGTACTCTTTCTCAAATCCTAACTTTAACCAATCGTTGTATCGATCTTTGTGCAAATAGACTTTCGATTTCGTCGCTTGGCTCAGCGCTATGACGACGTCTTCTTTACCTAAAGAATCTAACAAAAGAATCACCGGACGCTCCGGCTCGATTTCCGTGACTAACTTTACGATGCGTTCCAAAGCGACAGCTCTGGGTGGATGATCGTACTCTGGATTGTTGTACGTGTTGTCTAGATACAAAACGTCCACCGCCTGCGTTTTTGAATTATCGAGCACTTTCGGCAACGGCGTCGCGTTCTTCAAAGTTGTGTTATTGTTGTTGTCGTACCCGAGGTCCTGGGAACCCGTCGTCAAACTCGGACTGCTCGAAGACCACATCGCAGAAAGTGGCACGTCGTTCAACATGCTAAAAAAATTCTTCCTCAACCCGTTGCTCCCTCCGCTTCCGCTCCCGGGAGTCGGGAGACTCATCCTCTTCCCGCTCGGCAAACTCCCGCTCCAATCTTCCCTCCGGAAATCCCCGGTGTGTAAAACTTTCCCAAACGTTCCTTCGAAGACAAACATCGCGGACCCGGGACAGTGCCCGGCGTCCAAGCAGTACACGTTGAACCTCAAATCTTCTTCTTTCGTGTTTTTAGAAGCAGAAACAACCTTGACCACCTCCACGGAATCAAACTCCAACACTTTGACTTTCGATTCCAACCTCGGAAATCGTTTCACCAATAAAATCTTTGTGATTTCCGCGCAATATATCCTTGCGTAACTATCGTTCTCGAACATATCTTCCCGTAATCCTCGCAAGTGATCTTGGTGCATGTGCGTTAAAAAGTAAAACGTTGGGATGATTTGAAGGATGTCGTTGTTGTTTGTTGAAAATGCATTTTTTTTTCCCCAAGTGTCCACGCGTATTTCGAATCTGTTTTCAACTCGTATCGAGCACTCCGAGAGTAACGCAGATGACGAGGAAGCAGAAGTAGTGTTGTGACCACCAAAACCACCACCACGATCGTACATGGTGTTGTTCATGTTGTTCATCAGCAGACCGTTTTTTTTCTGCAGGTTTTTTTTTGTTGTCTGTGTGCTCACAATTAAAATTTAAAATCTGAAGCAAAAAACGACACATGACCGCACATTTTTCAAATAAGAAGAATAATAAGAATAATAAAATAGAGTATAATAGAGTATAATACTCTTTGAGGAAGAAGAAGAAGGAGCGGGTCGTCATGGCGGAAGCTGTGGTAGATGCGGAGCGTTTAAAGCTTGGTCCGACGAAGTTATGGACGGGATTGGTGTTGCATCATAAGGATGTGTTTGTCTCGCATGTGATTCCGAAATTGAATAGGACTGATCGGTGTTTCTTTTCAAATGCGAATAAAGAGAGTTGGGATGTGCTTAAGTATGCCGGGGTAAACGTATCGGAATTAAGTTTGACTGTTGACGAATGTTCATCGATTTCGACGTTGGAAATGGTGTGGAATAACTTTCCCTGGGGAGAGAGAGATAAAAGCGGAAGAGTGCTAGATCAAGCCTGGTTTTGCTGGCAAGTTGCTTTCACGAACAAACTCGAGTTGCTCAAGTGGGCGAGAGAAGTGAAACAGTGCGAGTGGGATAAACAGACGATTGTCGAGGCGGCATGTTTTGGTAATCTCGAGATGCTGAAGTATTGCTTCTCTAATAATTGCCCGTGTGATGAAGAAAAGTCGTGTAATCAAGCTGCTCTTGGAGGACACCTCGACTGTGTTCGATTTCTTTTCGACAAAGTGAAACCTTCGCGAGATACGGAAGAAGATGCGGCACATCAGGCAGCAGGAAAGGGTCACACAGACATCTTGAAATATTTCGTTGAAGAACGAAAGATATTTTATGCAGTAAAACTCGACTGTGTGGCAACCGCTACAAGGTTTGGCTATCTCAATTGCCTCAAATACTTAGTCGAAGAGGCGAGAGTGCCTCTTGACAACTGGCGATACGTCGCTTTCGCTCGGTACTACGAGCAACCCGAGTGCGAAACTACTTGCTCGAAAAAGGGTTCCCGGAACCAACGGACGAAGAATTCACCGCATTTGTCGAGGAAGAACACCATCAGTAGAGAACGTCAACCTTGATGAAAGAGTTCATCGATGCATTGATTTAGAAAAAAAAGAGAGAGAGAGACAATATTTTGTTGTTATGAATAATTGAAACACACAGACACATTTTCTTTCAAAAAACGTCAGTCAGATTCTATCATTTAACAGAGCACGCGCAAGAAGACAAAGACAAAGACAAAAGAGAGAAGAGTTCTTCTCACCACCTTCTGTTAAGTTATTATAGTATTGTCGATCGATATTGGTGATAAAGAAATATGGATTTAGACGGCGTCTTCGACGACGACGACGGCACCGCCGAAGTCCTCAACGATCTGAAAAATTCCACCACGGAGGACGTCCTCGTGCGCGTCCGTTTACTCGAAAACGAAATACGAGTCCTACGAGACGAAAGCAACCGATTACAACTGGACGTCGGCTCCGAACGAGAACGAGTCAAAGATAACATGGAGAAAGTGAAACTGAACAAACAGCTTCCGTATTTAGTGGCCTCGATCGTGGAAATTTTAGATCTCCAACCGGAAGACGAGGACGAGGAGGCGGACGCGCAAGCGGATTTGGACGCGCAAAGGAGCGGGAAAGCGGTGGTTTTGAAAACAACCACCAGACAGACTATCTTTCTCCCGATAGCTGGGTTAGTAGACGCGAAGGATTTGAAACCGAGCGACTTAGTCGGCGTGAATAAAGATTCGTATTTGATCTTGGACACGCTGCCGGCGGAGTACGACTCGAGGGTGAAAGCGATGGAGGTGGACGAGAAACCAGTCGAGGATTACTCCGACGTCGGGGGGTTAGATAAGCAGATTCAAGAGATGAGAGAGGCGATTGTTTTGCCGATGACGCACAGAGAACACTTCGTAAAACTTGGCATACGAGCGCCAAAAGGATGTTTGTTATACGGCCCTCCGGGAACGGGGAAAACGCTGTTGGCGCGAGCGTGCGCGGCGCAAACGAACGCTTGTTATTTAAAGTTAGCTGGGCCTTTGTTGGTGCAAATGTTCATCGGAGACGGGGCGAAATTAGTTCGAGACGCGTTCGAGTTGGCGAAAGAGAAAGCGCCGGCGATTATATTCATCGATGAAATCGACGCCATCGGTACGAAACGTTTCGATTCCGATACCAACGGCGATCGCGAGGTGCAAAGAACTATGTTAGAATTGTTGAACCAATTAGATGGTTTTAGTTCGGACGATCGAGTGAAAATTATCGCCGCGACTAACCGAGCGGACATTTTAGATCCCGCGTTGTTGCGCTCTGGACGTTTAGATCGAAAAATCGAGTTCCCTCACCCGAACGAAGACGCTCGTTCGCACATCTTACAAATCCACGCGCGCAAAATGAACGTCTCCCCGGACGTAAATTACGACGAACTAGCCCGAGGCACGGACGATTTCAACGGTGCGCAATTAAAAGCCGTCTGCGTGGAAGCTGGGATGTTAGCGTTGCGAAGAGACGGGACGACGGTCAACCACGAAGATTTCGTCGAAGGCATCGTTCAAGTCCAAGCGAAGAAGAAGAGCGACTTGGCGTACTTCGCATAGAAGAGAAGAAGTCAAAGAAGAAAAGGAAAAAGAAGAGCACAACAAAACGCGTGATACTAGCACTACTATTTTTAGAGAAGAAAGGCATATAATTATACACATAAAGTGTACCTTAATCTGGCGCAAAGTGAACCTATAAAGTTCCTCCTAAAATGTCGATTTTCCTCTCTTTTCCTCTGTGTCTCAGAAGTCAAAAATTGGGGCTTATGTCCTCAGATTAACACACACTTTGAACACAACAACACGATCAAAAATGGCGATCGCAGAACCTCAGACGACTTCAAAGAAAGAGGACGATGAAATCTCCCTGGCGGATTCCGACGACATGGGCGTCGACGACGACGCGGCGTTCGCGTTACCGCCGACCAAAATCGAAATCGACCCTTCCACGGGGATCAAAACGGTCACGGAGTACCGAGTGAAAGAAGACGGATCGAAAGTTCGGTCGATCAAACGAGTGAAAGTGCACAAAGTGTCCAAAACGGTGACGAAGGAAATGCTGGAGAGGAAAAACTGGGTCAGGTTTGGCGACGCGGCGAGGTATAAAACAGGAGACGAGAGCATGACGGCGGTGTCTTTAGAGGAGATTTTCTTGGAGCGAGCGAGGTTGCAACCGAAATCGGAGTTGGAGAAAGCGAACGATCCGTTGAAGGCGATGGCGAGCAGCCAAACGTCTCTGTTAGTGTGTAGAATTTGCGGGAAGAAAGGGGATCACTGGACGACGAAGTGTCCGTATAAAGATTTGGCGGCGATGGGCGACAAACCGCCGGGAAGCGACGGACCGGGCGGCGATAAAGCCGGCGGCGGCGCCGGCGGGTACGTGCCGCCGTCGAGAAGAGCCGGGGCGAGCGCTGGTGAAGGTGACTCCATGAACAGACGACGAGAAGAAAATTCGGTCCGAGTGTCCAACTTATCCGAAGACACGAGAGAGCAAGATTTACAAGAGTTGTTCAGACCGTTTGGTCCGGTGACCAGAATCTACGTCGCGTTCAACCGAGAAACCGGAGAGAGCAGAGGGTTCGCTTTCGTCAATTTCGTCAACAGAGACGATGGTCAAAGAGCCATCGACCGTTTGGATGGGTTCGGTTACGATAACTTGATTTTAAGAGTCGAATGGTCCGCGCCGAGAGAGGAAAGACGATAAAATTTCATCCTCGAGAGCCAACCAAGAATCGAGAGAAAGAGGGACGACGAGAGGAAAAGGAGAGGAAACATTCATCATCATCATCATTAGCGCGTAATAATAAACTTTAAAGTGTTTTTATATTTTAGAAAGAAGAAGAGAAGAAAATGAATACTCTACGTACGCGCTCAAAAGTCACAGACACACTTGAAAACCATTCAGCACGATAAGGCAAAGAAAGATTAAATCGTCACACTTTCCTCCGCTTAAAGAAGAAGAAGACAAAGAAGATCATCGCGATGGCACAAACCTGTTGCGGTTGTTATCGTCCTCATCGTTCTTCTCCCGTTCTGTCTCGCGCTCATCCGATAAAGGAGAAGACAACAAAGAAGAACAACGGGATTTTGGGGAGAAATGCGCAGCCGTCACGGATAACAAAACGAGGCGAAATGCAGAAAAGGAACGCGGCACCTCCCGCGGAAGGCGGGCCGAAGAAACCTCCGGCTTCCAGAGAGGAGATGATTGACTTTTTACGGAGCGGGTGCAAACCGAAAGAGAAATGGAGGTACGTTTGATGACGATGATGAGATCATCATATTATATCGTTTGTTCGTTTAAGTCGTTTGGATAATAACACAGACAAAGATTGGTGGGCCAACAACAAAAAGTCGCGCGCGCATGTTTCGATACTCAGAGAACTGACGACCGTGATCTTCTCTCGTCGCGTTTAATTATTATCATCTTTTTGTTCTTCGTATTCTTCTTCTCGCTGTGATTAACAACTATCTTTCTTGACATCTACTAAACAGAATTGGAACCGAGCACGAAAAGTTTGGCTTTTCGTTGACCGATAACAGCCGGATGCCGTACGCGGTTATCGATTACGTGTTGAGCGGGTTAGTCGAGAGATACGGGTGGGCTCCGTTGAACGAGAAGTGTCCAATAATTGGTTCGTGCACGAATGCGGATGGGACCGTGCGAACGGTGAATATCATCGGCGCGACGAAGAATGGAATGAACGTGACTTTGGAACCGGGAGGACAGTTTGAGCTTTCCGGAGCGCCGTTGGATACGTTGCACGAAACCGTAGAGGAGACGAGAGCGCACATTAAGCAAGTGTGCGAACTCGCTGCGGAGAAAGGGTACGGGTTTTCCGGAATTGGATTCGACCCGAAACATTCCGTGGAGGAAGTGCCGATGATGCCGAAAGGGAGATATAACATCATGAAGAACTACATGCCTAAAGTCGGGACGACTGGGTTGGATATGATGTTTCGCACGTGCACGATTCAAGTCAACGTGGATTTCTCGAGCGAGGCGGATATGGTGAAGAAATTTCAAACGTCGTTGGCGTTGCAACCGCTAGCTACGGCGTTGTTCGCGAACTCGCCGTTTAAAGATGGTAAAGATTGCAACATGTGTTCGTTGCGATCGGACGTGTGGAAAGATACGGACAATGACAGGTGTGGGACGTTACAGTGGGCGTTTGACGACGATTTTGGGTTTGAGAAGTATGCCGAGTACATGATGGACGTGCCGATGTATTTCATATATAGAAATGGAGGGTATATTGATGTTACCGGTTTATCTTTCCGCGATTTTATGGCTGGGACGTTGAAAATTTTACCGGGTGAAAAGCCGACGATTGATGATTGGGAGCAACACTTAACGACGAGTTTCCCGGAAGTGCGATTGAAAAAGTACATGGAAATGCGAGGTGCTGATGGTGGAAGTGAGGAAATGATCACCGCGTTGAGCGCGTTTTGGGTTGGGATTTTATACGACGAAAAGAGTTTGGACGATGCTTGGTCTATTTGTAAAAATTGGACGAGCGAGGAGCGAGAATGGTTGCGGAACGACGTCACCGCAAACGGGTTACGGTCGACGTTTGAAGGCGGGACGACGTGTTTAGATTTGTGTAAAAAGTGCGTGCAGTTCGCGGAGGATGGGTTAAAGAACCGGAATTTGGGCGAGGAAAAGTACCTAGCGCCGTTGTGGAACATTGTAAACACTGGAAAATCGCAGGCGGATATCTTGCGCGAGAAGTTACATAGCGAGTGGAACGGAGACGCGACGATGGCGTTCAAAGCGACGCAATATAAAGTGCAACAAGTATGACTGTAAAATGGACAGTAAAAGTTAAAAAATTTGTATGTTTTAATGTGAAAAGAAAAGAATACAGTAGTGCGTTGAAAGTTACACGTTACTTATACTTTCTCACCGTCTTTGCCACGTCCCGAAAGTTTTCGTGCTCGGCTCCACCCATCTCTTCGAACAAAAACATCTCCGTCGTCGTCATCGTCGCGCCGAGCTCTTTCATTTTTTCCAAAGCGACTTCGCGGTCCACGCTCCTTTGCGACTGCACTCCGTCGCACAACACGAACGGCTTCAAAATATTCCGTCCCGCTTTCTCGTTGTGTTCCATAATCTGCTTCACCGTTTGGTACACGCACACGTGCGCTTCTACTCCCAATAATAAAACACGTATCTCGTCCGCGTCGTACATCATCTTCGCTAAACTTTCCTTCCCGCACAGCGAGTTCGGCTGAACGTTCAAGTCGCCGTCTTTACTCATCAAAATCGCCCGAAGCATACCAAAATCCGATTTCGCGATTGGAAACTTTTCCTTCACCACCTTCTCCTCATTTTCAGGGTGCGTCTCTCTCATGCATTGCAAAACCTCCTCGGCGGTCCTCCCGAGTTTGCTCGGAACTTGTTCCGTCGCGAACACCGGCCAGTTGAATATCTTTGCAGATTCGATTAAAATCTTTGAACTTCGAACGACTCCATCGAACGCATCGATCGACGGGCGGAAACATTCTTGCACGTCGCACATAAAAACGACCGTCTTTTGAAAATCTTTCTTCCGGTCGCCATGCGTCTCGGATTGTTCCGGGTACCTAGTAATAAGAAGAATACATCCTGATGAGTTTTCCAATGCAAAAAGATACGAAAAGTGGTTACATTGATTCTATCGCTTGGGTGATGAGATCTTTCTTGCTCGTGTTCATTCCAATTTCCATTTTTCTGTTATTGCTTTTGTTGTTTCTTCTTACATTCGTTCGTCTCGAGACGAACGATGAGAGTTGTTGCGCGCGTGGTGTTGGGATAAAAAAGGTAATGCTGCTTCGATGAATTAGGAGTGTTTTGATTCGATGCATTTGTTATGACGCGTTTCAGTAAATGTTGTTTGTCGTGTGTATTACGTATTAATAAAACTCTCTAAAGTCGCGAGAAGAACATCACCCAAGCCAAATCATTCGATGAAAAATTATCGTCACGGCGTCCGTTCCCATTTCTTCGCTTCTTCTTCTTTAATACGTCGTCTAAATCAGCAGCTTCTCGATGTTTTGCTTCAAACTCTCGATGCTGGTTTTCAACTGACTCCCTTCGTTCGTCGTGACCGAGGCGGAAATCACCGGTCTCGAAACCCCGCACGCTCTCCCGAGCGCCTGTTTACTCGGCACGAAAACGTACGGCACGTTCTTATCCTCCGCCAGCAAAGGTAAGTGTAACAAAATCTCCAGCGGTTCCGTATCCGCCGCCAGAACGATAAACTCGCAAATGCCTCTGTTCAAGGTCTTCGTCGCTTCGTTGGCGCCTTTTTTCAGTTGCTTGTAGTTGTTCGCCTGTTGGACGATGTCGAGGATGCTGATGGTTAATTGCGCGTCCGCGAGCGGGTACGCTTTCGGGTTTTCGTTGTTGGACATTTTGTTAATGCTGTCTGTGGTTTTATTGAATAAGAGAAGAAGAAGAATTCAATTTGGTCAGCTCAACAGCGCAAAGAAAGTCCGCTCGAAAGAAAGAACGAATAAAGAGATCCGCGCCAAAACAGTAAAGAGCGCGACCCCGAGAATGACGTGTACACGACGTAAACGACGACGCAATAATTGGAAAACGAACCAACTTCTTACGCGGATTCAATTCACAATTGCAGAGAGAGAGAATTCTTCTTTTTACGGGAAAGAAAAGACAACACACAATTATAATACCTTTTACACAACAGAAAGTGTATTATTATATAGTTTATATATGTAAAGCTTCACGGCTCTCACTGTTTTTCTTCTTCTCTGTTGAAGAGAGAGAACTCGAGCTCGGCGTTGGAATGCTGTTTGCGCGTGTTTTTGCGTTGACAATTCTGATGATTTTGAGAGCAATAACAGCCGCCTTTTTCTTTCTCGGGGAGCTCCAACATGTCTACTAAACCCTACACCCTAAATATGAATGACCAGAAAACAGGTAGAAAATTTCACACTCTGCTGTTTTGTATCCTCTTCCCTTTCTTCTTTCGAAGAAGAGAGGATGATGCTTTTTGCGTCGTCGTCGTTTAGTACTGCTACGTCGTCGTCTGAGAAGTCCCGCTTTGTTTTTCACATCATCCACGAAAACGAGAGGAGTTCGAGTAGGAGGAGAAAAGATTTTTGGCGGCGAAATTCGAAAAAATGGTGTTCAAGCAGCAACAAACGGACGAAGATGATGGCGATGACGATGGAAAACTCTTCCAGCAACAAAAATAATAACAACGATACGATCGTGGCGATCGCGACGCCGATCGTTCCTCAGTTAGGAGGGGTTTCTATCGTTCGAATCAGCGGAGAGAACGCGAGGGAGATTGCGAATGAGATTTTTAAACCAACCGGGAAAAGAAAGAGGAGGAGTTTTCAGTCGCACGTGGTCCTTCACGGGACTATTGTGAACAACAACGACGGAGAAGTTATCGACGAAGTTCTCCTTTTACCGATGCTGAAACCTCGATCGTACACCGCGGAAGACGTGGTTGAAATACACACGCACGGCGGGTCCGTGTGCGCCGCGAGAGTGCTAGACGCATGCTTACGCACGAACGCGTGTCGATTGGCGAGGAACGGCGAGTTTACCATGCGAGCGTTTTTGAACGGGAGGTTGGATTTGTCGCAAGCGGAAGCGGTGCATTCGTTGATTCGAGCGGAGACGGATGAGGC
>Ga0257106_1001482_pt1 | contig 11551 bp, 6 predicted proteins | sample LP_taG_3_FD_190177 | JGI IMG/M metagenome (GOLD analysis project Ga0257106, IMG submission 190177) | Marine microbial communities from Northeast Subartic Pacific Ocean, Canada - LP_J_2011_P26_10m | ecosystem: Environmental > Aquatic > Marine > Oceanic | place: Canada: Northeast Subartic Pacific...
TTTATTTAAATATACATGGTTATTTAACGAAAAAGTATCTACCTGAATACCAATTATTGCATTTTTAATTTCTGCATGCGTTATGGTAGAGTTTAGAGCATTGGAAAAATAAAGACCTCTCCATTGCCCAGCTATTGAATCTGCAGAGTAGAGTAAATAATCCTCAGTTCTGTCTTGTTGGAAAACAACTGGATTATTTAAATTCCCGTTGACGTTTAAAGTACTTTTATAAACATAGAGAACAGCGTTCGAGTGTCCATGTATTTTAGTTCCTTCTTCTACAGTTAGTGTTAAATTTGAATCTATTGAAGGGTAACCAACAGCAGCTACACCATAAATTACATGAGGTTTATCATTAGTCCAGGTGCCTTGAACAATTTCATTTACATGAAAATAAGCATCTTGTCCCCAAGCATTTAGAACTACTTTATTGGAATTACCATTTGTTTCGAATATTATTTGATCTTCTACTACTAAAGGATAAGAATTACCGTTAGGATCTATAGTTACTTCAACAAATATGAAAATACTATCCCCTGCAAGTATAGAGATATCATTAAAAACTACTCCAGATTCACCATCAATATTTATTCTAAAAGGTGAATTTATTCCGTTTTGTAAAAATATGTTACTGATATTTATTGTTCCTGAGTTCTGGTTGTAACATTTAAATCTTTTGGTGGTTGATCCAATGGTTGTGAAAAGTGTGTCAAAGAGGATGGTGTCTGAAGAGGTTTCAATATTAAAATTAGAACTGGTAAGTAAATTGTTTTTTTTACAGCTTAATATTTGAAGGGATGAAAATATTATTATTGTATATATTAAATGTTTAATTTTCATAATCTTATGCAATATATATACAACTCAGAAAACTTTAATTTATTTTTAATCTTATTATTTTTTGTTAATTTAATTTAAAGATTAAATTTGCAGCCATTAAATCTTTAAAATGAAAAAAGATATACATCCAGAAAATTATAGATTAGTTGTTTTTAAGGACATGTCCAATGACTATTCGTTTGTAAGCAAGAGCTGCGCACCCACCAATGAAACCATGAAATGGGAAGATGGTAACGAGTACCCATTAATTAAATTAGAGATTTCTCATAAATCTCATCCATTCTTCACTGGAAAAATGCAATTGGTAGATACTGCAGGAAGAATTGATAAATTTAAAACAAGATATTCCAAACAAAAGAAATAATACTTTAGTATAATTCTTTATATTTATAAACTAACCTTCCTATGAAGGTTTTTTTATAGTCCTATGCCAGAAATTGTAAAATATGTGCTTTTTGACGGAATTCACCATCAAAAGTTAAAACCTCTAACTTTAACCAGACCTGTTGCTGATTTAAGAGTAGGAATTTTTACAATCCAAGAAAAATGGTCATTGGCTCTTGACAGTAAAGTAGCAGTAAGAACCAAAGATTATTTAAGAAAAAAATTTAATTCTCACCTTAGCTCTTCTGAAATTGGAATTTCAGCATCTATATTACCTTCTCTTGATATAATTGATGCATTAGATTCTATTGAAGAAAATACTATTATTATGAAAAATGGAAAGGTACTTGCTATCTCACCATTGCCAGAAGAAAATGATGAACTTGATTCTAAGTTGAGTGACTATAGAACAGTTCAATATACTGGGGAAATTCAATCGGTTGAAAAACCAATGGATATTTTCATTTTAAATGCTTTAGAAATTGATAGAGATTTAAATTTTATACAAAAAGAAAATACTCATAGTAGTAATTATGGAACAGGTAATTTATTTATTGGTGATGATATATATATTGAAGATGGTGCTATAATAAATGGAGCTACTTTGAATAGCAATGATGGTCCTATTTACGTAAGTAAAACAGCAGAAGTAATGGAAGGCAGTAACTTAAGAGGTCCTTTGGTTATAATGGAAAATTCAGTAATAAAAATGGGGTCCAAAATTTATGGTCCAACTACCATAGGTCCTAGTTGTAAAATTGGAGGTGAGTTAAGCAATGTGGTTTTTCAAGGTTTTTCAAACAAAGCACATGATGGATTTTTAGGAAATAGTGTAGTTGGTTATTGGTGTAATTTCGGAGCAGATTCAAATTCCTCTAACTTGAAAAACAATTATAGCGAAGTTAAATCTTGGAATTACCATACTGAAAAATATGAAAGTACAGGAACTATGTATTGCGGTTTAATTATCGGGGACCATTCAAAATGTGGAATTAATACTATGTTTAATACAGGAACTGTAGTCGGAGCTTTTGTTAATATTTTCGGATCCGGCTTTCCTTCAAAATTTATTCCTTCTTATTCATGGGGTGGAGAAAATACTTTCGAAACTTACAAATTTGAAAAAGCTATTGAACTAGCCAATATTGTAATGCAAAGAAGAGGGATTGAGTTAGACGAACTAACAATAGATATCTATAAATCTTTTTTCAAATAAATATTTAAATAATATAGTTTGGCACACCAATTGAACTACATATAATGGTGTATTTATTTTAGTTCTAATAATCTTTATTTAGAATTATCGATCTTTTAAAATTCCACCAACAACGACATATTGTCATTAAATGTTAAAAAACAAAGTAATGAGTGACTTTTTTGCAGAAAAAAATTGGAGTGAGTTTAATGATTTAGTAAATGGAGAAACAGAGTTTATTCCACTAATATCTTCAGAAGATGAAGATAGAATGAATCTTGAGGAAGTTCCTGAAAAATTACCAATACTTCCTCTTAGAAATAATGTGCTATTTCCTGGTGTTGTCATCCCAATAACTCTTGGAAGAGATAAAAGTATAAAGCTTATACAAGATGCTAACAAGGGCAATAAAATTATAGGTGTAGTTTCACAAATAGACCCTAAAGTTGAAGAGCCTAATTATAAAGATTTATATCAAATAGGAACTGTTGCGCAAATAGTTAAAATGTTGAAGATGCCAGATGGAAGTAGTACCATCATTATTCAAGGAAAGAAACGCTTGAAATTAGTTCAAGAAATTTCAGACGATCCGTATTTAATAGCATCTATTGAAGAATTCGATGAGAAAAGTTTGAAAACCGTTTCTAAAGAGTCTAAGGCTTTATTCGATTCTTTAAAAGATATGGCTCTTAATATTATTAAAAACTCCCCAAGTATTCCATCTGAAGCCTCATTTGCAGTAAAGAATATTGAAAGCCCCAACTTCTTGGTTAATTTCATAAGCTCCCATATGAATGCAGAGGTTGTTGAAAAGCAAAAAATGTTGGAAGTTCCAAATATTAACGACAGAGCTGAACTATTGCTTAAGCATCTTAATAAGGAATTACAGATGCTTGAATTAAAAAATGATATTCAGTCCAGAGTTAAAACAGATTTAGACCAACAACAAAAAGAATATTTGCTTCACCAGCAGATGAAAGAAATTCAAAATCAACTTGGTGAAAATCCAGTTCAGCAAGAAATAAATGAATTAAGAGAAAAATCTCTTTCAAAAAAATGGTCTTCAGATGTGAAGAAAACCTTTATCAAAGAATTAGACAAATTAGAGAGAATGAATCCTTCCGGGGCAGAGTATGGCGTACAAATAAATTATTGTCAGTTACTAATTGATCTTCCATGGGATGTTTATACTAACGATAAGTTCAACCTTAAAAAGGTTCAAAAAGTTTTGGACAGAGATCATTTTGGATTAGAAAAGGTCAAAGACAGAATTGTGGAGTATTTATCTGTTCTTAAATTAAAAGGAGATATGAAATCTCCGATATTGTGTCTTTACGGACCTCCTGGAGTTGGAAAAACATCTTTAGGTAAGTCAATTGCCGAAGCAATCGGAAGAAAGTATGTAAGAATGTCTTTAGGCGGATTACATGACGAATCTGAGATTAGAGGACACAGAAAAACATATATAGGTGCTATGCCTGGAAAACTAATTAATAATTTAAAAAAAGTTGGTACTTCCAACCCCGTTTTTGTTTTGGACGAAATTGACAAAGTAGGAAAGTCTGGACATGGCGATCCATCTTCAGCACTTTTAGAGGTTTTAGACCCTGAGCAAAATGACACATTCCAAGATAATTTTGTAGAAATTGAATACGATCTATCCAAAGTTTTATTTATTGCAACAGCAAATGATTTATCAACAATTCAGCCTGCTTTAAGAGATAGAATGGAAATTATTCCAATAAACGGATACACTATTGAAGAAAAAGTACAAATAGCTAAAAAGCATTTAATTCCAAAACTTGTTACAGATCATGGAATTTCCAAAGAAGATGTTAAACTAAATCAAGGTATTATAGAGAATGTTATTACTTCCTACACTAACGAAAGTGGAGTGAGAGGATTAGAGAAAAAAATTGCAAAACTTATCAGAAATAGAGCAAAACAAATTGCATTCGATGAGAAGTTTAACCCATTAATTACTAAAGAAAATGTTTTAAAGCTTTTGGGCCCAGGAATGGATCCTAGAAAATATTCGGAGCATATTATTCCTGGAGTAGTTACAGGACTGGCATGGACTAGAACTGGAGGAGATATTTTATTTATTGAAACTTCAAAAACCAAAGGAAAAGGCAAATTGACCCTTACAGGAAATCTTGGGGATGTTATGAAAGAATCTGCAGTTATTGCCTTGGAATATATAAAAGCAAATGGTGAAAAGTTTGGGATTTCTCAAGAAGAAATTGATAAAAATAATTTTCATGTTCATGTTCCAGAAGGCGCCACTCCTAAAGATGGACCATCTGCTGGGGTTACTATGATTACTGCTTTGGCTTCATCAATAACTGGAAAAAAAGTTAAAAAATACTTGGCAATGACTGGTGAAATCACCTTAAGGGGAGAGGTTTTGCCTGTTGGTGGGATTAAAGAAAAAATATTAGCTGCTAAAAGAGCTGGTATTAAATTTATTTTATTGCCAGCATCTAATCAAAAAGATGTAGAAGACATTAAGTCTGAATATCTTAAAGGTCTTACATTTAATTATGTTAAAAGAATGGAAGATGTCATAAAATATTCTTTGAAAGGATGATTTTATAAACTTTTTAGGTATTCAACAATAACTGTTAATAAGTTACTCTGTTAAATAATCTTATTTTTCTATAAAAAACTATTTTTAGTCATCGTATTTAATTATGGCTGATAATAACGTTCAATATACCGAAGAAAATATTCGTTCCTTAGACTGGAAAGAGCATATTAGAATGCGTCCAGGAATGTATATTGGAAAGTTGGGAGATGGTTCTTCTTCTGATGATGGCATCTATGTTTTGGTAAAAGAAGTTGTAGATAATTCTATCGACGAATTTGTAATGGGAAATGGCAAGAAAATTTCTGTAAAGATAGATAAAGATGTAGTTCAGGTCAGAGACTTTGGACGAGGAATTCCTCTTGGAAAAGTGAAAGATGTAGTTTCTAAAATGAATACTGGCGGTAAATACGATTCAAGAGCATTTAAAAAATCTGTTGGTCTTAATGGTGTGGGTACAAAAGCAGTAAATGCTCTTTCTTCAGACTTTCAAGTTGAATCAATTAGAGATGGTGAGTTAAAAAAAGTTTCTTTTACAAGAGGTGAGGTCGTGGATGATATGTCTCTTGAGAAAACAAATCAAGATAACGGAACTAGAATTGTTTTTTCACCAGATAAAGATATTTTTAAAAACTACAAATTTAGAGATACTTATCTGGAAAAAATGTTTTGGAACTATTGTTACTTAAATAGAAATTTAACAATAGATTTTAATGGCAATAAATTTATTTCAAAAAATGGTTTAAAAGATCTTTTAGAATCCAATATGGATGGTTCTCCATTATATCCAATTGTTCATTTAGAGGGAGATGATATTGAGGTTGCCTTTACCCATTCTAGAGGATATGGAGAAGATTATTCCTCTTTCGTAAATGGACAACACACAACACAAGGAGGTACTCATCAAAGCGCATTTAGAGAGGCAATTGCTAAAGTTATAAAAGACTTTTTTAGTAAATACGAGCCTGTAGATATTAGGCAGGGAATTGTTGCTGCAGTAAGTATTAAGGTAATAGAACCTGTTTTTGAATCCCAAACAAAAACAAAACTAGGATCTACTGAAATTGAACCTGATGGTAAATCAGTAAGAGGATTTGTAATGGATTTCTTAAGAGAAAAATTAGATAATTTCCTACACAAAAACCCAGCTGTAGTTCAACAGATGGAATTTAAGATTAAGCAATCTGAAAAAGAAAGAAAAGAATTATCAGGAATAAGAAAACTAGCTCGAGAGAGAGCAAAGAAAGTTAGTCTTCACAACAAAAAATTAAGAGATTGTAAAATCCACTTTAGTGATTTTAAAAATGATAGGCGAGAAGAGACCTCAATTTTCATAACTGAAGGTGACTCTGCAAGTGGTTCCATCACCAAATGTAGAGATGTTAAAACACAAGCCGTATTTAGCTTAAGAGGAAAACCACTTAATTCTTTCGGTCTTTCCAAAAAAGTGGTTTATGAGAACGAAGAGTTCAATCTTATACAAGCTGCATTAAATATTGAAGAGGACATGGATTCTTTAAGGTATAATAAAATTATTATTGCCACAGATGCCGATGTTGATGGAATGCATATAAGATTATTGCTTCTCACTTTCTTTTTAAGGTTTTTTCCGGATCTAGTTAAGAAAAATCACGTCTTTATTTTGCAAACACCGCTTTTTAGAGTAAGAAATAAGAAAGAAACTAGATATTGTTACAATGAAAAAGAAAGAAAAGATGCCATAAACTCTTTGGGAAAGAATCCTGAAATAACAAGATTTAAGGGGCTTGGTGAAATATCTCCAGATGAGTTTAAATACTTTATTGGCGATGATATTAGATTAGAGCCTGTTTTAATGTCTAAGTCTAAATCCATAGAGGAAATATTGACTTTTTATATGGGGAAAAACACACCTGAACGTCAAGGTTTTATTATAGATAATTTAAAAGTGGAAGAAGACTACTTGGTAGATGAAAACCAATGAAATGGATGAGTTAAATTTGAATATATCAGAAGATTCTAATCAGAAGGACAACATTACTTACCTATCTGGAATGTATAAGGAGTGGTTTTTAGACTACGCATCCTATGTTATTTTAGAACGAGCTGTTCCAGCTCTTGAAGATGGTTTAAAGCCGGTACAAAGAAGGATTCTACACTCTATGAAAGAATTAGACGATGGAAGATACAATAAGGTAGCAAATATTATTGGAAATACAATGAAGTACCATCCTCATGGAGATGCATCTATTGGAGATGCAATGGTTCAGATTGGTCAGAAGGATTTGTTAATTGATTGTCAAGGAAACTGGGGAAATTTATTAACAGGCGATGGTGCTGCTGCTCCAAGGTATATTGAAGCTAGAGTAACTAAATTTGGAAATCATATTCTATATAATAATAAAACCACTAAATGGCTTAGTTCTTACGATGGAAGAAATAAAGAGCCTCAATATCTTCCTGTTAAATTCCCAATTTTATTAAACCATGGCGCAGAAGGAATTGCAGTAGGTTTAGCATGTAAGATATTACCTCATAATTTTATAGAACTAATAGACGCTTCGATAAATGTTTTAAAAGGAAAGAAAATTGAGATATTTCCAGATTTTCCAAACGGTGGTCTAGCAGACTTTACTCAATACAATGATGGTATTAGAGGTGGTAAAGTAAGGGTCAGAGCAGGGATAAAAAAAATAGATAATAAAACATTGGTTATCAATCAAATACCTTTTGGAACAACAACTGATACTTTAATAGAATCTATAGTCAAGGCAACAGAAAAAAATAAAATTAAGATTAAAAAAATTGAAGATAACACATCTGCAGTTGCAGAAATTATAATTCACCTCCCTTCAGGAGTATCCCCAGATAAAATGATTGATGCATTATTCGCTTTTACAAATTGTGAAATGTCTATATCACCAAATTCCTGTGTTATCGAAGGCAATAAGCCTATTTTTATTGGAGTTTCTGAAATATTAAAAAAATCTGTTGACAGAACTGTAGAGCTTTTAAAACTTGAATTGGAGATAAAACTTCAAGAATTACAAAACCAATGGCACTGGCTTTCACTAGAAAGAATTTTTATAGAAAATAGAATTTATAGAAAGATAGAAGAGGAAGAAACATGGGAAGGTGTTTTAAATGCTATTAAACTAGGTCTTAAGCCTTTTTTAAATAACCTTAAGAAAGAAGTAGGTGAAGAGGATATAGTAAAGCTAACAGAGATTAAAATTAAAAGAATATCAAAATTTGATAGTGATAAAGCTGAAGATAATTTACTAAAAATAGAAGATCAAATAATAGAAGTAAATAAATACCTATCCAATCTTACTGAATATGCAATTGAATACTACAAAGATGTAAAGAGCAAATACAGTGAGGGTAAAGAGAGAAAAACAGAAATTAGGGTATTTGATAATATTACTGCTCGTAAAGTAATTGTTTCCAACAAGAAACTTTACGTTAACAGAGAAGAAGGTTTTATAGGGTGGTCGTTAAGAAAAGATGAATTTATTGAAGAATGCTCTGATTTAGACGATATTATTCTGTTTTTTGACAATGGAAAAGTAATTGTTACAAAAATTGCTGATAAGAAATTTGTTGGTAAAGGTATACTTCATGTTGCCGTATGGAAAAAAGGAGATGAAAGAACTATTTATCATTTAATTTACCAAGCTGGTAAAATGGCCCCTTCTTACATGAAAAGGTTTGCTATTAGTTCTATAACTAGAGACAGAGAATACGATATTGTTGGCAATGCTAATAATCCTAAAATCCATTATTTTTCTGTTAATCCCAATGGAAGAAGAGAAACAGTATTAATCAAATTAAGACCACGACCGAAATTAAAAAAACTTAAAATTGAAGTAGATTTTGCCGAGCTCATTATAAAGGGCAGAGGGAGCAAGGGAAATTTAGTTACCAAACATTTTATTTCTAAAATAGAGCAGAGAGAATTAGGTGGTTCTACACTAGCTGCAAGAAAGATATGGTGGGACGAAGTTGTATTAAGGCTTAATAACGACCAGAGAGGTAAATTACTAGGTAGTTTTAAGGGAGATGATAAAATTCTTACAGTTTATAAATCTGGTAAGCACTTAATAAGTGGTTTTGAATTGTCCAATAAATTTGATGACGATCTTATTTTAATCGAAAAGTGGCATCCTTCTAGAGCTCTTTCATGTATTTATTGGAATCCTAAAAAAGAACTATATTTTGTTAAAAGGTTCCTTGTAGAAGTAACCACTAAGATGTATAGTTTTATAGATGAAGATTGTGAGCTTTCGTTAGTAGCAATTGACTACAAACCAAAAGTTAAAATTTCATTTAATAAGCGTTTGAAAGAAACCAAAGATTTGGACGATAAGATAGTTGCCTTAAATGAGATTGTAGATATAAAAGGAGATAAGGCCAAAGGAAATCAGTTGACACGCTTGAAAGTGAAAGACATTACTCTTATGGAAGTAGAGTCAGGCGACGAGTGGCCAAATGAGGAAATACCTTCGGAAAAATCTGCTATAAGCGATGATGTAGATACAAGTCCTAATATTGATAATAATCAAGAAATACCATCAGAAAATATCTCAAAGTCAAACGATGAACTAACAACGGATTTGAATCAAAATAACGATAAAAAGGAGCTAGAAAATGTTAAGATTGACACAAAGTCTGAAGGTCCTGTAGAGGTGGAGTGGGACGTAGATTCATCTTCAAACGAAGAGGAAGATTTAGACGAAGATGGTCAAATGAAAATATTTTAATGAAATTTAAAATATTAGCAATACTATTTTTAAATCTAAATTTTGTTTCACTTTATTCTCAAAAAGATATTAAATCCGATACAATTCCAAAGATTTATGAATCTGAAAGAAACTATATAGGATTCAATTGTAGTCCAATAATTAGTGTTTTTTTGAACAATAATTCTTTTCAAAATCTTAAATTAACCACCATTTACAAAAGAAATTTTGGCAAATTAAATACTCGTTTTAGTATTAATTATTTAATAGATTTTCAGAATGATTTTATATATTCTCCTTCAGCATCTTCAGATACTAGTATTACCTACAGACTATCAAATTCAAGTTATAACCATTTAGATATGAGATTTGGTTTTGAACAATTAAGATATTTATCTTTTTCTCGCTTTCATTTAGGATTAGATATAATTGTTGGTTATGGAAAACAAATCTCAACTTATAATCATTCCTTACTCTTTAAAGATAGTGTAGGAAATTATATACCTACTATAAATGATCTAATAAATAATATGAACGGAAATTTTAATTGTAATTACTTTAATACTGGAATAGACTTGTCCTTTGGAATGGATCTATTTTTAAATGAATCCTTTTTAGTTACTCTTCAATTAACTCCTCAATTCAACTATCTATTTGTTAACTCCAAATCCATTTCTGTTAACGATCCATTAGAAAAATTTATAAATCATGGTCAAGATTATGCTGATTTTAAGATAGGATATTTTGATGTGCTATTAACTTATAAATTCTAGCTTTCTAACCCAACAAAACTTATTGGAGCAGCATTGAGAATTTCAGAGGAGGCATATTCCTTATAGTTTTCAAAATTTTTATTGAACTGTTTTGCTAGAAATATTGCCTTTTGGTCATAGGCATTTTCATCTTCCCAAGTCATTTTTGGATTAAGAGTCTTTTCTGGAACATTAGGACAAGAAGCTGGCATCATTAGTCCAAATATTGGATGTTTGATATATTCCACTCCTTCAAATTCGTTATTTAAGGCAGCATTTATCATAGACCTAGTGTGAGATAATTTCATTCTTTCACCAATCCCATAGGGCCCCTTTGTCCAACCTGTATTTACCAACCAAACGTTAACATTAGAAGATTCTATTTTCTCTCCTAACATTTCAGCATATTTTGTTGGATGAAGTGGTAGAAATGGAGCACCAAAACAAGAAGAAAAAGTAACCACAGGTTCTGTTATACCTTCTTCTGTACCTGCAACTTTTGCAGTATATCCAGAGATGAAATGAAACATAGCTTGTCCTTTATCTAATTTTGAAATTGGTGGTAAAACACCAAAAGCATCAGCAGTTAAAAGAAATATATTTTTTATATTATTTCCTTGGGCTCCTTTTGCAACATTCTTAATAAATTCTAAAGGATAGCTTACTCTTGTATTTTCTGTTATTGAACCATCTTCAAAATCTACTTCATTAGAATTTTCTTTAAAAACCACATTTTCTAAAATAGCTCCCTTTTTGATTGCATTCCATATTTCCGGCTCTTTTTCTTTGGTAAGATCAATACACTTTGCATAACATCCCCCTTCAAAATTGAAAACTGTATCTTCTGACCAGCCGTGCTCATCATCCCCAATTAGAAATCTATTTGGATCTGCAGATAGAGTTGTTTTTCCTGTTCCAGATAAACCAAAAAAGATAGCTGTATCTCCATCTTTTCCAAGATTTGCAGAACAATGCATGGATAAAGTATTTTTTTGATGTGGTAAAATATAATTTAGAACTGAAAATATTCCCTTTTTAATTTCCCCTGTATATCCAGTACCACCAATAAGAA
>Ga0257106_1001483_pt1 | contig 11545 bp, 10 predicted proteins | sample LP_taG_3_FD_190177 | JGI IMG/M metagenome (GOLD analysis project Ga0257106, IMG submission 190177) | Marine microbial communities from Northeast Subartic Pacific Ocean, Canada - LP_J_2011_P26_10m | ecosystem: Environmental > Aquatic > Marine > Oceanic | place: Canada: Northeast Subartic Pacific...
ACACAAAAGACCCACCAACTGAGACATTTTTTGCGGGAATCTCGAAGTACTTCGTCGTCACCCCCCCTGATTCCGCCTCGATGTTGGCATACGTCACTGGATCGACCGTTGGTCGTTCCGTTCCTCTATGATGCAAAACATATGTTTGCTTGTCGCAAGTAGAAGGATTTAAGCTCGCGTGCTTGCTGCCGCACTTCATCCGAACGATCTTGAAGTTAGACCCGTATGTCACCTCATAATCATTCTCGACCAAAATCGGGTTTTGATTCGTCCCAATCGGTTCGTCACTTGGGGAGATACGAACCGATGAGAGCGAGTAGAAATCGGCGTCGGAAGACTTGGTGTCTTTTTGCGCAGAAACACCAATTTTTCGAACGGAAAACCCCTGTGTCAGGCACATGACGAAAAGGAAAAGCATCGGTGTTCGAGAGGTTCTCATTGAAGCTTTAAACAAAAGCGCTCGATCTGAACGCTGTGATAAAAAACATGGTGGGCGATTCGATTGGTTTCCACGTGTCGAAGAAAGAAACGAGTCCAATAGTTGCTCGGAGATTTGGTCAGAGTGCGTGTACCTTTTTTCGCAAGGAAGGTTGTGTTTCAGTCTGTGACGTCAACAAAAATGCAATACCATGCTTGAACCCTTCATTTTGAAGTAGGGTTTAAACATTTTGCTAATTAGGGTTTAGGGTTTGATGGTTAAGGTATGGGAGTACCCCCTTCGTACTCACCCAGTACTATCCATTTGAAAGGTCAAAATATATTCCGGCACAGACAACTTTCAGACAACTTCCAGACAACTTGAACTATATATATATAGAGAGAGTGTAGCCTCTTCCTCCCCCACCTCTCTCCTGAGTCGTCGCGTTTTACGACGAGGAGAAGAAGAAGCGTTTGTCGGTTTTTTTCGCGCGCTCGCGGGGCACGCTCGAGAGAGAGAAGAGTTACACAAATGAATCCAGAGGAGGAGGAGGAGGAGGGGGATGATTACGAACCGGCGTTCGTGGACGCTTCGGCGGCGGACGTCACCGTGCACTTGGACCTGAACGAAAGCGACGAACCACCTCCTCCTGATGATGATGATGATGACGAGGAGGAGGAGGAAGATTTGGAAGAAGAAGACGGCGTGATGATGGAAGACGTTGCGGTCGAAGACCGAGACGCCGCCGACGAGAGCGTGTTGCGCCCGGAAAAAGACGAGTGCGAGATGAAGATGGAAGAGAGGAAAGGGTCGATTTTTGCCGTCGCGTGGGCGACGACGACGGGGAGAGATGATGGGGAGGGTGGGTCTGTTGAGCGGGAGGTGATGTGCGGGGGAGGTTCGGACGATCGGGCGGTGTTGACGAGTACGAGCGGCGGCGGCGGGGTAACGACGACGACGTTGGAGAATACCGGGAAGGATAGCGTTTCGGCGGTGAAGTTTTCGAGGCATAGTAATGGTAGTAATAATAGTGAGGTACTTCTGGCTACGGCGAGTTTAGACGGCACGGTTTCCGTGCACGACGCCGACGGGCGGTATTTGAGGCAACTCGAAGGTCCGGAAACCGGCGTCGAGTGGTTGGAATGGCACCCGAACGGGCCGATTGTTTTAGCCGGGTGCGAGGATTTTTGCGCGTGGATGTGGAACGCGAGCGATGGAAATTTGATGCAAGTGTTCGCGGGACATTCAGGGTCGGTTTCGTGCGGCCAGTTTTCGAAAGACGGGAAGGTTGTGTTCACGGGATCGTTCGACGGTAGTTTTCGCGCCTGGAATCCGAGAAGCGGGATGGCTATCGCCGCGTTCCAAAAAGGAGGGTTGTTTCACGACGGACCGGTGACGTGCATGGACTCTAAAGTAGACGATAATGGTAATTATTTAGTGTTGACTGGATCCGAAGATTGCACGTTGAAACTTTCGACGGTACACGCAAACGCGGCGGACGTCGGCGCCGGAGGAAGTAAAGTTTTGGGCAACTTTTTCGCGCACGAAAAGTGCATCGAGTGTGTGGAATTTTGCGACGGAACGGTTGGGAATTACGCGGCGAGTGGAAGCGTGGATGCGACGATTCGTGTCTGGGATTTACCGACGCAAAAAGTGCGCGGCGTGCTCGGACACGGGAAAGCCGTGAGTCAGTTGAAGTGGGTGCCAAACTCGGCGATGTTATACAGGTGCGCGCGTTTTCGTTTCTCAAAAGTAGTTTGCGCGCTGTCGTCTTTTTTTTCTTCTTCTTCTAAACTCCTCTCTCGTTTCTTTCTGTTTGCAACAAAAGGGCCCGGCGCGACGAGCTGATTGATACCCATCTCTGTGTTTCATCGGGTGGACATGTTCTGTTTGCTACATCAAAAGTATACATTCGGAGGCTATCGGAGGTTCCAACTTTTTTCCGTGTTGATAACCTGTGAGCAACCTCCGAGACATTTTTTACGTCACATTACGCGTATTTTTATCACGCCGCCGCCGCATATCCTGACACTGACTGCAAAACGTTTCTCTATACTTTCCATTCTTCGCGCAACAGCACGTCTATTGACGGCATCGTGAGACTTTGGGACGCGCGTACTTCTCAGTGCGTCCGCGAACAGCAAGGCCACACCAAAGCCGTATTAGATTTTGCGCTCTCCCCGGATTACGCGCGCGTGCTCACCGCCTCCGACGATGGCACTTCGCGCGTCTTCAACTTTCAATAAGAATAGTACTGGAATAAAGACAACACCGATGACAGCGAGCGAAACAACCGCAACCGCAACATCTCTCTCACGGCCCTCGTTCGACGAACCTCAACGTCTCCAACGCTTTCGCCAACACCTCTCTCTCTCCCGCGCTCTCCTCTACACCAACCTGCGCTCTCACGCATTCCACGAAACTCTCGAACCCTTTCTCTTCGTCTTCAAATTCCGCGTTTACCAATCGTTTCGCGACGTTTTCGTTCCACCCGTATGGGTCACCCGTTTCGTGTCCTTCTCGTTGCATCAACAGCGCTAAGACGAGTTTCAACTCCTCTCGGTCGTGCCGGTCTCGAATCGTAAAGTGTTCCAGGAACAACGCTCTCGCCTGCTCGACGTAAAACTTCGTTCGGCAAACTTTCGCGCACTCGTGCGCCATGCCAACGGGAGATCCCCAGTTCCATTTCGCTTTCGCTCGCCACGTTTGCTCGTTCGGAATGTATTCGAATTTCGCGTATCTCGTCTCCTCTTCGTCTCCGCCCGTCATGTCGTCCAACGCGGAATACAACAGATTCTCGTCCTGATTCGAAGAAGTTCTCGTCGTTCTTCTCCTTAGCCTCTTTTTGCTGCTACTGCTGCTGGTGGTGGTGTACGTGATGCGTGCAAGACTCGATGATATGCGCATGTGTGTGTGACTCTTTGACTGTGCTGCCGATTGGATTTTCCCCAGAAGTTTTCTCATCCACTAGTGCGATGACACACACCATTAATCCCGTTTGTTATTCAAAAGCCCCCCGTTGAGCCTCTGCCATAAAAAAGGACGTCGCGCTTTGCGAGAGTATTCCGTGTTTTTGGTATTGAAATGAGGAAAAGGAAGAAGGCGAGAGTGATAAACGCGCACGTGCGCTTGCGCCAACGCGAAACGAACAAATTGAACAACACGAATCAGGTTTACGCGCAAATCCCGATTCGATTGCAAGCACCCATCGAACGGATCGTCGACCGAGAAAGAAAGCTTTTAAAAGTCGTCGTGCTCGGTTTTACCGCGAACGGGAACCATCTCGTCGCGCACGAGTCTCGAGGAGGCCTGAGTGGGTTGGAACACTCGATACAGTTTTGGACATTTGACGTGCACGGAAAACGAGCGTCGAAGTTGGTAAGAGAAGTTCCCGTCTTGCGCGAACGGGATGGAAGTTCCATGAGAGAGGTGAAGAACGCGCGAGCGGTGGCGGTGTCGTTCGCGCAAAGTCCGTGCGAAGAGGCGTTCTTTTGCAACTTTCAACTGCTGAGGAAAAGAGAAGATAGCGGGGAAGAGACGAGACCAGAGCAGAGCGCGTATTTTTGTTTCTTTCCGAACCCGATGAGGATGAGAAACGAGTCAAACGAGATCGACGAAGACGACGCGTTTCCGAGAAAGATTTTCGACGAGGATGTCTCGATGACGGCAGAAGCGGCGAGGGTGTTGGTGAAAGGAGAGCAGTACGTGTCGAGCGCGATCGTTCCCTACGGAGGCTCGATTTGGAGCGGGATGGTGAGAGGCGAATCTTCGCCGTCGTCGAAGTCGATTCCCGGGAGATATTCAATGTTTTTAAATCTCGGCGACGGAGTTTTAGAGGCGATATATCAGCCGTTGGCGAATCTGAAGAGACCAGATCGAGCGTCGAGCGATTTGTTTGTGACAAAATTTGACGCGAGAAGAGACGTGTTCAACGTCGCCGCGAATAAGTTCGAGATGCTCAGCGAGATTGAAAACGCGAGGTTTCAATGCAGAGATTACGAGTTGATGCCGCTGAAAACAGTCGGTAAAACGTTAGCGGCGAGAATGCATTGCGTCATGGAAAATGTACAGACGATGAAGACGCGGATGATTGTGATTACGTTTGCGATTGAAGCATCCTCTCCCCACGGGTTAAACTTACCAGGCGTGGACATTGTAGACGTCTCCGAAACGAACGTACCTTTGTCGATGCCTGCGACGATGAGTGGAAAACAAGGAGGCGTGCAATCCGTCCGGGAACGTTTACGAACCTATAAACTCCTTTTGGACGCCGCGCAAAGCGAGGCCATCGAACTGAGAAAATCGAGCGGTTTGAGCAGAATGAAGTGCAATCGAAGGTATCGCAACTCATCAGAAGGCGATAACGCGAACTTAGTGTACAAAAAATCATCTCTAAACCTCATCGTACACGATACGTTACCGGTGTGTCTCGTCGGCTACGGGGTTGTCTTTTCCGAGAGGAAGAATTTAATGCCGAATAGAAATCAGAGGATGTATCCTCAGCCGTAAACAACTACTTACTTGTGATGAGAAAAGAAATTGCTAGGCGCTGTAATATACTACTACTGTGTACTATTAACTAAAATATGCTACTACTTTTTCTTACTCATCGACGACCAACTTTGGAATCCACAAACGAACGATACCTTCCACTTGTTGGACTTTGTTTACGTTCGGTTTAATATTTCCGCTTCTTCTCCGGCGATTATCGTCTCGGTCGTTCTCCTCCATCGACGCTCCTCCTCGACCACCAGCATTACCCCTCTCTTCCTCTTCCATACGTGATGCCTTCGCGTCCAAATCTTCGTCTAAATTCAAAGCCTCTCTCTTTCGTTTATTTAAATCTTCCTGATCTCCCGCGTAGGCCAACGCGTGCGTCTTCGGATGCCACGCCAGCGCGTTCATCGGCGCTCGGACAAATATAGGTTCACACACCCTCTTCGAACTCACTGGATCGCAGATATCTATAAAATCATCTTCCGACGCGCTCGCTAAGAAATTCCCGTCGTGACTAAACGCTACCGTTCTCACCGGCGTCTCGTGTCTCGCCACCGTTCGCAAACACATGTATCCAACCGGAATATTCCAAATCGATACCAACGAATCCGCGCTACCAATCGCAAAGTGCGTCTTCTTCTCGCTCGGATCGAACGCTATCGTGTAACACCCACCAGTATGCGCGACAAATTCGTGCACGTTCTTAATCGTGTGCTTCGTCTCGTCCCATACGTTACACTGCACCTTTCCGTCTCCGGTCAAAACGAAAAACTTCTCCGACTCCTTCTCTCGATCCCACGCGAACTCGTTCACTTCCGTTTCCTTGAACACTTTCCGACTGATTGGTTTTCGATGTCTCACCTCCACTTCTTTCCCAGATGCGGTTTTCACCGCTCTCATCGTCGTGCAATCGATAAATGTCAACGTATCGTTCTTATCCCCGACGCACACCGTCTTCCCGTTTGGCGACCACGCGACGTTGATATTTTCGCCGTGCGTCGGTATCGATTGCACTTCTTTCTTCTGCCGAACGTCCCAAAATTTCACCGTCTTATCCGAGGACACCGACACGAGCTCGTCTGTGTGCATGGGACTAAACCGGAGTTGCTCCACCGAATCTCGATGGCCAAGCAAGCGTCCGTTTGGAATGTTGTTAGTAGTAGTAGTACTCCTACTCCTACTCGCGTTGGTGTTGTTGTTCGGACCACCACTTAACGCCCTCTCCGCGTCCCACACGCGTATCGTTTGGTCCACGCTCCCGGACGCTAAATATTCTCCGCTCAGGTTAAAATCCAGCGAGTTTACTTTCCGTTCGTGCGCCAAGAGCTCGACCGTTCTCTGTTTGATTGTTTGCGTGTTGTGTGTGTACGAATTGAATTCGATTGAAATGTGTAAGCGGTTGAATGATGATGACGACGACGACGACGAGGACAAAAGAGAGACGGAGAAAAATAGAGGAAAAACAAAACGCACTCCGTCTTCGAGTCGTCGTTTTGGCGACGATGTCATTTTCGCGAAAACGATGCGATGGGCAGAGTCGTTATTACGTGTACAGTATAGAGTATATCGTGTGAAGCATTTTCCCAACATTTTCAATTCACAACCCAGCGCTCCCCCCACCGTATTTATCCACCAACTCCTTCGCCGCCCTGAGCGCAACGTCGCTGTCCTCGCTCGTCATCAGTTTCGTCGTGTACACTTTCTCGATCAACCCGCTCGATTTTACGATTTGCTCGAACGTGTGCACGTCGTGGTTCTTCGGGAACGAGTAGATGACCACTCCGTCGTATTCTCCGGTGGTGGCTTTGTAATACGATTTCATCGTGCCGCCGATTTGGGCGAGCATTTTCGCGCACTCTTTCTCTCCGGAAACGCTTTTACTGTTATTGCTCGATGATACCTCGCGCATTTGTTTCTTGATGAACTCGGAGTTGTACAAAAATTGCGACATGAATATCGGGTCCGAAGGCGCGAACAGTTGGTTGTGTTTCGATTTGTTCGGCGCGAACGCGAGCTCCTCGGCTTCCGCCCCGAGAGGGTCGTTCGTTTGACGTAAAAGGTTTCCTGCGCTTACTCCGTTAATGGTGGTGGTCGCGATGGAACGAGAGGATGAACAACAGCTAAGAGGAGAGGAAGAGGAGGAGGACAAGGCTCTGCGAGCGAACGAGGCGAACATGGTGTGCGCGTAATAGAGAGAGAGATAAAATGAAGAAAATGCGGCACAAATTCACCCCCAAAACGGCTTCAATTCGTATCATCATTTACACACAAAAAAGAGACCCCACGCGCGTATAGTATCACGTAAACAAGAAAAGATGGGACTCACGACCATGGACTCTCTCTGGTGGGGTTCCGTCTTCGTCTTCGGCGGCGGGTGCGTGGCCGCGGTGCGAACGGGAGCGAGCAAAGATTCCGCCTACGGGAAATGGAAACAAAAAAGAGAGGAAAAGGAAGCGCTGAAAGCGTTGGAGGAGAAGAAGAAGAAGAAGAGCTCTAAGGGCGGGAAGAAATAGAGAGAGAGATGAAGAGAGAGAAAGAGCGTCGTCTCGATGATGCGCTCTCGTCTCTCGAAAGAAGAAGACGAAGAAGAAGAACTTTCAAGCGGTGATGATGTTTTTAGAAAATGTTGGATAACCTCCTTAAACTCCTCCTCCTCCTCCTGATGAGCGTTTACGCGTTTATTATATTATGTGATACGAAACGCGAGTACACACATCCTTTGATATTTACACGCGTCGCACGATAAAACCTAGGGTTCTCTCTCACTCTCTCTCTCTCTTTCTCTTGCTAACGCGAAAGCTCTTTAATATAGTATTTCGCGAAAATACATAAGTCGTCGGTTTCTAATGTTGTTCTTATTGGTAGGAAGCAAGCGCTCGGCAAGAGTTTGATTCTTCGGCGACGCTCTCCTTGTCTCTCTCTCTTTCTCTCTAATTAAGTCTTTCTTCTTACATTGTCAATTCCATGATTGCGCTCACGATATCCCCATCGCTCGCTTTCAACGCCGCCGCTGCTTTCCCTTTGCTCACGTTCGCCTGCGTCGCGACTAAATCGACATCCTTCTCTTCCAAACCCTCCATGTTGACTTCGCCTTCGTCGACTTCCTCCATAATCGAGGCAATCTTCGCCGCCCCTGGCGCCCCACCAGCCCCTGCTGCCGCCGCCGCGGCACCATTTGCCGCCGCGGCTTGAAACGCTTTCGCTTGCGCGGCCGCTTTTGCCGCCATGTCTTCCGCTTTCGCTTCGCCAAAGACGACGTACGTGTCCGAATTCGGCGCCTTGAAGCAATCCGGGTTCGAGATGACGTACAACAAGTTTCGGCCTCGTCGTAAGGTGACTCTGTCCACGTTTTCAACTTTTTCCATGCCTAACTTGGACATCGCTTTTCTCGCTTTCTTTTCCGCTCGCGAGATGGAACCTGTGTTATATATTTGGAGAGGAGTAGTAAAAATCGTAAAGTCAGCGAAAGACGACGTAATAAACGACGCAAAAGCCAATCGCGACGACAAAACAGACGACGACACGAGTTGAATCACGTTTAACGCAATAGCTTTTCCATCGATGATTCCTAAATCAGACGCAACGGAAAATCCTAACGCAAACCCTTCTAGGAGAGAAAGAGAGGTTTTCCAAAATCAAAATCGCTCTCTCTCTCTCTCTCTCTTTCTTCTCCTACTTCTCTCGCAGACGACGAAAGAACAGACGAGAACGAAACATAATTTAAACGTACCGTCTCCGTGCTCCTCTTCCTCCTCTTCCTCCTCGGAGTGTTCTTCCTGTGTATCATTTAATCGTGAATAGATTAATATGATGATGATGATGATGAGAGGAGTTTGTTGTTAAAACCGAGAGAGAACCGATGAGAAAAAAACGAAATTCGCGCGCGAACATCGAATACGGAGCACGGCGCAGCGCGCGACATTCTCCGCATACCGCTCGAATCAAACATCTATCCCTAAATATCTCTTTTACGAAAATCGTACCTCCTCGTCCTCGATTTCTTCTTCTTTCTCGTTATCTGCTGCCATGGTTTCGTCGTAGAAGTTTCCTTTGCGCGTAACTCAATGCGGGGTTTTGCTTCTTTTTGGGAACAAAAAAAATTGGGGAGCAAAAAATACGACACTCGAAACGCACTTTATTTAATAAAGCTTTTCGTCCGTCCTCTTTTCGCGCGCAAACACGTTACTATATATAGATGATCTTGGATTTCACGAAAAGCGGGAATAAATCTACCGCCAAAGCGATCACGTTGGCGTGCGTTTTTTAGTTTCTCCTCCTCCTCTGAGCAAGTTTTCTCTCTCTTTTTTTTAAAGCAATTCTGTATTTCGAGCGTTACTGACTTTTTTTCTCTGATCTCTGATCTCTGAAAACGATATAGGGACGTCCAAGAGACGTGCTTAAAGCACGGATTTCTGTACGAACGAAGCACGTCGAGCGATCCAACAGCTCGGCGCGCCGACGTCGTGGCGTTGTTCCGAGTTTTAGGGTGCACGTAAGTTTTGAGTAGTTTTTTTTCCTTTTGTGTTGGTTTGTTGTCCTCGTGGGATCGAAAATACTGTGAGAATAGACCACCAGCGCGCTGCTCTCTCTCTCTCTCTTTCTCTCTCTCTTACTTCGGTTCTCTTTCGCAGATCGCTCTCGACGTTTAAATCCGCCTGGGCGAGCGAAAAGCTCCCCTCGCCAAAACCAGGGATGACGCCGCATATTTTGGAGAAGGACAAGGAGCAAAAAGAAGAAGTCACGTGGCGAACCTACGACGTGGCGGAATACGACCGCCTCTCGGCGTCGTACGAGGACCCGAAGACGATGAAATGGAAACTCCTCCCGAAACCCGGGGGCCAAGCGGTGAAGCCGGAGGATTATTACACGTTAAAAGCGTGCATTAAACAAGTCGAAGAAGGCGACCCGCCGAAAGAACAGCCGATGTGGACCGAGAACGGCGCCGTCGATTACAACGGTCGCGCGTTGTTCCATGAGTGGAACAAGTTGAAAGGGAAAACCAAAGACGAAGCGAAACAGGCGTTTTGTTACGCCTACGGGAAAGCGTTGAGCGAGCAAAGATTTTCGCTCAATTTTCGCAAGTATTAATCAAAAATCATCGTCTCATCATCATCGTTTACTCGTAACTCCTGTTCTTCACATTTTCGCCTCCTCAGTAGTTGCACAAACAACAAAAAATGGGTTCCCGTCACCTCCCCAACGCGATGATTCTTTCGCAGATTCTCCCCGCTTCTTCCTCCTCAAGACAACGGCGACAACAACACCATAAAAACCAATCCTCCTCTGTCGTCTCTTCTTCTTCTGTCGAGGACTTTGACGTCGTACACGACGACGAGGATGCAAAAAACACATTCGAAGACGACGAAGAAAAGCATCGACGACGACGGACGAGGACGACGTTTAGCAGACGGAACTCTCTCAAAGCCGGCGTGCTGACGGCTGCCGCAGGGCTCGGGGTTTTTACCACGCTCTCGTCGTCGAACGTTTTGGGGGTTCAGGTTCCCACGTCGTCGTTTATATCGTCCTCGATGGCGATGGCTGCCACGTCAGACGAGGACTTGACGTTTGCGTACTTCGGGAACGGGTGCTTCTGGGGAAGACAACACGAGTTCGTCTCCTTGGAAAAAGATATCTTGAACAGAGAAGATGTAAAGATAAAATCGTTGGCAGGGTACGCGGGAGGGAAACGAGGCGCGGGTGGGAAGAATAAAGACACCGTGTGTTATTACTACGGCGCCGCGGATACCGTTTACGAGCGGTTAGGCCACGCGGAAGTGGTACAAATAGCGTATAAAGACGAAGACGAGTTTAAGAAGTTTTGCGAGGTATATTTTAAGAACTTTAACAAGACGCCGTTTGGGATGCAAAGAGTGGACCCGCAAGATAGCGGGCCGGGATACAGAAACGTGGTCGGTATCCCGGGAGGGATCGAGAACGAGAAATTAATGAAACAGATGGAATCGGCAAACGCGAACGGAATGAAACTCGTTCGAGGCGAAGGCAACGATTTCGACAATCGAGGCAAACCGACCGAAAACGATCAGATTAATCTAGTCTGGATCGTAGATTCGGACAAGTTGCCGTTTTACCCGGCGGAAAGGTATCACCAGTTCCACGACGGGTTAGGGTATAAGTTCCCGGAGTCGTACACCGTGGGTCTGAAACGCACCGCGGAGAAAGCCGGCGCGATCGGAAAAGTCCCGGGATGTCCCGAAATGCGCGAGAAAGCGTTCGCAGATTTTGAAAGTTTAGAGGGATAACGTGATGAAGCAAGAGGCGAACGCGGCCATCGAAAAAGTGAATAAACTCACCGAGGAGTTGCGAGAAAAAGAAGAGGAAGCGCGGAAAACGCACAAAGAGGAGAGAGAGAGACGAGCGCAGTCGAGGAAGACGGACGCTTCGAAACGAGAGGAGAGGAAGAACGTCGTCGAGGCGGAGCTGAGAAGACGCGAGAAAGAGAGACACCGGTTGGTGACGAATTTGAAGCAAACCATAGCCGAGGAAAGCGAGATGAGGAAGAAATTCATCGCCTTAAAGCAATAGCCATCGTAGAAAAGAGAGAGAGAGAGAGAGAGATCCGCGTCGTTGTACACCGCGAAATATCTCCACAGAGGAGCTTTTTATCCAAAA
>Ga0257106_1001484_pt1 | contig 11544 bp, 9 predicted proteins | sample LP_taG_3_FD_190177 | JGI IMG/M metagenome (GOLD analysis project Ga0257106, IMG submission 190177) | Marine microbial communities from Northeast Subartic Pacific Ocean, Canada - LP_J_2011_P26_10m | ecosystem: Environmental > Aquatic > Marine > Oceanic | place: Canada: Northeast Subartic Pacific...
TTTAGTTTAGTTTAGTTTAGTTTAGTTTAGTTTAGTTTAGTTTAAAATTATGATTTTAAATTGATTTAATAAATAATTGTATATTTACATAGATTAATATAATCATTCCCACAATCTTAGACTACGAATTACATTCTTCCACATATAAAATTAATATAAATAACATCAATGTTTGAAATCTCCGCATTAAAAGCAAAAAAAATTTCTGAACTTCAAAAAATAGCAACTGAATTAGGAATAAAAAAAATCACAGCTCTAAAAAAGATGGAACTTGCATACAAGATCATTGATCATTATGCAGCTAATCCAAAAACATCTGATGAAAAAACTTCAGAAAAAGTTGATACTGAAAAAAAAGAAGATAAAACTGAAGACAAAATTATTAAAGAAGAGAAAAAAGTTGAAGTTAAATCTGATAAACCAGTTTCTAAACACCACAATAAAAACATAGGAAATAACTTTATAAGAAAAGAAAAAAATCATAACAAGGATATCAGAAATAGATATAAGGAGCCTGATTTTGAATTCGATGGAATTATTGAAAGTGAAGGTGTATTAGATATTATGCAAGAAGGTTATGGTTTTTTAAGATCTTCTGATTATCATTACTTAACATCCCCTGACGATATATATGTTTCTCAATCTCAAGTTCGTTTATTTGGTTTAAAAACTGGAGATACTGTCCTTGGACACGTTAGACCCCCCAAAGAAGGAGAAAAATATTTTCCTTTGATAAAAGTTTCTTTAATTAATGGTTTAAGTCCTAATGTGGTTAGAGATAGGGTTTCTTTTGAACATTTAACCCCGTTATTCCCTGACGAAAAATTTAATCTTGCTGATAAAAGTAATACCATTTCAACGAGAATTATGGATCTTTTTTCTCCAATCGGGAAAGGGCAAAGAGGAATGATAGTTTCCCAACCTAAGACTGGTAAAACTATGTTGTTAAAAGATGTTGCAAATGCTATAGCAGCTAACCATCCTGAAGTTTATCAAATCATCTTACTTATTGATGAAAGACCCGAGGAAGTAACGGACATGCAACGAAATGTAAAAGGAGAAGTTGTTGCTTCTACATTTGATGAACCTGCAGACAGACATGTAAAAGTAGCTAATATTGTTTTAGAAAAAGCTAAGCGATTAGTTGAATGTGGCCATGATGTTGTTATTTTATTAGATTCTATTACAAGACTTGCCAGAGCATATAACACTGTCCAACCGGCTTCTGGAAAAATTTTGAGTGGAGGTGTTGACGCCAATGCTCTTCACAAACCAAAAAGATTTTTTGGAGCAGCTAGAAATATTGAAGGCGGAGGTTCATTATCAATAATTGCTACAGCACTAACAGAAACTGGATCTAAAATGGATGAGGTAATTTTTGAGGAATTTAAAGGTACCGGCAACATGGAACTTCAATTAGATAGAAGAATTTCTAATAGAAGAATTTACCCAGCTATTGATTTAGTTTCATCTGGTACAAGAAGAGATGATTTATTATTAGATGAAAATACAATTCAAAGAATGTGGATCATGAGAAAATATCTCGCAGATATGAATCCCGTTGAAGCAATGGAATTTATCAATGATAGAGTTAAGAGATCTCTCAACAATGAGGAATTCTTAATATCAATGAACTCCTAAATAGTTTAAAAACTATAAAGAAGCAACGTGCTTTGAAAGTTTAGATTTAAGATTAGCTGATTTGTTGGAATGGATTATATTATTCTTAACCAACTTATCTAGCATAGAAACAACAGATGGAAAAATCTTTATAGCTTCCTTTTTAGTCTTTAAATCCTTTAACTTTTTAATAGCGTTTCTAGTAGCTTTGTGCTGCACTTTATTTCTTACTTTGACAGCTTCATTTCTTCTAATTCTTTTTAACGCCGATTTATGATTAGCCATATTATTAATTTAGTAGCCCGTAGGGGAATCGAACCCCTCTTACCAGGATGAAAACCTGGCGTCCTAGCCGATAGACGAACGGGCCAAATTTAAAACGAATGCAAATGTAATTTAAAGCTTACAAACTTGCAACATATTAATGATCCTTTTAATTTACACACCACTAATATGCTTTTGCGAATAAAACTCTCTGAAGAGAGGGCTTATTTGAATAAATGCAATTCCCTTTTTCTTTGAACCCATCTATAGGAATTAGACGAATAGTAGCTTTTGTTTCTCTTTTTATTTTTTCTTCTGTTTCTTTAGTTCCATCCCAATGAGCAGAAATAAAACCTCCTTGATTAGTAATTAATTCCTTAAATTCTTGAAAAGTATCAGCTTTTCTAGTATTTAGATTAGTAAATGTTTTTGCTTTTTCAAATAAACACTTTTGAATATCTTCCAACAAATAATCAACTTTAGATTCAACATCATTGAAATCAATGATTTCCTTTTCCATTTTATCTCTTCGAAATATTTCTAGAGTAGAGTTTTCAATATCTTTTGGGCCAACAACTAATCTAATAGGAACCCCTTTAATTTCGTGTTCATTAAATTTATAACCAGGCTTATAAGCATCTCTTTTATCAAATAAAGTACTTATTCCTTTAAGTTTTAAGCTATTAATAATTGGTTCAATGTAAGTTTTAACTAAATTAAAATCTTCAGCTGATCTATATATAGGAATTATCACAATTTGAATAGGAGCTAATTTAGGAGGAAGTACAAGTCCATTATCATCACTGTGAGTCATTACCAGAGCACCCATTAACCTGGTTGAAACTCCCCAAGAAGTTGCCCAAACAAATTCTAAATCTCCATTTCTATTAGCATATTTAACATCAAATGCTTTAGCAAAATTCTGGCCTAAAAAGTGAGAGGTTCCAGCTTGAAGAGCTTTCCCATCTTGCATCAATGCTTCTATGCAATAAGTTTCCTCAGCTCCTGCAAACCTTTCACTTTCAGATTTAGTTCCTTTAATAACAGGCATTCCCATGAATTTTTCAGCAAATTCAGCATATATATCATTCATCTTTACAGCTTCATCGATAGCTTCTTTTTTGGTTTCATGTGCTGTATGTCCCTCTTGCCATAAAAATTCAGCTGTTCTCAAAAAAAGTCGAGTTCTCATTTCCCACCTAACTACATTGGCCCATTGATTTATTAAAATTGGTAAATCTCTGTAAGATTGAATCCATTTTTTATAAGTATTCCATATAATCGCTTCACTAGTAGGTCTAACTATTAATTCCTCTTCAAGTTTAGCATTTTCATCAACTATTAATTTTCCTGGGTTATGTTCGTCATTTTTAAGTCTATAATGAGTAACAATTGCGCACTCTTTGGCAAATCCTTCTGCATTTTTCTCCTCAGCTTCAAATAAACTTTTAGGAACAAACAATGGAAAGTAAGCATTCTGATGACCAGTTTCTTTGAACATGTGATCCAGTTGTTTTTGCATTTTTTCCCAAATAGCGTATCCATAGGGTTTAATGACCATACATCCTCTTACAGATGAATTTTCGGCTAAGTCAGCTTTAACAACTAGTTCATTATACCATTTGGAATAATCTTCATTTCTTTTAGTTAGTTTTTTAACCATAAATTGTTTTTGGCATAATAATTGTTTAATTATGTGTAATTACAAAAATAACTATTTAATTATTCTAACAACAAAATAATATCATGATAAATTCAGATTATAAAATTTTTAATAAATTAAAAAAAATTTCATTTCTATTATTATCTTTTACAATTTTGAGTTGTGGCTCATTTAATTCAAGTGGATATACTAGTAGCGATGGAATTTATGGAGAAATAAAACAAAATAAAATAACTGAAAATCAAAATGGAATTTACTATAAAAATTATTTTGATCAAAAAGCTGAAGAGTACGGTTTAAACGAAGAATTAAACGATAGTGTAATAACTGATTTAAATTCATATTCAAATCCCATAAATAGTTCAAATTTAGCTTATAAAGACAGTTATGGTTCTTGGGGTGATAATCCTAGTTCTGTCAATATCATTTATAGAGATAATTACATAGATTCATATTGGGGAAATCATTACGGATATAACCACATGAGTACATGGAATAATCATCTTTATTCTCCATACTATAGACCTTATAATTATTGGAGTTATTATCCTTATCAACCATACATTGGATTTGGTATAGGATACTTTTTCAGCCCATGGTGGGGATATGGTGGTTATGGTGGTTATGGTGGTTATGGTGGTTATGGTGGTTATGGTGGTTATGGTGGTTATGGTGGTTATGGTGGTTATTATAGTTACAACCAATATAATGATCCAAATAATATATATAATAATAACATTGCTTATTCTAGAGGAAGAAGAGGAACGAACTCTAATACTTTTACTAGAAATTCGGAAAATATTAATTCCTATTCTAATATTTCAAGAAGCAAAGGATCAAAAGTTGTAAAAAACTATAATGTCGGAAGAAATGAAATAAAATTGGACAATAATTCTGATGATCAAAAAAATCCTACAAAAACAATAATTAGAGGTGAAAATTCGAAAAGGGCTTATTATGTCCTAAGAAACTCTGATCCTAATAATTCTAAATCTGTAAGAGGTTATCAAAATCAAGGGGACGAAAACGTAGATAATATAATCCAAAGAAATAAGAATATCAGACAATATTCCAAATCTTCTAACTATCAAATAAGTAGATTTAATAATAATTCGAGAAATATTTCCAGATCAAATGACAAATCAGGCTCATCTGGCAGATCCGGAATAAACATACGTTCGAATTCATCGAAAACTTCAACGACACGCTCAGCTCCATCAGCTAGAAGTTATACTACACCAAGTAGATCTAGTTCATCCTCAGTAAAAAGTTCAAGTAATTCTAGTAGTACTAGTAGATCAAGGGGGAGAAGATAATTAAAATAAAATGTATAAAAACTTTTTTTGTTTATTCATCTTTACTTTCACTTCCTTTTCATATGGACAAAGTATAGACGAAATATTAAATTTAATTAGGGACAATCCAATTGGAACTGCTAGATACCAATCAATGGGTGGTGCTTTTGGAGCTCTTGGTGGGGATCTCTCTGCAATTAATATAAACCCAGCCTCAAGCTCTGTATTTAACGATAATCAATACGGATTTACTTTAGCTACTGAAAAAAAAGCTAATAAATCTCTTTATTTTAATAATACTGAAAATCAAAACGAAAATAAGTTTTCTATAAACCAGGGAGGTGCTGTTTGGTTATTTAAAAACTCAGGAGATGGAAATATAAATAAAATATCTTTTGGATTTAATGCACAAACAAATAATTCTTTTCAAAATAGTATTTCAATTAAAGGAAGGAATTCCTCAAACTCTATCGATAAGTTTTTTGTTAATAATTCATTAGGATTTAACTTAAATGATTTGAGCGTGGGAGATAATGAAAATATTTCAGGAGTTTATAAATATTTGGGTGAATTTTATGGTTATTCGGCGCAGCAAGCATTTTTAGCTTATCAATCCTATTTACTTGATTACGATCAAGATTCAAATACATTTTTTTCAATTGCGAAATATAACAATGGAGTTGATCAAAATTATAAAATGGAAAGTAATGGAGTCAATACCAAATATAATTTCAATGTTGCTTTGCAATTGAAAAAAGATTTTTATTTTGGATTAAATATAAACACCCACAATGTTTTTATTGATAATTATGTAAAATACACTGAAAATAACTTTGACTCAGATTCTGCAATTAAATCAATTAATTTTGAAAATAGTTTACTTACCAAAGGGGAAGGTTTTTCTATTCAGTTAGGTGCAATTGCAAAAATTAAATCTATAAGACTAGGCCTAGCTTACCAATCTCCAACATGGTATACAATGCAAGATGAAACATATCAGTTTTTAGAAGTAAATTCACAAGATGTAAACGGAGTAAATTTTAAAGATATAATAGATCCAAGAGTTTTAAATGTCTATCCTAAATATGATTTAAGAACCCCTTCCTCAATAACTACAAGTGCCGCGTTTATTTTTGGAAAAATTGGTTTATTAAGTATTGATATTGTTAGTAGAGATTATTCTAAAGTTAAATTAAAACCAAATTATGAGTTTTTAAGTTTAAATAAAGAAATTGCTTCAAAATTGACCAATACACAAGACATTAGACTAGGTACTGAATTTAGAATTAACAAACTTAGTTTAAGGGGAGGTTTCACAAAAGTTGGCAGCCCTTATTCTGACTCAAAAATGATGAAAGATTCTAATTCTTATTCCTTTGGAATGGGATTTGATTTTGGAGAAACATTAGTTAATTTCTCATATAAAACTTTAAGTTCGGAAACGAATAAACAATTATTTGATTCAGGTTTAACAGATTCTGCTAAATTAAATACCAAACAATCCATTTCGAGTCTCTCCATAATTTTCAAATTTTAATAAACTAATAAGTAAAAACTATTTTAGTATTTAGTAATCTTTAATTATCTTTGTATTACAAACAACTAATATGAAATATAACAAGTTTCTTGAGGATTTTGAATTAATTGATTCCGATCATAAAAATTTTTCAATTGATACTCCATTAAGAAAGGATGCATTCAAATTATCAGACGAGGAAAAAATTAATCTAATTGAAAAAAATGTTTATGAAATCTTAAAAACATTGGGAATGGATTTAACTGATGACAGTTTGAAAGGAACCCCTAAAAGAGTTGCAAAAGCATATGTAAATGAAATTTTTGGTGGACTAAACCCTAAAAATCTTCCCAAAGGATCTACATTTAATAACAAATATCAATATTCAGAGATGCTAGTTGAAAAAAACATAACGGTTTTTTCGACATGTGAGCACCACCTCTTACCTATTTATGGAAAAGCCCATGTTGCTTATTTTTCTAACAATAATGTTATTGGCCTTTCAAAAATGAATAGAGTTGTAGATTATTTTTCAAGAAGACCACAAGTTCAAGAAAGGTTAACTATTCAAATCGTAAAAACTCTACAAAATATGCTAAAAACTGAAGATGTCGCTTGTGTTTTAGATGCAAAACATATGTGTGTTAACTCGAGAGGAATTAGACATGTTGATTGTAGTACAGTGACCGGTGAGTTTGGAGGGAAATTTAAAGATCAAAATGTGAAAAGAGAATTTTTAGATTATATTCGTAATGAAAGTTAATTTTAACTTATCATGAAATCTGATTATTATAAAGATTTAAAAATATACAACTCACTTTCTGGAAAAAAGGAAACTTTCGTTTCTATCAATAAAAAAAATGTTGGAATGTACGTATGTGGCCCAACTGTTTACAGCAACGCACATTTAGGAAATTGCAGAACTTTTATATCATTTGATTTAATAAATAGATATATATCTCATTTAGGATATAAAGTAAGATATGTTCGAAACTTAACTGATGTGGGTCATTTAGAAAATGATAGTGATTCTGGTGAAGATAAAATTTCAAAAAAAGCTAGAATTGAGAAGTTAGAACCAATGGAAATTGTTCATAAATACACATTGGATTTTCATCAAATAATGGAAAAATTTAACACACTTTCTCCCAACATTGAACCAACAGCTACTGGACATATTATTGATCAAATTGATAGTATTAAATTAATACTTAAATCAGGATATGCATATAAAAAAAATGGATCGGTTTACTTTGATGTTTTAAAATTCAATAAAAAAGGAACTTATGGAAAATTAAGCGGAAGGAAAATTGAAGATATGATGAATAACTCTAGGGTTCTCGACGGAAGCTCTGACAAGAAAAATCCTCAAGATTTTGCTTTATGGAAAAAAGCAGAAGATAATCACATCATGTTTTGGGACTCTCCTTGGGGGAAAGGTTTTCCAGGCTGGCATCTAGAATGCACATCCATGAGTAAGAAATATCTTGGTGATTATTTTGATATTCATGGCGGAGGAATGGATTTAAAGTTTCCCCATCACGACTGTGAAATAGCACAATCTGAAGCAATAAATAATAAAAATCCTGCTAAATATTGGATGCACACAAACATGTTAACTTTAAATGGTAAAAAAATGTCTAAATCCATAGATAATTTTATTTTACCAAATGAAATTTTTTCAGGAAATAATAAAATATTAAGTAAAGAATATAGTCCAAATGTGGTGAAATTTTTTATGTACCAAGCTCATTATAGAAGTATCTTAGATATTAGCAATGATGCTTTATTAGCATCAGAAAAAGGACTTAATAAAATTCTTGATGCATTTAATTTAATTTCAAATTTAGAATGTAACAATAAGACCTCTGGTTTTGATGTAAACAAATGGGTGTCTAATTGTTATTCTAGAATGAATGACGATTTTAATACTCCCATGTTAATTGCTGAAATTTTTGAATGTCTAAAGTTTATTAATAATGTTTATTTAGGTTCTAAGAACCTAAATAAACAAGACAAAGTAAAAATAGAAGACACATTAAAAGTTTTTCTAAATGACATTTTAGGACTAAAAACTATAAAAAAAGAAAAATTATTAAATAATAAAATTTCCTCTGATTTGATAGAAATATTGATAAAACTCAGAAATCAATCAAGAGTTAATAAAGATTTTGAGTTGTCTGATCAAATAAGAGATGATTTGTTAAAAATCGGGATTCAATTAAATGATGATAAAAATGAATCATCCTACAAAATGATTTAATGAAGAAAATCATTGTATACCCTTTGCTTTTAATTATTAAATTTTATCAAATTATTATTTCTCCTCTCCTTCCCTCTACATGTCGTTATTCACCAACCTGTTCAGAATACACAAAACTATCTTTAATCAAACACGGAATTGTTAAAGGATCTATTTTATCATTTAAAAGGATTGCGAAATGTAATCCTTGGGGAGGAAAAGGTTTAGATCCAGTACCTTAATTTTAATTATATTTATTAAAAATATTCATATGACTTTTTTGAAAATTGAATGGGCTCCAAATCCAATTTTTCTTGATCTAGGACTCATACAAATACACTGGTATAGTATTATGTTTATACTTGCTTTTTCCTTAGGATACTACATAGTACAAAAAATTTATGTCAATGACAATAAATCAATTGAGCTTGTTGAACCTTTGTTTATCTATATAGTTTTAGGTACACTTATCGGAGCAAGGTTAGGTGAAGTGTTTTTTTATAATTGGGAGTATTTTCAAAATAATTTAATAGAAATTTTCTTGCCAATAAAAAAAGATACTAATAGTTCTTTGTTATTTGGATTGATTGATGGATTTAAATTTGTAGGATATAGAGGTTTAGCTAGTCATGGAGCTGCAATTGGAATAGTTACCTCTATGTTTATATACAAATATAAATTTAAATATGATTCTATTTTATGGATTTTTGATAGAATTGTAATACCAATTTCAATTGGAGGAATGTTTGTTAGAATCGGAAACTTTTTTAACTCTGAAATAGTTGGTAAATATACTGGGTCAAACTTTGGTGTAGTTTTTTTAAATGACGGTGAAATATATCCCAGACATCCAGCTCAATTATACGAAGGTTTTGGCTATTTACTTCTTTTCATTATTTTGTGGAAACTATACTGGAAAACAGATTTAAAAAACCAAAAAGGTTTTTTCTTTGGGCTTTTCTTTACTGGTTTATTTTCTACCAGATTTTTAGTTGAATTCGTAAAAGAAAGTCAAGGTGGATTTGAGGATATTTTAGGTATTTTAACTACAGGTCAGTGGTTAAGTATTCCTTTTATACTAATTGGAATTTTCTTCATGCTAAAAAGTCTTAAAAAGTAATTAGATTACTTTTTAAGACTTTTTCTTAAAGTATCAAACATTACAGGCGTTGCAATAAAAACTGATGAATAAGTTCCTACCATAACTCCAATAATTAGCGCAAACATAAAGCCTTGTATGGATTCACCTCCAAATGTAAATATGGCTAAAAGAACAACTAAAGTAGTAAAAGAAGTATTTAAAGTTCTACTAAGGGTTGAATTTAAGGCACCATTTACTGTTTTATTGAACTCCCAGGATTTGTTAATAAATCTAAATTCTCTAATCCTATCAAAAACAACTACGGTATCATTCAGAGAATAACCAATGACAGTTAAAATTGCTGCTATAAATGCTTGGTTAATTTCCATATTAAAAGGCATGAATGAATATGAAATAGAAAATACACCTAATACAATAAGAACATCGTGAAAAACTGCTGCAACGGCACCTAAAGAATACTGCCAGTCTCTAAATCTAATTAAGATGTAAAGAAATACGACAATTAATGAACCGAAAATAGCAAAAAATGAATTTCTTTTTATATCATCAGCAATAGTTGGACCTACCTTAATGGATGACATAATACCAACTTGTTTTTCGTCGGAACCGTTTACAAAGTCATTATAATTTAAATTATCAGGAAGATGATTTTTTAGTGCAGAAAAAAGCATTTGCTGTATTTCTGAATCTACCTCAGAACCTTCAACATTTACTTTATAGTTTGTAGTAATCTTCAATTGGTTTTCTGATCCAAAAGTTTTTGCTTCAGCACTTCCAAAAACAGCAACAAGATCCGATTGGATTTGACTTTGATTAACATTATTTTCGAATCTAACTGTGTAGGATCTTCCCCCAACAAAATCTACACCCTGATTTAAACCATTAGTAAAAAGTGAAAAAACACCTATTGTTAATAAAGAAAAAGAAAACATATAAGCAATTTTTCTTTTCTCTAAAAAAGTTATAGTTAAATTTTTAAATAAATTTTTGGTTGTTTTAGTAGAAAAATCTAAACTTTTCCCTTTCGAAATTCTTGCATCAACTAACATTCTCGTAATAAATATTGCTGTAAATAAAGAGGTGGCAATACCGATTAAAAGAGTTGTGGCAAAACCTTTAATTGGACCTGAACCGAAAATAAATAATATAAGGGCTGTTAAACCTGTAGTTATATTTGCATCCAGAATTGAAGATAAAGCATTACTAAAACCATCATTCACAGCTTGCTTTTGACCTTTACCTTTTATCAGTTCCTCTCTTATTCTTTCAAATATTAAAACATTAGCATCAACAGACATTCCAATAGTTAATACTATTCCAGCTATTCCAGGCAAAGTAAGAACAGCTCCTAATCCTGCTAAAATTCCAAATATTAACACAATATTTAAAATCAATGCTGCATCAGCATAAATACCGGCTCTTCCGTAATAAAATGTCATCCATAAAAGAACTAAAAATAGTGCAATTGCAAACGAATTCACTCCTCTTTTAATTGACTCTTGTCCAAGTGAAGGACCTACAATTTCTGATTGAATTATTTCAGCAGATGCTGGTAATTTTCCTGCCCTTAAGACATTCGCTAAATCGATAGCTTCGTTTAAAGTAAATTGACCTGAAATTTCAGATCTTCCGCCAGAAATAGCTCCTTTTGACACACCAGGTGCAGAATAAACTATTTCATCTAATACGATAGCAATATTACTTTTATTTTTGTAGGCGTTACCTGTCATTTCTTCCCACTTCCTAGCACCTTTTCCATTCATCTGCATTGAAACAGAGGGAGATCCAACTTGATCATAACTTTGACTTGCGTCTACCACCACACTTCCGCTTAGAGGGGGC
>Ga0257106_1001485_pt1 | contig 11538 bp, 8 predicted proteins | sample LP_taG_3_FD_190177 | JGI IMG/M metagenome (GOLD analysis project Ga0257106, IMG submission 190177) | Marine microbial communities from Northeast Subartic Pacific Ocean, Canada - LP_J_2011_P26_10m | ecosystem: Environmental > Aquatic > Marine > Oceanic | place: Canada: Northeast Subartic Pacific...
AACCGGCGGCGGCGACGACGACGACGCGCTGACGGAGGATGAGATGTCCGCGCTGCGGGTGCAGAGGGTGAGGTTCGAGGAAGCCATGGAGCGGCAGAGGTCCAAGGGCGGACTCGTGGGTGAAGGCGACGGGGAAGGAATCGACATCGCGTCCGCCGTCCTGACGAGCCTCGTCCCGACTCCAACCGCGGGGGACGACGGTGAGCGCGGCCGGGGAGGAAGGGGCGGCGGGGGAGGAAGGGGCGGCGCGGGCGGGCGTAGCGTGGGTGATAAGAGAGGTGGGCGATCCAACACGGGCGGACGTGGGCGTGGAGGCGCAAAGTCGGGCTCAGGGGGACGATCCGCTAACACCGCTGACGCCGGTCGAGGGGACAGAGCTGGTGCAGCGGGCAGTGGAGGCGGCGGCTTGGACTGGCTGAAGCGTGCCGCCGCATCGTCCACGCCGTTTGCTCCACCTGCACCGAATCCAGTGGACTCTATAGAGCGAGGTGTGCGCGAGGTTAGCATCGAAGGAGGCCGGGGGAAGGCCGGAGGTAGGGGTGGAAGAGGTAGAAAGGGTGGACGAGGCGCAGGGCCCGACACCACGTAATAGCGCGCGTTACCAGCGATATTTAACGAGAAAACTAATCGAATTACACGTGCGCGCACGCTGCGAAGTAGTATCACGCAGGGGCGGGCTTTGGAGCGACCTGTTCGCCCCCCTTATCCTCTTCGCTGCCCGCGTCCTCCGCGGACTCGTCCCCAGATTTCTTTTTCCAAAACATGAGCTTGGAGAGGAGGCCGCCCTTCTTACCCGCCTCTACCGGATCTGGCGGCGCTGGCGGCTTCCACCTCGCCGAAACCTCCCTGTGCATCACGTACAACAAATGACGCAGCACGATGGTGAACACGAACGACCCAATCACGGCGCACGACAGTAGCGCGATCGTGCTCATCTTCTCCGTCATACTCCCAACCTCCCACACCCGATCGAAGGACGTGCCGTCGAAGAGTCCCTTGGCGGCCTCACCTATGTCCGCGGCTCCAACCACCGCCGCATCGACGGCAGCCTCCGCGGTTGACCCGGCGGCGACGTCCCCCGCGGACCCGACCGCCCCCTCGATCCACTGCGACGCCTTAGCGGCTGCAGAGCCGGGCTCGGGTTCGGCCGGCATCAGCAGCTGCGGGAGCGTGGGGCAGATGACCATGAACGCACCCACGGACAGACCGAACGCCGCGGCGAGTATACCCCCGAGCCCGAACGCGGCGCGCAGTAAGGTGAGCCTATATCCCAGCATGAGCTCCTCCGATCGTTTCAAATTTTCCTTACCCAGCTTACCCTCGAACAGGTACACCGGGACGCACAGCGCGTAGTCCAGTATCTTCACCACGCCCAGGTACGGGACCGGTATGGTGAGGACGGAGTTCCACGCTATGCTCAGCATCCGCCTGCCGTCGATGAACAGGACATCCCTCCAGCCCTCGTACCCGCCAGTGATCGCGCCCCACGCCTCCGCGAGCTTCACGCGTTGGAACTTTGTCGCATCGCCCGCGTCGACGTCGCGGGCATTTCTCATCACCGCGATCCTCGCCATGATCTCGCAGCAGAGCTTCCAAAACTGCACCGTCATGAGGAACAGCGCGGCGACGACTTCGACATCGTGCAGCTGGATGAGTGCGAGGAAGAATGTACCACCGAGGTTGAGGACCTGAGCCGCCGCGCCGGCGACGCAGATGAGCGCGACGGAGGGAAGAAGGTCGCGGGAGGACATCCGGATCGTCTCCTTGATTATGTCGCGGGCCCTTAGCTTGTCGCCGACGAGGACTGGGGCGGCGATCGGGGGAGGGACGAACGGGGCCACCTTCGGGGGCTTTTCCTCGATAACCTCGGCCACCGCGGGGGACTCAGCCGCCTGATCCGACGGAGGATCGGGCGTCGCGTCGGACGAAGCCGCGAGGACGACTTGAAATAGGGCGCGACGCGTCGATTGACCCTTGAGGGCACACGTGCGCGCTCCACCGACCGAGCGGGGTATCCCGACGGTGCGCACGACGGAACGCCTCGGTGGCATCGCGCGGACGCCCGCGACGGACGCCGCGATGCGACACGCCGCCGTCATCGTACAAACGTTCGCGCGTGTTTGAGTGAACGACGGTTCGTAAAAACTGGTTTTATTTACTTCTCTACTAAAAGGTGGCACTACGCCGCGGTTTGCTTGTTGAACAGCTCGATGGTGAGATTGGCCACGAAACCGGGCACGCTGCTCCACTTGCCGACGTACATGTCGATCATCCGCCGCAACTCGTCCGTGCTCGTGTAGGGCGTGGGCAGCAGCTCCACCGTGCCGCCGGTTTCGTTCCCGGTGGCTCCAACCTTGGGGGGGTTCACCCTGAACACCATGCTCTCGTCATCCTTAGTGGCGTACATGCTCCTGAGCGTGAACGTGGGCTGACCCGTGCCGCGGTCCTCGCCCATGTCAACCTTGAACCCGAAGATCAGGTAGCACGCCTCCCTGAACGTGGATATCTTCTGCTTGAACACGGTCATGTATCGCTGCTCGCGCTTCTCCAGCTCAGCCACCCGGCGCTTGAGCACGGTGAGCTCAGCCTCCGCGACGCTGGGGCCCGGGGTTTGCATCGTGCCCATCGCGCGATTGAACATGGTGGGCGCGGGGGTGGCCATGATGTTGGGGGGCGGGACCAGGGGCGGCGGCATCCCCGGCGTCATGGGCGGGGGCATGAGGTGCTCCGAGCCGGGGGTGAGGCCGCCGACCATGGCCATGTGCATCTGCTGCTGCTGCTCGTGTTCGGCAACCATGCGCGCGACGGTCTCGCGCAGAGCCTCACACTCGGCGCGTACCACCGCGAGCTCCTTCTCAGCCTTGGCCTCGTTCGCGATCGCCGCCGGGTTCTCCTTGAAGTGGAAAATCTTAGTCGTGGTGGGGTTGTACTCGCCGCGACCCACCCTGGCTTCGAGCGCCGCAATCTCCTTCGCCGCGCTCTCGTTGGCGCGACGGAGCTCGTCAACCTCCGTCCTGAGCTCGTGCACGACCTGCTGCGCCTGCGAGGTCGCGTCCCTCTCCCCGGACGCGGCGGCGGTGACGGATCGAAGCTCCCCTTCGAGCTCGCCGACCCTTACGTGCGCCGCGTTGAGCGACTGCTCCAGCTCGCGGAGTCGAAGGTCGGGCGCGGCGGGTGTCGCGGACGGGGTCTTGTTCGCGGACTCGGTCTCGTACGACTTGATCACGCGGTTCAGGCTGTCCTTCTCCCTGTTCAGCAGCTCGACGCGCGCCGTCGCCCTCGCCGCCGCCGCCGAAGCATCCGCCAACTTTGACCGCGCGATGTCGCGCTCGGACTCCGCCTCCCCCGCGCGCCGCCGCTCCGCTACGAGCGAGGTGGTCGCCGCCGCTGCCTGGGCGGCAACCTCGCCGTCGTGGCCCACAGCCTCGGCGAGTTCGCGCTCGAGACGCACCACGCGGTCGGCGAGATCCGACGCGGCGGTGCAGCCGGGCACCCTGGCGATAGAGGCTTTCCACTGCTCGCGCTCCGTGACGACGGCGCGGTCCGACGTCGCCGCCGCCTCCATCTCCTTAGCCCTGGTCTCCGCGCGTGCCGCCCTGGCCTCCGCGGACGCGGCGCGTTCCTCCGCCGCGGTCGCCGCTGATGCGCGAGCCTCCAGGCCCTTGGCCTTCTTGACGAGCTCGGCGTCCCTCTTGGCGGCGTCGCGCATGGCGGAGAGGGAGAGTTCCAACTCCTGGACCCTCGCGCCGACACCCGCGGCGGCCCCCCCCATGGACGCAGCCTCGGCTCTCGCCTGGGCCGCAGCCGCGCGCTCCTCGCTCACGGTCCTCTCTGCATCGGCGACCATGGCCTCCATCTCTCCGAAGGCTTTCTCGCTCTGCGCCAGGCGCTGCTCGAGCTCAACCTTGACGGACTCGGCGGTTGCGTTTGCGAGCTTCGCCTCCCTGAGGTTGGCGTCAGACTCAGCCGCCTCAGCCTCCAGCTCGGCGATCCTCCGAAGAAGCTCCGCAGCCTTAACCGCATCCTTAGCGCCCGATGCGGCGTAAGATTCCATCGCCGAAGCCTCCGCGGCCTTCGCGGTCGCCTCGCGCTCGGCCCTTTCGCTCTCCAGCGCGGCGCACCTCGAGTTTGCACCCGCCAGCTCAACCTCGAGCTCGGCGGCTCGGACGGCGGCTGATTCGAGCGCCGAGTCGTGCGCGGCGGACGTCGCGGCCTTCTCCTCGACGTATACCTTCCTCTGACGCTCCATCTCGTCCTTCGCCGCCTTCCATCGGGCGCACTCAGCCTCGGCCCTCGCCTTGGCCTCCTCGGCGTCTGCGAGAGATTTGGCCACCGCCTCGTTGTCCCTCTGGAGAGCGACGAGCTTCTCGCCCCTCGCCTCGAACTCCCGGATCAGATCGGACCTCACCAGGTTGACACTCTCGTACGAGTTGACCAGGTCGGCGTCCAGGTCACCGGGCCTGACCCTGACGCCACCCTGGATCTCCTGCAGCGGGGACGCGAGCTCGGCGGCGATGGCGCGTGCGTCAAGTCCCCGCCCCGGCGATTGCGCGTGCATCATCGAGGGGATGGGGACGGTGGCGTCCTCGTCCTCGTCCGTCTCGTCCGCGATGGGATGCGGAGTGAGCTGGGGCGGGGGCGGGGGCATGTCCTCGGACGACGGCGATCTCGGGGACTTGGCCGGGGACTTCCTCGACGCCGACGCCGGGGACTTGGACTTTGTCTTTGCCCGCGACGGTGACTCGGCGGGCTTCGTCGCCGCGGGCGATTTCTTGGCCGAGGACGTCTTGGCGGGCGACTTCTTGGCGGCTGGCGTATTCTTGGGAGCGGCGGCGGCTGCGGCGGTGGACGCGCGTCGGGTCGAGCGCCCCGTCGTCATGGCAACGACGTTCTCGGAGGTGAGCACCGGGCCCGAATCGGTCCTCCTGCGCTTCGTCGTCGCGGGCTTCTCGGCCGCGACGGGTGCGGCGGACGCGGCGCTCCTCCGGCGACTTGATGTCCTGGTGGCGGCGGTGCCCCTGGTTTGATCCGAAGGCGTCGATGCCGTCTTCGCCACGGCCTGTCGTCGAGGGTTGGGTGAGATTTAGATTTTAAACGAGAAGTGACTTGCTGTGGGGACTGGACGCGCGGGGCTATCTCGCTTCACGGTTGGAAGATAGGGGACGCACCGTCTCCTCGGATGACATCGCCGCAGTCCCGCTGGAGTTGCGCGGGGACCGCCTCGGTGCGGGGCTCACCATCGTGAGGACCCCTCGACTCGAGGTGTTGTCTTGGCCGTGTGACCTGCTGGGTAGCCCGACGATGTTGGAAAAGTGAACGAACGTCCTCCCGATTTTTCGAAGTCGAAGTGAAGTGGCGCAAATTAAACCTTGGATTTATGGTTCCCGGGTTGAAATGCACGGTATATGGGAAAGTAGTCACGAAAAGAAACACTCAGCACAACTCAAGAATGACGGTCTAATTTCCGAAAACTCGAAATGCCCACATCCTTATTTTTTCGTGAGCCGCCAGACCCTAAAACTGGCTAAAAGCCGGCGATTGACGCGCCGTCTCACCCTCTTTACGCGGCGCACGACGTACACGTCAGTGCCAACGAAGTACCGTTCGGTTCTTTGTTAATCAAACCCGACAACTATGGGTCGCATGCACACTCCCGGCAAGGGCATGAGCGGTTCCGCTCTGCCCTACAAGCGCTCCTCTCCCTCTTGGCTCAAGATCACCTCCCAGGAGGTGAACGACATCATCGCCAAGATGGCCAAGAAGGGCCTCACCCCTTCCCAGATTGGCGTGCTTCTCCGTGATAACCACGGCGTTGCCCAGGTGTCCTCCGTCACCAACTCCAAGATCCTCCGCATCCTGAAGGGCCAGGGCCTCGCGCCCACCCTCCCCGAGGATCTTTACTGCCTCATCAAGAAGGCTGTGTCCGTGCGCAAGCACATGGAGCGTAACCGCAAGGACATGGACTCCAAGTTCCGCCTCATTCTCATCGAGTCCCGCATCCACCGCCTGGCCCGCTACTACAAGCTCGCCAAGAAGCTCGCGCCCAACTGGAAGTACGACTCCGCCACCGCGTCGACCCTCGTTGCCTAAGCGACGATGGTTTCATTAGGTTTAGGGTCCGGCGTGTCCTTGAACCCAGGGGTGGTGTAGGGCTTTATTGGGTTTGGTCGCGCGCGGAGCGTGGCGATCGAGGGGATTGAAAAACGAGTGGAACGTCGACCGGAGCGGCCGCGTGCGTCACCGAAAGGGACGCATGGGCCCGCTTCGTCGACTAGGGGTTGACCAGGGGTCGACCAGCGGAGGGGTTGGGAAAAAATCCCCTCCGCTCGCGGGCTGATCGCGCGAAAGCGGCAGCCAGCGCCGAGGTCCAGTAGGTTTACTAGCGAAACGTTTCAATCTCGATCTAAACTAACCGTGCGTTCTTAACCGACGTCTCCGCGTGCCCCGTTCGCCTTGTGTCCACCTCTATCCCGCGTGAACCCAAAGAGAGCTTCCAAGACGCGCGCAGACTGAATCGCCATATGAGCCCGAGGCGGGATTTTTTATCTTTGCGCACATCGAGGGGAGAGACAAGTTCAGATGGTGATGAATTTTGCATTACAGGCATCCTCGTGGACCCACGCGCGTGGCCGATACCGCCCCTCTAAGGAACGGCGACCCCGCGAACGTTCGACCCGCACAGACGACAAATCAAGTTACAACTCCCGGCGCCTGGTGCTGGTTTTAATCGTCGCCCTCAGTGCGGCTCCTCAGCCTTGTGCACGAACCACTCGCTGCCGATCTTCACCGGGGGCTTGCCAGCCTCCACACGCCCCCAGTGAACGATGGTATCGTCATCCGGGTCGGTCGCACCCACCACCCGGTAGGGCATCGAGCTCGTCACCACCACGGGCGCCTCCTTCGTGCCGTTGGGCTGCTTGAGGAAGTCGTAGTGGTCGAAGAAGTCCTTCCCCTCAGCCGCAGCCTGGAGCTCCTGCAGCTCGAGACCGGTGGCGTGCTCCCAGTCGGTGGAGACCGGAGCCTTATCGCCCATCGCGCGCCTCGCCGCGTAGATCTATCATCGAAGGAAAGGGAAGAAAGCGGTCAGCGGCGGGTCCAAGCAGCAGAGAAAAAACAGGCGAGGGGCTGACAGAGAGACGGTGTGCCAGCTGGGCTGGCCGTTGAGGGACCCGAGGAGGGGGGATTTGCAAACTCCCCCGGTCGAACGATCGGCGCGGGGAAGGCGCGGGGGGTCCGAGGCACGCGTCGAACGCGCGAAGGGAACACGAGAGACGATGCCCTAGGTGTCGACGGGCGCGTCGAAAACCGGGCGTCGTGCCCCCCCCGCGTAGAACCCGCGACCCCCACGCGGAATAATCTTTCTTAGGGCACGTGCTGCGGATTTAGCCGGGGTGTCACACTCACCGGGGCGGCGGCGTTGCGGTGCATCGATTCCATGGGCGCGGCGGCAGGGCGCGCCATGGCGGCCCTGCACATCACTTGCGCGGCGCGACGCATCATTTCTGTCCTTCCTGGAGGCGCGTGAGCGTCACCCGAAGTGGGAGACGTGGGGCACAGACCAGATCGATAACTCGTAAAAATCTAATGGAGGCGGACCCGTGAGAGCTTGAAAAAAGTTGGAGGTCGGCAGTGACGAGAGAGCGACGAGGCTGGAGACATGGCGGTGCTCTTTTTGTGGATCCTCGCCTTCCTGGTGTTGGGCGCGGTGATGGGGATCAATCTCTACGCCCTCATATGCCTGTCGGACCTGCAGGCCGACCTGATAAACCCCCACGACTGCGCGGGTCGAATCAACAAATTGGTGATGCCCGAGATCATCGCGCACGCCGCCGCGGCCGGGTTGATGCTGCTGTGCGGCTCGTGGAGCATGGTCCTGGTGAACGGACCGCTCATCGCCTGGCACGTGAGGCAGATCGGTAGGAACCAGCACCTCGCGGACGTGACGGAGATATTCAACCACCTGGACAAGGAGAAGAGCGTGCGCATGGGCAAGGCGATGCTGTACGCGCTGGTGTTCCTGACCGCCGCGTACAGGGGCACGGAGAGGGGGGTGAACATGTTCCTCGACCCGGAGGAGAAGGCGAAGATGGCTGAGTTCTTCAAGGATGCGGTGGCGTCCTCGGTGCACCACTTCTGAGCGTCTTTCACCGTAGCGGCGGGGAGGAAGAGGACGGTTCTAGAGGAGGGTTCCTTCGTCGGCGCCGCTACGGTGAACACGACGCCAACTGAGGGAGACACGAACCGGCAAACCGTATCATAGGCAAAGAATCGTAATATTAGACATCGTAAAGTACGCTACACCACATATCGCCATCACCTGCCGGACGCCGAGTCCGGGTCGTTCCTGGTCTTGACGAGGCCGTAGACGGAGGAGAACAGGAGGAACCCGATGACGATTGGGGAGTACGCCGGGTAGAGCGTCTCGGTGACCCAGTTGTCCACGTTCTCCGGGAGGATGCCGAAGGCGGAGACGGCCAGGAATAGGCCCGCACCGAAGATGACGACGATGTAGGCGAAGAGGAAGAGGATGTACGCCTCCTCGGACGCGGACTGCATGGTGACGGGCGCGGTGCCCTTGGCGGCTTCGATGGCCATGCCCTCCACCTTGATCTTCGCGCGCTTCGTCTTGGAACCGTCGCGGCGTGGGCGGATCTTCTTCTTGGGCTCGAACGCGAACTCGGGCTCCCCGGCGGCGGGCGCGGACGCCGCCGCGGGCTCGTCGTCGGCGGCCCTCGCGACGACCGAGCGCGCGCGATCGTCGTCTCCGATGAGGCGCATCGACCTCGCCGCGGGCCGGCCACCCGCCACGGACGGCGCCCTCGCGACCGTCATCCTGCTCGCCCCGACGGCGACGCGCCCCACGGACCTCACGGGCACGGCCGCGGTCCTTCCCATCACAGCGAACATGGCTCCTCACGTACTCTCTTCTCTACACCGACGTCCCGCTGATGCCCACTTTCCTCTCCTTCGAGATGGAAGCTTCGCCTCTTAGTGGCGACCTTCTTCCGCTGGTTAAACGTTGATTCGACTCGGCGACGCTGCGTGCGGCGCGTGTGCTCGAACCTGGCGTGTGCGTGCTGGGTCTCGCCGGACCGATGCGCGCGTCTCGTGTGTTCTCCGAGGCGGGTTGAGGATAAAAACCGTCGACGTCGCGAGTGAGATCGGGCTGAGAGTCCTGATTGGTCAGACTCTCTCTGGCAGGGCATTTAGACTGGAGAGAGGGGCCGTGGAAAAGGCCGTGCAAGGCGATTCTGTTCTTACGCCCTGTGCCGGGGTCCCAGAGCGCGCGATACTCGACGGCGCGCGGTTTCCACGCGCACAAAGTCGCCGCGAGTACCTTTCCGCGCTATAGTCCGCGCGCGAGGTCGGGCCGCACTCGCGCTGCGTCGTGAACTCGAGTATTGATACGCAACGCCGGGCTGCAATTCGCCCTTGAACACTGGGACTGGCAAGATGGGCGAGGCTGGCGCGACAGTGCCGGTTTCTCCCGGCGCCAGCGCGGGGACCGCGGGGACCGCGAACGACGGAAACGCCGCGAACGACGACCTCACGCATGATATCAAACCGTCCGAGCTCCTGCAGTGGCTCAGGTGCGTCATCGTCCCCGCGACGCGCGAGGAAAGCGCGCTTCGGCGGTGCCCATATTTCTCCAACCGTGTGCCGGTGACGGGTCAAGCAGCTTCCAACACCGCCCACGCCCTTCGTTCGACCCACTCTCGCGCGCGCGATCCGCTCACGCGCCCCTTCCGAACCCCTCTCCTCGCAGGTCGGTCGCGTTACGCACCGGTAGGCAGCCCGTGAGCGCCGGCGGGGTCACCGGGGTGAGTCTCGAGCGCGCGCGACGCGCCCCCCCCGCGCCCAGTATTTCAAAAAACCCCTAAAACGTGGCGGCCGGGAGGATATTTTCCGTTCGTCCTTGAGCCCTTCTCCTGACCTCCGCTCCCTTCCTTTCCACGCGTTCAGGGTGACTCCGAGGAGGTGAATTGCATCGTACTCGACAGGTACAGGGTCGCCACGGCGGTGGTCCGCATGCAGCCCCGACGCGGTGCGCGCGGCGGCGGCGGCGGTAGCGCCCGCGCTCGAGCCGCGGCTTGGAACTTCCTCGGCGGCAAGGCGACGGTGACGAAGCCCTCCGTGATCCGCGTCGGTCAGCAGTACCAGGCGGAGGTGCCCGCTTGGCACGGGCCGGTACCCCTGGACGGGTCGGCGCCGGTGACGACGGGGACGATCGACCTCACCGCGGACACGTCGGCGCTCCCTGAGAAGGAGGTGACGGTGTACGGCGTGCCCGTGCCGAAGAGCAAAAGGGTGGACGCCAAGCGGGAGAAGGAGGAGGCGGAGCGGCTCAAGGTGGCGCGCGAATTGCAGGAGGCGGAGCGGGCGAAGCGCGAGAGGATGAAAGAGATCGCGGAGGAGATGAAGAAGGTGGAGACCGAGCCCGAGCGGGCCGAGCGGCTGGGCGGTATCAGGGTCTGGCCCCCGGAGGGCGTGGCCAGGAGGACGTACGCCGCGGGTGGGTCCATGTCAACCCTGCAGAGCCTGTCCGCATCCGCAGGGTCCGTCGGTACCCCACTCGCGCTGCCGTCTACACTCGCGCTGCCGTCCACGTCCGAGGACAAGAGGAAGGCGTCGGAGATATCTGAGGGCGACGCGGACGACCCGTCAAAGCGCGCCAGGACCGACGAACCCGAGGGCGGCTTCATCGACGGCATCAAGAGCGTGCTCGCGGAGGGATCTTTGGCGGTGATTCGCGCCGCCGCCGCCGCGCGTGCCGCCGCCGCCGCTGCCCGCGCGCTGGCGTCGTCCAAGCTCTCACCCCGCAAGTCCGGCGCTAGGGACCTGTCCAAGCCGGATGATTCGGACGACGAGGGGGACAACGTCAAGGCTGCGCTGGTCCGCGCGGCTCAGGCCCGGGCGGATGCCGACGTGGCCGGAGCCAACGCCGCGCGCCTCGTCCTCGACACCATGATGTCCACCCCACGCGCCGAGCCGGAGAAGAAGACCGGTGTTCTGTGGGAGGAACCCACCGAGGTTCCCAAGCCCAAGCGCCCGACCGCGGAGGAGGTTGCGGCGAAGCGGTCCAAGCTGGACGAGAAGCTGCGCAGGAGGCGGTCCAGCCCCGCGCTGTTGGGACTGGAGAAGATGGGGATCGGCAGCGCGGACGCCCGGGGATGGACCGCGATGCAGGCGAGTGCTTTCGAGGAACAGATGGTTGCGCACAAGTACAACCTGTTTGCCGTGTCCAGGATGGGTCAGAAGAAGCCCCCGAAGAAGAAGACCAGCCCGGAGAAGGAGATGCTGAAGGAGGGTAACGAGTTCCTGGGCAAGGACAAGGAGAACGACAAGGCTGGGGACAACAAGGTGGACGAGGAAAAGACCGAGGAGAAGCAGGCCGAGGAGAAGCAGACCGAGGAGAAGCAGACCGATGAGAAGCAGACCGATGAGAAGAAGGAGGAGCAGCCCGGTACCGGCGATGAGGTGGACGACGTGCCGTGCCTCAAGTGCGGCGAGACGGACGGCGAGCCGGATTTCGTGCTC
>Ga0257106_1001486_pt1 | contig 11528 bp, 9 predicted proteins | sample LP_taG_3_FD_190177 | JGI IMG/M metagenome (GOLD analysis project Ga0257106, IMG submission 190177) | Marine microbial communities from Northeast Subartic Pacific Ocean, Canada - LP_J_2011_P26_10m | ecosystem: Environmental > Aquatic > Marine > Oceanic | place: Canada: Northeast Subartic Pacific...
GAGTCCGAGTCGGCATCCGACAAGAGCGCCTCGCCCCGGTAGCAGCAACACGCGCGGAGCAAGGACGTCAACGCGCCGACCCGTCGCGTGCTTCCGTCCGAGTACCGTCCCCGCCGAGTACCGTCCCCTTCGCGCGCGTTGTCCCTTCGACCTCCGCTCTCGTCCGCGCTGTCTATGTCGCTCCTGCCCCCGCCGCTCCCGCCGCTCAAAGTCTCGAACCCCGCCGCGGTTCTGAACCTGTCCAAAAACTTGTCCAGCGGCGGCGTGTCGGGCGCGATTGGAAACGGCTGCGGCGACCTCGCATCCTCGAGGCTCGGAAGCCGTTTCGATCGATCCCGCGAGTCGCGCCTCGTGTTGTCCCGTGTCGCTTCGAACGGGTTGGAATGTGAACCGTCGACCGAGCCATCCGCGGAGGTCCCCGAGAGCGAGCCAATCTCTGAATTTGCGGATGCAAACGAAGACGTGGACCCGGCGTCGGACTCCGTCGGCGAGTGTGACTCGTCGTCCCCCTCGCTCCCCGCTGTGGGCGCGCGCACGTGCGGCGGCGCCTTCGGCTGCGGGTTCGCGAGCATCGCCTCCCTCACGGTCATCCACTCGGCGATGATCTCCGGCAGTCGCTGGTACGACCGCTTGAGGTTCTCCACAATTACGGATTCGATCTTTCCGCCCAAGCCGGTGATCTTGACGACGCACTCACCCTTGACGTGCAGCTCCGTCTGGCCGTCCGCGGCGTGGCTCACCGTGATCGTCCCCTCTACGACGGCCCGGTCGGTGATGTTGTTCACCGTGTGGAACGTCTGCGTGAACGGAAACTTGCCTTTCTCAGCCTCGACGTACGTCCGCGTGTCCCGGAACTCAACCTCTTTTCCCCGGAGCACCGGTCGCACCACCCTCGGGAGCTTGATCCCCGGCACCTGGCGCGTCACCACCTTGACCCTGCCATCTGGAAGTAACTCGTTGGATAAAACCTCCGTCTCCTTCGTGCCGAGCTTCTCTTTCTGTTGGACGTTGGGTGGACGGATCTCGGGTCAGGAGGTTAACAAATTGGTTTTCTCGGAACCCGCGACCACGTCGACGCGGGTCGGCGGGGTTGCGGTATCGGACGGGGCACGCACGTGGAACTGTTTGTACGACGGATGGTCCTTGTCATGAATGTACACCGCCGGCTCGCAGCACAGGATGGAGATGACATCGAACTTCACCATGTCCGTCTCCTATCGTGGTCGACGCCCGAAATGTCCCGTCACGAATAACCTGTCGACACACGCCACCACACGCCCCCTCTCCCTAGATTCTCGGGGTTCGGGGCGATGAACCCGGGTTCAAGCCGCGTATCTAGGGCCGTGGGTACCTCTGGGAAGGGTCCAAACCCGGACGCGCGCGCGTCGTGCGGTCTGAGGCGTTCGGGGATCCGATGGTCCCGCTGTTACCCCCGTTCGTTGACAAAATGGCGGTGCGTTTCTGGCGGTGAAATTTGCAGCCGACCTGTCCGGCCATTTTTTTGAATCCAACGAGAGCAGCGCCGGCTTGACGCGCGTCGCACACAACCGGTGACGACCGAGACGAGTATTGAATCGTCGCTTCGGCATCTAGACCGAGTCAGTGCGACTTACATCGAGAGGAAGAGGACGTAGGACGCGATGGCCGGAGGAGGAGCCACGGTGGAGGAGCTCAAGGATGTGCTGAGGGAGACGCTGGAGAACCGCGGGGCGCTCGGTAACGTGCGCGCGCACCTCCGCGCGGAGGTGTCCAACGCGCTCGAGGACCGAACGGGGCTCAAGCGACCGGACATCTCCAACGAGAACCTCATCATCAACGAGCTCATCCGCGAGTACCTCGTCTTCAACAGGTACAGGAGCACGCTCTCCGTGATGCTGCCCGAGAGCGGCCAGCCGGATACCCCGCCGTTTGACCGCGACTTTCTCGCCAGGGAACTGCGCGTGCGGGAGAACGAAAACTCACGGAAACTCCCGCTGCTCTACACCATGCTCTCCAACGCGCAGGCTAACAAGTGAGTAAGAGTAGTGGCCGTTAGGGGCTCTGTATCTATTAAATAGCATCCAACATCAATCGTCGTCGTAGATTGACCGAAACACGAAGGGCTCCGTGGGGTTGATGACCACGGGGGGACCCGGCGATTTCGCCCGTATCGATCCTCCCTCCGACACCTCCAGCACGCTGTGCGGGCTATCCGACGCCTCCGTCGGCGTCGATATCTCCGTGCCGGGAGTGCTCCCCAAACCCAGGAACACCGCCCCTTCGTCGTCTGACTCTCCCGTCATCAGGTCCAACCCGTTCGGCTCCGAGTGATGCTCCGTCAGCGCCTGGAGTTTGAACCCTACGGATGACGTGAACTCCACCGCCGCGTTGGCGCACGACGACATCATGTGAATGGACCCCACCACGTCCGATATGGCCCCGGCCCGTCGTCGCAGCCGCCCCGAGAGCGCGTCCCACCACGATCCGACGGCCATGTCGGGTCCGAGATCGATCGAATCGTCCGGCGATGTGACCCGCGACTTATTCCGCGCCGGTGATTTGAAGCTTGGGCTCTTCATCTCTGACCCATCGCTGACCCGTCTCTCGCTCGACCCGTCGTACTGCGACACGTTCGCCGACGACGGGAACCCGCTGACGATGCTGCCAGCCCGCGGCGTCGTCGCGCACGAGTCGACGTTCGAAAGCCGCTCCTCCTCAGCGTTCAACGCCTGCAGGTCCTTCCACTTGCGCACGACGTCCGGGAACCGCCCGTACGCGTTCCTCATGTTCTGTACGATGGCGTTCTCGCACTTGCCGCTGAGCCAGCCGAGCCGGACGGTGACCTCGCCCTCGAAGTGTACCTCGCAGGTTTCGTCGCCCGGCGCGCCGCGCGAGACCACCTCGCCGCTCGCGTTCAGTGTGACGTTATCGATGGACAACGTGGCGCAGTTCGTGACCCTGTCGGTGATGTTGTTGCTAGTGGAGAGGGTCTGCACGTGCGGGAGCGTGTCCTGGCGCTCGCGGTACCTCCGTTTGTCCGTGAAGATGATCTCTTTGCCCCTGAGCAGGGGCTTGAGCATGGCAGGAAACTTGATATCAGGCTTGTTTATGATGACCTGGGTCACCCACCCGTCCTCCACCGTTCGCGTGTTGGAGTGCTCCCTCGCGCCGACGATCTCCAGCTGAAAGTCCTTGTAGTCGGGCCTGTCCTTGAGCGCTATGTACTCCTGAGCCGTGCACGGCAGATGCGTGAGTATCTGGTACTTCACCATCTTGCGCACTAAGAGTTGGCTATCCTTTGAAACCTATCCTGAAGCGGCAGCCCTTCCGCGACGAGCCTTCGAGCCGATGCCGAGCGAACGGGACGGGTCCTAGAGCTCCACCAGCGGCGTCTCGTGTGATGCTCGACTCCGATGCGGACCGGAACCGGAGCTCGACGGTCTTGGTGGCGCCCTCCTCCGAGGCCGCGCCCAATTTACTTTTGTGTTCCACGTGGTGGAGGAGGAATCTTACTTTTGTCCGTCATCCCGATTTGGATGCTGGTAATTCCTATGGGTAATGTTACTCATCAACGTTACAAATACCAAATAGAATTTTTGCAACACAATGCTCATAGAACTGATATATAGAAAACCACCAAAATATCCTGAAAAACCACCCGTTCAAACACGCAGTTAGTCGAACTCGAGAACCCGACGGGCACAACTCGTGGCGCGCGATCGACCGGTTCGGTTCGGTGGTGCATCGACTACAGGGTGTGAGAGAGTCAGGAGACTCGGTTCAAGCCTCCAGTTCGGGACGAAGCGGGCGGACAGGGTCAGATCGGCTCTGTGTATCGTCAGATCTACTTCTTAGGTTTAACTTTTAGAGAGTCGTCGACCTTCGTCGGGTCGGGTGAACACGAGCGGGCGCCATGTTCATGACACGCAGCGAGTACGACCGCGGGGTGACCACGTTCTCCCCCGAGGGTCGTCTGTTTCAGGTGGAGTACGCCATCGAGGCGATCAAGCTGGGCAGCACCGCGATCGCGATCCTGACCCAGGAAGGCATCGTGCTGGCGGTGGAGAGGCGCACGCAGTCTCCGCTCATGATCCCGTCGAGCCTGGACAAGATCATGGAGATCGACTCCCACGTGGCGTGCGCGGTGAGCGGGCTGACCGCCGACGCGCAGAGCATGGTCGAGCACGGACGGGTGCAGGCGCAGAACCACTTCTTCACCTTCAACGAGAGCATGCCGGTTCGGTCGCTGACGCAGTCCCTCTGCGCCCTCAGCGCCAACTTCGGGACGGACGACGAGGACAGCATGTCCCGACCCTTCGGCGTCGCGCTCCTCGTCGCGGGCCACGACGTCGACAACGGCTACCAGCTGTACCACACCGACCCGTCCGGCACCTGGACCGCGTACAAGGCGAAGGCGATTGGAAGCGGCAGCGAGGGGGCGCAGACCACGCTGCAGGAGGAGTACAAGGACGACATGACATTGAAGGAGGCTGAGAACCTGGCGCTGTCCACGCTCAAGGCGGTCATGGAGGAGAAGGTGAACGCCGCCAACGTGGACATGGCGTCCGTCGCGCCCAAGTATGAGATTTACTCGAAGGATCGCATCAAGGAGATCATCGAGCGGCTTTAAAAAGGCGTTCAGTAACTTAGCGGCGCAGACAGGAGAACTTTTTCAATCTCATCCACAACTTGTGATACACACCCGGGCATGATCGTCGACATATTACCGTGACGTTCACCCCGGCACCGCGCTAAGAAACTACAGTGGCGTCGACCTCCTCGGTCGAAGCCCGGCAACACTTGCCAACCGACGGGGGTAAAATTACTACTTTTTCTTACCCCGGCGGCCGCCGCCCTCGACCTTCACCTCGGGCTCCGTCGCCTCCCCCTTGACTTTCCCCTTTACTTTCCCCTTGGGTGACCCGTGTGCGCTCGGTCCGCCCACCAGCTCACCCACCAGCGCGTCGTCCCCGCCGTTTAAACCGTGGCCGTTGATCGGCTCCGACTTTGCTTTTTCAGCCTCCAGGTTCAGGTTCGCCATCGAGTTCTCCGTGAGGTTCATCTGCGCCAGCACAAAGTTCCCGTCGTGGATCTGGAACGGCGTCGAGTTGAAGTCGAAGTGAACCACCTGCTGGTCCTCGGAGATCTCAACCTCCACCGTCGCGTTGGGTTTCGTCTGCACGAGGATGAACGGCAGCTGAATCCCAGACGGGACCACGCCCACGGCGGCTCTCGCCGCGTTGCGTTGGAGCAACGCCTGGTACGACTTGTACTGCTCCACCAGCTCGAGGAGGTACGCGTTCTTCTTCTCGATGCTCGCCTGCGCCCGAGCCTTCTCCGCGCGTAAGGTCTCCAGGTCGTCCTGCTTCGCCGTCGCCGGTAAGCCCTTCCACGTGATCTCCTTCTTCTCCTTTGAGATTATGTCCATCGCCATGAGGACGTTAAGGGCGTCGTACACGCGGCGGCGGATGTTCTTCTCGTCGTACGCCTGGTCCGCGCAGAACTTCGGGTCGTCGGGCTTGGAGAACTCGGCGACGAGCTCGTCGGCTACCTCGTTGTACGTGGTGGTCCCTTTGGTCTCCACCTTCTCGCAAACCTTCATGGAGAAGTGCCTCAGGCCCTTGCCCCCCTTCTCCTTCTCCGCCGTGTTCATCCCGCCCGTGCTGGGACCCGGCGTGCTGCCGGCGCCCTGGGAGATTCGTCGACGCTTCGCCGCGGAGTTGGGCTCGGGGGTCGGCGTCACCGCCGCGCCCGTGGAGGCACGGCCCGTCGCGGGCGGCGGCGACGTCGGGTCCCCTCCATTTTCCTCTCCGCTCTCGGATACCACCTGGGTGAAGGAATTCGTGGGGTGGGGTGAATGGTCAGAACAGACGTCAGAACGTACACGGGAGGTCAGGACGAGCGTGTCGAGCCGGGTGTGGGGACGGGTGAGAGGTAGATGAGGGGCCCCGGCGTGAAAGTTCAGTTCCTGGGGTGAAATCCAAAAATATCTTCTCGGGGGTCACGAGAGTAAGATGATGATGGGCGCACCATGTCGATCCGCTGCCGCGCGTGAACCACCGCCTCGGCCGCGGCGGAGACTGCGTTTTTACCGACCATCGTGCTGTCTAAACCCGCCACCATGGGTTCGCCCGTCGCCTTCATGGCGGACGAGGGCAGGTCCCCGAGCACGTGAACCCCTTCGCCGTTGAACCCGAGCTCCGCGTCCAGACCCGACGGCCCTGTTGGTTTTTGGGGGGGTGGGGACGATCGGGGGTCAGCGGTGTGGACGGTGTCGGGTCGGCGGGTGGATCGTGGGGGGTCATCATCGTCCTGGGGTCGAACGCGGCGCGTGGGGAGTGCGAAAGGCGCGCGTGATCGCGCGCCGGCACCCCGAACGGCGGCCCTATCCCCGAGGACGGTGCGGGAGATTTCATCGTCGTTGTTGCTCTCACCTGGCCCTTCGTCCGGGGTACCGATGTGCTCCTGCAGTTGATCAAACTCGGATGCGAAGTTGTACATGCCCTGTTCGCGGATGGGACGATGCGTACGGGTCAGTGAGGTGTCAGGAATCGCGTCGTTTCGGGCGGCGGCATCGCGTCGGCGACGGGAACGCGGCGTTACCGGTCGCGGGATGGGTGGGTCGACGAGTTATTATTCGGCCCGGCCCGAAAAAGCGGAGCACTCACCGTGTCCCGAAGGCTCTCCAGGAGCTCCTCGCCGAGCTCATCGTCGGCGCCTATGGCGGCCTCCACCGCCGATTTAGTCGGCATGGCACACCCGCCGACTAACCTGACGCTTCAATAAGCTGCGACCCGATTCGCGCGGCCGCACTGTGCGCGTTCTACGGAGAAGGCTGGTGTCGATCGGGGAAATCGAAGCTCTGCCGAGTCGGACTCTCGTCGTCTTTCCACGCTGCGAAAAGTCGCAGACCTGATACTAAATACTCATACGAGTTGAGCTTGTTGTTACCGAAAAGGGAGATCTGCTCTCGGATTCCACGCGACCAGGTTGGCACTGGCAGTTTTTTCGATTTTTTCTTGGACAGGACGAGCCCGACGAGCCGAGTCAACATCACGGCCCGTTCATCGCGTCCCTTCGGCACAGAGGACGCGGGCCTGAAGACGCGAGAGGAGGCGGGTGGCCCTCACGACGTCGCGTCAGTCATGGGTGACGACTACGAGGAGGTGAGAACTTCGACGTTCGCGCTCTGACCCGTGAACCGCCTCCTCGCGTCTCACACTTTTTCAAACTACGGCACCTGAACTCTGAACTCTTGAACTCCCTGACCGATACCCCGACCCCGATCCGCACCCTTCGCAGTACGACGACGACTTCGAGGACGACGAGGAAGAGACTGAAGAGGAGGAACAGTACGACGATGACTTCGAGGAGGAGGAGGCGCCCACCCCCCAAGCGGGTCGGGCGGTCGAGGGCCAGGGACACCGAGGACCAGAGACTGACATCATGCGGGCCATCCGCGAGGAGAACGAGCGAGCGCTCCTGGCTGCCGCCCCGCACCCACACGACGACGGATACGGATACGGGGACGAGAACGATCGACCGGTCGGCGGGTTCGACGACAGGGCCTTCGACTTCAACTCGCACGCCGACGAGCGGGTTCCCGAGCGCAAGGTCAAGTCCTTACCGGGCAAGGGCGCCATGAAGACGCTGACGGATGCGCAGGTCAAAGCCGCGCGCGAACGCGTGGCGCGATGGGAAATGGTCATCCGCGCGCGCCACGTCCGCATGACATCATCCGACGCATCGTGCGGCACCGACGCGATCATCGACAGGGAACCGAGGACCGTAAACGAGCTCTTCCACGGCGGCGTCGGGCCGTACTCCCGAGTTCAATTCGCGACGTGTCAGACTCGAGGCGCGGACTCGAGCCGCGACGTGGACGCGCAGACGGAGGACACGGAGGGCCGGGCGGTGCAGACGCAGTGCCCGGAGGATCTCGTCGCCAGCCGCGACGTCCTGGAGGCGGGGTCATCCGGCAAAGGGGGTGGCTCGAGACGGAAGATGGCGGCGAGCCGGGCGGCGCGGTGGGCTCGCGCGTCGGGGGACTTGCAGCACTCGAAGAATAAGCGCCTCGGCGGGTTCATCCAACGGGCGGGCGCGGTCGTGGACGCGTTGCTCCGCGAACGGCCGCCGCCGAGGGGGCACGTCCCGGACGTGATGCGAATCGGCGGCGCGGGCGGCGACCTGAAGCGTCACGCGAGGGCGAGCCAACTCGGGTCCCTCACCGAGTCGTACGCCGCGTTTCACCACCCGACGCTCACTGACGGTCGAGCCGTCGCCGACGCAGCCTTCGCGCCAGGGTCCCGTGGCGCGCGGACCCTCGCGATCGCGTACACGCCCTCGGATTCCAAATCGCACGGCCCCGGCGGTCGTGGTTTGGTGTTGGTATGGGACGTGGGCGGTGTGGAGCCAGTGGTGGGTAGGGCGTTGACGTGCGAGGGGGTTCCGGCGCGGATCACCTGGGGCCCTGGCGATTCGCACCACCTTCTCGTCGTCGGGACTGAGGAGGGCGGGTTGTGCCTATGGGACCTGCGCGAGCCCGCGGATGTGCACGCGGAGAGCGCCGGGGGGGATGACATACCGCCCGGGGTGTTGGCGGACGGGGAGTGTTTACGCCGGCCCTCTTATTGCACCGACGGGTTCGGGTCCGAGTCGGGAGCGCCGGACGACGAGGGAGACGAGCTCGGGCTCGATACCCCGGGCTCGATCGTCGCCCTCGGGGTGGCGCTCGACGACGTCTCCACGGGTGTATCCGCCGTCGCGCCGGTCACCCCCGGTCGCGAGATTGATGAGTCAGGCTCGACTCAGGAGTCAGGCTCGACTCGTCCTCAAGGCTCGACTCCGGTCGCTCTTCCGGAGTGGAAGGGTGGCGATTTCCACGTCGTGGCGTTGGACTGCTGGGGCCGGGTATCTTCGTTCAGGGTGACGGAGCTGTCCAGGCGCGAGGCCGTGGACGCGTCCATCGCGGACATGGGCCTAAGGTTCGGCAGTCGCGTGCGTTTGATGCGAAACGCGAGGTCGCTGGCGTACGGGGGCGGGGGTAAACGGTGCGGGCGGGCTCGGGCGATGGCGGTGACTCACCGCGCGGGCGTCGCGGCTGAATTTTACGTAGCCGGCGAGGACGGCCGGGTGCTCCGCGGCGCGAGGTACGGCGCGCCCGTGCCGCCCAAGTCGTTCGTACCGTGTGACCCGTTCGATGCGGGGCACGCCGCGGCGAGTGCGCCGAACGAGGCGGTCGTGTCGCTCGATTTTAACCCGCACTTTCCCAGCGTGTTCATCGCGGCGTACGAGGGAGGGTCGGTGGCGATGTACTCGACCGCGAGTTCGCTGGCGTCGCGGCGGTGGGACGGGGTGACCTCCGCCAAGGTGATCTCCGCGCGGTGGTCGCCCGCGAGGCCGTCCGTGTTTTTGGTGCTCGACGACGAGTGCTGCGTGCGTGCCTTTGACCTTTTGTCCGGCGAATGGTCGAAGGCGGTGAAGTCGGAACGGTTCGGGAAGAGGGAGAAGATCACGAGCCTAGCGCTGGCGAAGCTCGGGGATCGGGTGTGGGACGCGCCGGGGCAGTGCCTCGCGTCCATGGCGTACGACGACGGGAGGACGGACGTGCACGTGTTGGCGCGGGAGCTCTCGTCGATCACGGAGCGCGAGATGGACGAGTTGCGGACCCTGATGGGACACTAGCTAGCAGAGAGGTCGATGAGTTCTGCTCATGAAAAAATTAGATGTAACGTGTCTGGGACTCCGACTTGACCGGCAGCCTATCGATCGTCCCGCCGTCCAGTATCTTCCTACGAAGGATCCCCACCCAGTTCGCCTGCCCACGCTTCAGACCGCGGCGCACCGCGGCGTCGCCCGGCAGTAACCCTGGGTCGTTGATGCAGTCCATCGCCGCCTGCGTCGCCAGCTCCTCCTCGTCGATCGACATCAAAACCGGGTTCGTCCCGGGCGCGTACAACTCTTCAACTTCACACACGTCGTCGCCGCCGTCGTCCGTCCAGCCGTCAGCCATGAGAGTCTTCGCCAAGTTGTACGCGTTCTGCGAGTACCGTCGGCTGTATCCCACCCTGACGCACGCGCGCTTAATGGACACCGAGTCCTCCGGGCACCGCGCTCGCGACCGCAGCCAGAGCTCAGCCGCCTCCAGCTCCTTCCCCTTGTCGCGCGGTATCTTCACCGACACCGCCTCTCCCGACCGCGCATCGGCGACGTCGCGACTCGAAACACCGCCGCCGTACCTCTCACCGTACGCGTGACCGTACGCGTAGCCGTATGCGTAGCCGTAGCCAGTCGGCCTGTCCAGTTTTTTGGGACAGCCCCGCGAGTTGTGGCCGACTTCGCCGCACACCGAGCACCGCGTCGATTCCGGGTAAACTTTCTCCATCGTCACCCCGTCCTGTTTTACATCGTGCCAACGCTTGTTGTGGTCCGGGGACCCGCACACGCTGCACGTCTTTGGGCGGAACGCGCGTCCAAACCTGGCATCCGTCGCGGGCTGTATGACCCGAGCGTAGAGCTTGGGCCTGCCGCGGGATCGTCCCCCGGCTTTTGGTTCATCATCCGCGGGCTCACGCTCGATCGCGGCGGTCGATTGCTTCCGGCTGGGTCCCCTCGGCTCGTCCGGTACGACCCGCCACGGCGCGGGCGGGTGCGGGGTCATCTTCCGTTCGTAAAAGTCTCGGTACTTGTCCTCGAAGTACTCCTCCAGGTCGATGTCGTCCTCGGAGAGGGGACGTTCGGTTCTCACCTTGTCTCTCACCTCGGGAGCCGGGGCGCCGCCCGACTGGAGATAACCGATGGCCTCGCCGTCCGTCGCGCCCCCGGTTAGTTTACCCGTCAACGCGTCGACGTCTCGCTGGAAAGCCACCGGGCAGCTTCGCTTGTTGTGCCCGAGCTCGCCGCAGCAGCTGCATCGCCGAGGTCCCGTTCGTCCTCCGACTTTGCCGTCTGGCTTTGCCGTCTGATTCGAGGATTTGCGCCACTGCTCGAGCGCGGGCACGTTACCTAGACCGAGGGCGGAGAGCCCGGAGAGCTGCTGCGTGAGGCCCTTGAAGAGCTCAGCCTGCTGCCGCGACGCCTGCAGCGACAGGCCAGATCCCGGCGCCCCGGCGTTTCCTCCCCCAAGCCCGGGGGGCGGACGCGCGAGGACGCGCTCGTTGAGCACCTTGCGCTGCCTCGCGCTCAGGGGCCTGCGAGAGAACACCGGCGAGGGCGTCGGCGGAGCCATGCGGGGCTCGGACGTGCTCGGACCATCCTCGTCGTCCCCATCTCCCGGATCTCTGGCGGCACCGCAAGACACCCAAATTCCTCGCGGGTGGTGAACGTTTTTCTCGGAAGAATGTGACGGGGCCGGGGCTCGACGCGCCCCCGGTTGTCGCGCGCACCGGGCTCTCGAGCCCACCGCCGCGCCCGAGCCTCTTCTTCGCCCTACGGCGGGAGGAGGTCGGAGCCCCGCTCCCCCGAGCGCGGGCGAGGCGAGGCAGGCCTGCGCCATCTCGACTGCCTTATCGGATGGCGGGAGGACCACAACGTACGTGGCACCGAGAGCG
>Ga0257106_1001487_pt1 | contig 11522 bp, 6 predicted proteins | sample LP_taG_3_FD_190177 | JGI IMG/M metagenome (GOLD analysis project Ga0257106, IMG submission 190177) | Marine microbial communities from Northeast Subartic Pacific Ocean, Canada - LP_J_2011_P26_10m | ecosystem: Environmental > Aquatic > Marine > Oceanic | place: Canada: Northeast Subartic Pacific...
TACCCCCACAGACGACGGCCGGACGTACCGCGTCGCGTTCGCCGAGCCCAAGCTGAACCTCCCCGCGGTCCTCGCGAGGCTCATGGCCAAGGCCCAGGCGTACCACGAGCACACGCACTACGATCCGCGGACGCTCGGCAGGCACGTGAAAGTGGTGCCGGCCATGGGCGCGGAACACATGGATTTCACGTTCACCGAAACGGTCCGCCCGGACCGCGACGGCGTGGGCGGGTGCGTGGCGGAGAGCGTGGTGCGCGTGCACTGCGACGGCGGGTGGATCGGGCGGCTACTCGAGCGGTTCATATGCACCACGTCCAAGGTCAAGCTGGACGAACGCGACACATTTCTCAACAATCATTTCGATTTTGTTGGAATCACGTACGAGACGGCGACGGTGGTGGAGGTGCGACTGGGGGTGGAGCAGCCGCACAAGGCGGACTTTAGCACGGAGCTGTTCTCGCACCCGCTGCCGCGAAGCACGTTCGAGCGTTCGGCGTGGGGGCGGGTGAAGTCCGCGGTGGGCGGCAGGTTCGGGCATTAGTAGATTGGTCTTGTGGTCGAGACGATAGCGCTAATAATTTCGTAGTCATTTAAGTAGTTTACACCTTTGGCAGTTCGGCGACGCGTCGCGTCCACTTCGCGTACCGGGCCTCGGTGACGTTCACGAGAGGATCGGTTCGCTCCAGTAGGTTGGAGTCCGGTCCCATCGTCCCGTCCCGGCCCACGTGCTGCGCGACGGACAAGCCGGAGAGGCAGTAACACGTGTGGTAGTGGTCGCGGCCCTTACCGGGTTTGTCCTGCAAACCACCCTGCGGAAGCTGGCAGCACAGCAGCAGCCACCCCTGCAGCGCGCGCGCGTTGAACGCGGGCGATGTCGAATCGTACAAGTACGGCGTCGACTCGCTCCCACGATTAAAGTCGACGGAGGCTTTAGCCGGGAAAAGAACGCAAGCCGCGTTTGACGACGCGTCCGACGTTCCGACTCCCTCCCCTTCGATCCCTTCGTTCCCCCCGCTCTTTCCACGCGTCCCTCCTTTCACTTCCCCGACACCCTTCGTCTCGCCGCTGCCTTTCCCCATCGCGTCCAACACCGCGCGCGCGGACATCGCCAAGAGCGGGAACGCGCCGCCCTGCCAGAAGGAGTAGCACCCGTCCACCAGTTTGTTAGTCCGCCCGTTGAACCCGCCCTCCACCGCGCCTTGCCTGTGCGCCAGCCAGTGCATGAGCTCCGGCAGGTCCAGGGATTTGAGCGAGTCGCAGAGCACCGCCGCGGCGAGGCCGCAGAAGGTGTACCCGCCGTGTGCCTCCGCGCCGGGCTCCCCCGCGATGCCCCCTTCGTGCGTCTGGCACCGCGAAATGAAATCGCCTACGCCCGCGTTCAGTTCATCGTCCTGTACGCCGAGCATGCGCGCGACGGCGAGGGCGGTGTAGCACCCGCGGGTGTCCGTCTCGCCGCCCTCGTGCATCCTGTACCCGCCGCCGTCCGCGTCCTTGCACCGCACGAGAAACGCGCGGAGCTTCGCTCGATCGACGCATCGGACCGCGGAATCCGTGGCGATCTCCGCGAGGCACGAGACCGCCGCGTAGGTTGGCGCGAGGTGTGGCATCTGCCCCGGGCCGCCGCCGAAGCCGCCGTCGGGATGTTGGCAGAGCGAGAGGAACTCGACGACGTCGGACGCGGCGTCCGGCGGGAGCGGCGCGCCGAGCAGCGCCAGCGCGTGGACGATCCAGTAGCAGAGCCAGCATCGTGAGGCGTCCAGCACGACGTGCCCGGCGCTGAGGTGCCTCAACGATCTCATGAGGTACGACACGTGTTCCTCGCGGTGGAGCACCGCGGTGGACGTTTCCCACCCGCCCTCGCACGCGATGCACTCGGCGTCGGTGGTATCGGCGCCGCCCTCATCCTCCTCGACGATCTGGACGTTCGCGACCGATTTGCGGTAGATGTCTCGCGCGACGTGCTCGAGCTTCCACTGCTCCAGGGACGTTTCCGTGGGGAAGTCGATGCCCTCCATGCCGAAGCCGTCCATCGCGGCGGCCATGCTCGGATCGTGTCCAACGCGCGGGGCGTCGGCGCGGCCGCGACTGGCGACGGGGAGGAACCCTAGCGCCTGGTCCCTAACAATGGGAAAAAACTAATCAGCAGTCAGTCAGTCATCGCAGGCGCGGCGCCCGCGTGGCTCGGTGCGATGACCGACGACCGCGCCCGTCGTCCTCACGGGCCCAAGCCGCTCAAGTGGATCGTCGCCGACCTTCTCGCGCGGCACGTCGACGAGCTCGTCGACCTCGCGGGTGACTCGCTGCTGAACATTCCGCCCGACGTGAGGGACGCCCTGCTCGCCAACGCGCGCCGGGTGGGATGCCTGGACGACGCGACGCTGCGCGCATTGGTGGACGAGTCAACGACGATCATCGACGCGGGCGGATGCGGCAACGGGCGCGTCACCGACGCGGGCATCGAAGCGCTCGCGGCGAGACACGCGCTGCGAAACGTCGTCGCCGTGGACGTCTCCGGGTGCGACGGGGTGACCGCCGAGGGGATGCGGATCCTGGCGGACGCCGCGCCGAGGCTCACGACGCTTCGATGCGGCGGGAACGCGACGTGCAACGCCGCGTGCGAGGCCGCCGTGGCCGACGATGATCGCGGGATAGTTCCGAGGCTCGAGGACGGCGGAGGCGTGGACCACTGGGAGACCCGCGCCGACGTAGACGAGACGAGCGCGGATGGGAATGGGAAACAACGACGACGACGGCTCCGGTCGCTCGAATGGCTCGTCTGGCCCGACGTCCGGCCGGTGACGCGCGCGGGGATCGTCCGGCGATGCCCGAAGATACGAATCGTCGCGCCGCCCAGGGAAATTCACGATCGGGCGTCCGTCGCCGTATCGGATCCGATCTTCGTCGCCGTCGCCGGTGAAGGATGGGTCGGCTTCGGCGCCAAAGCCGGGTCCGCTCCGGGGACGACGGGCGGCGGATCCCCGGGGACGACGGGCGGGTGCCGACTTCCGGGGATGCGTTTCCAGCGGGGATTCGGACGCGGCGAGGATAACGACGGGCTCGTCGTCGTCGCCGCGGGGGGCGGCGCGGCGCGGCGAACGCGGTGGTGGCTCGACGAAGACGAAACGGTCGGAACTTTTTCACCTCCGCCGATACACGCGGACCCGACGCGGGCGTTGGACGCCGCTCACCTCGCGCCCCTCGACCCGCGCGTCTACGGCGGATCGATCGACACCGATAAGGGCACGTATCGATGTGCACAGAGGGGAACGAAGGGAACGGGTCTCGGCGAGGACATCGGCGCCAAGGGAACAAAGGGAGGCGTCTCTTCAAACGGTGGTCAAATGGCATCCGCGCTCGAGGGCGGCGCGCTTCGATGGAGGCTCAAGTTCGCCGAGGATGACGTGCCCATCGCCGAGAGGTTCCGACGTGCGTACTTGGAGGTTGACGCGGAACGCGCGGCGCGGCGGGAGAAGAACTCACAGAAGCGAAAGAACCGGAACCTCAATCGACTGTCGACGTCCAGCTCGGAGCGGCACATCTACCGAGCGTTGGACGACATCTCGCTCGTGGACGGGTACTGATTAGTCTAAGAGTTAGTTAGCTTTACACACTTAGCAGCGCGTAGACTTCAAAAACAACGGTAGCACCACGATGGTTGAATATCGAACGAGTCGGTAGACTATTATAAAGAATCGGGCTATGCGCGGCGGCGTCTTTCACCGCCTACGGACGTGGGGGGGTCGACTCCCGTCGTCAGTCGACGTTTGCCAAAAGTTTCTTCATGGCTTCCACCGAGATGAACCTGACCATGTTGAGTGGCACCTGCCTCGCCGCGGTGGGTATGAGCCCCTTGTACAGCGCCCCAAGTCCTTCACTCCTCGCCGTCTTCACGATGCAGTCCATCGTCCCGGTGTACGGCATCCGTCCACCCGCATCCGGCTTCATCGTCATGAGCCGGGATTTCGCGAGGTCGATTGGATTCGACGTGAGCGCCGCGACGACGCCCGCGATGAATGACGCACCCGTCTGCACCGCCAGCCCGTCTTTGGCTCCTGACTCCTTTAAGATGACCGCTTTGCTCTTGTCGTACACCGCCATCTGCGACGCGGTGACGATCATGGCCCTGTTCACCGTCGGCGCGCATCCCCTCCAAAGCGCGAAGACGCCCTCTTCGCGCACCACCCGCATGAGCGCCTCGCCGCCGTGCCTGTAGTTCCGTCGGAGCTCAAGAGGCAGGCGGCCGTCCGCCTGCATGCGGACCATGGCGAGGTCCGCGGGGTTGCCCACCGCCGCGCCGATCGCGCCCGCTCCGAGGCCGCACAGAGTCATCTTCCAGAACGACAGACCGCCGTCCGCGTCTTTGGGCACCGCCGACTTGAGCAGATCGTACGCGCCGAACTTGGTGCCGATGAAGCTCGCCTGCCGCATGAGCGACGCGGACAGGCCTTTGTACAGCCCGAAGGTACCCTCGTGCTTGACCACCAGGTACCCCGTGCGCATCATCCCCGGCGGCGCCTTGAGAGGAGCCTTGGACGCCGCAGATCCTCCCGACGCCTCGGAGCCTTGTCCGTAGAGCTGCATACGAACCTTGACCAGGTCGATCGGGTGCGTCACCGCCCCGGAGGCCATGGCGCCGAGGGACCCGGACAGGAAACCCTTCCACGGGGCCTGCTTCTTGGCGGGCGCGGGCGGCGCCGACATCGTGGACGGGCCGACGAGAACGGAGCGCCTCGTGCTCTGCGCCGGCAATCAGTAACACCTGCTCTCGAGCTCTCCACCTCTCGTCGTCATCCAAATGGATTTATGTATGGGCCATGGTTAGCCTTGAGAGAGGACCCATTTCCGTAACATTTTGACGATCTTGCGCTTTTCCGAGAGAAATCCTCGGAGAATCGGCCGGGTTCAGAACGACGGGACCCCACGGCCGCGCGAAGGAAGCGACCGCGACAGGGACGTCACCCGCCCGAGGGAGCGCCGTCGGTCGATATCGCACCCCGGAAGCGGACACCCACACGATACGCGAACGGTCGGCGGCGCACCTCGGAGAGGAACGACAAGTCCCGAGGCAACAACCATCCTCATTAATGGCGACGATGGACAGGGACCTCGACGCGCTGGATCGCGCGCTGCAGGCGGTCAAGACGCGGTCCGCCAACGCCCTGGTGAACGAGCAGTCGTACATATCGCGCATCGCGCAGCTGGAGGAGGTCAACCGCCAGCTCCAGGCGCAGCTCACCGTGCAAACCGGGCTTCCCACGAACGCGCCCGCGAACGCGTCCGAGGGTTCCGCCATCGCCGACGGCATGAAACGCTCCAGCTCGTACATGTCCATGCGGACCAAATCAAACCACCTCGTCGTGGCGCAGCTAGCGAGCGACGACGGGCACGGGAGCGACGACAGCGCGGGCGGCGCGGGCGAAGAGCATCGCGCAGCATCCGCGGTCGCCTCAGACCGCCACGATAACGACCGATCCCCTCCTATGCCGACCATCCCGACGTCGCACCTCCGCGACGACGGAACCAGCGCGACGTCATCCATCTCCTCTGCAGACTCCCCGAGCAAAGTCACGTTCAGCCGCGCGCCAGGGCTCGGAGTAGAGACACTCGCCGCGAAGCTCGCGGCGGGCGCGACGCTCACGGGCCCGATGGATGCTCACGACGAAGCGCCAGGCAGGCCCAACGTCGTCGCCGCCGCCGCCGCCGCGCGATCGTCCCTGTCGTCTCCGGATCGAACGACACGGCGGTCGATGGATGCCGGCTTCCAGAAGCCTTCCAGCAACGGCGGCCTCGGCGGGTTCGAAGGGCGAGACGGCGGGGAGGATTACGGAACCCCGCGCACGCACAGCGTGGAGTCGCTGTCCATGCGGTCGCCGGGGACGGGCCGAGGCGGGTTCGCGGCCGCATCCGACTCGTCAAACTCGCAGTCGCATCAGTCGCAGTCGCATCTATCCGACGCGGGCCAAGGGGCTGGTAACCGAGGAGGACACGAGGGTTCTATGGCGTCCTCGCAGAGCGGCTCGGATGCGGGGTTAGGGTCCCTCTCCCGCGAGGGCACCCCGGGCTTACCCGGTGGAATTACCCTCGCGCAGAGCGCTCCGACGGCGGTCGCATCGATTGACAATCAGCGCAAGGTTCCGTTCCAGCTGCTGCTGTGCAACGACGACGGGTGCGAGGTGCAGGAGCCGGCGGATCGGTCCATACGCACGCGGCAGCGCGGGATGCCGCACTCGCAGTTTAGCTGGAAGAACCGACCGCGGAACGTGCTGGTGATCAAGAAGCCGAAGGACAAGAACACCACCGCGATGTTACCGCGAGTTCACGCCATCTTACAGGCCAAGGGGATCCGCACGTGGGTGGAACCGGTGGTGCACTGGGAGACGGGTCTGGGGCAGACTTGGGAGCAGGACGACGATCCGAACCTCGACCGGCTCATCGACTTCATCGTCTGCCTCGGCGGCGACGGGACCATCCTGTGGGTCAGCAACCTCTTCCCACGGGCGGTCCCGCCCGTGGTGTCGTTCGCCATGGGCTCACTCGGGTTCCTCACCGCGTTCGCGGAGGAGTCCATTCCGAAAGCCATCGACGACGTCGTAGCCGGAAACTTCTTCTTCACGATGCGATCGCGGCTCGTCGCGCACGTGGTCCACGCCGACGGCACCGAGGAACGCGAGCGGCACGTGGTGCTCAACGAGATCGTGGTAGACCGCGGATCGCGGTCGCAGCTGATCGATCTGGACGTCAAGGTGGACGGTAACCCGATGACGAAGGTTCTCGCCGACGGCGTGATGATCTCGACGCCGACTGGTTCCACCGCGTACGCGTTGGCGGCGGGTGGATCGATGGTGCATCCCGGCGTGCCCGGTATACTGTTCGTGCCCATCTGTCCGCACACGCTGAGCTTCCGGCCGCTCGTGCTTCCTGACAGCGTGATACTGACGATCCAGGTGCCGGAGACGGCGAGGGTGGAGCCGGTGGCGAGTTTCGACGGGAAGCAGCAGCGTCGGCTTCGGCGGGGGGAGTCGTTGGTGGTGGCGGGGTGGCGGTACCCCGTGCCGGCCATCTGCCACGCGGGGGAGACGGGTGACTGGTTCAGGGCGGTGAAGGATTCTTTGCTGTGGAACGTGCGCGGCGCGTTCCAGAAGCCTCCGGATGACGACGAGGTCGAGGAGGAGGAGGAGTGATTAACGTGTTTTTCTTCCTCGAAGGTTAAATTTTAGTCTACTTAGCTAGTAATCGAAGTGCATGAGCTTCCTCATGGCGTGGTGCTCGCGCCTCCTCCGCTCCAGCGCCGCCAGCCTGTCCTCCCCGGCTGCGATGAGATCCTTCGCCGGCCCGATCCCCTCCCGCGACGCGTCCTCCTCGACGCCGGTGGTCCACCGCCGCGACGCCGGGCTCAGCGCGAAATAATTGTCACCCTTTTGGACGGACGCGTAGCGGTGACGCGCGTTCTCCTTATCCCAGTGTCGCTCCAGCCGCGTGAGCGTCTCGTCGTCGAGCGGCGTGGGGCTCGGGGGCGTGGGCGCGCGGAACGAGTGTGGGGGTTCGAACGGCGCGTGCGGCGGGCGCTTGGGCTTCGCGCCGAGCGGCCGGGAAAATCCCCGGGGATGAAACGCGTGCGGCGTCGGACAAACCTCTTTCACCGTCTTGGGGCGAATCAGCCTACGCACCGCAGCTTGCTCTTTCGCATCCAGCCGTTTCGGCCGTTTCGGGGGTGACATTGGGTACGTACCGGGTAAGGGATCGAGCGTCGTGCGGCCGAACGCGGTGTGATGCGACGAAAACGACGTCGGCGCGGATCGCATCTCGATCTTCGTCGTCGCTCGCTTCTTTGCCATCCTCGGCCGAGCTTTGAGCGCCCTCAGGGCTTTCGTGAGATGCCCCGAAGACTTGGACGCACGAGGGAGTCTGGGAGACGAAGCCTTCTTCCCTTTGGCCCGTCGCGCGGTGGTCTTATCGGTCACGTGTGGGTTTGATCGTTCGCGTCCGGTGTCGACGCCAGCCGCCGATAAGTCGGCTCGAAGAGAACGCATCCGCTCGCGAAGCGAAGATCCGTCGTCGTTTGATCTTTCCGCGGGTCTCCGCACGGGACTGCGCTTGGACCTAAGACTGGACTTCACCGGCACGTCACGCCTATCGGCCGCCGTGTCATCGTTCGACGAAGGGGGTGCCGAGGGTGCCGACACAGCTGTGTCGAACGAATCGATCACGGCGGATACAGCGCTCGCGGCTACGTCGAACCGTCTCCGCCAATACTCCTCACCCTTCCCCGCCTCGATCGTCGTTTGAACCGGCGGAATATGAACCGGCGGCGGCGGCCGGGCCAGAGGTGGCTCGAGGTCGACGATCACGCACTCCGTCACCTCCGTTGTTGCCTCCACGTGGCTGACCTCCGGGCTCGTTGGTTTGACGGGGCTCGTCGCGAGTGTCCTCGCCGCGTATTCGCGTCGCAACTCTTGGAGTTCAGCCTCAGCCTTCTCCGCGCGCGTTCGTAACGTCGTCATCTCCGTCGCCCACGTCGCCTTGTCCCTCGCGTGCGTCTCCGTGATCGTATCCACGGCGACCTCGTGCCGCCGCTCGCGTTCCTCGATTGACGGCTCGGGCGCCTCCGAGAGCGACTTTGCGATTTTATCCGCCTCCTCAGTCGCCGAGCGGAGCGCGACCTCGGCTTCTTCCCGTTTACGTCTCTCGAACGCGAGCGAGTCCTGCAGCTTGCGATTCTCCGCCTTGAGATCGTCGAGCTCGATTCGTAAACCCGACGCCTTCGCAGCTTCCTGGGCGCTCCGTTCCTGGTTCTTATGCGTCAACTCGACCAACTCGTCCCTCTCCTTTTCACACCGGACTCGTTCCCGTCGCTCCAGATGCAGGTTCTGGTCCGAGACCGATAGCTTGCGCTCCAACTCGCGAATCTTATCACCCCATTCCTCCTCGTTCGCCGTTCGTTCGCGCTCCGCGCGTTCCCTGTCGTGTTGCACCGACTCGAAGTGATTCTCCACGTCCCGCATCGACCCCACCAGTTTCTCGCACTTTTCCTCGTACTCGTCAAGCAAACGCTGCTTCGTCTCCGCCAGTAAACTCCGTTCCCGCTCGAGCGCGTCCGCGCGTTCCTCCTTCCGCGAGACACGCGCCTCCGCCTCGGCGATGGCGTCGTTCGCGCGCGACTCCGCGTGTCTCGCGTCGCCCTCGCGTCGCGTCGCCTCGGCGACGGCGGACGACGCCGCTCGTTCCCGATCGCGGGCTCGCGCCTTGGCGTCTTCCACGTCTTTGAACGAATCCTCGCGTATGCGACGTTCGCGTTCGAGCTCGGCGGCGTGTTCGGTGCGCATCGCGCGGATGTTCTCGTCGTAGTGCGCGGCGAGCTCGATGCGCGCGCGTTCGACGGATGCGAGGGATGCGTCGTGGGACGCGTCGGGATGTGCGGATGGGGACGAGGATGATGTTGTCATTGCGACGAGGCGCGCGTCGAGCTCGGCGGCTGCGACGTCGCGCTGCGCGATGGCGCGCTTGAGCGACGCGATCTCCTCATCCTGCGTCTCCAGTTCCGCGTCCCTGTCATTGAGGAGCGCGAGGTTGTAGTGGAAGTCCGCGCGCAGGGCTTCGAATCGCGACTCGGTGGTCTCGAGCTTTGCGCGCATCTGATTCTCGGCGTCCGACGGGGACGTGTGCGCATCGGTCTTCTCCTCAGCGGGCGTCGTGCTCTCCTCCTCCTTCGACGCGTCGTCGCCCTCCTTCTGCGGCGTGGCTTCGACATCATCCGGCTTCTCATCGTCATCGTCCAGCCCCGCCGACGCGAGAGCCCGTTCGAAGGCTGTGCCCTGTTGTTGTTGCTTCGACGCGGATGGCGGGGCCCACTCACCCCCGGGCGTGCTCGGCCACGACGATACGTCCGTCCTGGGCGTATCGGTCCCGGACTCGGTCGCCACGGTCGCCACGGCGGGGGGCGGTGGGGGTGCCGCGGGTGCCGCCGGCGGCTTCTTCTTGCTCTTCTTCCCCATCCCGCCGTCGGGGAGCCCCTCCGCGGGCGCGAGGGGAATGAAGAAGGTGCCGGAAAAACGGGCGGAACTTTTTATCAGCTCGGTCGAACCCCCGCATTTCAACACCCGCGTGCCGGTGCATCTGAACACCCCGCAGACCAAATGCCCATACAGCCGCTGGAGATCTCCAAAAAGGTGTCGTCAGAGTACGGCAAAGGTCATACCCCAAGATGGCCGGCGGCAAGGGCAGGGCGAAGGCCCAGGCGGCGTTGGTGGATGTCGTCCCGCCTGCCGCTAAACCGTCAGTCCCTAATCCGGGCGGCGATGCGGTCAAGAACCCCGCGGTGACCGCGTTCCGGGGCACCTCCAGACCGGGACTCGTGGGCAGCCCGGGAGGAGGCTCATCCGGGGGTTCCCCTGGATCTGGCGCTGCGACGCCGTCGCCCGGACGCATCGCCAACGCGGCGTCCAGGCTGCAGGCGCAGCTCTCGCAATTCACCGAGGGCCTCGCGCGGCAGGACGCGATGCTGCTGGCGGGCACTGAGGAGATCGGACGGAGCACCGAACGACAGAGCAAGAGCGCGTACGACTTTACCGGATCGATGCTCGGGATGGTTCGGGACTCGCACGCCAACGTGTCCGCGGCGAAGACGCGCGTGCAGGCGCAGCGCAAGGCGTACCACGATCTCAACGCAGAGCGCGATTCCCTCCGCGTCGAGAAGGAATCCTTAACCTCCACCGTCGAGGAAACGAGGACGCGTCTGAGGGACAAGGATGCCGAGCTCGAGGTTGTCAACGAGGCACGGAAAGTTTTGGAGAAGGAGGTGGACGCCAAGGCGCATCGCCTGGCCACCGTGGAGAAACAGGTGAACGCGCTCAACGACCAGAACAAGGACCTCGGCGCGCAGATCGCGACGAAAGAGCGCGAGGTGGCGCAAGCCGAGGTTCGCCGCACGGAACTCGCCGCCAAACACAAAGAACTCGAGAAGAAATTGATCGCATCGCAAAACGCCCGAGACGAAGCCGAGGCGCACGCGGCGAAACTGGAAGAGGCCAACGCGGCGCTGGAAGAAGAGATCGCCGCGGGTGAAGAGGCGGTGCTGGCGCTTCAGCGGCAGACGGAGGAGTCCTTCAGCGCGCTCCAGACGGATCGCGAGGCGCTGCTATCACGAAATGAATCGCTGCAGAAACAGATGGCGGAGTCGCAAAGTCGCCTCGACGCGGTTCGGGAGGAAGCCGCGGCGATCATCGCGGAGGAGCAAGGGCGGACGGAGGAGCTCGAGACGGCGTACGAGGAGACGCTGTTGGAGCTGGAGGAGAAGGGGGGCGAAGGGACGCTGCGGCCGATGCTCGTGGAGGCGCAGAACAGGGAACGAGTCGCGCTCGATCGGGTGGAGGAACTCGAGAAGAAACTCGGCGAGCTCCAAAGCGCCGAATAAGTGTACTCAGCGACTGCGAAAAGTCGCGCACCATTCGTGTATACACACCGTACAGCAGTTAGCACACACACAGATAACAGTTCGTGATACGTCGTGTGACTCGATTCACATA
>Ga0257106_1001490_pt1 | contig 11507 bp, 10 predicted proteins | sample LP_taG_3_FD_190177 | JGI IMG/M metagenome (GOLD analysis project Ga0257106, IMG submission 190177) | Marine microbial communities from Northeast Subartic Pacific Ocean, Canada - LP_J_2011_P26_10m | ecosystem: Environmental > Aquatic > Marine > Oceanic | place: Canada: Northeast Subartic Pacific...
CGCGAAGGACGACGAAGACGTCGTTTCCTACAAATGGAGTTCCATTCGGACCTCCGCGAAGTGATGATGCATGATTGTATATCATATATATCATATAGTATATAACTGCTTTTAATAATAGTATATAGTGTAGTTATTTAGTGTGCAACACACAAGATCTCCTCTCTCTCTCTCACACAGTTTATCTCACCGCGTCCACGATAACCCGTCTCGATTTCAACTGCGACCAGATGTACCTCTTTTGATACACCGCGGTCACTGTCAGCAACGCCATGGCAAACATCCACTTGGCACCCATCAATTTTCTATCGTCGTGCTCAGGCTCTGCCGCCCACGCTAAAAACGTCGTCACATCCTTCGCCATTTGCGTTTCCGTGGCTATGGTCCCGTCGTCGTATTCCACGCCGCCGTCCACCAACATCTTCGGCATCGCGATCGCGCCTCCCGGAAAGTACGGATTATAATACAAACCATCTCTGATTTCAATCCCTGCCGGAGCATCCCTGTACCCCAACAACAGCGCAAACACGTAGTTAATCCCATCGTGTCTCGCTTTCGTGATCAAACTCAAATCCGGCGGATACGCTCCGTTGTTCGCGTACCTCGCGCCTTCCTCGTTTGCGTACGGACTCGGTAACCTATCGCTCAACTTCCCCGGTCGTTCAAACATTTCCCCGGTATCGTCCGGCCCGTCCGTGATTTCAATCTCCTCCGCCATCGTTTTCACCTCTTGCTCGGTATACGCCACGTCCACTAAGTTTCTGTAGCAGATTTGATTCAAAGAGTGACACGCCGCGCAGACTTGCTGATACACTTGGTGGCCACGTCGTATAGAGGCGTGGTCGTAGGAATCGAACAACCCGTCGTGTGGCCAGGAATATTGCGGTAAGTGTAACCCGTGCTCGGCTTCGTCTGCTGACGCGACTGTCGTGAACGCGGCTATTCCGGACAAAGTCGCGCCTAACGCTGCGCCCGCCGCGTACCCTCTATTATTCGATGATGATGTTGATGATGATGATGTCGAGGAAGCCCCCGTTTTTATGGTTCGATTGAAAAACGACGATGAACTAAACGAGGACGAGGAAGTCGAGGATTCCGCCGCCAACACCCCGTTCGTGGAGGAAAGAAGAGAAGATCTCGCCGCTAAAACGGCGCGCTTCGCCGCTCTGCTCAACATGATGATAGAGATGATGCTATCTCAACAACAAAGGGCGTGATGATGTGTTTACTATGGAGAAGACATGATCGATCGAAAAGCTTTTATTCCGCCCTTTTTTGAAAGGTGCTTGAAATAGGGTTTAAAGCCCTAAACTTTTTTCCAAGCTTTTTTCTTGCATGTTCCAAAATTCAATTCAATTCGATTCAATTCAACACATATCATCTGTAGAAGAGAAGAGAGGATCGACAAGAAGGACGAGTGTATAAAAATGGAGCACACCAATACCCCGAACATTTCGAGCGATACTAAAGCAATTTTGGAAAATTACCTGGACAACGAACAAAACCCGAGAATACCGGACGAGGAATTCATTTTGCCAATTTCCTACGGTTCCGTCGCCTATTGGTTGGGAAAAAAAGCGGACGAGTACCACTCGCACGAGTGGACGGTGTTTGTTCGAGGGCAAAACAACATCGATTTAACAGAGGTGGTTGAATCGGTCACGTTTCAGTTGCACCCGTCTTTCGCGGAACCGAAAAGAGTTTTAACGGAACCGCCGTACGAGGTCACGGAAACCGGATGGGGCGAGTTTGAGATTGGGATCGAGATTAAATTCAGACCGGAAGTTGGCGAAGAAAAGGAGAAGTTGATGGCGAATTTGAAACTGTTCCCAGACGCGGACGAAATTGCGAAAACAGGACCACAAACGACGAAGAAACCACTCGTGGTAGAGAACAGAGAAGAACTGATTTTTCACAAACCGAGGAAGAGCTTTTGGGAGAAAGTGGTGAAGAAGTGTAAACGCGTCGTCGAGGAGGAGGAGGAGGAAAACGACGCCCAGGGCGAGAACGAGAACGAGAACGAGAACGATAAGAAAAAGAAGAAGACAAAGAAGAAAAAAGTGTCGTTCGCGTACGAGGAGTGCGAGGCGAAATCGAAACACGAGATGTTGTGGAAGCAAAGAGAGGCAAAGATGAGAGACGACGAGGAGTTGATGAAATTGTGGTGCGCGCAGAAAGTCACCGAGGAGAGGTGTCGAGTGTTGAAAGCGCAGCTGATGGTTTTGGAAGGGCAGTTGTTAGATTAAATAAAAAAAAGATAATAATAGATTCGTTTAATAATGAGATAATGTAGTAATCAGTAGTAATCAATAATCATCACTCTTTTCCGCTTTTCCTCAGTATGAATTCGCGCGTCATCGCAGCTTCCACGCACAAACCGGCGAACAAGAAGACCAAAACGGATTCGCCGCAAATCGCCGCCGCTTGCGCAAACGCCGCGAAAGATAACTCGTCGTTATTCGAAGCGACATCCATGAAAACCTCGGCTTGACCGACGCCTCGAACTAAGCCAAACGCACCGACGACGCCGCCTTTCAGTTGGAAATCGTCGATGTTTTCCCGAACGGCGTATCTATACACGACGCCGAAGAGCGCGCACGAGAGCGCCGTCGCACCTACGTCGGCGAATTGATTAAACGCGTTCCCGCTAAATTGCGACAAGGCTAACGGCAACGATAAGAGGACGCCACCAATGGCGGATACGGTACCAACTTTCGCGCTTTCAATCCGATCGCGATCTTTTCTTTCCCTTTTCTCTTCCTCGTTTTCTCCCCCTTTTCCTTCTCCTTCCTCTCTCAATCGCTTTGTCTCTTCCGCGATAATGCGTAAATTTTCCTCCGCTTTTCGCATCCTCTCCTCTTGAATCTTCAACTCGTCCATCGCCGCCGATTCTGCCTCTGATTGCGCGGAAACGACTCTCTCGGTTGTTTTCTGAAACGTCTCTCGCAACTCGTTCTCGTTGCTCGTTTTCAACTTTTCGATGGCTTCCGAGGCGACTTTTTTGCTCTCCTCTTTCAACTTTTCGATTTCTTTCAGAACGGACGGGTCCGAGTCGATTAAATCGGTGATTTCTTTCGGGTTGATTATGTAATCGTCGATATCTTGCACCGATTTAAATCCATCGTTGTTTTCGTTGTTATTGTTGTTGTTGTTGTTGTTATTATTATTATGATTAGTATTTCCATCAGCAGCGGCGGACTTCATCCTCGTCCTTTTCCTTCTCCTCTCATTATTGTCCTCGTCTGAATCGTACGACGTCGACGCTTTTAAAGAGAAGGACGACTGCCTCCTGGCACGACGACGACAGAAAAGAGCGCTGCTCGAAGATGAAGAAGACAAAGAAGACGACGAATTCGCCGCCTTGTGATTGTTCTTGTTTGGGGAAGAAAAAGAGAGGAGCCGCGTTTTTTGTGGTCGTCGTCCTTGTTGTTGTTGTTGGTGGTGGTGGTGCATAGTCGTCGTCGTCATCATCATCCCTTGGTGTTGGTGCATCGTCGTCGTCGTCATCATCTTCGTCTCGTAAATAGATAGAGTTTAAGAAGCGGAATTGAAGCGCTTTTTTGTGTTGAGAATGGAATTTTTCACTCGTCTCTCGCACAGTTTTTTGTTGAAAAAGCACTCCTTTTAGCTCGGAAAGACCCTCATAATAAAATCATCCTCCTCGTAAGCACGCATTAATATATCATCATGGTTCGAGGTCCGAAGAAACACTTGAAGCGCTTAAACGCGCCGAAATCGTGGATGTTGGATAAGCTGACGGGCGTTTTCGCGCCGAAGCCGGCACCGGGTACGTCTTTTTCTTCGTATTAGATTTCTTTTTAGTACGCGTAAAATGGAATTAGCGCGAAAGAGAAAGGAGGAAAAGCGATTGTTGGCGATGATGAACGCGCGAACGATAAAGAAACGATGATGGAATTACACGCACGAAGAGTGTTTCTGTTAGAGTGTTGCGTTGGATCTCTCTCTTGGCGTTCGCACGCGCGATCTTTTCTTCTTCTTTTGTCGTCGAGATGGCAGAGATGTGTTTTCCTCCAAAAGCTGCAAATGTGCGCCTTGGAAGAGCATTTTTTCTCAAAAAGGCGGCGAAGAGATGGATGTCGTCGACGAGATTCGTTTGAAAGCATTTCATTCGCACGGCAGAGTGTTCATAGCGAACGAATATCGCGCGATTGATCGTTGATATCGTTCGGAAGAGGGCTGTTTGAGACGCGATGATTGCGCCGCAGATTGCTCTTGGTGGGCGCTCAAAAGCTCGTCTTTAGGACTTCTGTGTCAACACAAAGTTTCTCTTTTTGCCTCCTAAAAAAAATTCAAGAAAGTAAACTGACATCTCTTCTTTATTATTCTCTTTACTTAAACAAATTTAGGTCCGCACAAGTCTCGCGAATGCCTCCCGTTGTGCTTGATCTTGAGAAACCGTTTGAAGTACGCGTTGAACTACAAGGAAGTCACGACGATTCTTCAACAACGCTTGGTCAAGGTTGACGGTAAAATTCGAATGGAGAAGTGCTACCCGTGCGGTATCATGGACGTTGTCGAAATTGAAAAGACGGACGAACACTTCCGTTTGATGTACGACCAAAAGGGTCGATTTGTCGTGCACAGAATCACCGGTATTGAAGCGCAATACAAGTTGTGCAAGGTGATCAAGAAGAAGTTGGGCGACAAGGGCGTTCCGTGCGTGCAGTTGCACGACTCGAGAACAATCCGATACCCGGATCCTATGATCAAGGAAGGTGACTCCGTCATGGTTGACATCGCTTCCAACAAAATCACCGACTTTGTCAAGTTTGACGCCGGTGCTTTGTGCATGGTTACCGGTGGTAGAAACGCCGGTCGTGTCGGTATCGTCAACAGACGCGAAAAGCACAAGGGCTCCTTTGAAGTCGTCCACTTGACCGATGCCGCTGGCCAAAACTTTGCCACCAGATTCTCGAACGTTTTCGCCATTGGTACCGGCAACAAGCCGATGGTTTCTTTGCCGAAGGGCAAGGGTATCAAGTTGACCATCCTCGAAGAGCAAAGAAAGCAAGAAGACAACTAAATTTTTTTACATCTTTGTTTAAAATTTACACGTAGTAGCTTTTTTTTAGAGGAAGTAGATGATGATATGGATCATTCATTTATATACATAGAGAGGGTGAAGAGAGGGTGAAGAGAGGGTGAAGCGAGAGAGAGAGAGAGAGAGAGAGAAGTTGGAGACTGATAATAAAGAGGAGGAGAGATGTAACAAATTAGATAGAAGAGAGAGGAGCTGTTTTTCAATAACAACAAAAAAGCACATCACGAAACACAGAGAAAAATATCTCAATTCTCCCTTTTCTCGTTATTATAAAAGGCACTCTTCTCTCCATTACATTAACGTTAACAACAACAACAACAACAACACCTTTAAAAATGTTTTACGCTCATCAAAAGCTCATCACGACCTCCTCTTTCTCGTTCGCAACAACAAAAGGGGCGAGAAGTCCGCCGAGACCATTGGGAAACGTAATAACTCACCCATTTACTACTAATGCTCAAAGACGATTGATTCCGAGAAAAAAAAGTATTCCCAGTCAGCATTCTTCGTCTCATCTTTCCAGCACGACTATGAGAAGGTTGTCTGCGGTCGCGGAAAACGAATCACCCCCCTTTACCGTGCTCCAATCGGAACTCTCGGATTTACAAAAAGTCTCCTCAGTTTTATACGACACAAAGTCCGCCTTGAACGAGTTCGGCATGTTAGGCCCGCAAGCCGCGACGGTGTCTCCCTCGATTTTGTTACACGCGATACAAAAAGCGGAAAATTTTGATAAAGGCGCTCTGGAAGGCGCGTTGGTCTACGCGAAAGAGAAAGAAGAAGGAGAGACGACGATGTCGAAAGAAGCGAAGTTGGAGTTAATCATCGACAAAGCGACGGTGAATTTAGCGGCAAAGTTTGCCGCCAGAGTGGACGGGAGAGTGAGCGTAGAGGTGGACGCGAAGAAGTCGAGCGCGGAGGCCATCGTGAACAAGACGGAACGGTTAATGAAGATGTTTCGAGAGGTGAACGTGGAGACGAATAAGCTTTTGTTCAAGATTCCAGCGACGTGGGAAGGCGTGCAAGCGATGCGACAGTTGGAAAATAAAGGCGTGCCGTGTCACGCGACCTTGTGTTATTGCTTGGAGCAAACGGCATTGGCGGCGAAAGCCAACGCGAGCTTGATTCAGATTTATTACGCCAGAATCAACTCGTACGGGGGAAATGCATTGGCGTTGGCGCAAGATACGAAGAGTTTCATTCAATCTGTTGCGAGCCCGAGTAAGATTTTAGCGGCTTCGATTCGATCCGCCGCAGACGCGAGGGCTATGGCTGGGTGCGATTACATTTTGTGCAACGAACGAGTGTTGAAAGAGTTGAACGCGAACGCCGCCGGCGGCGTGACGGACAACGTACGTAACACGGCTGGGTCGAGGAACGTGGACAAATCCTTGGCGGATTCGTTCACGAAAGCGACTTTTGAAGCCGCTTTGAAAAGCTCGCCGGCGAACGAGGCGATTCAACTGCAGTTGCAAAGCTACTTAGCCGCGCAAAAGCAACTGGAAACCTACGTCGAAGAGTTTGTCGGTTTGAATTGTTAATTAATTATGAGAGAATATTAATGTGTTCCATTGAGAGCAACATTAGTATTGAGACTTTTTACCTACACTGTTGTACATGTAATATCAATTTTATATTTGAAAAAGAATCCACTAATAAACGCGTCTCTTCTTCTCGTTGTATCTATACTCTTTTCGCGCGTGCTCTCTCGTCTCGTGTTTTATCTATTTTTCTTCTGGGATCTATTATTCTAATGCGATTTTCGTGCTTCCAACAGTCGCCAAGAATCGCGCCTCGCGATGTTTCTCCGATAACACACCTCCATCACCATTTTTGTTACTCTCTCCTCCTTTCATCTTCATTCTTTGCGCCACCACAGCGGCGGACCCGTCCATTTCTGCCACGATGTTGTTTTTCTTCTTCGGCCTCTCGCCTCTCTCGTCCTCGGCGTCGCACTGCCACACTTCCACTCGTTCAATCGTCATCGTTTCGTTCTCAATGTTTGAATCTTCACATCCCCACCCTTCGTACGTTACTCCAGCTTTCCTCGTCGTCAGTGTCTCCATGTGTTCGTCGATGTGCATCGCGAAGTGTTTAATCGGATATTCTTTCCCTCCAAACGCTAACCCGTTGGGAAAGCGTTCCGAGGCGACCATGTCGCGACAACACCAACAATAATGACCGTCGGTGTTTGCACTCGCTAAGAACTTTTTCGGTTGCCGTTTCACGTTCGCTTGTTTCCGAGGAAATGTGAACAGATAACTCTCGCTTAATCCTTGCCACTCGGTCTTGTTCAGTGTCAACCCTTCGCGTTCGGGAAAGACTATCAAGGCACCAAAAATCTCTCCTTTTTTCTCTTTCGTTTCCACTGCGATACAAAACGATGTCGCTTCGTTCTTCGTTAAACTTTCGAGTAAACGAGTGAACGACGTGCCGTCTTTGCGCGTGTCGAACAGTTTTCGCCAGGAGAGTCTCAAGCGTTTCGGTAGGTTCCACACTAATCTCAGAACGTCTTTTCGATTTAATAACAATACTACTGATGATTGAATTCCATTTTCATCGTCATCATCGAAAAGCAAAACGCATTTATGTTTCGGCCCCCTATTCGTTCGTTTTGACTTCGCTGGTTGCTCCTTCGCCAATAACGGAGGAGGATGAGAGGAAGTGCTCGACTCTGCCGCGCCCATTATTATTATTATTGTTCTTATAGTATTACTACTACTGTGTTTGTATCGTTTATATCTAACGTGAAAAGGAGAGACCAACTCCTTTTTCGGTCAATTAAATTTTTTTCGTATCTCTAACATGCAAGAGTTCGTTAAAAACTGAATTTTCTCTTCATACTACTACTACTACTACTACTAAGAATAAGAATACGCGATGACGACGGAGTCAGACTTCGTCTTCCTGGAACGAGAAAGGAAAAGAAAACTGTTCGTTCGCACCGATTTGCCTACAAATACTCAAAGAATCAATTGTGTGGTGGTTTTCTCCCACGGGTTACACGAACACTCGTCGAGATTTGCCGAAACGTTTTCCCTGTGGGCGAGCGCAAAGTACAACATCGCCTCGGTCTCGTTCGATCACATCGGACACGGCAAATCGGACAATTATAACAACACTAACATAAATCACCAGATTGAAAGTTTTGAGAAGTGCGTGGAAGATTTCCGAGCGGTCGTGGAGTACGCAAAGATGAGATTTGGACGCAAAGTTCCAGTCGCTTTAGCGGGTGTGTCTTTAGGCGGGCTGTTCGCGTTGCGTTGCGCGATGACGTATCCGAAAAACTACTTTTTCGCGATTATTTTAATCGCTCCGGCGATTAACGTGAAATGGACCGCGCAGAAGAAAGCTTTGGCAATGGTTGGGGAGGTGATTGCAAAAGCGACGCCGAATATGAAAGTCGTTCCGGCGACGACGATGCAGAGTTTAACCGAAGACGCGGCCACGGCGAGAGAGTTTGAGGAAGATCCGTTTAATTACGTGGGGAAAGCGCGAGCGAGGTTCGGGAACGAGATTTTAAAAGCGATGAAAGGATTGGAGAAAGCGAGTGAACGTGGACGTCTCGATGGGATAACGAGAAACATACTCGCCGTGCACGCCGAGAAGGACGCGGCGACGTGCGCGCAGTCCACCGAACGCTTGTTCTCGCGCTCGTTGAAATCCATCCCAAATAAACAGTTCGTGAAACTCACGCACACGAAAGGACATTTGTTATTGCACGAACCCGGGTGCGAATGGACGAGAGCGTTGATTGGTCGGTTTTTAGTCGAAGCCGTTTTAGAGATGAAAAATTCAAATTCATCATCATCGTTAGCGTCGGCGTCAGAATCCTCGTCTTTGATGAAAACAAACGACGTTTTGTTTTCTTCTTTGTCATCTTCTTCGATGATTCATAATAGTAATAGTCATAATAGAAGCAAAACAGTAGAAAAAGAAGAAGAAGACCAAGAAGAAGAAAGGAAAAGAAAAAAAATGTACCAAGCCTTTCTTGAGAGCGTGGACGAGCGAAAATTTTTGCTCGCCAAGAGTCGATTGTAATTGAAGAGAACAAAAATTTTACTGCAACCCTAAACAATTATTTTTGCTCTCCTTTCACCTTGAGAATTAATCGCCACAAAATCATCTTCCTTCTCGTAGTAAACGCGCTTCTTTGCTTATACTATAACGACAAAGAAGAACAACGTAATACTATAATATAATAACAACAATGGCGGGAACATCATCATCAAAAATGACGGAAGCGGAGATCGACAAACTGACCGTGGCGAAGTTGAAAGCACTTTTGGATGAGAAAGAAATCGTGTACGAGAAGAAAGAGTTAAAAGCGACTTTGGCGGCGAAATTGAAAGACTTCGTGATGAAAGAAGAAGGAGGAAAAGAAGAAGAAGAAGAAGAGAAAACGACGAAGAAAAGGAAAGCGGCAAGCTCGGAAGAAGAAGCGCCATCTTTACCTGTTGAAAAAGAAGAAGACAAAGAAGAAGAAGAAGGAAAGAAGAAGAAGAAAAAAGTTTCGATCGCGAAGAAGAAATCGAAGAAGGAAGAAGAAGAAGAAGAAGAAAAGAAAGAGTTTTCCGACGACGACGATTCAGACGACAAAGGGAAGGAAGATGTAAAAGATATCTCCGAAACATTGGAATCGTTGATCGCGGACCCGCTTAACCCGGAAAACTGCACGATGACGGTGTACATCAAAGGCAACGAAGGGCGTTTGATTGGGAAGAAAGGGGAAACTTTGAAATACATCGAAGCGAGGTTCCGAGCGTCGATTAAAATCGACCGGGAGAGCGGCACGTGCGCAGTGAAAGGTCCGACCAGCGAAATGGAAGAGTGTAAGAAAATCATTCAAGAGGTGTGCGAGACCGGGTCAATCGCGGATAGACATCCGGCGTCGAGCATACAACAAGGCGCCGTGTTGAAGGAACACGAGACGTTGAACGGGATTTCAGCCGCCAACGTGAACGCGTATTCCATCGAGGAGGAGTCGTTACCGGAAGAGTTGAGAGGTATTCCGAACGATCAAGAAGTTGCGATTGAAATTCCGTGCCCAGGAAAGGAAGGACGAGTGATTGGCAAAGGCGGCGCGACGATTCGCGACATCGAACGCGTCTCCGGAGCAAACTTGAAAGTCGTCAAAGGTTCGGGCATCTGTAACGTGCAAGGCAAACGAATAGACGTTATTCGAGCGAGACAGGTGGTTTTAGAAACCATGGCTTTAGAGACGGATACGTTCGGGATGCAAAGGATGCAAAACCAACAGCAACAGCAACAAATGATGACGCCTTCACAATACGCGGCTATGCAAATGGGCGGCGGTGCCGGAGGTGGCGTGTACGGCGGGTATTACGGTGGTGCTGCTAACGTGTACGGACAGCAACAAGGCGGTGCTAAGGAAGGTGGTAGTAACATCAACCCGATCATCCCGGAAGGCCAAACGAGAATTATCATCCCGACCCAAGGCCACGAAGGTAGAATCATCGGTAAAGGCGGCGCGCACGTGAAATTGCTTCGCGATAGAACCGGGTGCGACGTACAAATGGATCGATCGAAACAACCTGTAACTTGCGTCATCACTGGTACCGCGGCGAACGTAAAAGAGTGCGAACGATTAGTGAACGAAGCGATTGAGAAGGCGAACCAAACGTTCGGCCCGAACGGCCAGAGAATGTACGCCGCTCAACAGCAGCAACAACAATATGGCATGGCGTATGGACAACAAGCTGCGGCGGCACCGGTGAACGTATACGGTGGCGCCCCGCAAACGGCGCAAGTTTACGGCGCAGCGGCGGTTCCCCAAGTGTACGGTGCAGCAGTGCCGCAACAACAACAACCGCAACAACAACAACAGTTGATGCAACAGTATCAGCAATATTATCAGCAGCAACAAGTCTACGCCGCTCCTCAACAACAAGAATACGACCCCTCACAGCCGCAAGCGGTTGCTGCGGCTGCGGCGAGCGATTGGGCGACGTACTACTCGGAAGGGAAGCCTTACTATTACAATAGCAAAACTGGCGAGACGAAATGGGCTTAATTTTTTGAATGATGATGACGATGATGATGATGATGATATTATGGTGATGATGGTTTATTTGGACACTGACAATACTAGAAGAGATGATTTAGATTAGAGCGGGCAACAACAGAGCAGTATTTATAGCAGTAGCAGCAGCGGCAGAAAGAAAAAAGTGCGCACCACCATTTCTTCTCTCTTTTCGATTGCTCTCTCGAAATTTGTTTTGGATTTTACGACGCGCGTGTGTGCCCGTGTGCCTGTGTTGTTAGTGATGTTTTGCGTTTTTTCGCGGATACTCAGCTCTCTCAAAATTTGAAAGTTATTGTTTGCTTGATCTTGGATTCTTGTTCTCATCAGTCATGTTATATTGTTGTTGGTCATTGTTATCGGTTTTCATGTTTTGATTTGTTTCATCATGTTATCGTTGTT
>Ga0257106_1001491_pt1 | contig 11507 bp, 7 predicted proteins | sample LP_taG_3_FD_190177 | JGI IMG/M metagenome (GOLD analysis project Ga0257106, IMG submission 190177) | Marine microbial communities from Northeast Subartic Pacific Ocean, Canada - LP_J_2011_P26_10m | ecosystem: Environmental > Aquatic > Marine > Oceanic | place: Canada: Northeast Subartic Pacific...
CGCAGCCGCTGGAGCACACCCGATCCACTCCCCGGCCCTAGCACACTCCCGCCCCGTCTCCCGTCGCCGATGTCCCCGGGAGCGCCGTAGAACAGGTACAGGCTTCCGATGACCACCCCCGCGGCGAGCGCGAATGGAAACGAGATCGAAACGCCTAGGAACATCCACGACAACGCCGCGGTGACGATGATGCCGAACGCGCTGTTAAACACTTTCGCGATGTTGCTCAAATGCTTAACGACCACGCTCGTCACGAGCCCGAACGCCGCGAGCGTGATCACCACCGCCCACGCGCCGAACCCGAACCCCCGAAGCGCGTTTCCCTCGCTTATCCTGTCGCCGTCCCGCACCATCGCCAAGAGAAAGTTACCGACAACCCCGAACGCGTACAGCTGCGCGTTCTGCAGGTGTATGCTCACGTGGTACTCCCCTTTGTACGTGTGCTCCGTCGCGATCCCGGCGAACGCCGCCAGCATGGAGCACAGGAGAACCATCGCCAACGCGCCGATTGGATACGCGTCGGCGCCGCCGCAAGTGTCGACGTCCCCTCGCTTGGAGTGGCACAGCGCGATTTCGCTGCTCATCACGCCGTCCAGCAGAAAGAAAATGGCGAGCCACTGCGTCCGCGTGATCGGGCGCTTCAGGAGCCACCAGGACATGATCGCCACCACGGGAATCTCGACGTGCGCGAAGACGACCCAAGTGATTGGCGACGTTAAACGTTTCATCACCATGAACCGTATGTGATTCTCGGCGAGGTAGACCCCCGCGGGGACGGCGAAGCGCAGCGCGCGGTAGTCTCGCGTCGCCTCGACGACCTCGTCCTTGACTCGCGTGACCCAGAAATCGCCCGCGTTGGCGTGGCACTCGCGCGTGAACATGAACGCGCTGAAGCACCACTTGATCGTCTCCGCGAGTAGCACCACGACCGCGGGGCTGTACTCGTAGGACGACGACGCGGGTTCCTTCGCGTCGGCGTCGGTCGCGTCATCCCCGCCGCCGCCTTCGCTCCTCGACGCGAACACCGCGAAGACGTGCGCGATCGACAGCGCCAGATGCGTCGCGAGCATGGCCGTCTTGGTCGTGTTCCATCCTCCGTCGAGCTCATCCACGGGCGCCTGCGAGGCGGACGACGAGGACGCGGGCGCGGACGTGACTCCGGTGAGGGAGCCCCTGCCGGGTGGTGCGCCACCGCGCCTCGGTGACTCCGGGTCACCGTATCGCATGACTCAGAGATGCGACGACCGTCGTGCGGCTGTCGAAGTGGAGCCGTGGACGACGACAGACGCGCGTTGGTTCCAAAACTGCGATTACAATCGCAGATCAATAAATGACGACGACGGGCACGGACAGAGGGAGACGGCGGTCGCTCGTTTAAACGTATAAACTTAAATGAAATACACACGTGCGGTCGTGTGCAGCCGCCTACTGCGAGGGTCCGCGGGCACGTTTCACCCGGGTCTTGTTTTGCCCTCTGGACGACGCCGCACATACTTGTACATCGATATACATTGGAGGAGGAGTTCCTGGAATTCCTCGAGCTCTCGGGCCCATCCGGCTCTGACCCGGGACTCAAGCCCGTCCCGTCACGGCGAGAACGACGGTAGCCGCGGCGACGACGGCCGACACGACACCCGACAGACTCGAACCCGCCGAGAGAGGCGACGCGCACGGGTCGTGGTCGGTACCCTCGGTGGCGGTGGACAGGTCGAACACGCCGGCCGTCTGGGTGTCGATCGCGGACTGCGTCTCGAGGATGGCGACGACGTCTGCCACCGACGCGGTCTTTGCCCAGGCGTCGAACTCGGCGTAGAATTCCGCCACGGTGGCGTGCTTGGTGATGGCGAGCAACGATTTCTTCCATCCCTCGTCCTCGGGGCACTGGCCTGGATAGCCAGTGACGAGGTCGTGGCCGGCGAAGGGAACGATTGTATTCCAGAACCCTTTACCGAGCACGTCGCTCTGCCAGAACTGCTGGCTCGTGATGCCAGCCTTGTTGATTATGTACGCGATGGCGACGGTGCCGGTGTCGTAGAACAGGTGGCCGGCTTCCGCGCCTCCCGCTGTCTTCGTCGCGTCGCTGTCGCCGTCGCCGACGAAGTCGTCGCACGGCCTGGTCTCGCCCTTCTTGAGTCCGTTGGTGGACCCGTAGGTGGAGGCGTAGTACGAACGAAAGTTATTGATGACGCCAGCGCGTCCGCCGCCGTATCTGAAGCAGTCCTCGTAGGTCTGCGTGGACCACGTGAGCTTCTTCTGAAGCAGGCATTCTGTGTGAACGGCGCCGCCTTCCACCAGCCAAGTCGGGAAATACTCGCCCCGCGACATCTGCGTGACGTGGCACATCTCGTGAACGGCGCGCTCACCGACGTACTGAGCGGAGGTGCCAGACCCGAGGACGTAGTACAAGGCCGCGCTCGATTCCAGCGTGTGGCCGCAGGAGCAGGTCCTGCCGCCGGCGCCCTTCATGGCCGCGGATTCGGAGTTTTTGGCCTTGGTGATCAAGTTATCCGCTCCGCAGTAACCTTCGAACGTCGTCTGCTCGCAGTTCTTGGTTTTGAAGTCGGCATAGGCGGCGTCGGCACCGCCGCCTTCCAGGATGTACGCGTAAGTAGTGCTGGCTCCGCCGGCGAAGTTGATGAGGACCTGATGCCCCTCGTTGAGCTTGTCTTTGAAGTCTTGCGTGATTCCCGTGGATGCGACGATTGTCGGTAAGGTCTTGGACTTCTTCATTCCGGAGAATTGCTACGGTGCGTTGCAGCCTCTGTTTGCGATGCCGCACCGCGTGTAGGCGTCCACATGGCCGGCCGCCGCGATGAGGGCGAGGAAGATGAACGCAGTGGAAGCACGCGCCATGGCCCCCGCGCGTCGAAGAAGAATGGAACTTTCAGACGACACTTTTTCGCGCCGGTTCTACAACGGTTCTACATAAAGAAGGGTCGGTTGATCTATTAGTTTCATCGTTAACACTAGATGAAATGTACATTTACTCTGTTATCAATGAGGTCTATGTGAGATATCTATATTTGAATTTCACAGCAAGTCTTACCATTTGCCTATACGCACCCAATATTAAATGCGAGCCTCTTGTTCCGCAATGAACCGTCGTTCGGTCCCCATCACCACACGAGAGCGCGCGTCGGCTCGCATCGTCCCTCGCCTCGCCGCCGATAGCCGCGTCCGTCAACGCGATGGCCACCGCCGCCCATACGACCGCGGCGTCGCTGACCGCATCCGCGTTCCGCGGCGTCGGCGTCGACCGTCGGGTGATGACGTCGCCGACGAGGTGCCGATCGACCACCCCGATGCGCGTCGTCGCTCTCTTCGATAAGGTCCGCGCCGCGACGGTGTCGTCCAAGGCCCCCGCGCTGACGTCAGCGGACGTCACCCCGGGTCAAGGCGCGGGCTCCCCGAAGTGGCCGGAGATCCACGACCGGTGCGTCGCCATGGGCGTCAAGACGGTGGACGCGTCCCAACTCCCATCCCTCGTCGCCGACCCGAGGCGGGCCATCTTGGTGGACGTGAGACAGACGATCGAGTTCGACGAGTGGCGCGTGCCCCCCGCGGTGAACGTCCCGTACGCCATCCCGGACCCAAACGTAGTTCGCAGGGCGGTCGGGTACGCCATCAGCATCAAAGGCGGCCTGAAAGTTCGCAACCCGGAGTTCGTCGAAGCGCTCAGAGCCGAATGCGAGTCACGACTGTCCACGCGGCGCGCCGAGGACGGCGTCGTCGTGCTCATCGACACCAAGGGCGGGGACCTGACCACCGAACCCGTGCGTCAAGGGTCCGGACAGCTGGACGCGACGGACTCGCAGTCGCTTCGCGCGGCGTTCGAGCTGCGGCAGGCGGGATTTAAGGATGTCCGTTACGTCAAAGGCGGGCTGCCGGGCGCCATCGAGGACGCGGGGATGCCGTACGAGAGCGAGAAGTGGGGCGATTTCCTCGCCTGGCTCGATACGACCGGGCAGGTCGATCGGCGGAGGCTGCTGATGTACTCGAGGCTCCTGCCAGATCCCACGAACTTGCCCGGCGTATTGGGTCAGCTCGCGGTTTTCACTTTGATCGGAGCGGCGTACTACGACGCGGGGGGGATCGGAACTTGGGCGGCGAATAACGTCCCCGGCGCGTGCTCGTTCCTGCCCGTGTGCCTTTAGGAAGAAGGTACGCGGTGCTGTTCGTTCGTGATTAGGTTGTAATGTTAATCGGTGTTGAAACATGTCGGTTCGGAAACGCCGCCCGCGACGGCGATGGAACCCGCCCCACCCTCTCCCCTCTCCCCGACTCCCCCGCGACTCAATCGCTGCTCTCCTCGGGCTCCTCCTGCGGCACCGGTTGCGGCTGGTACTGCTTCTCCTCCTCCCACATCACCTGCGCGAGCATCGTCAGCGACGACAGCGCCTGCTGCTGCGTCGTCGCCGGGTATGGAAACGGCACGCGGACGTCGAGCACCTTCCCCGGTAGCGTCTGTCCGATGTTCGCCCCGTCCTCCCCGCCGCTGGTGATGACCCGCACGTCGAAGCCGAGCTGATCGACCCACAGCATCCTCGCCTCCGCGGGCTCCGCCTCGTCGGGAAGGGACGCGCGCGCGAAGTTCATGACATCCTCGTACCGTTCGCCGTTCATCGCGTCCACCACTCCGTTGGCGAACCTCGCGAGGGGATCCGGGACGGCGGCGGCGAAATCGGCCGCGGAGACCACCTCGGCCCTTTTGTCGGACCCCAGTCCCCCGACGTAGAAGACGCGGTCGACTTGGAACTTGTAGTAGACGTCGCTGCCTGCGACCGCGTCGACGCCCACGTTCTCACCGTGTGTCTCGTTGTACTGCGTGGACGCCTTGGCGGCTTGCGCCTCGTCGAGCGCGACTAGCTCGCCGATGAGGGTGGCTCTGGAGAGGACTCCGGGGGGCTGCGTCGCGGGCTGGACGTAGAGGGAGCACCTGGCGTCGCGGTTGATGTTCGCGGTGTGCATGGCGTCCGCGCGCATGCGCAGGATCACCTCCCCTTCCTTGCTGACGACGTACGACGCGAAGGTCCCGAGCGGGATCCCGTCTTCGCACGCGGTGGAGATCGTTCCGGTGGTGGCGATGGTCACGAGGGTCTTCGCGCAGTCCGCGGAGGATGGGCGGAGGGAGTCGCTGAGCGCGGTGTCGGCGGATGATGCGGGCGCGGACGTCGCGGTCGCCGTGGCGACCGCGCGAGGCGCCGCGCGGGCGACGCGCGGCGCTCGGCCGACGGGCCTCGCGGCGGAGCGGAGGTTGTTGGTTCCGGCCCTGATGTTGTGCCGGGAGGACGGGGCCACCGCGCGGGTGGCCGCGGAGGAGGCGGCGCAGGTCGCGGCCATCGTGGGGATTCGAAAGGAGCGAGTGGAGTGCGTCGCTGCTCGGTACCCGCGCACGTCGGTACGTGTCGGCGTCGTGTGCGGTGGGACGAACGGGTGTCGGGGGATAAGAGCCGATTGATTCCCGGCGAGCAGAAACAGTCCCGGGGAGTTCTCCGCCAATCAGATTTCGCAAAAAACGATCGCGATCAAAGATCAAGATCCATTCGAGTGGCATGTTTTCGTATTTCGTGTTTCATCTAAACCACGTTTGCCATACAGAATCACCTATTTAACGCCAAACTGTCAATGTCTCGTTGTAAGGGCATTTAGGATATCGCCAAACAGAAAGAGTTGTCATTTCGGTTGGAAATCATCGTCTCGTCTCCGGGCCGAACCGCCAGTGTTGGGGACGCGGTACGCCGACACCGACGGTCACACGAGCGATGGGCTCCGACCACGACCCGGACGATATGCCCCCGCCGCCGGGTACCCCGCCCGACGACGATTCCGACGCGGAACCCGCCGCGGTCGGGGACGCGGACGCGACGGCTTCCGTTCGGGGCGATTCTGGTGAGGATCCCCACGCGATGGCGCCCGCGCCCGAGCCGGAGCCCTCCACGCCGCCCCCCGACCGCGGAAGCCTCCGCGAACGAGGCGGTGCGCCCAAGTACGACGGCTCACTGGTCTTCACGATGCCAGACCCGGCGCAGCTCGAGACGCGCAAGGGCACGAGCGGCGCGGCCATCGTCCAGGACCTGGTCAACTGCGCTTTGGAGCTGACGGAGGATCAGATCGCCGAGTTCAAAGAGTGCTTCGCGCTGTTCGACGAGGACGGCAGCGGGACCGTGGACTGCGCGGAGCTCGGTAACGTGATGAAGTCACTCGGGCAGAAGATGACGGACGAGGAGCTACAAACCATGATCACCTACGTAGACGCCGACGGATCCGGCACGGTTGATTTCGCCGAGTTTCTCGGGATGATGGCGCGGCAGATGAAAGACCACGACAGCGACCTCGTGTTACAGCGCTCGTTCGACTTGCTGGACACGGACGGGACGGGACGGGTGAGCAAGGGTAACCTGTGCTACGTGCTCGGTGTCCTGTGCGATAAGATGACGAGCGCGGAGATTGAGGAACTCGTAGATGAGGCGGTGAGGGCGGGCGGGATGAACGACGACGCGCTCGGGTTTACGCAGTTCATGAACATCATGAAGATCACCGCGTCGACGGGGACGGATCGCACGGCGGAGCTGCAACGTATGGTGTCGTCGCGGGCGAACTTAGCATTGAACTAGTCGGTGAAGGATGTATTCGTAGTAACACTTTGAGAAGAACAAACTCTTTGAGAAACAAATCAAATCGCTCTCGTCGATTCGAGTCGCGGGCGCGAAGGACTATTCGCTGGACTATTCGAACGCGGCGCTTCGTGGGAATGATGTTTTTGTAGGTCAAGCCGGCCCTCCGACTTGGGTATTAAAAGCCAATCTAGCTAGAATCCACAGTGAACCGGTCCCCGCCTCGGCCGCGATGCCACGCGCCCGAGACGCGCATGGGACGCAATCTTACTTCTTCTTGGAAGCCTTGGCCTTCCTCTGGCGCTCCTTGATCTCGCGGAGGGCGGCGTCGCGGGCGGCGGCGCGGACCTCGGTCTTCTCGGTGCGCTTCTTAGTGATGGCCTGTTGCGGGAAGGAGACGGGGAAAGGTCAGCACATAGGTCGAGTAGGGCTATACGTAGGTGGGGTCGTCTGTTTTTTGTCTCCTCCCTGTCACTGGGACGCGTGTGTGCAAACGCGGGTTTGTAAACCCCGCGGGATGGATGAAAGTTCGGCTCGGACGGGCGCGGGACGTACCTCGAGGGAGGCGCCGACGAGAGAGCGCTTGCCGGTCTTGATGGTACGCTTCTTCTTGCGGGCAACCACGATGTTGGTGTCCTGTTGGGATGACGGGGGAGGGGCGCGGGAGGTCAGCGATCGGTCCGCGGGAAGAAAACCCTAGTGGCTCTGAAAAATCTCCGTCGCTTCGCCCGAGCCGCGGAACGGCCGCCGTCGCGTCGCGATCGACCGCGCGTTCGCCCCGGCGACGCGACGCCGAGTTTAATCTATCGCCCATGGAATACATCGGGCCGGACACGCACCTTCTTGTGCGCCTTGCGGTACTGGGTGGTCCACGCGAGCTTCGCGGGGCGGAGGCGGAGGTTAAACAGCCTCTTGCACTTCGCGTTGAGGAAGAGGAAGGTCTGGGAGTCCATCTTGGTCAGACGCATCCCATGACCCGGGTAGATCTTGAGGCCGCTGAAGCGGCACACCTCCGTCTTGAGCACCATGGTCGCTGCTACACAGGCGCCTTGGCAAGAGGGCGAACGGATGACGGGGTTCTCCGTTTTACCCATCCTCATTTATTTTCGACTCGAAATCCACCGTTGTATTTCTCGTTAACCTCGAACTAGTGCGACAGGTCTGACTCCCACACTGTTGGCTTGTCGTATTTCGAAATTAATGCGCTCGAATATTGTATGGACAAACACCCTGCTAAAGGGATAATCACCAAATCACGCCTCGTCCTGTTGCACATCGTTCCGGTGCACGTAGTTGCTGGTGAACGACTTCAGGTTCTGCAGAGTCTCCTTCCACCCTCGCACCACCTTCGCCGTGCCCGCGGACGCCGTTCCATCGCCCGCACCATTCTCCATCAGACCCTCCAGCGTCGCCTCCGGGTTCTCCGTGACCGGATCCAGGAACACCGTCTTCTCGCTCACCCGCTCACCTTCGGGCAGACGAACAAAGTCAACCGCCAGAAACGTCCTCGACACGCTGAGCTCCTCAAGGATCCACAGCCGCAGACGCTTGGTCAACAACGCGGGGCCGCGGATCATCGCCGCGTTGCCGAACGATACGTCCAGTAACGCGCGGACGAAACCCGGGTCCGTGCGGGGCATGACGCACGCGTGCATCGGAAAGTACACGTCGCCGGCCCATCCCGCGTCGTTGATCAAATCCAAAATGGATCGGTGCGTTCTCCAGCCGTACCCTCGCGCGTTCGTCAGCTTAGCAGCCTGCGCGCGGATGTCGTGGCGCGTTGACTCCTGCGACACGGACTTGGGCCCGTCGCCGTAGATGTGCGCTCCGTCCTTGACGTCGTCCAGGTCGGTCTCCTTCATGGCGGCTTGCTTCGCCGCCTCCTCCGCGGCGAAAGCGCTCATGTCCGCGTCGAGCTGCAGCAACGTACGCCTGCGATCGTCTCCGGAGGGTTTAGCGTCGCCCTCGTCGGCTGAAGGTACCGCCGAGCTCGCGCCGCCGCCGCCGCCGGTCGCCGCCGCCGCGGCATCCCTGGCGGCGCTCGCCGCTTTCCTCTGCGCGTTCGCGATTGAGGACGCCACCGCGGAGGCATTCGCGGCTTTGATGCCCGCGCCGCCCACGCGCGCGATAGCCTTCCTGATCATGGGCGGGATATCCGGGCCCATGCCGTGCCGAGCGCCGTTCGCGCGCGCCTTCGCGCCGAACCGTTTCACCCGCGTGATCCCGCGCAGCAGCTGGTCCTTGATGAGTCGCTTCTCGACCCGCGAGTCGCGTCGAACGGGTCGCTCTAAAGCGCAAGAGACGTGCGTCGCAGCGCTGAGCGACAAGATCGCGCCCGGGACGTCCCGCTTCGCGGCGTCGATCAACGTGGTCGGGTCGTAGGGCACGAACGTGGCGTCCGGGCGCGTGTTCGCGATCTGCGCGAGGGTGTACGACCGCGGGGGCCGCGCCTCCGTCGCGTCCTTCGCCTGCCAGCTGTGCGCGTCGCTCAAGATGGCGGACATCTCGGGGAGGTATCCCTCGGGTCCGGCGGCGACCTCAGCCTCGAGGATGACCGGCGATGCGATCTTACCGTCGTCGACGCGGGCGCCGATGGCGCGCGTCGTCGGCTCGATCGCGCGCGGGTCGCGGAAGACGAAGCGGAGGCCTTTGTTGCTGCCGGTCCGCGCGAAGGAGGTGAGGAGCTTGTCGAGGGTCATGGCGAAGCGCTCGGGTTTGGCGTAGGTGGACGTGCGCACCGCGGGTTCCATCGTGGCGGCGTCGACGGCGACCTCGACGGTGATGACGTGCGTGTCGGTATCCCGCACCGCGTCCCAGAGATCCGCGAACGTGTACACGGGCTCGGTGAATCGTAAGGACGACGCGCGGCGGAGCCCAAAGTGTCGCAGCATGCGCTCGCTGCTCCATCGCTTCACCTCCGCCCTCTCCCAGGCCTTCCGCTGCGTGCGAGCGCGCATGTTCGCGCGGATCTCCGCGGCGCGGTCGCTCGTCGCCGCCTGCTGCACGGAGACGACGACGAGCGCGACGAACGCGCAGACGAGCGCCACCTTCCACCACGCGAACGCGCCGAAAGAGATCCCAGCCTTTTTCTTTTGATCCCGCGGCCGGTCGGAGGCTTCCACGACGCTCTCCTTCATCTTCTCCACCAGGCGGTGCTTCGCGCGGATCGCATCGCGAATCTCCTGCGACAACGCGTCGGAGCCGGAGGACATCTTCGAGTGCGGACGAGCGCGGCGCGGGCCGAGTGTGTCTTGTGAGATCAACACGCACGCGGCTGAATTTATCTCGTCGGGCCCGTAACACGGTCGTCATTTCTCTTCCGCACCACCGCCCGCGATGGCGTCCATGCTCCGTCACGCCGGGGTCGTCGCCGACCGCGCGGCACCGAGTCGTGCGATGGACGGCGGTACGCGTGCCGCCTCCGTGTCGATCCCTCGCGGCGGCGCGGGTCGCGTCGCCGAACGCGCGTCGGTCCGATGGAACCGACACCCGCCATGGTCACGCCGGTCCGCCGGGACCGCATCGCCGTCGGGCAGGGGCGACGCCGTCGCCGCGCGTTCCACCGACGGCGCATCTTCGGCGGCGGCGTCCTCCAACGAATCTCCCGCGCGGCTCGTGCTGTATACCAAGCCCGGGTGCTGCCTCTGCGACGGCCTGAAGGAGACCCTCGACGAGGTGCTCGCCAGCGATTCCATCCTCGCGTCGGCGCCCGCGCTCAGGGGCGCCTCGCTCGAGCTGAGAGACGTGTCCACGAACGAGGAATGGGCGGAGAAGCACGCGATGGAGGTACCCGTCCTTCACCTGCGTGATGACGACGGGGACGGAGACGATGAGACGCCGCTGCCGAGACCCGCGCCGAGGCTCTCGGCGGCGAGGCTGGCCATTCGACTCGGGCAGGACGTCGCGGACGCGAGGGGAGGCGGCGACGGCGGATCGTCGAGGAAGGGATGGAGCGTGAGCACCGGTGGCGGCGCGGCGGGTGGGGCGGCGACGCCGTCGTCGGGCGGGGGATGGTCGGTGGTCAGCGACAAGGGATGGTAGACGTAGCGGGTGCGTCTCGTGAGAAGCTAATAACAGACTTTAACTGCCTCGACACTCCTTGCATCGATAGCGCCGACGACCGTGCTCGCAGATTGCAGACCCGCCGCACTCCTTGCACTGAGAGCGCTGCCGACCATGATCGCAGATTCCAGACCCGCCGCACTCCTTGCATCGATAGCGCCGACGACCGTGCTCGCAGATTGATGCCCCACCGCACTCCTTGCATCGATAGCGCTCACGACCGTGCTCGCAGATTGCAGACCCACCGCACTCCTTGCATAGAGAGCGCTGCCGACCATGCTCGCAGATTCCAGACCCACCGCACTCCTTGCACTGAGAGCGCACACGACCGTGCTCGCAGTATGCACCCCCGCCACAGTTCTTGCACCAATAGCGCTGACGACCGTGCTCGCAGATTGCAGACCCACCGCACTCCTTGCATTTAGAGCGCTCACGACCGTGCTCGCAGATTGCAGACCCACCGCACTCCTTGCATCTAGAGCGCTCACGACCGTGCTCGCATATTCCCGATCCACCGCACTCCTTGCACTTAGAGCGTACACGACCGTGCTCGCAGATTGATGCCCCACCGCACTCCTTGCACTTAGAGCGCTGACGACCGTGCTCACAGATTGATCCCCCGCCGCACTCCTTGCACTTAGAGCGATGACGACCGTGCGGACACCCACTGCACACCTTGCAGTTCGAGCGTTGCTTCACCCCGTGCTCGCACGGCCCGTAGTGCCTCGGGGCTCTCTTCCGCTTCGTGCCCTTCTTGGTCGACTCGTCACTCCGATTCTCGTCAGCATCGGCACCGTCGATATCCGGAACTGCAATCCTCACGCGTGGCCG
>Ga0257106_1001492_pt1 | contig 11502 bp, 9 predicted proteins | sample LP_taG_3_FD_190177 | JGI IMG/M metagenome (GOLD analysis project Ga0257106, IMG submission 190177) | Marine microbial communities from Northeast Subartic Pacific Ocean, Canada - LP_J_2011_P26_10m | ecosystem: Environmental > Aquatic > Marine > Oceanic | place: Canada: Northeast Subartic Pacific...
CGAGGTGCTCGAGCTCGCGCGCGGCGCGCCGCCGCAGGCCCTCGCACTGGGCGTCGACGCGCTGGCAGCCCATGGCGAGCCGGAAGAGCGCGCCGGCCGCGGCGGAGCGCGAGTCGTCGAGGCGCGCGTCGATGGCGCGCATCGCGTCGCGCGCGGCGTCGGAGCGCCGCGTCTTCGCGACGCGGTCCGCCGCCGCGGCGCCCGCGGCGTCGCAGCGCCGCGCGAGGGCCGCCGTCCGCGCGACGTCCGCGTCCGCGGCCGCCGCGTCCTTGAGCGCGCGGTCGACGTCGAGCGCGACGCGCCGGCTCGCGGCGACGCGGCTCGCGTGCTTGAACTCGCGGCTCAGGTCCTTGCGCTTGCAGGTCGCCGCCCAGGCGCGGCGCCGGTCGCCGGTCTCCGCGGCCTTGTCCGCGGCCGCCGCGAGCAGGCGCGCGCACGCGGCGCGGCCGCCCTCGTCCGCGGGCCGCCGCCGGCTCGCGCGGTCGCCCCCGGCGCCGCCCCGCGCGGGCGGCGGCGCCGCGCGCGGCGTCGACGTCGGCTTCGGCGGCGTACCGTCGCCCTCGCCGGCCTCGCGGAAGAGCGGCTTCGTGAAGTAGAGCCGCTGGGGCACGGTCTGGAGGGCGGCGTAGTCCCGGCGCTTCGCGAGCGTCACGGGCGTCTGCGTCTCGCTCTTGATGGCCAGCGGGTCCGTGACGACGAGCACGCGCCGCGTCGGCGTCACGACCGTCCCGCCGCTGCCCAGGGACGACTTGGATGGCGACGCCTTGGCCACCATGCTGCCCCCCGGAGAGCCCGTCGGTTGCGGACGTGCGGCAACACCGGCTTCTTTGCCTTGGGTAGTGCTCGCGTCGATCTCCGCGAGCCGCGGCGCGCGCGCAGCGCTCCTGCGCGCGTGCACGCCCCGCCATGGCGCCGAAGCGCAAGGCCTCGGAGGCGGGCGCCGGGGGCCCGCCGGCGAAGCGGCCGGCCAAGGGCAAGGCGCCGCCCGTCAAGTCCGCCGTGCCGCCCAAGGCGCCGCCCGTCAAGTCCGCCGTGCCGCCCAAGGCGCCGCCCGTCAAGTCCGCCGTGCCGCCGAAGCCGGCGCCGGCCAAGGGCAAGGGCGGCAAGGAGAAGCGCCGGTTCGACTGCCCGAAGCCCGCGCCGTCGGGCGAGGCGCTCGAGGTCGAGAAGAGCCGCCTGCTCACGCGCGACACGGTCTTCCTCGGCCGGAGCGCGAAGAAGGCGCTGCTCAAGTTCCAGGCCTTCGCCAACGCCGCGGACTCGCGGGGCGCCGAGGCGTCGACGGACGACAGGGTCGCGGGGCTCCGGGCCGGCGCGACGCACGAGCTCAAGCTGCTCGCGATCGAGGTAAGAAAGGCGCGGCTCGCGAACGCGGCCTGCGCGCGCGAGATGGAGGAGTGCGCGTCGCTCGAGGCGGAGACGGCGGCGAAGATCGAGGCGACGAAGGTCAACATCGCGCGGCTCCAGGGCGAGCTCCGGTCCGAGCGCCGCGTCCGCGAGCGCAAGGAGGAGTACGAGTCGCTGGCGAAGATCATCAACGGCGTCCCGCCCAAGGTCGACTCGACGAGGGCCATCGCGGGCCTCGAGGCCGACGTCGCGGGCCTCGGCGAGCGCAACGCGCGCGTCGCCGCCGCGCTCGACGAGCGCGCCGCGCAGTTCGAGCTCCTGCTCCAGACCATCGACGACCTCCAGCGCGCCGACGAGGAGGCCTACGACGAGGAGGCCGAGAAGAACGCCGCCGCCGCCGCCGCGGGCGGCGACGACGCCGCGCCCATGGACGTCGACGACGGCGCCGCGGACGGCAAGCGCGGCGACGCCGCCGCCGACGACGAGGAGGACGGCGAGGTCGAGGAGCACACGTCGCCGAAAAAACGCAAGCTCAGCGCCGCCGACGACGAGTAGGCCGGGGCCTTAAAAACGTACCGAGTCGTTCCTTTTTTGGAGGCGCTTCAACATCGAGTTTTTTTTACGACGAGCCGCCTCTCGAGCGACTAAACGCTGCCATCAAATCTGTTCGCAGCCCTCCTCGACGCGCGCGGACCGCAGCCCTCCTCGACGCGCGCGGACCGCAGCCCTCCTCGACGCGCGCGCACCGCAGCCCTCGACCCTCGGGCCATGGCGCGGGCGGTGTACGGCACGCGGCGCATCGGCAAGGGCCGCAAGGGCACCTGTAGCCTCTGGCTCAAGCGTAATTGGCTGCTGATGATCATGGTGTTGATGGCCATCGCCGGCGTCGTCCTCTCCATACTGCTCTTCCTCGAGCCCTGCGACAAGAAGACCAAGTACGACACGACGAACGTGACGAGCATCCAGAACGTGACGACCGTCGTCAACGCGACAACCGTCGAGAACGTGACGAGCTACTTCAACGAGACGCACGCCTACAACGTGACGAGCTACTTCAACGAGACGCACGCCTACAACGTGACCACGGAGGTCATGGTCGAAGTCGAGGTCTCGCAGCAGCAGGCCGTGGACGTCGTCGTCGCCCTCGACTCGTCGAACTCCGTCAGCGCCGACGGTTGGACCGACGAGAACGCCGCCGCGCGGACGCTGCTGCGAGGGCTGCGGAACGATCTCGAGAGCGACATGGCCGCGGGCCTGAGCGTGTGGGCGAACGACGGCGTCGTGCGCATGGAGCTCGCCGCCGTCGCCGACGCGGACGCCGTCGACGCCTACGACGCCGACCGCGTGCCGTACTGCTCCGCGGTGTCCGCGAGCGGGAGCCAGAACCAAGCGCAATGCGTCGATACCTTCGGCTACGCCCCCTCGGGCACCTGGGCCATGACGGGCGTGTATACCTACTACTCCCAGGCGCTCCTGAGCTGCATCGACGAGCTCGCGGCCCGGGGCCGGAACGACTCGTTCCAGCTGTGCATCATCATCACGGACGGCGTCATCAGCGAGGACTCCTACGCGCAGGACCCGGACTGGACGACGATGCTCTTCACGGACACGATGGTCGGCGACTTCTACGACGCCGGGAGCGCCTACGAGCTCTACTTCACGTCCGGCGAGTACTACGGCTACTACGTGACGGAGATGTGGATCGCGCCGGGCGCGTACGCCTTCTGCCAGAGCGCGGGCATCTCGGTCTGCTCCGTGGACAACATCGCGCGCTACATGAAGGACGACCTGGGCATCACGATCCAGAACGTGCTCGTCGGCTCGGAGGACATCTTCACGGCCAACGTCACGAGCCGCATGTCGCAGCTGTCGAGCTGCGATTCGTCCGCGGTCGACTACGACGGCTGCGCGTACCTGAGCAAGAGCGACGACTTCGAGGCGCTCAACGACGCGGCGACGACGATCGCCGCGTCCGTCGCGACCAAGGTCGGGACCGTCATGACGCTCGAGGAGCGGACGACGACGGAGACGGAGACGCGGACGTCGTCGTCGACGGTCGCGGAGACGGAGACGCGGACGTCGTCGTCGACGGTCGCGGAGACGACGACGACGCCCGTGACGACGACGGCGTCGGTCACGGACATGATCAGCCTCACCGAGAGCCTGACGACGCAGGAGACCGTCTGCACCGGCGACGGCGTGTCCTTCGCGTTCATGCTCCTGGCGATCCCGCTCCTCGTCTACCTCTTCTTCAAGCCCATCTCCAACGTCCTCGAGCGCTGCCTCTGCCCGCCGGACGCGCCGCCACCGGCGCCGGAGGCGGCCCAGTCGCCGTCTGTGTGGAAATCAACCACTGGTTTGGGGGTCCCCGCCAAACTTCAGAACTCTCTATCTCAATCAAATCGAAGTCGATTCGGCTGATTCTTGGACGAATCGATTGCTCTCATCAAGTTCTCGAAGCACGGCGAAAGAGTCCGGTCCAAATCGGTCGATTATGCGCACGTTGAAGTCGGGTTGAAGATTTGATTTCCACACAGGTCGCCGTGCACGATGAGCGTGAACCCCGTCTTCGGGAAGGAGATCGACGCCGACGCGGACCAGCGGCCCCCGCCGCAGCTCGCGAAGAAGGAGCGCGCGAAGATCGACAACACGCTCACGAAGCAGGCGCGGGGCAAGAAGAAGAAGAAGATCTTCGGGCTCGTGACGCCGCGCGGCGGCGCCGCCGCGCCGCCGCCGGCGCCGCCGCCGTCGAGCCCCGCGCACGACTACGTCATCGAGGCGCCCGCCGCGGCGCCGCCGCCGCGCTTCACCCCGGCGCGCGGCGGCAGCGCCACGGAGTGGGGCACGGGCATCGCCGCGGTCTACGACGGCGACGACTGGCAGGAGACCGTCGCCGACTTCGTCATCGCCGTCGTCTGCTGCAAGTGCGGCGCGAAAAAGGCCGCTGATTCCTCCAAGGACGACCCCCACCCTCTCTAAGTTACTCGGATGCGCCGTCGGCGAGCCGCTGCTGCACGAAGAGGAGGCCGTCGAAGGTGCGGTGCATGCGGACGTCGTCGTCGACGTAGAGGAGCGCGAAGCCCGCGCCGCGGTCCGACGCGTCGACCTTCTTCCCGATGAGCCCGCGCGAGAACTTGCGGAGCCGCCGCGGGTTCGGCAGCGGGATCGTGATCGTGCCGAAGAGCCGGGGGAACCGGCTGCGGCGCAGGAGCCGGACGCGCTTGAAGACGAGCTGCACCTCCGAGTCGTTGAGCGCCTCACCCTCGACCTCGACCCGGAAGCCCCGGAGCTTGCCGTCGCCGTCGAAGTCGACGCAGTTCACGAAGAGGCCCGCGGCGCTGTCGATGGTCTGCGACGTCGTCGCCGCCCCCCGCGCGTCGTCGCGCTTGAACGTCGCGTCGGCCGCGTTCGTGAAGCGCAGCGCCCAGCGGCCGTCGAGCGCGCACGTGTCCCGGCCGTTGCGGCCCCGCCAGCCGTCCAGGGGCGCGGCGGTCGGGTTCAGCGGCGCGAGCGCGTCGACGGCGGCGACGACGGCGTCGCGCTTCTCGCGCAGGGCCGCGTCGTACGACGATTCCATCGCCACGAACGACTCCGCGGACAGCTGCTTGCCCAGCTTCTTGTCGAGCGTCGGCTGCTCGCCCCGCGCGCCGCGCAATCGCCGGAAGACGCGCCGCGCGCGCGAGGGCCGCTCCCCGGTCGCGGCCTCCGCCTCGGCCGCGGCCGCCGCGGCCTCGGCCGCCGCGGCCTCGGCCGACGCGCGCTCCTGCTCCTTGAAGGCCGCGCAGGCCTCGAAGAGCTCCTGCTTCAGCGTCTCTCGCTTCTCGGCGAGCAGCGCCTGCGGCGTCTGCGGCGTCGCCGTCGCGAAGGCTGCTGCGGTGCGACTCGACGGGGGTGTTGTGCTGCGGGACGGCGCGCGGCTCGATGGCGCCGTTGCGCGGCTCGATGGCAATGCTTGGAACGCGTGTGTCAGCGCGAGTGTAGCCGCGAGGAACGTCAAAGAACGAATCACTCGGGTTCTTGTCATGCGCGTGGCCATGCTCGATCGGAGATGAGGACACACTAGTGCACTGTACAGATATCTAGATGCACGCCCAAGATGTTGAGGTTCAATATTCGAGGTGAACACTCAAATGTTGCTGCACCGGCGAGGACTGCCGGGCTGCGTCTCTCCCGCCGGAGTCGTCGTCGGACGGTGCGCTCGGGAGCGAGCATGGGGCTCTTCTCTCCCGGCGAGGTGCGGTCCCTGGCGAAGCCCGCCGGGGCCGAGACCCTCGACACCCTCGACGACGTCGCCAACGCCGAGGCCCCGAGCGACCGGGGCGGCGTTTGCGGCGCGGGCGACGGCGGCGGCGACTGGCCCTACGTGGCGTCGGAGCTCGTCGGCGGCCTCTTCCACGTCTTCCTCGGCGGGGACCCCGTGGCGCGGTCCGGCGACCTGCGCGACGTCGCGTCCGAGGCCCACGTCGCGGCCGCGCTCCGGGACGTCGCGCGCCGCGTCGGCCGCGCGCCCGGCGGCCTCGGCGCGCTCCGCGTCGCCGCGCGGGTCCCCGGGCGGGCGTCGGCCGACGAGATCCTGGGCGCCGCGGACCCGCTCGTGAACCTCGCGGCCGAGCACGCGAGCGAGCCCGTCGCGCGCGCCGTCCGCCTCGGGGCGGGACAAGAGAGCGACATGCCCAACTTCAAAGGCTCATATCTCGGCCGTTTCCCACTCGTTTCGGCTGATTTTTGGACGAGCGATCATCTCTCGGAACGGTCTCGAAGCGTGGATGATTTCTTGGAACAATCGCGCGCGGAACACTCACGTTGAAGCGACGTTGAATCTCTCTCGTCCTGCCCAGGTCTGCCTCGAGGCGCTCGCGCGGCTCTGCGAGGCGTCGGCCGCCGCGCGGCGGCGCGTGTCGCGCGCGGAGCGCGTCTACGACGTCGTGAACCGGTCCCTCAAGTCGCCGCTCTGGCGCGCGTCGGCCAAGCACCCCAAGTCGCCCGCGCTGCGCGCGCTGCTGGCCAAGGCGTACCCGAACTACCGCGAGCCCGAGGCGTCGCTCGGCTGCCGGCTGCTCATGCACCTGCTCCCCTGCGACCCGCCGCCGGGCGTCGACCTCGGCGGCATCGGCACGGCGCTGCTGATCTTGCTCGACGGCACGCGCGACGCGAAGCGGCGGCCCATCGTCGTCGCGGCGACGTGCCTCGCGATGCTCTGCGCGACGGCGAACCGGACGGGCCTCGCGCCGCGCGCGCATCAAATCTTCAACCCGACTTCAACGTGCGCGTATGCGAATGGTGTGACACGAGCACGTCCGCCGCGCTTCGAGAGCTCGCTGAGAGCCATCGATTCGTCCAAACATCAGCCGAATCGACTTGGATGTGACCGAGCTCGAGAATTCTCAAGTTTGGCCCCGACGTCCCAGCTCACTGGTTGATTTGCACACAGGCCTCGCGGCCGTCGACGGCGCGGGCGTCGCGAAGCTCGTCGAGGCCTGCCGGGGGCGGCTGCCCGTGCCGGACAAGGACGACGACGACGACGACGACGACGCGGACGGCGACGCGGGCGACTGCCCGCACCGGAAGCTCGACAAGGTCGAGCGCGGGGCGGCACGAGGGCGATTCCACGTCGCTTCAACGTGAGTGTTCCGCGCGCGCGCGTTTCGGAGACAGCACCCACGCGTCGAGAGCGCTCCGAGAGATGATCGCTCGTCCAAAAATCAGCCGAAACGAGCGGAAAACGACCGAGAGAGGAGCCTTGGGAATGTCGCACCCTCGTGCCGCGCAGGTCGAGCGCGACGCGTTCGCGGCCGCGTGCGGCAACTGCCTGCGGGTCTCGACGCGGTCCCCGCGCATGCTGCCGTTCCTCGTCGACGCCGACGCCATCGAGACCGTGCTCGTGCCGGGCCTGCTCGTCGGGTCGCCCGACGACAAGGCGAACTCGGAGCGCGCGCTGCTCATGCTCTCGCTCGACGCGGCGACGGCCGCGGACGTCGCGCGGACGCCGGCGCTCGCGACCTTCGCGCAGCTCGACTTCGTCGCGGGCGGCGACGCCGACGACGGCCGCCGCGGCGCGTCGGCGGCGGCGAAGGCGCTCGCCGCGCTCGCGGACCGGGGGTTGGGCGTCGCCGTCGCGGGCGCGGTCGCGCGGCGCGACGCGATCGGCGAGCGGCTCGTCGCCAACGGCGGCGCGGCGCCGGCGCGCGTCCCGGACCTCGACGACTGCGCGGCGCGGGCCGCGCGGGCCGTCGCGGACGCGGACGCGGCCTTTGGGGACCGCGTCGCGTCCGACTGCGTCGCCGTGTGGCGGAGCAGCGGCACGGAGCGCGCGCACCGCCACGAGCCGACGCTCCTCGACGCGCTGCGGCGCCTCCGGGCGCTCGTGGCGCCGGACGCGCGCGCGCTCGCCATGCGGTCGACGACGGCCGCGGCGACGATGGCGCTGAGCCCGCGCTTCGACGCGGACGACGACCCGCGGCTCGCCGCGCTCGAGGACCGGCTCGTGACCTACGGCTGCGTCGAGGCGCTGGGCCTGCTCATCGACATCCGCGTGTCGACGCCGCGGCCCAAGGACCACGAGGTGTCGCTCGCGGCGTGCGCGGCGCTCGGCGGCATCTGCCGCGCGCCCCTGGTCACCAAGGGCGACGGCGACCGGAAGCAGCCGCTCGCGCTCGTGCACCTCGCGAGCCGCCTCCTGGACCGGGACGGCCCGCTGCGGTGCTGGGGCTACAACTTCCTCGCGCTCGTGACCATATCGGCCGCGAAGCGCGCGCTGCACCGGCCCCGGGGCACGAGCAGGGTGTTCGAGGACGCGCTCGCGGAGGCCTGCAAGAAGGCCGTGAAGCGCGTGCCCAACGGCGACGAGCCCTTCGCGGCCGTCTGCGTCAAGGCGCTGACGACGCTCGGGGAGCTGGGGCGCGTCCAGTCGGCGACGGACGAGGCGGACACGAGGCGGCTGGTGGGGCTGCTGGGCTGGGGCGTGCCCGCGGACATCTGGTCGCTCCTGGGCGAGCTCTGGGGCTTCGACGTGCCCTGCGACGACGCCTTCGAGCAGCCGCCCCTCGTGCGCCACGTCGCCGCCGGGGCAGCAAAAGAGAGCGACATGCCCAACTTCAAAGGCTCCGATCTCGGCCGCGTTCCACTCGTTTCGGCTGATTTTTGGACGAGCGATCGTCTCTCGGAACGGTCTCGACGCGTGGACGCTTTTGTTGGAACGCGCGCGCGCGGGACACCCACGTTGAAGCGAATTCGAATCACCCTCGTGCTGCCCAGGTCGCCGCGGAGGCGCTCCTCGCGTTCGCGACGCGCGACGACGACGAGCGGCTGTGGCTGCAGGACGTCGCGGCCCACGGCGGCTGCGACGACCTGCTGGAGATCCTGAAGAAGGACGTGGCCCACGAGGCGGGCCGCGACGCGGCCTACGACCTGCTGGTCATGCTGAGCGAGGTCGACGGGCGGCGCCACGCGCTCATCGACGCGATCAAGAAGCGGCGCGGCGCCGTCTTCTGGGAGAAGCACGAGCGGAACCTCAACGACGAGCGCGCGCTCAAGTCGGCGCTGCGGGCGCTCAAGGTCGAGGCCGAGGTCGCCTTCGAGCGCATCCAGAAGCGGCGCGACGACCGCGCGTCGCGCGTCCGCGCGAACCCTGAGGCCGCCGCGCGCCTCGCGGCCGCCGCGGAGACCGCGGAGCAGGAGCTCCTCGAGCTCTGCGACGCCGAGGCCAAGGAGCGCGAGCCCAAGGCGTCGAAGAAGAAGAAGAAGAAGAAGAAGAAGGCGCCGCAGCAGCCCGACTCGCCCGACCGCGGCGACGCCGCGGCCGCCGCGGCCGCGGACGGCGGCGGCGACGGCGGCGCCGCGCCCGGCGACGGCGGCGCCGCGCCCGGCGACGGCGGCGCCGCGCCCGGCGACGGCGGCGACGCGCCCGGCGACGGCGGCGACGCGCCCGGCGACGGCGGCGCCGCGCCCGGCGACGGCGGCGCCGCGCCCGGCGACGGCGGCGCCGCGCCCGGCGACGGCGGCGACGCGCCCGGCGACGGCGGCGACGCGCCCGGCGACGGCGGCGACGCGCCGCCGCCGCCGCCGGACGCGCCCGCGGCGCCGCGCGACGCCGCGCCCGAGGCCGCCGCGGACTTCCAGCCCGTCGTCGGCCGGCGCCGGGGCCGCCGCGCGCCCGAGCCCGCGGCGGCGCCGCCCGCGCCGCCGCCGGAGCCGGAGCCGGCTCCCGCGCCGCCCGCGCCGAGCCCCGCGCCGGAGCCCAAGGCGGCGCCGCCCAAGGGCGGCGCCGTCGTCGTCGTCGCGCCCGTGGGGGCCGCCTTCGTCTCCCGCGCGCCGGCCGAGCGCCGCGTCGCCGCGGCCGAGCCCGACGCCTTCGTGCCGCCGGAGTGCTTCTGCCCCATCAGCATGGCCCTCATGCAGGAGCCCTACCTCGCGACGGACGGCCACACCTACGAGCGCGAGTGCATCGCCGCGTGGCTCGAGAACCACGACACGTCCCCCCTGACCAACGACCAGCTCCCCTCGAAGATGATCATACCCAACCACGCGCTCCGCTCCCTCATCATGACGCGCTTCCAGCACCGCGAGCACCCGCCGGACCTCTTCTAGGGAGCGCCGCGCCCGCGTAAGCCTCCTTTTCTTGACTCGCGCTTGAAAAGCCCGCGTCCGGCGGGAACCACCGCACATTTCTTTAGAGCCCCGCGGACCCGAAGTCGAAGGGCCGGCTGCCCGGCGACGTCCTCGGCGGCGCGGCCTTGAGCTTCTCGTTCTCCGCCTCGAGCGCCGCGAGCTTCTTCGCCATGGCGGCCTCGCGCTCCCTGAGGTCGTCGAGCTGAGACATCTTGTTGTTCTCCGACTGGACCAAGGCCTGCGCGAGCTCCTCCTTGTCGAGGAGCTCCTCGCGCGTCCGCGACAGGTCGCGCCGCGCCTCCTCGGCGAGCGCCGCGGCGGCGGCGGCCTCGGCGAGCGCCGCGTCCCGAGCCTTGGCGTCGCGCGCCGCCGCGTCCCGCGCCTCCCGGAGCGCGAGCGCCGCGCGGCCCCGCTCCGCGCTCTCGTCGAGGCGCGCGCGGTTCGCGGCGACGCGCTCCGCGCCGGACAGCTCCCGCGGCGCCGCGGCGCGCGCGGGCGCCGGCGCGGTCGCCGGCGCCGCGGTCGCCGGCGCCGGCGCCGCGGCCGCGTCCCTCGGCGCGCGCGCTTTCCAGCAGCCGCAGCACATGGGCAGCGCCGCCTTCTCGCCCTCGTGCGGCTCGCCGCAGTGCTTGCAGACCCAGCCGTTCGTCCGCGGCCGGGACGGCGCGACCTCGAGGCGCTTCTTCTTTTTCTTCGCCGACGACGCCGGCGCGGCCCGCTTCGGCGGCGACGGCGGGTGCCGCGGCGGCGGCGATGCCTTCGCGGGTTGCCGCGACGGCGACGCCTTCGCGGGCCGCGACGGCGACGCCTTCGCGGGTTGCAGCGGCAGCGACGCGCGCCGCGTCTCCTGCGTGTCGCGCCGCGACTCCTGCGTGTCCGGCGACGCCTCGTCCTCGGACGACGAGTCGGAGGTATCGTCTGGGAAGATCTTCGTCGACTTCTTCTTCTTCTTGTCCATTGTTTTGCGGTGCGCCTCGCGGGCGGTGAATCACAGCAGGTTTTTGAACTTCACGATCAAGGAACGCGCGGTCTCGGGGACGCGCCAGGACGCCGGGACGCGGGATCGGACCCGCGGGACGCGACTTCCGGGACGCGGCCGAGACGCCGCGGAACGCGGCCGAGACCGGCGGCGGACGGAGCAAAGGACGCCGGGACCGCGCGTTGCCTAGGGGCCCCTCGATCACTATGGGGGGTGTTGCGCCCGGGCGGCGCGGCGGCGCGCGCGCGCGGGCCATGAGTTTCTTAACCCGCGAGTTTGTACCAGTCGTGCCCGCGGGGGCCGCGGCGGGGCCGCCGGGAGTGCAGCAAGCTCTTTCTAGCTCGACCATCTCGGGACAGTATCCTCCCTCAAAGATCCCGTGCGTACCACAAGACACCACACACACAGGAGCACCCTACCCTGCCTTCACCATCGGCCTCACCGAGCCTCTACCGGCTCTACTGGTCCTCTCACACATTCCTAACTTACTCTGCGTCTCTTAGTGAAGTATCTTTCGCCAGAGGTGATCGAAAATTTAGGCCTAAATTTCAAAGCAGGCGAGCATCGCC
>Ga0257106_1001494_pt1 | contig 11473 bp, 4 predicted proteins | sample LP_taG_3_FD_190177 | JGI IMG/M metagenome (GOLD analysis project Ga0257106, IMG submission 190177) | Marine microbial communities from Northeast Subartic Pacific Ocean, Canada - LP_J_2011_P26_10m | ecosystem: Environmental > Aquatic > Marine > Oceanic | place: Canada: Northeast Subartic Pacific...
CGCATCCACGTGAATTGGCACATCGAGACCTGTACGCGCCTGAAGATCATCCAAAGCCTTACTGATGGACTCAACGTCTTCATAAAGACCGTGATATGTCACCCCAAGAGTGGGTACAACAAAAATCGTGTTCTCATCCACAGCCTCAAGAACACGCTCAGGGCTGATGCACAACTCGCCGGTAAGCATCTCTAATTCACGCATTTCAATATCCCAATAACGCGCAAACTTCTTCCAGCAGATCTGCACGCTTCCGCACACCATGTTGGGCTTATCGGTTGGCAAGCCTGCAGCCTCGCGACGTTTGCGCCACCGCCACTTCGCGGCCATGCCTCCAAGCATGGCAGCTTCACTACTGCCAATGGTGGAGCATCCAACTGCGGCGCCAGGGGCATTCCACAAGTCGGCCATCATCGAAACACAGCGACTCTCAAGCTCAGCCGTCTGGGGATATTCATCTTTATCGATCAGATTTTTGTCCACGCCAAGAGCCATCAATTCCATCGCACTTTGCGCTTGATAGGTCTGACAAAATGTGGCTAAGTTCTGCTTACTATTTCCGTCAAGAAGTAACTCTTCTTTCAAAAGTTGCACTGTGGAATTACCTTCTCGCCCTGCTCCAGGGAAATGATGCTTTGGCAGAGGAGAGAGCATGGCGTCAACCATCGCCTGCTCCTCACTGTCATGGAGATGATGACGGGATTGATGCAGTGCCACAAGACAAGATTCGTCTTGATAAAAACTATTCAGAGCGGGCAACCACCGCCACAGTCGTAATGAAGTAGATGTTTAAACGAACTTCTAAACGCGATTGAGCTTGCCGCTCACCAGCCCCTCCACATCCACACTCACCGAAGTGAAACCCTGGTTGAGAAGGGTTTTCACTAGCTCACGTCTCAGTAAAGGCTCCAAAAGATCAGTAATTCGCTCTTCTGGAACCTCCACCCGAGCCGCCAGTCCGTGGCTACGAACCCGAACCTGATCGAATCCATGCTGAATTAACCAAGCTTCTGCCTGTCCCACCCGCTGAAGGCGTTCACTGCTGATTGATTCTCCGTAGGGAAAACGGGAGGCAAGGCAAGGCTGCGCAGGCTTATCCCACCAAGGGAAACCAAGTGCCCAAGACAAGCGGCGAACGGTCTCCTTCCTGATGCCAAGTTCAGCCAGAGGAGAGCGAACACCAGCTTCCTTCGCCGCCGCAATCCCAGGGCGATGATCTCCAAGATCATCGCGATTGACCCCATCAAGAACGAGGGCGCCATTGGCTTCAGCAGCAATCGGAGCGAGATGGCGATGCAACTCTCGCTTGCAGGCATAGCAACGATCCTGAGGATTACTGGTGTAACTAGGATCCTGAAGCTCGAGAGTGGATACCTCCTGATGCCGCATCCCAAGCCAGGCCGCCTGCTGGCGCGCTTCCACCAGGAGATGGGGAGCTAGGGAGGGCGAAACGCCGGTAATCGCTAGGGCCTGTTCACCTAACTGCTCATGGGCAATCGCGGCAACAAGGCTGCTATCAACACCACCCGAGTAAGCCACACACACGTGCTTCTCAGCGGCCAAGGAATCACGCAAACGTCCCAAGACGTCATGTTCCAGCACTGACAATGATTCGAGCTGGCGGAACATCACGTTGATCACGGCCTTCGCTTCAAATCTCTGTATGCTCCCAGCGTAAGAAGACTCATCCTTTTGCCGCCAATGGATGCAGTCTCATCCGGTACTTCACAAGCAAACCGTCCCCGCAGCAACCGCGGCGTCGGAATCGTCACAGCTGCAGACAGCCGTGAGCGAAGCCTTGGCCAACTTCACGTGTATGACGGCGATGGCAAGGGCAAAAGCCAAGCAGCCCTAGGCGTTGTGCTGCGCACCATTGGGCTTGGAATTTGCGAACAAAGGCGCACCAGGGTGTTGCTGCTTCGATTCTTAAAAGGACCAGGGCGGGCTTACGACGAAGACGCAGCCATCGAAGCTCTGCAACAGGGTTTCCCCCACTTGATTGATCAGGTTCGAACAGGCCGGGGAGATTATTTCAGCGTGGACGAAGTGACGCGTTTTGACCGACAGGAAGCCCAACGGGGCTGGGATATCGCCAAAGGCGCCATTGCGAGTGCTTTGTACTCCGTTGTGGTTCTCGATGAACTAAATCCTGTGCTGGATCTCGGGTTACTTGAAACCGAAGATGTGATCCGATCGCTAAAGAGCCGACCAGAAGGCATGGAAATCATCGTTACCGGGCGTGGGGCGCCGCGTTCGTTGGTGAAAATCGCCGATCTGCACTCCGAGATGCGCGCGCACAGACGCCCCGACATGGATAACAATGCAGCGCTGTCGTTTGTCACGGCAGGCGGCATCGAGATTTACACCGGTGAAGGGAAAGGAAAATCCACCAGTGCCCTCGGGAAAGCACTTCAAGCGATCGGCAGAGGCATTAGCCAGGACAAAAGCCATCGCGTTCTGATCCTCCAGTGGCTCAAAGGAGGAAGTGGATACACCGAAGACGCCGCGATCGCAGCGTTGCGTGAAAGTTACCCCCATTTGGTGGATCACCTGCGTTCAGGGAGGGATGCCATCGTTTGGCGTGGACAGCAACAACCGATCGACTACGTGGAAGCAGAACGCGCCTGGGAAATTGCGAGGGCTGCAATCGCAAGCGGGCTGTACAAAACCGTAATCCTTGATGAGTTAAATCCCACAGTGGATCTCGAACTTCTTCCGGTTGAACCAATTGTTCAGGCCTTGCTACGTAAGCCCACAGAGACAGAGGTGATCATTACCGGGCGGTGCAAACACCAGCCGGCCTATTTCGATCTTGCGAGCGTCCATTCAGAAATGGTGTGCCACAAGCATTACGCTGAGCAAGGAGTTGATCTAAAGCGTGGAGTGGATTACTAAGCAAGTCAAAACAACAAATCAGCACCACTAAGTTCACTAACCTGCTCCCCATGCTTGGCCCTGAGCCACTGAATTGCGTCTGAATGCTCCGCTTTATCCGCGAGGTGCCGACGTAGCATTGAATTTTCTCGAAAACGATATTCAAAACAATCCATATTGAGATAATGTCCAAAAAAACCAGCAGATGAAGCCTTCATCCAAAAGTCCCAATCTTCTAAAGCACAGAGCGACAAGTCATAACCTCCTATCAATTCCCACGTCGACTTCCGAATCAAGGCACAAGCATCAATATAGTTTTTCCGAAACAAGCAATTCTTATCAAAAGGTCCAGGCTTATGAATAGAGGCATGCGGTCCGAAGTTAAGCTGATTTCCATACACCCAGCCCAATTGCGGCTCTTTAACTAAGGCTGCAATACCATGGCTAATGTAAGCAGACAAAAGACGATTATCATCATCAAGGGGGAGAACAAATTGAGAGCGTGCAGCAGAAAATCCCAAATTACGGGCACTTGCAAGCCCACCGTTCAACTGTGATATCACGTTATACCCCACTTCACGCAACACCTTTAAGATACGAAGAGATTCCGGCAAATTAGATCCATCATCAATAATGATGAGCTCTGCCGGGCAAGAGGCAACGGCATATTCAGCAGAGGCAATCGCTTCAAGCAGAAAGTGGCAAGGATTAAAAGTAGGAATAACAATAGAGACAAGCGGCTCTAAGCCCGAAGATAAATGAATCAGGAGCGGCTGAACATCGTTTGAAGGAACAGATGGTGAAAGATCAGCAATAGAGTCAAGGCCATTGAGTATATATTGCAAGCGCGGATAAACGAGCGCATAAAGCCGCGCAAGACCTGAGGAGAAAGAGGAGCCATGCAGGAAGTTATCCTTATAAAGGTCACTAGTGATATCTATGTCATTCAACCTGAGACCCCACCGATCTCGAATACTATCAATAACTTGATGTGAAGAATCAATCAAGCGATCAGAAGAAACAACAAAACAAGAATGCGGATAGGCCTTAACATAAGACAGAAGAGATTCATTATATCTAATCCAGCAATCAAGAATCAATTCAGGCTGTTCTCGAAAGAGGGGATGAGAAATCCTCATAAAGGCATCACTTACATCCCACGGAGATCGATAAACACCAACAACAAGAAGCGACTGCTTAAATATATTCCGCCAAAATGACAGAATTAATGTTGCTCGTGGGTCTTTCAAAGCCCATACATCGGAAGGGATAGGCTCAGAGAATTTAGTCCTTGTAGTATTAGTTGCAGAAAGGAATTGTTCGGCATCAGAATTCCACTGATAACGGCCAAGTAAGCTGAGCGGGTCTATCTTGGATAATCCCCAATCCGACCATTCATCATCAGTAAGCTGAGAAAACCAAGAACGGTGGAGTTGTACAAAATCAACATTTTCATAATAGCCCGTAGAATTATCTTGATCAGCAGTAAGTAATGTTCCAGGAAAATGAACTCCAGACCGATTAAGAATTCTGCACATCAACGAAGTACCAGAACGATGCAAGCCAGCAACAAGAATCGGACCTTGAAATTCGTCAAGACGCTCAAGTGAAAAATTTGGCATTGAAGACAACAAGTATGTCTGGTTAAGCATGCGCCTTTGCAAAGCGGCTCTAACAACAGAAACAGACTCGCGATGAGTATTGGGCTGGAACAACTGAGAGGCACTATTTCGGTGCACACGATAAAGATATAAAATGCTTTCAATCAAAAGTGGATCACCCAGCTCGCTTAAACGCAAACAAAGGTCATAGTCACCGGCATAAAAATAATGAGGCTGATAACCGCCAACACGATGGTAGGCCTCAGAGCGAATCAACCTAAAGTGAAATGTAATAAACTTTGTCAACTCAGCATCAGCACTCCACTCCACTAATGAGCGTTCGTCAAGACCATAAACGGCATCATCTTGATCAAAAAGACCACAATAACTATAAGAAAATGGAGCTAATGGCCTATGCTGCAATAACTCAAAAGAGTCCGTAAGGGCAGTCGGAGAAAGGAAATCATCGGCATCTAGCTGACAAAGGTAAGGCAACTCACACTTTGAAAATATAATCTTGTAGGAAGCAAACGTACCGACTTGCGAATCACCAATAACAAGCTTAATTCGTGGATAATTAGCAACATATTCAGACAGCGAACGTACGTCTTCAGTCTCTAAAGCATCGGGACCATCAAGACGAACAACTAATTCCCAATCATCAAAAGACTGCTTCAAAACAGAGTTGATACAACGCAAAACCCATTTCAAAGGCTGCTTAAAGACAGAAATCCCAACGAGAACACTTGCTACAGCCACAACAAAGAAGCATAAAGAACATTGAAAGATGCAGAATATGCATAAAAGCCGGAATACGAGGGGCTTATATGCATATACAGCATACCAAGACCGATAATGCTTAGCAAAGAAGCGATCCAGGGTAGGATTAATTCAATATTTCCTTAAGAAACAAGATGGTATACGGAACTCCGAACAACCGTTATTTAGAGCAAGATCATGAAGGCGGAGGCTGGGAAAATAAAGTTTCAGTTTCAAGCCTTAAACAACTAAAAGAACAGCTTGACAATTTATCAACAGTTTTAAGTGTTGAAGACAATAGTTACGGAATAGAAAATGCACATTCAGGTATACAATATAAATTTTACAGCACGGAAAGCAATATTGACTCTTATGAGTCATACTTAGCTACAGATCCGAATGAAATACTTAGTCAACATGGATGGGGAAATTACCAATACTCCTCAGTTAATGGTGTACCTGATTCCAATGCACTAGGCATAGATATCAACTTTCAGAATAATGAGAGCATTTATCAAGTTCTTGGGGCATACAAAGATAACATCGAGGAAAATGCATTTCTAACCTTTAACATTGAAAATGCGAGCTTAAACCTTGCAAATGGATTTAGCCTAAACAATTACCAAAATTATGATGTTGAAAGCAACCCAGAATACGTCTTGTCATTAGATAATGAATTTTGGAAAGACGTCAATAATAAATTCGAACAGATCAATGACCAAAAAGAATTAGCCCAATCACTTAATTTTGAAATAAGTGGCTTACCTGAGAATGGAATTGATTTCTCAAACATTAAAACAGCTGAGGATCCTGCGACAGCAATCAGTGACATAATTGAAAATTTGAAGTTTAGCGTTAAAACAGATCAGAGCTGGGATCTACCTCTCTATTCAAATACCAATGCTTCTATTCATTTCCATAGTGAAAACGATGGAGGACATGGCCAATCCTTAGCATTTCAGCTTTCAGCTCATGATTCTGATTTTGGAATGAACAACTGGCAAAGCCAGGATGCGATCAAAACATCAGAATTAGATTCAAGCACTGTGTTTGAATTTGGAATAGGAGACAGCTGGCAATTATCACAAATACTAGAACAAGTTCAGCAGAATTACAATTTTAATGAGAACTTAGACTCAGAGTTTAAGTTTAATGGCTTAAGTCTTAATTTCAATAATCTAATCGATGGCAGTTCTTACCAACAACATATTTCAGCATATAATGATGACTTTGATATTTCTGGAGATTCATCTTTTACAGTAACTCCATATCATGACTACATCACAGACTTTTCAGATGAGGGATTAATTCAATTAAAAACCAAAGGTGATTTAGATTCAATTATCGATGTATGGGCATTAGGTAACGACGGCCCTCAGGTTGGTTTAGAGAATGGGGAGAATGGAATAAGTAGATTTAGAAATTCTTCGATTAATCTACAATACAACTCAGAAGACAATAATTCATCAGGATGGTTGAATATCAATGCTCAATCCGAAGGACTCCTCTCAGATATTTTTAATATTAATACTAGCTTCTCAGAGAACTATTCTGACATCACTAATTTCAGCCTTGAGTCTATAAACTTTCATGGAAATGAATGGAACATAAGAACATCTGTTGACGATTATAATAACTACAGTAATCATTTAAATGTAAGATACAATGTTGATAGTGAAGGAGTTATTACTGCAATCAACAATGGATCAGAGTCTGATGTAGACATCCCAAACATCCTCGAAATAATCCCAAACATTGATTCGCTTAAATATCTAAGTCTTAGTGGTTTAAATGATACATCATATGCTAATCAATTACAGGCTTCAATAGAAATGGGCTTTGATGGGAGCCCTCTTTCCTGGAATAGCAAACCTATTATTAATCCACCACCTAATGGGGCGGCTTTAAAAACCTACTATTCATTTGAAGACTTAGATCAGCTCGCCATTTTAGGTGACTCCGTTGACACATCTGCTCGTTACGATCTGTCGATCACTGCCAAAATGCTCAATGATCTAAAACTTGAGGGCGCAGATCTTACAGTTAGTTTTGATGCAGACCACTTCAACGATCTGAAAGCATCAGACATCAAAATTGGTTCAGAGTTGCCAACAGCTAATGCAGTTAAAGTTGACAATGAAGAAGGCACAATCCGAATTGCTGCATCAAGCCTCTCTGATCTTGGGGAAGGAACAGGAATCGCGGAAGAAAGTATTCTTGCATCAATTAGCTTCGATTTTGACGAAGTAGCACTATCTACCATCAACAAGAATGCCGATGGAAGTCTAGCAACCAACCCACTTTCTTTCTCCATCTCAGCAAATACAAATGAAACAGTTGTCTCACGTTATTACAACGACGGCACAAACTTTGACAACAGAGAAATTCTAAGTTTAAAAGATTTAGGGAAAGGTATTATTGTCGAAGGTAAAGATGTCACACTCTACGAGGCTAAGATTAATCTGGAGCAGCTCGATGATGGCCTAGTTTTAGGTACTGACCGAGTCATTGGAGCAGATGCAACCAATACTAATTTGATCCGAACCGGAGACACAATAACGACAACTGCCGAGTGGCGAAATGTTGGCAATATTGCTGCACATAACCTACAAGTATCAGGCCTAGACAATACAAATGCATATTTAGATAGCTCTTATCTGTCGACTTCATCCATTAATTCTGGATCATTCCAAAATGGTGTTTTTGTTGAACGAGGACGAGAGGACGTTACTTTGACAGCAGACATCAAAGTTACTGGGGATGCTGGAAATGTAATTGACCTATCAGACGGGATCCTTTCTATTCAAGCCGATGGATCAGAAGTCTTCTCCAATGCAAGTAAAGGTTCAGCCAATTTGATTACCTTCCAAGGTGACTTGAACTATGACGGCAGGGTTTCGATGAAAGACCTTGCTTATCTCAATGCTGGTGCCGCAAGGCAGCAAGACATGACGACTGCAAACACAGCAGAAGAGGATTTAGACAACAACGGAGTCCTTGATGCCTCTGTAGCACGTGATGTTGATGCCGACTTCAGTGGCAAAATTGATCTAGCAGACCTCTCCATCCTTGATCAGGACTGGGGCAAAACACTCCACACCGGAGACCAACAGTTTCAGGGTTCCGCTGATGTTTCATGGTCCGATCTTGATGCACAAGGAAATACCTCCAACTGGGACAACAGCTCCTTCAAAGATCAAAACGCCATCGAGGCTGATTCCAGCTACATTGGCTCTCTTGAATCTCCTACAGCGACTGGAGTTATTGGTGCAGATGGGAACGAAGGTGTTGACAACAACAACATACAAGGGGATGCATTCCAGGATCCAATCAGCATCTAGCAGAAGCTTGTAGATATAACCAAAGCTCCATTTCATCGTTTATGAAATCTTAGGCAAGTAAAACTACTTGTAGCCAAAAGCTTATAGTGATCAAATGTTACTTATTGGGATCCAGATTAATACAATTACAAGCGCACGAGCAAGATCGAGTTGACATTAGCTAAATCAAAGTATAAAAGCGATCATCAGAGGTCAATGTGCTGCGACGCCGCGATACTGCCGAAAGTCCTCATAGCCAAGAAAAGCGACCGAAATATGCAAGTTTTGCATAAAATGCGAGTTATGCATTGCAATGCCAGTTAATGCTCAAGATGAGAGATGGCAATGGTATCTTTTACTCATATTAGAAATTGGCACTCGTAATGGTTGCTACCACTCTTGCCGCACCTACAGATAACGAGATCGCCTTTGACGAAACCAACACGTCTTGGGGAAACGGCAGAGGAACTTCAGGTGAGGTATTGTCCCCTGAAAACATCGATGAACTCGGCGATCTCATTTCCTCTCTCGAATTCAAAGCGACCCTAGGCAGTTCAAATATACTACTCAACAGTTCCAGCCTTGATGTAAGTGTTGTCACTCAAGTTAATGGCACACAAGTTTCCAATACATCTAACCTATGGAACCACTGGAATCCAGGCATTTCATATACAGGCCAAGCATCCTATGAAGAAGATGGCAATTATGTCATTGAGTATGGTGAAAATACAAAAAATATTTGGGGAGCTAGAGATTTTGTTCGGTCAATTGCTAACGCGAGTTCGCAGGATGCAAGTACTGATATTAACGGTTACGATGGTTATGTCTTCATTGAACCCCGCAATATTAGCCTAAATGGCAAGATCAGTGGAGGGAACAGCAATGTTAGTAGAATTAATCCAGAATTTGATGACCCTGATAGTGACATTTCAAAATCCGCGGAACTTACCATTGGGTTAACATCTGATCTTATTTCTGAAATTCAAAACCTAAACGATAACTCTACAATAGATATCTCAGGCGAAAATATTATAGCTTTTGGCTCAACGAACGGCGAAAGTGAATATACTATTAAAGTTGCTGACTATGTTGATTCCCAAGGCAAAATCAATTATCAACAGCTAAATTCCTCTGCAAACATTAATTTAGATTTTAACGTTGATTTTACAGACAAAACCAACGCATTCACGACACTAAATGGTTGGGCTAACTTGCAATCAAACCCAAAGGCATTTGGCAATCCCAGTAATATCAATTTACGTGCGGGAGATCATGATAGTGCACTTGCCTCGAATGGTCCCCCCGCCATGATGGTTGATGGACAAAACATTGACGAAATAGTTGAAAGCATTGATCTTGAAAATGGCACTAAAGGAACCAGGGTAGAATTCGTTTTTGATAATAATTCAATCTCTCAAGCGTATCAAAATCTGAGCGACGGTGAATCAAAGATTTCATATACATTGCAAAATGGTAATATCAATATTGATAGCTTTAGCAGCAATCACGTAAACTTCACCGAAGCCTTAAATAATAATGGAAGCTTAACATCGCTAATCCTTGATTTTGACGGATATACTCCTAAGTCATTTTCAGCCGATTATGATTTTACTGTAAGACCCATCTCAAATATTATTGATTTTGCGCAACTTACTCCAGACCAAGCGTACCTTGATTTAACAGTTGAAGGATTAACGGATGCCCTCTTTAATGTTGATTATGAACTAACCGCGAATGGAACAAATGCAGGAAATGTAGGAATGAACGCATATGAAAATACTCTCAACGGCTATTCAACCACCAATCTACATGGCCATATCAATCAGCAAGATCTCGATTTTGATTCTATAAACGCTGGATTGCGCAATTTAAACTTAAACGCTACCCGTGATGGAGGAGGACACGAAAACTTATCTCTCCAATTTAGTTTCAACGAAGAAACTGATTCTTATCAAATCCAAAATGCTTCGGGCAGTGATTGGGGTAAAAATCTTACGTGGGATACTGAAAATTACTTATCCAATTTGGAATCACTTCCAGAAGGAATTCAATTTGATTTGAACGACTTTAAAAATATGTCTTTTAAGAATTTTGATGCAGCTATACTGGATCAAAATCTTCCAATCGCTCTAAGCACTTACTTGAGCTCCGGTGATGATGGTGGTGGTGGTGGGATAAATCCTCCTGAAGCAAGTATTGCCTTAAACTATAACCTATATCGACAAGATGCTTTTCTAGGTTATGACTCTGATGATGCGATTAATCAGCTTGCCGTTTTAGGTGATTCCGTCAATCAAGATGCCCGTTTTGTTCTTGACATCAATGCTCAATCATTAGAAGATGATTTTAACATTGAATCTGCAGATATCACGATCGCATTTGATCCACAGTTGTTTGGATCTATCAATGCAAGTGATGTGAAAATTGGTGGAGAATTACCTCTAGCAAATGCTGTTCATATTGACAATGAAGCAGGCACCATTCGCCTAGCGGCATCAAGTTTGTCGAATCTTGATCAAGGTTCAGGAATATCAGATATTGGGGCATTAGCCTCGATATCGTTAAACTTTGATGAGAGCCAAATCCAATATCTTGAAAAGAATTCGGATGGAAGCCTCAAGATCAGCCCATTAACATTTGACATTTCAGTAAACGAACAAGAAACCATATTTTCTAATACATTCACTGACAAAACAGGACTCCTTAACCGCGAAATTTTGACACTTGATGATCTCGGCGGAGGATTTGCTGTAGCTGGTCAAGAGGTAACTCTTTACGAGGCTCAAATCAAACTTGAGCAACAAGGCGATGGATTAGTTCTTGGAACAGAACGGGTGATTGGCTCGGATGCTGCTTTTACTAATCTTGTACGTAAGGGCGATACAATTGCTACTTCAACTAAATGGTTAAACGTTGGCA
>Ga0257106_1001495_pt1 | contig 11468 bp, 8 predicted proteins | sample LP_taG_3_FD_190177 | JGI IMG/M metagenome (GOLD analysis project Ga0257106, IMG submission 190177) | Marine microbial communities from Northeast Subartic Pacific Ocean, Canada - LP_J_2011_P26_10m | ecosystem: Environmental > Aquatic > Marine > Oceanic | place: Canada: Northeast Subartic Pacific...
GATTGAGTGACTGGGGGCATGAGCACGGTGTCGATAATGTGGATGATGCCGTTGCTTGTCTGTACGTCAGCGGTTGTGACGGTGGCGTCGCCAATCTTTACGGTGCCGTCCGTGAGGACTGCAAAGGTAGCGTCATCTCCGTTAAGCATGGTTACGGTCAACCCATCGGTGACTTCGCTGGCTGGGACTGCTCCAGAGTAAACATGGTAGGTGAGAATGTCAACCAAGGTTGCATTTTCTTCGTCGGTGTCAAAGGTTGACAGATCGATACCAGCGGCTTCAAACGCAGCATCTGTTGGGGCGAACACGGTGAACGGTCCGTCACCTTGTAGTGTTGTCACCAAATCTGCTTGTGTTAATGCTGCAACGAGGGCGTCGTGCACTCCAGTTGCTGCGGCGTTTGCAGGTATGTCTTCCGTCTCATCAGCCGCTGCGTTGAGCGGTAGTGCGGACATCAGCAGGCTGGTTAGTATGAGTGTAGCGAGTGCTCTCTTCATGGGCCTTCCGCCGTCAGTGGCCCATATAAAGGACTGTAAGAGCCCAAAGTCAAAAGGGCGAACGATATTCATCTACATCAGCAGAAATTCGTAGCAGTTGGTTGTACTTAGCCACTCGATCGGAGCGAGCTGGCGCTCCTGTTTTGATCTGCCCGGCGCGTGTCCCGACGGCAAGGTCGGCGATGGTCACATCCTCTGTTTCCCCGCTTCGGTGCGAAATCACATTGTTGAAACCGTTTGATGAAGCAAGATCCATGGCTTCAAGCGTTTCTGTCACGGTTCCGACTTGGTTCAATTTGACAAGCATGGCGTTTGCTGCCCCAATTTCAATGCCTTGAGCCAAACGTTCTGATTGAGTGACAAATAAATCGTCACCGACCGTTTGCACTCGATGGCCCTCTCGCTTGGTAAAACGAGACCAGCCTGCCCAGTCATCTTCGCCAAATCCATCTTCAATGGAAAGGATTGGGTAGGCGTCGAGCCATCCAGAATACACATCAGCCAGGTCTTCGCTTGAGAGCACCTTGCCGTCCATGTGGTAGCCATCATCGTGATGGAATTCGGTTGCAGCAACATCCAGGGCAATGCCCATTTGATCCACCGAGTATCCAGCACCTTCAATGGCTCGAACCATGTACTTCAGTCCTTCTTCATTCGCTGGGAGGTTTGGTGCAAAACCACCTTCGTCACCAACACCACCGAGCAAGCCGTCTGCCTTGAGTTCCTTTTTCAGAGCATGATATGTTTCGACGCCGGCTCGCAGGCCTTCCTCAAAGGTGTCAAAACCGTGAGGCATCACCATGAATTCTTGCACATCGACGTTGGATGCAGCGTGTGCTCCACCGTTGAGAATATTGAGCATAGGAACGGGCATTAAGCCGCCGGCGACACCGCCTATGTACTTCCACAGAGGCAATTCATGAACCGCTGCACCAGCATGCAAGCAAGCCATTGATGCACCAAGCATGGCATTGGCCCCAAGGTTGGCTTTGTTTGGTGTACCGTCAAGTTCGATCATAACTTCGTCAATCACTCGCTGCTCATCGACTGGAAGGCCTACAAGTGCTTCTTCAATTCGGTCAGTGATGTTGTCCACCGCAGTGTTCACGCCTTTTCCAAGGTATCGAGAATCGTCGCCATCGCGCATTTCAAGCGCTTCATAGGCGCCTGTTGAAGCACCAGAGGGAACAGCAGCTCTTCCCAGCAGGACGCCGTCGACAAAGCAGTCGACTTCGACGGTTGGATTGCCACGGCTGTCAAGAATCATACGAGCATCGAGGCCTGTGATGTGTCCAGACATTGGCTTCCCCATACAATGCCAGTTGAAGGCGACCTTTGAATCAAGCGGAAGCCGTTCGTTTCCATTCAGCCGGAAATTTAGCATTCTATTATCTTCAAAATCAAAAGAAGGGTTTTTATCTCAACCGCATCAAGGCCATTTTGGTGGAACCTGAAACCCGATTAATGATAACAATATGTCTTTTTACCCCCCTTTTTCTTCCGCATGACAGACATTGAGCAGCCTTCATATACTCAAAGCGGAAGGGCCAATCATGCCTCGTGTTGCTGAAATCGATCGTGCCATCCTCGCCCAACTTCGAAAGAACGGTCGTATGTCCTATGTGGACTTGGCCCGAGAAGTGAGTGCATCGGAGCGGACCGTTCGAACGCACGTTCGCAAAATGGAGGAAGAGGGCACCATTCGCGGCTACACCGTTCGAGAGGGAGGCGTTGGATTAACCGCACTCGTTCGGATCAAGGTTTCACCAGGTGCTGAAATCGGTTCCTTTGCTTCCGAAGTCACTGGCTGGGACGGCATAGAAATCATTTACGAAATCTCTGGCGATGCAGATTTGGTCGCTCTGGTCCACGTTGATGACACCATGTCGCTTCGAACACTTTTGGACAAAATGTGGCTTGCTGCACCTAATGAAATCGCATCAACAACAACGGAACTTGTGCTCGAGCAGTACTGATTATTCTTCTTCTGAGGGCGGAGTCTCTACCTTTGGTTTCTCCGTTGGCGCTGGAAGTCCGTAGTCAATGCCGCAACTGCGGCACACCATCTTCTCATCCCAATCGCATTGTCTTCGGCAGCCACTCATTTGGAAAACCTCGTTCAAGCGGTCCATTTTACAGAGCATCCAATTGACTCGGTTTGCTCGATGGTAGGGGTTTGGCCAGCCAACATTGCTTCAATGGCGTCGTTGAGTTCAGTAGCCGTCACCTTAGTTGGATCCTTTGGGGCATCGTCCATTCGCCCCTGATACACCAAACGATTGTTGGCGTCGAAGAGGAAAAATTCTGGCGTGCGTTTGGCGCCGTAAGCATGTGCGATGTCTTGGGAGAGATCATGGAGGTATGGGTACCCCATTGAGGTAGCTCGCTTTTGCATGTGTTCAAACGAGTCGTTTGGGTACACCACTGGATCGTTCGAATTGATGCCGACAAAGCCAATACCTGCTTCATTGCACACGACGGCCATCGATTCCATTCGTGCCACACTGGCAACCACATAGGGGCAATGGTTGCATTCAAAGACAACAACAGTGCCGTTAGCACCTTTTGCGTCCTCAAACGACATCGGGTTGTTGCCCTTACCCGCATGGGCATTTGTTAATTCAAAGGACGGGGCTGCATCTCCAATCGTAAGGGCCATGGTGCAACCCAACCGCTCAAACCTCTAAACAACTTGCATTTTAGCAGCGCCGCCGGTAGAAGAGTTATGTACTGGGAAAGGCGATTTTTTGTTGATGCAACCGCAAATGCAAGGTATGCCTATGGGAGCCCGACCAGCGAACATGATGTCAATCATGGACGCCGTGAAAACATGTTTGGAACAGTACGTTGGTTTCGACGGCCGAGCCAGCCGCTCTGAGTATTGGTGGTTCTTTTTAGCGTTCGGTATCACAGTTTTTGTAGCCGGTATTTTGGATGGTATCATTTTTGGCGTTGGATCAACAGACCCAACATGGATCTCTACTATTCTTCAACTTGGTTTGTTCCTTCCAACACTTGCCGTTGTCTTCCGAAGATTGCATGACCATGGCAAATCTGGTTGGAATGTATGTTGGGTTTTCCTAATACTGCCGATATTCTACCTCATTTACCTCATGATTATGGACGGTGAGGCCCAAGGCAACGCATACGGCCCTGTTCCAACAAACACGCTCTGATCGGGATTGAAAAATTCCAAGCGTTCAAGTTCTCATGCGGGATCCAGAACCATGAGCGACCACACCGTACGCTGTGGCGGTCACATCACGTTGCTGTTTTCCATTTGGAAGGACGCACGGCTTGCTCGTTTTCAGGGCAGCAGGGGAGCGGGATTCAACGTCGTTGATGGCGTTGAGGCGACCATCAAGCACTTCGACACAAACGAACCGTTGGAACCCGGTCTTCTCTCCCAAGGGTCTGAACTCGATGAACCACCAGGGCAGGCTAAGGACGGTGAAATTCGATTGAACGTGACCTCAATGGACGGGACTGCAATCACTCATTCAACCAATCTTTATACGGATTTAATCGAGGCATTGCGTGGGGTTGGATTGATTGACCGGCCCGAGGCTTTTGATGTGGAAGTCACCTTGAATCTGCCTGTAAGTCAAGGCTTTGGCATGTCAGCTGCAGGCCTAGTTGCGGTCGCTCGAGCGTTTCATCTGCACAGTGGTATCGGCAAGGATGATCAATACTTACGAATCGCTCACCGCATCGAAAGGCTTCACAGCGGGGGCCTGGGTGACGTGCTTGGGATCGCTGCGGGTGGCGTTGAACTTCGCTTAGAAGCCGGAGCGCCGGGTGTTGGAGGCAAGGCCGTTGGGTTCCAGACACAACAATCCGTTCTCTTGGTTTGGAAGCCCGATGAGTCGAGGCACACATCGAATTACATCGATGATGAAAAATGGCAGCAATCCATTTCCAAAGCCGGTGAGAAAGCCGTACGAACCCTTCGATTGAAACCTTGGGGCCCTGAACGATGGCCTGATTTGATGTTGGAATCACGGACCTTCGCACAGGCTTCAAATTTGCTTGAAGAACCCGAACGAAAAACATTGAACGAAACCGTCATGAACGAACTTCGAAAATTGGACCTCCAATCGCGCGTCTTTGTGCGTCTGTGCATGCTTGGCGTGTCGCTGGCAATTCTGCCAAGGCGTCTTGAGGAGCCGCTTGAAGATGAAGAAATCGACCGGATTGCAACAGCGTTGAGAAGCCTCAATCTTGGCGTGCGCCACACTTCCATTTCCTGATCAATCGGTAGCGTCAAACGCCCTCAAATCAAGAACATTAGCATCCAAAAGGGTGCAGCCGGGCATGAAGAGGTTCTCGCTGAAACCATGACGATATACCACCGCGCCGCTGCCCCATTCCTCGATGTAACGGTCCATTTGCTTGGCCATTTTCTTTCGCTGGAATTCGACATCTGCACCGTAAAAGTGCTTGGCATCAATCCATGCAACTGGTCGCTCATTGATGTAGACATGATCCAAGAACAGAATGTCAGGTGTCCGGACTGGCCTGCCAAGGGTTTGTTTTTGCTCCTTGACCATTTCCGGTTGCCTACGAAGTCGAACACCTTGTTCTTCGAACCAGTCGGCAAGAATGTCTTCGAAAAGATCGGCTTTTTCCTGAGATTCGCCTTGGTCGACGTTGGAAACGCGATCTGCAGCCTCTGCGGCTTCAAATTCATCGCGCTCACGCTGCTTCAGCCGGCTTGGCTCTCTCAAACTCTCCTTGATTTTGGTTTTCGACCAGCGCATCTCTGCTAGAATTAGTCGGAAGACGTTCATTGGTGGGCCGTCAAAGCGCTGGGAAATATCAACCACGCTCACGCCCTCTTTGTAGAGGCGAAGCATGTCTTTCCCACGGGACCTCAAGCGCCCGTGGCCATACACCGTTTTTTGCTGCATCAAGGCAGAACGGAGTGAAAGGGCTTGATCGAGGGTCATGTTATGATCGCTGACAATGACGGCCAATTCGTCAACGCGTTCGTCATCAAGCCATCCAAACTCTCCCCGCCGGAGCACCAACTTGGAAAGTGCTTCTTCGTCCTTAAGCGGCACAGGTTCTGTGGTCCATGTGAAGTTGAAGGTGCGTGGTTCTTCCATGCCCTCTGGGAATCCGAGCGGTGCCTCGTCGCGGTCAAAGCGCTTGTTCGCACTCAAATCCATAGCAGCTATGCTCTCAGCATGTCGTTCTTGGAGCTGTGCTTTTGAGGTCCCGCCGTACCGTTTTGGACGGCGATTGGAGCCGCTTCGGTTCGAACGGTTGTTGCGCGAACGGCCGCGATCGTTTCCTCTTTTATCCGAGGAATTGGAACGTTTTTCGTCCCCATTTTGGCCGCTCATTGAACATGGTTGGCGACGAGGCTCCATGAACACTCGCTTTCATTCCGATTCAGCGTCAAGCGATTCAACAGACGCTGGAATCTCGACGGATCCAGCCGTGCAGGCATCCTTCAACCACTGTTTAGCCATCGCTCTTGGCAATCGGTTGACACGCCCTTGCATGAATTTGGCCCACCAGCGGGTGTTCCACCACGCTGCTATTTCGACGCCACCGTCCTCTTCGCCCCATACTGTGACCGACAGGCGCAAATCGGCGATGGCCGTACCGAGGGGGCTCCCTTCGCGTTGTTGACCTTCCCAAATGAATTCAATCTCAAGAAAGGAAGGTGATTCACTCGTTCTTATGCTCTTCACAGTCCACATTTCTTCAATCAAACGTTGGCGTTCGATGCGATGCAGATCAAACCGTTGGCCTTCGACGAGTGGGCCGTTTTGTTCTGAAAGAATGCGTCTTGCAGAGGAGTGCCAACTTGGCCATCTGTCAAGGTGGAGAAGGTTCACCATGACCTCTTTGCAGGCATGGGGCTCTAGCGGCTGACGCCATACACCGTTTGGGGCCTCCATGAACTTCCGTTGAAGGAATTCTCTTTGAAGCCGTCGGGTACGAAAGAAGCGGGGTTTCAAATGCAATAAGTCAATCCGGAAGCCATGCGATGCGCGTTTACAGCGGCCATTTCCTTTCTTTTCGTGTTTGCATCGTTCTCGGCAGGGGTTGTGAACTCGCCAAACCTGCTGGATTCAACAGACCAACCAAAGCATGTTGAGGGAGACAACGCAACTGCGGATTTAGCTTACGGCTGGGCGACAAGTGCGGGAGGCGCTCTCGACGATTTCATTTCGCAATCCGCAACGTACGCCAACGGCACGTTCATTGTAGCAGGCAGCTATGAAGGCGACATGCAATTTCGCGACCAAATAGACGGCCATGGGGCAACGGGCGGATCAAACGATCGAGATGCGTTCATTGGATGGGTGAACCCCAACGGAACGTGGAACGCCAGCCTGGCGTTTGGAACAACCGGTATTGATTCGATTGAAGCGGTGGCTCTGCTGCCAAGCGGCGATGTGATCGTTGCCGGAAACTATTGCTTGAACAGCGCTGGCTTCCAGTGTCAATTGACGCTAGGCGACCTTGCGCCATTGACAAAATCTGATGAAGACGATGACGGCAATGTCTTCCTTGCACGGCTCAACGGGGACGGGGCATGGGTCTGGTCTGAGCAAGTTGGAAACGCCTATGACAACTTCGTGTTCGACATGCTGGTGACATCTTCGAATGAAATTCACCTCGGTGTCTTGTACAGAGATTCCTTGGATTTTAATGGTGACATCATTCCTGCCGGTGAACAAACCAACTTGGTGATTGCTACATTCAACGAAGGAGGCCAAGTGCTCTCACATGTTGCTCTGGGCTCCCAAAACGGAATCGAGTCAGTTGGTGGATTGTGCCAAGATGGCGCTGGCCAAACCTATGTTGCAGCGACCTTCTACGGTGAAGTGCTGGTTGGGGAAACTTTGCTTGTATCTCAAGGCGAAACTGATGTTTTGGTTGCGTCCTACCAAACCAATGAATGGACCTGGGCCGTTTCAGGTGGCGGTCTTATGGAAGATCGCGCATGGGATTGCTCTGGTTCCCCAACACAAGGACTCAGTGTCGTCGGCGAACTTGTTGGCAACACTACTTTTGGTACCTTTTCAGCCCAAACAGCCAGCAGCACCGACATGTTGCTTGGATTGGTTTCTTCTTCAGGGGCTTGGACAAGCATCGTTCAGGCTGGCGGCGTTGGCACCGATCGAGCAACAGGCGTTGTGACAAATCCTCTGGGCGACATCACAATCACCGGAACGACTTCCGCAGGTTTGACCATTGGCGTCGATGTGCTCTCTGATTTGGATGGAATAAACGATGACATTCACAACGATATTTTCCTTGCCACATACTTGGAAAACGGTACTTGGGCATGGGCCGTATCTGCCGGCGGCGATGGCAACGATGAGCCAACCGACCTCACATTCGCTCTTGATGGATCGCCCCTTCTCACATTCATGCTCAGTGGGACCGCCAACATTGGCACCCATACAGCCACCAGTTACGGTGGGTATGACGTCGGCGTTTGGTTGTATCAAACCGACCGAGATAGCGATGGCATTCTCGACGGCGAAGACAATTGCCCTCGAGTCGCAAACACTCTTCAAGGCAACCATGACAATGATTTGTTCGGTGATGATTGCGATGAGGATGACGATAACGACGGTATGAATGACGTCGAAGACGACTGCCCAACGGGAGCGATGGCCTGGACTTCCGATGCTTCAACAGACCACGACAGCGATGGATGCCAAGACGACGGGGAAGACTTCGACGATGATGAAGACACCGTGTTTGATTTCAATGACTTGTGCCCACTTGGACCCGTAGGCTGGATTTCGACCCCAGAGGAAGACAATGAAGGCGATGGATGCGCAGACTACGACACCGATGAAGATGGTTTCATCGACCAAATGGACAACTGCCCCTCGCTGCCAAACCCTACACAGAGCGATATTGACCAAGATGGACTTGGCGACGCCTGTGATGTGGATGAAGATGGTGATGGGATTGCGGCCCCACAGGACAATTGCCCCCGAGACGCCTCAGGATGGACATCGAACCTCATCAACGACCACGATCAAGATGGATGCCACGACTCAATAACCGACAATGATGATGATAATGATGGTGTTCAAGATTCAAACGATGCTTGCCCGAGCGGAGATGTTGCTTGGAACAGCGCCAACGGCACGGTTGTCCTCGACCACGACCAAGATGGCTGCAGAGATTCAACGGAGGATGAAGACGACGATAACGATGGGATCAATGATGCAATCGATGCTTGCCCTGTTGGCTTGATTGGGGTTGCGCTTCAAGGTCAAGATGTGGACGGTGACGGTTGCATTGATGGTGTTGAAGATGAAGACGATGACAACGATGGCGTCGTTGATGCAATCGATGCTTGCCCTCAAACGCCCGCTGGTGCCGAGGTCGGAGTCCAGGGTTGCAGCATGACGCAACTTGATGACGACCGCGATGGTGTCTCAAATGCGGCTGATATGTGCCTCAACAGTTCACCCGGAAGGCTCGTCGATGCAAGCGGTTGCGCCATCATCAACCAAACCGATGAGCCTATTTCAAATCAAGACGATTCGAGCAGCCTCACGACTGCTTTGTTTATCCTCGCCGCTTTCTTGTTGCTTTTGGCTGGCGTTGTGGCATCAAATGGAAGGGTTCAGCAAAAACAAACTCAACCTATCGCGCCTCCAAAGCGGCCTGCCAATCTTGACGAAGCCATTGCAATCAGTGCTGAAGAGCAAGAGTAACCCGCAAAAAAAAATCAAGCGAGAGGGTTTTGAGCCGTCTATTCCCACTTATTATATAAAAAAAGAAGTGAGGGCTGTTCATGAAGACAAGCCTGAGGGTCCTTATCGCCGCTCTAATGATGTTGATGATTGCATCTGTTCCTGCTATTGAAGGGAATTCCAGCGGAAAACACAACCAAGCTGCTGCTGGGTGCACGTGCCATAGCAATGCTGGCGGCGTGACTGTGGGTGAGAATTTCCCATCTGTTTACACAGCTGGTCAATCATACGCAATCACAATTGATGTCAATGGAGGCACGCAAGCCTTCATCGGCGGGTTTTCTCTTCAGGTCGACAAAGGAACCCTCGGCAACCCAAGCCCCGATGTTCAAATTGCTGGAAAAAGCGCAACTCACGCCAATTCAAATCAACGCAGTTTCACCTTTGATTGGATTGCACCAGCAGCAAACAGCGGTACAGTGACCGTGGATGTTGCGGTGCTCAACGGCAACGGGAACTTCCAGAGCAGTGGAGATGGATGGGCCAAGACTTCAATTTCGATTCCAGAAACGGTACCAATGAACACGCCCCCCACCATTTCCAACCTCGTCCTGAACCCGAGCGGTCCTGTCGGCGTGGATCAAGCCCTAACTGTGAGTTATACCTTCGCCGACGCCGATGGTGATTCTGAAGTGAACTCGCACATACGTTGGTTTGTGAACGGGACCATCGAGCCAACTTACAACGACATGATGACCGTACCAAATTCCGCTACATCAATCGATGAACGATGGACTGTAAGCGTCACGCCAAGCGACGGCATGGACTTCGGGCCTGAAGAAACCTGTCAAGATGAAGCGATGATTATCGACATTGATTCTGACGGTGACGGCGTGTTTGACAACGATGATGCATTCCCAAATGATTCGACGGAAACAGCCGACACAGACGGTGACGGAGTCGGCAATAATGCAGATGCATTCCCTGATGATGCTTCCGAAACGATCGACAGCGACGGCGATGGTGTTGGCAACAACGCTGATGCTTTTGACGACGACGCTACTGAAACAACAGATTCGGATATGGACGGCGTGGGCGATAATGCAGATGCATTCCCTGATGATGCATCCGAAACAATCGACAGCGACGGCGATGGTGTTGGCAACAACGCTGATGCTTTTGACGACGACGCTACTGAAACAACAGATTCGGATATGGACGGCGTGGGCGATAACGCTGACGCATTCCCTGATGATGCTACGGAAACTGTCGATTCAGATGGCGACCTCGTCGGGGACAACGCTGACGCATTCCCTAGCGATCCGGCTGAAACTGCAGACACCGACGGCGATAATGTCGGCGACAACGCTGATGCATTCCCCGTAGATGCCAATGAAACAATGGATTCTGACATGGATGGGGTCGGCGATAATGCCGATGCCTTCCCAAACGACGCTAATGAAACAATGGATTCCGATATGGACGGTGTGGGCGACAACGCTGACGCCTTCCCGAACGATGCCAATGAGACAATGGACACTGACATGGATGGGGTCGGCGATAATTCGGATGCCTTCCCTGAGGATGCTTCTGAGACGATGGACACTGATCTGGATGGCGTAGGCGACAATGCCGACGCCTTTGCGAATGACGCAAGCGAAACCGTCGATTCTGATGGTGACTTGATCGGCGATAACGCTGACTGGGCGCCAAACGACGCTACTGAATCCGCCGACAGCGATAACGACGGGGTCGGTGACAACGCTGACGCCTTCCCTAACGATTCTGCAGAAACGATGGACACTGACGGCGACGGTGTGGGTGACATTGCCCAAGCTGCCATCGAAGCTGCCGAAGCTGTGGCTGCCGAAGACGCCGCAGCAAAGCGAAACATGATGATTATCGCCCTTGTTGTCATTGGCGTGCTTGGTGGTGGGGCCGTGTTGTTCCTTCGCCGAAAAACGGATGACGAGGAAGAAATCAAAACCTTCGATGCACTGCCGCCCGCTGGAATTAGGTCTGTTGTTGCAACACCTGTGGCCGTTCAGCCAGTGGCTGTTCAACCTGTAGCAGTTCAACCATTAGCAGTTCAACCTGTGGCAGTTCAACCTGTGGCCGTTCAGCCAGTGGCTGTTCAACCTGTAGCAGTTCAACCATTAGCAGTTCAACCTGTGGCACAAGAGCCGACAGTACTCCGGCAGTGGACCGATGAAGCAGGATACACATGGCGGGCCATGAGTGACGGTGACACCTACTGGTGGACTGGCACCGAATGGCAACGCCGTTG
>Ga0257106_1001496_pt1 | contig 11458 bp, 10 predicted proteins | sample LP_taG_3_FD_190177 | JGI IMG/M metagenome (GOLD analysis project Ga0257106, IMG submission 190177) | Marine microbial communities from Northeast Subartic Pacific Ocean, Canada - LP_J_2011_P26_10m | ecosystem: Environmental > Aquatic > Marine > Oceanic | place: Canada: Northeast Subartic Pacific...
CCTCTTTCTCCAATATGGAATTTGTTTCATTTAATAAACTTTCCAAGTAATTAATTGAAAAACCTGGTTCATGCTTATCATTTGAATAATGATGGTGAATACCATTAGAAAACCATATTCTTTTAAGGTAAGTTTCAAATTGTTTCCAATCATCTATAGATTTATCTCCATTATAATTTTTATATATATTTTCCAATGCAGTTCTTATAGAAACATTATGTCTGTAATTTTGATCATACATTATGTCTCTTCCCGCGAGACCAGCCTGTGTTAAGTAATAAACAAGTTTTTTTTGACTCAAGCTTAGTTCGTCAAATCCAGGCACTTGATATCTCAATATTTTTATATCTGAAAATTGTTCAGAAAAATATTTAAAGTCATTCTCATTTTTTTGAGGGGATGAACAAGCACTTATAAAAAGTAGAGTAAATAATAAGTAATTAATAATGGGATTTTTCATGATTTTAAATTGGAATTTAAAATTAGTTAATTTTTTAAAAGAATATTGATTTAAATAAAAAATAGTGCTTTTTTTAAAAAAACTAAAAAATTTAATTAATCTCTAGATTAGATTTTGGTTGTTAGTTTTCAATAAAGTTTTTGATAATGGGTTTCGATACTTCTCTACCATCAAAGTTTTGTTCAAAACCATGACCAGCACCCTGAAGTTTATAGTGTATAACTTTACCATTCATGTAAGAAAATCTATAAAAGTTTTCAGGACCTTGAACGGGGTTTTCTATCTGAACTCCTTTAAAGCCATTTACTTTGGCCCAAATAAAAGCTGCTTGTTCAGCATTTACAAAATTATACTTATATATACCTTCACCTCCATAATATGGGCAAGCTCCATCTTCTGTACCTGCAAAAGATAAAATTTTCCTATTGTTGGATGCTGGTAATACTTCTAAATCATGCAATTCAGAATTTATATTTGATCTGGCCCAAAATGATCCCTCTCTATATTGAAGAGTATTTAATTGACAAAATGTAAAAACTGCTTTTTTAAAGCTTTCTGATTCAAGCTCAATCAGCAACTGATTTATTAAAGCTGCTCCATTTGAATGGCCAATAATTGAAATTTGGTTTGAATCAACTTTTTCAAATGTTTTTAGTTCCAATATAATTTTTTTTATAAAATCAAGGTCTGGAGCTTTAGATGTTTCTTTGGCTATATTCCAGCTCCTATCATATCCCTCGGGCGCAACCAATATGTGGTTCACAAGATAATTATACTCACTTATTTCAATTTGTGCATCCCCTCCTGCACCATGTAAAAGTATTGCGACAGGATTGATATTATTGTCATTTTCTGGATATTTATAAAAGACATTTCTTTCATATCCGTTGGGTTTCTGTGACCAACTCTGTTTAATTTTAAAAGATTGAATACCTAACGGTGAATTAGTTTTTAAATCGGACTCCTCTGTTTGTGAACAGCTACCAAAAATAAAAAAAAACAACAGAATTATAATTTTGTTCATTAAAATCTAAATATTAATGTATTAAATATATAAAAATTGAGATTTCTAAAAGATTTTATCCTAACTTTAAAATTAAACTAAGTAGTTTTATTTAAAACCAAAAAATTAACCATATTAATCCCTACATTTAAATGGTTAATAACAAAAATTTTTTTTAAAACACATTTTGATCAACAATTATATATACTTATTCATTTTTAATTTATGATCAAAATTAGCCGTTTTTTGATTTTGATTTCAATAATTATTTTCTCTCCTTTTATTGGCAATGGTCAATTTAATGTAAAAGGAATTGTCATTGATCAGAATGAAGACCCAATTCCCTTTGCAAATGTTATTTTTTCTGGAACTGAAATAGGTACAATTACAAATTTTGATGGAGAATTTGAACTCAGCGCTTCATCAAAAAAAAAGGAACTTACCGTACAGCTTTTGGGTTATCAAACCGAAAAAGTAAAACTAAAGAAAAAGAATCTTTTATTAAAAATAATGCTTTATGAGGGTGAGCAGTTGAGTGAGGTATTTTTGATTCAAAAGCCTAAAAAAAGGCTTAAAAAAAAAGAAAATCCTGCTTATCCTATTTTAAAAGAATTGTGGGCACGCAAATCAAATATGGGATTTTCAAAAACCAAAGCCTATGCCTTTGAAAAATATTCAACTTTTGAAGTTGGATTAAATAATATGGATACAATATTTTTAAACAAAGTATTAGGTGAAAGTTTAGACTCAGTATTGAATATTATTCGTCAAAATCGAAATAATAAACTTTTTTATATTCCTCTTAATCTAAAAGAAGAGCACTGGAGTGTTTATGGTGAAAATAATTTTGCTTTAGAACGCTCAGATTTAAATGCACTTCGTATTTCCGGTCTAAAAACAAATGGTTTTTTCTTTAAAAGAATTGAAAATGTATTCAAATACGTAAATGTATTGGACGAAACTGTTATCATAGCTGATAAATCGTTTGCTAGTCCAATTGCAGAATCAGGGTTTTTTAATTATGATTATTTACTTACCGATAGTCTTAAAACAAAAAAAGGAAAAGAATACAAAATTTATTTTTTTCCGAGAAGAGAAGGAGATTGGGTTTTTGAGGGTAATATGACTATTACTACTCCTTCTTATGCTTTGAAAAATATAGAAATGAGGATTCACCCAGATATTAATTTAAATATTGTTCGTGATGTTTATATAAAACAAAGTTTTCAAGAAATAGACGATGGAATTTTTTTGCCTTACTCTTCAAATTATGAGGGAGATTTCACTGTATTTTCAAAGAAAGATGACGAAAAGGGCCTGTATATTAAAAAAAATGAAACATTTAATTCTTATGTGCTAAATAAGTCAAAGCCTGAAGCATTTTACAAATACACACAGAGCGTTAAAAATGATTTAGATTTAAATAAACAAGATAATTATTGGGTTGATTTGGATCGTGAAAAAACTACTGTTAATATAATTTCACTTCTTAAAAATTTGGAAAACAATAGAAAAGTTAAATCGATAACTAGCACTGTTGATTTTTTAACCAGTGGATACAAAGTAATTACTCCAAACCTTCAGTTTGGTAAATGGTGGGATGCACTTAATTATAATGATATTGAAGGACTAAGATTTAATGCTAGATTTAGAACCTTTAGAAGTTTAGATGACCGATTTAGATCTACTGCATTTATTGCTTATGGATTAAAAGATAAAGGCATAAAATATGGACTAGATAGTCGTTATTTGATTTCCTACAAACCTAGACTTACTTTTGGACTGGTTTATTCAAATGACTTTGAGCAATTGGGAAATTCCATATTTTCAAATGGAATTTTATTGGATTCTAAACCTAAAGTAAAGAAAAATTTATTTTCTAGAGGATCTAACTATTTTCTCTCGGCTGTAGAAACCATAGGATTTACAACTCTTTTTGAACCTTTAAAAAATTTACAAATAGGTCTAAATTTAGAAACAAAACACTTTGCTCCTGCTAATAAAAACTATTTTAATATTGATTATGAACAAAACGGAACAGTTTTAAGTCAATATAATGATACTGCTATTAGTACTTATTTAACTTTCACACCCAACAGGAATATTTACGGACATGGCGTAGACCAAAAATTAGGCAGAAGTAATTTTGCTTCTATTTCATTTAAATATACTAAAGGTTTAGAAAAGGTTTTAGGAGGTGATTTCTCATATCAAAAATTGCAATTTTCTTATAAACAACCTATTAGGGTTAGTTTTTTAGGTATTTTAGAAAGTAATTTGGAATTAGGAAAAACTTTTGATACGGTCCCTATCGCATTACTTACTGCACTTCCAGCCAATCAAGGCTATTCAATTATTCCAAGGACTTTTTCATTGATTAACTACTATGATTGGGTTTCAGATAATTATTTATTAGGTCATTTCGAGCATCATTTTAACGGATTTATTATGAACAAAATTCCGTTATTAGAAAAACTCAAATTACGATCTTTAATGACTTTTCGTTTTGCATATGGAAGTATTTCAAATGATAATATTTCAAAAAATAAATCTAAGATTGTTTATAATTCACCGTCAAACAAGCCATATTATGAGTATTCTTTGGGAATTGAAAATATTGGTTTTGGAAATTTTAAATTTTTTAGAGCTGATTTCATTTGGAGGTCTGATTTACCTTATACTTTTATTACAAATAGTCCAGATAATGGAGTTCCAAAATTTGGTATACGTATAGGTGCTAAACCCAATTTCTAGTAATTTGTATATTTTAACGTTAGTTTAATCTACTTAGGAGCGTTAAAATTTCTGAATTAAAAGTAAAAGGTATGACTATGATTTAAGGGTTACTTACAGGGTGCTGAAGCTTTATATTGTTTGCCTGTCTCATTTTTATCATTTGTAATATTTAAAAAATTACCATCATCTGAAACAGTTACTGTTCCAATCGTAGTATTGCCACCGCGTTTGGTTTCTAATTTCAATAAATTTTTAGAGTTTTCTAAAACTGTAACAATTGCTCCATCTTCAATATCAGGAACTCCCCATAAATTAGTAAATTCATTACATTCACCATTAAATGGTTCTTTACATTCATAAGTTTTAAAACCTTCTGGACTATAAACATACCAAGGACAATCTCCTGGTCCAGGCCCGGACCGCCAAGCAACTCCATTATAAACGTCTAAAAAGTTACCCTCCTTTGTAACAGCATCGTCATTATTATCAGAAGAACAAGACACAATAAACAAAACAGATAATAGTAGAATAAGTTTTTTCATATTTAAATATACAAACTATCGAAAATATATTAAACGACTCACTTTTTATTATATGTATTATTAATATCTAATTTCATTGGAATAATGTATTTTTAATATTGGACTTAATCGATTGATTAAACCTGAGCAGAAACAAAAAAACCTTACTTGTAGTAAGGTTTGATGTGATCGCGAGAGGATTCGAACCTCTGACCGTCTGCTTAGAAGGCAGATGCTCTATCCAGCTGAGCTACGCGACCCTTTTTAGCGATTGCAAATGTAAAAAATAATGTTTAATCAGCTATATTTTATAAATAATAATATCTATTAAATTATTAATTGTTTTTTTTTGAATATTGATTTGGGATTTTGAATAAAAATTTCTCGAATTGTTTCATCACTATTAGGTGAACTTTAGCTTGAGTAAATTTATAAACTATCCAAGGAAGTTTAGGAACATATTCGTGAATTGCAGCAATTAGATATTCATCATTTAAAACGGACCTAAATTCTAACCATCCTAAGTCATTTCTTTTTACTAATATCCCGCCAGTAATAAAAAAAAGCTGTCTTTTTTCGTTACTTCTAGATTTAATAACTTTTAATTCTAGTAAAACAATTTTAAAAAAAGAAAACTTGACATACTTGCCGTCAAAATTAGCATTAACTAAACTTGCAAATGTTTTTGTTAACCAAATCGGGTAAATTCTTGCAACAAACTTAGCTGTTCTTTTACTTGGATTTGCAATTCTTTGAACACTTCTTACAGTATTTTTTTCAGTTTTTACTTTAATAAATTCTGGATTTTCAGGAATTTTGTTTTTAGTATTTAATGCTTTTTCTACACTATCCTCAACTGAAATATAATTTAATTCTAAATCAATTTTATTATCTGTGTTTAAAGTCATTGTGTGTTTCAAACTTTCAATTAGTGGAGACACTAAAGATTTATTAGTTCCAGTGATTACACTAACCCATAATTTAGACAAACCAACAGTGATAAATGACAAAGAAAAGATCAATCTTTTTTTATTCATTTTTTTGGCAGTAATCTTTAAAAGGTCCATGTAAGTAATAACTTGGTTACCTCCAATTTCTAATGGTTTATTAAATATTTTTTTATTACCAATACACCATTTTATAATATTTAATGCATCTATAATATCTATTGGTTGATTTAGTGATTTAGTCCAATCAGGGCAAGCCATTACAGGTAGATTTTTTACTAGTTTTTGAACAATCCTGAAAGAGGATCCATTAGGTCCGATTATAATTCCAGCTCTAATAGAAGTAAGAGGAGTAGTTCCGGAACCTAATGTTTTTTCAACTTCATATCTAGACCTAAGATGTTTGGACATAGTATATTCATCTTTTGGTAGAATTCCACCAACATAAATGATTTGTTCTAGTTTACAATGCTCGGCAGCTCTGGAAAAATTGTCTGCTAACAATATATCTGTATCTTCAAAACTTCCTTGATTCATTCTAGTTGAAGGTTGCATGGAGTGTACTAAATAAATCCCTACATGAACATTTTCTAAAGCTTTTGAAGTACTAGAAATAGAGTATAAATCAACTTGTCTCCATTCAATATCATTTTTTTCAGGGTATTTGAGTTTATTTCTGCTTAAAGCTATGATGTTAAAATCATTTTTGTATTTATCAATAAACCATTTGCCGATAAATCCTGTTGCTCCAGCAATTGCTACTGTTTTTTTCAAAGGATATTTTTTAAGAAATTATATAATATAATTACGTTTATTAAAAAGTAAAAAAATGAAGGAAAGGACTTTAGCATTCCGTCTTTAACCATAATTCTTAAAATAAATCCTAAAAGCATAAGAATAGTTAAACCAAAAGAGGATAGAAGTGTAAAAACAGGAATGTAAAAACCAATAATTAATCCAATTCCGCCACATAACTGAGCAATCCCAACAATAACTCTAAATTGTGAAATACCCCATCTTTTAAACTCAGATTTCATTATATTAGATGTAAACGAAAGAATTCCATAAAATATAAATGAAATTGCTGAAAAAATTTCTAATATTTCTGGAATTAATGCTTTCATATCAAATCTATCTTACATCGAATTTTATAATTTTAATATATGAAGAATCTTTATAATATTTTTATTTTAATTACTATACTTTCTACTTTCCAATCAATCCAGTAGATTTAAATATTTATAGATGTTAAAAATAGCACATAATAAAATCTTTAGATATGAATTAGATAAAAATCATAGGTTTCCAATGGAAAAATATGATTTAATTCCTGAACTATTATTAAAAGAAAAAACCTGTAATTCAATAAATTTTTTTGATCCAGGAAATCTTAATGATTTAGATGCCTTATCAATTCATGATTCTGATTATTATGAAAAACTTACCACACTTTCTTTGACAGAAAAAGAAATCAGACCTATTGGTTTTCCTATGAGTAAAGAACTTATTATACGTGAAAAAAAAATTGCTCAAGGAACAATAGAATGCTCTCGATTTTCAATTAAAAATGGGATTTCGATGAACATAGCTGGAGGAACTCATCATGCTTTTTCCGATAGGGCAGAGGCGTTTTGTATGTTAAATGATCAAGCTATTTCAGCAAATTATTTATTAAAAAATAAACTAGCAAAAAAGATTTTGATTATTGATTTAGATGTTCATCAAGGAAACGGAACTGCTTCAATTTTCGAAAACAACTTAAATGTTTTTACTATGTCGTTTCATGGTCTTAAAAATTATCCGTTCAGAAAAGAAAAAAGTGATTTAGATGTTGGTTTTAACGACAATACAGAAAATAAAGAGTATTTATTAAAATTAAAAGACACATTACCAAGGGTTTTTGAAATGTTTGAGCCAGATTTTGTTTTTTATTTGTCTGGCGTAGATGTTCTTAAAAACGATAAATTAGGGAGATTATCTATGACAATTGATGGTTGTAAAGAGAGAGATAGATTTGTTTTGAGTTTATGTAAAAAAAACAATATCCCAGTTCAAGTTAGTATGGGTGGAGGCTACTCAAAAAATATAAACGATATAATTGAAGCACATTCAAATACATTTAGATTAGCTCAGGAAATTTTTTTTTAGAAAAAAATCAATCTATTACAAACTTCAATCCCATAGAAACTATATTGGATTTAAAATCTGAGTTTCTCTTGTAATTACTATAATTTAAATCAACACTTTTAAGACCTATTTCCCACACTTTTAATTTAGTAAATATGTCAACATATTTCAATCCAAAACCTAATTGGTTGGAATTAAATTTTGATAAATCATAATCTGATGTGTAATATTTAGAACTTGAAATGTGTTTATCATAAGACTCAAAATATTTAGATTTTGACTGTGAATAAAACCTATATGAAGGATAAAAAGTAAAATTATCAGAAAGTTTAATTGGAAGTTCTAAATTTAGCGTATGCGAGTTTATCTTCCAATCATCAGAGTAGTACCTGTAATAAGACCTTAAGGTTAAATTTTCATTTAAAAAATAATTAAAACGTATTCCAACTGGAACCTTAATCCTTGTGCTAGGAAGTCTTTCTATATCATCCGCCAGATGAAAAACGTCTTTATTTAATTTAGAGGTGTAAAAAGATATACTAGAAGGATTTCCTATATAAAAATTATCACGATCAGAAAAATATACTCTTTGAAGTGGGTTTGCCAACCAACCTTCTTGCTTAATTAAATCAATAAAAAATGCAAATTGAGTGTTTTTGTTTAATATTTGAGAAAATAAAAAAGAAACAGAATAAGTATTTCTAGATTTGTTGTCAATTAACTTAAAGTCTGTTAACGGAGACCAATTACTGGAGATAATACCCTGTTGATTATATACGGTTCTGTTATTAAAAAAACCAGAAATTGAATTTCCTCCTGCATCAATGAATGCATCTAGTTCTTTTGGATAAACAGGTATCCACTTGTCTAAATAAATTTTTGTACTTAAAGTTACAGAGGAGTTTTTATTATTAAAAAGTTTTGTAATTCCTCCTCCAAAGCCAAACGATTCGTAATCCCACTCTGTTGCTGAAGACACGTTAGCAGTTATCACTGTATTTCTATCTTCAGAAGAATTTGAGTAATCTATATTTAAGCTTTTCCACTCATCTACTTTGGATGCACCAGATGAGGCATACCAAGGACTCGCAGTTCTATAACTATTATCTTCAGAATCAAATGGATTTCCGTTACTTGAGGACGCAGAAGTATAGGTTGAAATACCTAAATCTATTGTAATAATATCATCATCATTTAAGGGAATACTGATTACTATTGTAGGATTGATATCTTCTAAATCTTCATTTCCAATTCCACCTGTAACCGAGGCATTACTTCCCTCTTGATTATAATAACTGGTTAAAAAATCTACTTCTATGGATTCTAAAACTCTCTTTTTATACGCTTTATCATTCTTTGTATCTTGACTAAAAACTAACCCCGAAATAAATAATAAAAACAATAAAATAATTTTTTTCATAATATATTAATTACAACCACATCCTCCACCAACTTTTCCACCGTTAGCTCCACTAGAACCTTCTCTATAAAGTTGAAAATTTGTTTCAAATCTGCATATTTGTCTTTGAGAAAGTTCCATATCAGGATCATTTATATTTACTTTTTCATATTCTTTTATACTAGCACAACTATTTAATAATATTGCTAATATGGGTAAGAAAATAAGTTTTTTGATTTGATTAAATTTTTTCAATTTTAATATTTTTAGACTTAATTATTTTATTTTTATCGTTAATAATTATGCAATCAATTCCTTTTAATTGATTTATTAAATTCATTCCAATTTCTTCACCTAAAACATAGACAGATGTGGCTAATGCGTCGGCTAGTTCTGCTTGTTCTGCAAATATAGTGACACTCAAAACACCTTCACTGGGGTAACCAGTTCTAGGATCTATAATATGCGAATACATTTTTCCATTAAAATTAATGAATCTTTCATAATTTCCAGATGTTACAACTGCTTTATTTTTAATAGGAAGCCATGAAAATATTTTGTCTTTGTCTAAAGGATTTACTATTGCAACCATCCAATCTTCTCCACTTGGTTTTCCTCCCCATGCAGTCAGATCTCCTGAAGCATTTATAATTCCAGATTTCACATTATTTTTTAATAAAATAAATTTTGCCATATCCGCTGCATACCCTTTTCCAATAGCACCAAAACCAATTTTCATTCCTTTTTTTTTCAAAAAGACAGTTTGCTTTTTTTTATCCAAAATAATATTTCCAAACCCAACTTTTGAAACAGATTTTTTTATTTCTTCTTCGCTAGGGACTTTCAGCATTTCTTTATCAAAATACCAAACTTTATCTAGTGAAGCATAACTAATATCAAAAGCACCTTGTGATAAACCGGATACTTTTAAAGATCTTGATATTAAATCAAACAATTCTTTATCGACTTTAATGGGTCTAATTCCAGCATTTAAGTTGATTTGTGATGTTTGTGAACTTTTATTCCAAGAGGATATTAATTTTTCGATCCTAGATATTTCTTCTATTGCTAGATCTAATAAATAATTAGCTTGGGATTCGTTTTTTTCTACAATTGTTATCTCAAAGTCACTACCCATTAACAATGCTTTTTTTGAAAAAATACTTTGTGAGTTAGAATCATAAGTTATAAAAAGCGCAAGGAAAACTATATATGTTAAAAATAATTTTTTCAAAAGGATTCTAGTAGATTAATATACTGTTTAGGATTTGTTTTCTTATAACCAGTTTTACCTAAAACATCTCCATTCTTGTTAAGAACTACAACCAATGGGAAATAACCATTTGGATTGTATTTTTCGGCCAAAAAGTTATTAATTTCTTGTTGTTCTTTGTCTAGTGCATTCTTCTTTTTTCTTGGAAAGTCAGCTTGAATTAGTATATAATTTTCTTTGGAATAAGCTATAAAATCTTCTGTAGACCATATTTCCTTACTCAGTTTAATACACGGACCACACCAATCGGAACCCTGAAATACTAATATTATTTTTTTGTTCTGATTTTGTGCTTTTGTTATTGAGCTTTTATAGGATGTTTCCCAATCTTGAGAAAAAACCATTAAACAGCTGGTAAGAAGAAGGATTGATAATGATTTTTTCATATTATTTAAAGTATTAAAATTAGTTAATTTTTATTATAAATATTTTATTATTTACCTCTTTTGTTGTGTATAAATACTAATTTAGAATATTAAGTAACAGTAATGTAAAGATATTATATGAAAAAATACATTTTAGCAATTGATGCTGGCACAACAAGTTCAAGAGCAGTTTTATTTGATAAAAATGGAACCCAAGTTGCGATATCACAATTTGAGTTTACACAAATTTTTCCCAAAGAATCATGGGTTGAACACAATCCTATAGAAATATGGGAAACTCAACTTAAAGCGATTAAAGAAGTAGTGAGTTTAGCTAATATAGGATTTGACGAAATTGATTCTATAGGAATTACAAATCAAAGAGAAACTACGTTGGTTTGGAATAAAAAATCAGGAAAACCCGTATATAACGCCATTGTTTGGCAGGATCGAAGAACTGCTTCAGTTTGCGAACTTCTAAGTAAAAATGGATACTTTGATACTTTCTACAATAAAACTGGACTGTTTTTAGATGCATATTTTTCTGGAACAAAAATTAAATGGATTTTAGATTCAGACAAAAAAATAAGAAAACAGGCAGAAGACGGTGAGTTGTTATTTGGAACC